>Ga0207070_1099_pt2 | contig 16555 bp, 13 predicted proteins | sample Alteio_BWMinHeat_92_FD_153591 | JGI IMG/M metagenome (GOLD analysis project Ga0207070, IMG submission 153591) | Enriched cells from forest soil in Barre Woods Harvard Forest LTER site, Petersham, Massachusetts, United States -... | ecosystem: Environmental > Terrestrial > Soil > Temperate forest >...
AATAAAACTCGCCTATGGCCAGAAGCGAAGAAGAAGAATCGCCAGTCGCCGATCGCAATTGCGAAAAAAGTGGTTCTAGTTTCTCTTGTGATCCCTGCCGAACATAAGCGCCGGCAGCCAGCGTGTAGGCTGCAATGGCTTGGGGATTCTCGTGGATAGCATCCAACAGTGTATTCAATTCCGAAGTCGCATCAGATTGAGCCCGATAGACTTGAGCGAGGTTCAAGTATGCAAGTACGTACTTCTTATTTGTCGTAATGGCACGCTTGAAGCTTTCGACAGCTTGCGGAAATTGCTTAGAGGCAGCGTAAGCAATCCCCATTTCGGTGAAGGGCCGGGGGTCGTCGGGAGCCAACAGCTCAGATTCCTGAAATTCTTCCAATGCTTCCGGATATTGCTGTTGCTTTAACGAAATGCCTCCCAGGATTAAATGGGCCTCGACATTCTTCGAATCTACCGACAGCGCAGCTTGGACCAGCTTTCTCGCCTCGTCGAACTGATTTGCGGCTGCATTAATCGTGGCAAGCTCAAGCCGTGCTTGCACGTGGTTCGGATCCAACGCCACTGCACGCGTTAAGGAGCGATAGGCCTCTTGCAAGCGCTGCAATCTCAGAGAGAGCGAACCCAGACGGTAATAGCCTTCTGCGAACTGCGGATCGGCTTGCACCGCTCGTCGATATTCGATTCTGGCAGCATCGTACTTTCCCGTCTTTTCATACGCCTGGCCGCTCTCGAGAAAATGGCGGCTCCTCACCTTGGGATCGCGCGAACATGCGGTGGACATGAGGAAAACGGCGAAGAACAGAATTATGAGATGTGGTCGGTATCTGGACATCAGAGCTCTGGCTAATTGATGGCTGATCAAAAGAGAATGGAGTTAAAACGCTGCTGAAGTGAGATCTACTTGTAGTACCCGCGATAGTGTCGTTCTTCCACCTTTGCGGTGGTCTCATTCATAACAAGGGCAAAAATCTTAGACTTATCAAGCGATTCCAAGGCTTTATCGAGGAGTCGCCTAGGCGTGAACTGTTCGCGCACCACCAGGATGTGCGCGTCTGACATGCTGCCCCAAATGCTCGCGTCTGCCACAGGAATCAAAGGAGGTGAATCGATAATAATCCAGGTAAACGACTCTTCGAGTTGCTGCATCATTTGCGACATCTGCTTTGTCTGCAGAATGGTTTGCGGCTCTTCTTCGGTTACTCCCGCGGGTAGCAGCCACAAGGGCAAGCTTTCTACTTTTTGCAAATATGCTGCAGGATGTCCACCTTCACGCCACCAGTTGCAAAGTCCCCGAGATGCCTTGGCGCCCAACATCCACGGCAGCTTTGACTGATAGAGGTCTCCATCGATGAGCAGTGTTTTTGCTCCTTGACGGGCAAAAGTAATCGCGAGATTCGAACTCAGAAAACTCTTGCCATCGCCTCGTACCGAGCTAGTCACAAGTACGCGCACGAGCTGTTTCCGCTGCTGCGCAAACCTCAAACGCGCGGCCAGCACTCGCAGCTTTTCCGAGCCCAGGCTCTGAGGTTCAGTGGATGCGATCAATCGAGCCTCTGGTGGCGGGGACAGCTCGAAAGTGGAGACTCCATCCAGATTGGGATGCTTTGGCATCAATTGTGCCAACCCCGCCGGCAGTTCGGATTCCAGATTCGATGGTCCTGCAGCGGCGTTCATCTCCGCGTTTGAACGCTGCAGGGCGTCAAAGATCCGGCTCATCTTGCACCGCCGTTGAGCAGCGCCTCAGGCTGTTTTAGGGCTTCGCAATTGAGCTTGCGCACCTCGGTTGTCTCAAGGGAATCGGACAGGCAAAAATCGGATGCTACTTCTTCGACGATACTTGGAGGAATGCTTGTCATCCTGTGGGCAAAACCCGCGATGAGGCAGTTTTCGGAAATTGTGTTCACCAATCGGGGAATTCCTCTGGAAAACCGGTGAATCAGGCCAACGGTGTCGGCCGGCAGAATTGTCTCGCTCTTTGCATTGGCGCCAGCCCGAAACAACCGGGCACGGATATAGTTGCGGGTTTCCGCTTCTGTCATGGGCTCGAGCCGACAACGTAGCGCGACTCGTTGCTTGAGTTGCCTGAGATCGACGGAATCGAGTCTCTCTTCAAGTTCCGGTTGGCCAAACAGTACGATTTGCAAGAGCTTCTGTCTGGCAGTTTCCAGATTCGTTAGTAACCGGATTTCTTCTAGAAGTTCCCAGCTTAGCAGGTGAGCCTCATCCACGATCAGTGCCGCAGTTGAGTTCTGCTGGTGCTTGGAGATGAGGAATTTGTTCAAATCGCTCAACACCTCACCTTTACCCTTGCTGGCTACCGGAAGACCTAAATCTGCGATCGCGTTTACCAGGAAATCCTGCACCGTCAGCAAGGGATTGAAAATATACGAGAACGAAATTTGCTGGGCTTGCAGCGACAGAAACAAACATCGGGACAAGAGCGTCTTTCCAGTGCCGACTTCGCCACTTACGACAATGAACCCCTTCCGACGCTCTATGCCGTAGTACAGACTCGCGAGCGCCTCATTATGCCCTGGAGTCCCAAAAAAGAACCTCGGGTCTGGCGTGATGTCGAACGGGCATTGCGATAGTCCGTAGAATTTCTCGTACATACTTAGCCCTTGTAGTAGATCAGCAAAGACACTAGGGGCATGACTGTGAAAATGATGGCAACCGCTACGGCTTCGAGAACTCGGTGGAGCTTCCGCCTTCGCAGTTCGGCCGCGCCCGGCAGAGCAGGAAGGGTTATCAGCACCGGAACAGCCATTAGCTCCCGCAGCTCCTCTTCCCGGTAAATTCTCGGGTTGGCAATCTCCAGCACACCTACGAGGGCCAGACCTAAACCGATTCCAAACGCCAAGCCGCTAAGGCAAACCAGCACCCGATTAGGCCAATAGGGTTTTTGCGGTAAGCTCGGAGGATCAATCATGCGAAACTGCTCGCCCTGCTGCCGCTTCTCAAGATTGGTCGCGATCTCCGATTGATTGCGCCGTGCTAGCAGCGATTGGTAATCAGAGAGTGATTGCTCGTGATCGCGAGTTATTCCAGCCAACTCTTGCTCGCGCTCTGGAGTCAGGTTCAATCGCTGCTGGTAGGCTTCAATTTGGCCGTCTAGTTTTTGTATCTCGCTCTTACGGTTGGCGATTTCCAACTCGTTGGCGCGCAGTTGACTTTGGACTTGCGCCATCGCTGATGTTGTCTGAGGATCTCCCGAAACTGACACTTGAGTCTGGCCCGCAGGGTTCTTCTTTTTTTGCTCTCTCAATAATTCATCAAGGTGGGCCTTCTCGCGCTCTGTTTCGGCGATCTGTTCTTTGATCCTCACTACATCAGGATGAAGCTGGGTGTAATGCCCGCTCATTTCGGCCAACTGTGCCCGCAATGTCTCAAGCTTGCGATCCAGATCAACTGGAGGAATCTCGGACGCAGACTTCCCGTCGGTTAGATTCACTGATGCAGGACGTACGGCTTGATATTGAGTGAGCAAAGACTGCAAATACAACCGTTGCTGGTCCGCCTGATTGAGAGCCTCATTTGCGGCCTGTCGCTGGTTTTGTAATCCCGCTAATATTTGTAGATTAGGTCCCATCTGCTCTGGGAGCTGTCCCAAATACTTGCTCTTGAAATCTTTCAGACGTTGCTCTTGCTCGGACAGACTCTTGCGAGCGAGATCAAGTTGGCTGTCAAGAAATGCAGTGGTGTCTTCGGACAACTGCTCGCGATCGCGCAAATCCTCCTGGATGAAAAGAGAGGTCAACTCCGAAGTTACTTGCTGCGCGACAACCGCGCTGCCCGAAGAGTAAGAGAGCTTAAATGCCGAGAGTTCATTTCGGCGGACGCCATCGCCTTTGATCGTATCGATGGTGATGTCTTTGCGCATCTGTTCCACCAGGCTGTCGGAGTCGAGCCGGTGCCGGTCTTTGTCGTATAGCTGGAACTTGTCAATGATGCCCAGTAGCCGTGTGCGACTCAGAATCTGTTCGCTCATGCTCTGCAGGCGTTGCTGCAGGTCTGAACTCACGTTCGGTTCCACTAGATGCTCCGGGACCTTTTGCTGCTCAATCAGGATTACAGTCTCAGATCGGTATTTTGCCGGAAGTAGCCATCCTAAAGCCGAGCCCACCGTCCATCCAACGAGAGCGCAACTTATTACCCACCACCGCCGACGCCAGAACCGGGGAACGAAATAACCGACGGAGAACGGAGACTTCTCTGAAATTTCGTCCATAACTATCTCCCGAGCGGTCTTGTGAAGTTATAGGACAAAGCCACCGACCCAATATTTTGGTTCTGGAAGCTACTTAAGACTGGATTCTGAGAGCCGTTGATAAGCGAATTACCGCCAGTGATTCGCTGGCCGAGATAAGAAAAAGACAGGTCCAGGTGGGGAGTCAGATTTTTCGTATAAGTGGCTCCATAGTTAAAGTAGTTGGCTGCTCCCAAAGTACTGATTGCGCCAAACCCGCTGTTCGCAACATAAGTTGCCAGTACGCCGATGCTGGTGCGTTGACTCAGCTGACGCCTCAAGTGAATATCCAGTGATTGCATCTGGACGGTGCCGCCGGAAGTCCCCCCATCGTTCACCTCGCGAATGAAACTACCGGTCAGAGAAGTAGATTTGCGGGTAATAACAACTGAAGCCCCTCCCGCCCATGACCACTGCGAGAATCCAATTGGAGAGGCAGCGCCCGAATTTTGGCCGTTCACGTCAGTCAGCTCGGGGCCGGCAAACAGCGAAATCTTGATGCCGGACGAAAGCGAGACGTTCTCAAACCCTAAAAACTTGTGTATCAGAGCTCTGGAACCTGCTGTCTGAACTCCGAAGCTCTGCTTGGAATCTATGTTTTGGTATTGATACTGGATCCCGGAAGAATAACGAGGAGTAAAGTCATGCGATATGTAAGCATTAGTCGAGAAGGCCTGAGATCGCTGCGAAGAACTGCCGAAGTTGTTCCCGGTTAGTTGATCGTAATTTACCTGCTCGAAGGTTCCACCGACTGCCACGTTGGTATGAGCTGAAACCCGATAATTTGCATCCAAGCCAGACTGTTCGGTCCGGGCTTGGATATTTCCTGCAGCCACGGAAGGATTCGGTCGATCCAGAAGATTAAAAACGGAACTGGTGGACTGGTTCTGCAGCAAATCGATTGGGTTCCGGGTCTGGTTGAAAGACTCACGAACGACCAATGAGAACCGTTTCGTTAGTCTCAATTGTGTCCTTGTCCGGAGGCTTTGGGAGACACTGTTATACATCGAGACGTCACTGCTATAGACCCAGCCGGGCCCAAAAAAAAGATCCGACTCCAGGCGCGCGCTAGTGTATTGAAGGCCGAGCTGAGGATAGATGGCCGTCGTGAAATTACGCTGGCTCGAAGACCCGGTGAGTGCATTGTCATTGAACGAAGAGGAGCTTGAGACACCATAGCTCATGAAGTTCCCTCGGGCCGCAGCACCTTCGCCGAACGATTCGGTGTTCGCTGCGGGACCGGCAGGACCCTGCTGAGACCATGCGGTTCCAAAACAGAGCGCCGAAAATAAAAGAGACTTACATTTCATGTCTATGCGCCCCTATGGAATGACGATGGTGTCACCAGACTGTAGTTCCACATTCTCGGCAAGCTTGTTTCCCTTGATGACCTGCTTGTATTCGAAAGGCAGGCGAGTTCTGGTACCGTTTCCTGCCACCCTCAGCACGTAGATTCGATTTCCTTTTGCGAAATCGCGCAAGCCGCCGCCCACAGCGATCGCATCCAGTACTGTCATTGGCTTACTTAGAGGATACGACCCAGGCTTTGCAATCTCACCCACGATATTGAACTTCAAGCTCTTCACTTCCTGGACAATCACAGTCACATCGGGATTAGACACATACGCGCGTAGACCGTCGACGATGCTGGCCTGCAACTTATTCGGTGTCAAACCACTCGCTTGAATCTCTCCGACCAATGGAAGAGTAATCTTCCCGTCCGGACGTACCGGAAGGGTGCGCGAGATCTCCGGTTCTTTCCACACGCTTATATTCAAAACATCATCCATCCCGATGATGTATTCGTCCGACGGCGGCGTTGTCGCCGCCGCAGTCGGCTTCTCAAGACCCGAAGTCTTGTTCTCAGGAGCGAACTGCTTCGCTTCAGGGTTCTGGCACAAGCAAGAGCTTACAAGCAGAAGATGCGCTGTTAGCCAACGGCACTGAACAAGTAGTTTCATATCGAAATTTCCACTTCCAGAATTTACTCAGGACAGGTTCGCTTTCAGCAAACCTTCGCCTGTTGTCCCACGACTTCGACTTGGTATCCCTCGACGCTGATTGACAAAGAGCGCTGGATCGTCTGCACAGATAGCACTAATCGACTACCACTCGCGCAGCGAGTAAGGATTCCCTCGATGCCGTCCAAGGCGCCGCCTCGGATTCGGACTCGTTGTCCGACGTTCAAGAACGAATGCGCCGCGAAAGGCAACTTCTTGGTGAGAAGGGCCCGGATACTCTCAATCTCATGATCAGGAATGACTGCGCCCTCGCTATTGCCTCCAACTAACGCGAGTACACCCGGCGCTCGTAGCACTGAAACTCGCGCCTCTGGAGAAGAATCCAGGTTTACGAACGCGTAACACGAAAATAAGGGGATCTCGACCTTCATGTTGCGGTCGCTCCACTTATGGACTTCAGTCACAAGCGGTAAGAAGACGTTTACGCCTCTCCTCACGAGCTCCGCTGCTACTCTCTTTTCGTGCTTGGCCCGGATATGGAGCGCGTACCAAGCTGACTGCTCCTGTAAGGAAGCAGCGCCGCATTGAACTGTTTGATAACTGCCCATAGCTTCGCCCTCTGAGTCACATGACTAGTGACCCTAAACAACATTGCAAATCCGAAAACGCTCGAACAGTGACCCTGCGCCGCTTTACGCGCCAACAATGATCCAGAACTTAGCTGTTTACTCGGTGGCCGGGATTTCCAGCCGGCATTCCTTAAGCTTGTAGAGCAGAGCGCGATAGCTAATGTTGAGTGCCCGCGCCGCCCGCTTCCGATTCCAATGGTTTGCTTCCAACGCCCTGAGAATTTGTTGACGCTCAAAAGTTCGTTTCACTTGACGGGAAGCGTCTTGCAGTGACATGGACGCGTCAGCCGCGATCTGCGACACCGATTCTTTCGGCCGAGTCTTATCTCCGATTTCGTTTCTAAGCAGATCTTCCGAATCAAGGACCACGTACCGCTTCATCAGGTTCGCTAATTGCCTGATATTGCCAGGCCATTGGTACTGCTGCAGTGCATTCAATAAGCTTGCAGACACTGGCTTCGCATTGCAGTTGAATTCTTCGTTGTAGAGGCGCACGAAGTAGCTGCACAAATCCGGAACGTCTACCGCTCTCTCCCGCAAAGACGGCAAGTGCAATTTCACGACGTTAATTCGATAGAAGAGGTCCCGGCGAAAGGCTCCCGATATGACCGCGGGCTCCAAGTCCCGGTCTGTTGCACAGACAATCCGGATCACCGCTTTATTTGCCTGTGGTCCCGTTGGGATGAACCCATCCTGCAAGAACTGAAGGAGTTTGGCTTGTAACGACGCGTCGAGCTCTCCGATTTCGTCTAGGCAGAGCGTCCCGCCACCCGCCAGTGAGAAGCGTCGATGCTCTTCGCCATGGGTGCCATTTTTGGAATATCCGTTCCCGAATGCAAACATCTCTCTTTCAAAGAGCGTGCTTGGAAAGGCTGGACAACTCACATGCACAAAAGGAGCCGCGGCCACAGGAGACCACTGGTGCAAAAGGCGGGCAATTACTTCCTTACCCGTCCCACTTTCTCCTTCAATCAGTACCGGCAGATTGCTGCTCGCCACGAGCTTTAGCTTGGCCCTTAGAGCAAGCATTTGCTCCGATTTCCCAAAGACAACCGAATCGTCCGGCATCGTGTGGTTAACTGCACCGATGTACGGCTCGTTTGCAGTCGGGTGTGCAGAATCTTGGGTTAAGGTCATTTTTTGGGGTCGTTCTTGGATCGGTTTATGACTGGATTTGCACGTTGTACGCCACTTCTATCCCGAACTCCCATCCCTCCGAAGAATTAGCGTAACTACTTGCTTGTGAATGGCTTGCATTAAAAAATACTTCAGTTCTGGCTGCTGAGCTGACGTCATGGGGTGGCCTAAGCTATTTGGAACAACAAGTTGCAGCCGCCATATGTGCAAGTGCTTGCACAGTGTGAAGACACTTTCCACTTCTCTGCCAGAATTTGTCTCAAGCCGATGTTTCGACGCCTGACCTTACTCCTGCGACCAGGAGGAACTGGGCAATCTTAATTGTCGATTTGGTTTTCAGAGATGACGGAAAGGGAATCCACGATTACGGCGGTGCCGTAGTTCCGGGCAGGGGTAATCATTACTTCCGGAGGGAGATTTTGAACCCCCGCCTGAATCACCTGCATGGAACTTAAGACCGTTCCTAAAACGTATGTTAGTTTCGCGCAGTCTTGGCGGCAATTAACGGCGAGGACTCTCGTTTGAAAATGCGCGAGTAGTAGAGTACATCTCCATCGGTCGCCACACACCGAAAGCTCGGCAGCAAGATCGACGCAACGTCTTCCCGGTCAGCTTGCGTAACCGCCTCTATCACGATGCGATCTGTTTTCTTGAGCGTCTCAGTCGCACCCATGAGAACCCGAGATTCGTAACCCTCGGCGTCCACTTTCAAGATGTCAATCTTTGAGACGTCAGCAAGCGCACAATCAAGAGTGACGGAAGGGATCATGACTGTGCCAGGATCCGTGCTCAAGCCTATTCGACTGTTGATTGACATCGGAAACTCCCGGAATGGAACACTCTTGCCGGGATCTCCAACGACGGCCGCATTGATAGTTCGCACACTAGTAATGCCATTCAGCACAATATTCTTCTTTAATCGTCGAAACACGCTGGGAGCCGGCTCAAAAGCAAAAATCAGTTTCGCCTTCTTCTGAAGTGCCTGGTACAGACTGAATAGACCGATATTGGCGCCGACATCGACGATACAATCGGCACTTCGGAGCCCGAACTCCGGTAGCAAGTCGTAACAATGTTCCCGCCAAATCTCAAGGTAGGGAATGATTTCTGCCCGCGACGTGTCCACCGCTAGCTTAAACTGACCAAAATCGATGGTTTCCTCATGAGCAACAGGAGTTCTACCCAGCTTCGTGCTTGCCCATCCATGGATGCACCGCAGAACGGTTAGTTTTGATGAAAGCCCGCGGGAATCGGAAATTGCCCTCAGCACCCGAAGAATAGATCGGGGCCTGAAAGGAACACCACGAAACTGCATACTTCCTCTTTTTCTTGGGAGAACGAGGTGTTCAAATCCCTCGCTTAAACGAAAGACGTCCCCTTTGCCGCTCTCTTATTCGGGGAGTACCCCACGTAGAGTCAGCCGTAAAGCAAGCCGATCCAGCGACTTGGAGTACGAAGACCCGGACGAGACGAACCAATAACGTACTTACTTTGACGCAAACCCAGGGCCGGGCGCGAATGCCGGCTCCGACGGATGGTTTTTGTGTTGCAGCGCTATTTCGGTCCAGTATGCGCCGTCCAGTAGTATCTGAGGGTTGCTGGAAGAATGCGGCTCAACTGTTTCGCTAACTTTAACACGGATACAACTATTCAGGTATTTTAACTTGCTGAAACTTGCCGAGCGACCCACGAAAACTACACGCTCTCGCGATTCCGGAATCGGGATTGGCTTAATTGGGACCGTGCTGTACGCAATATGACGCCTGCGGGGATCCAATCAGCAGCACCAGCCCCTGGTGCTCTTCTCAGAATTCATGCCTATAGCTTACGGGAGATGAGGTTGGTTAACGGATTCGCCGACCAAGATACTCGCGATTCGCTGTGAAGCCTTTCCGTCCCAAAGGGGCGGTATCCTGCCCTTTTTGAACTGTCCCGCGCAAACCTTTCTCACTCCGCTGCTGAGCGCATTGAGATCGCGGCCAACTAATTCATTCGTTCCGAGACTAACAGTAATAGGTCGTTCGGTGTTCTCACGAACGGTAAGACAGGGCACGTTAAGAAAGGTTGTTTCCTCTTGGACTCCCCCGGAATCCGTAATCACGACAGTGGCCTGATGCTCAAGGGCAAGGAAGGTCAAATACGGGACTGGATTCATCAGTCGAAATCTATCACGGCGGATAGCCAATCCAGCTTTGTCCAGACGCTCCCTGGTGCGCGGATGCATTGCAAACAAGACAGGCAAGTCTTTTGACAACTCAACAAGGCAGTTGAACAACGACTCTAACCAACGGACATCATCGACATTGGATGGCCGGTGCAAAGTCACCAATGCATATCGAGGCAGTAGGTCCGCCGGCTTTTGTTCTAAGGCTTTCGGAAGCCATCGCGCTAGAGTATCGATCATCACATTACCTACTCGATGCACTCTGTCTGGTGCGATTCCCTCTTTCGCCAAATTTCGGTCATCGTCTTCTGATGGAGTGAATAGATAATCGGCTATCTGATCCGTCAAAAGCCGATTGATCTCCTCCGGCATTGTGCGGTCGAACGATCGAAGCCCAGCTTCGACATGCGCGACTCTAATCCCTACCTTGGCGCAAACCAGGGCAGCGGCAAGCGTAGAGTTAACGTCTCCATAGACCAGGACTAGATCTGGTCGCTGATTCATTACGATAGGCTCAAACCGACTCATGATTTCTGAGGTTTGAGCAGCGTGAGAACCAGACCCCACTTGGAGATTGAAATCCGGCTTTGGAATCTCAAGCTCCTGAAAGAATACTTCCGAGATTTTGGGGTCGTAATGTTGGCCGGTATGAACGATCTTCTGTACTACCTTGCGGGTGGAATCAAGAGCGTCAATAACGGCGGCCGCTTTGACGAAATTTGGCCGTGCGCCAATTACATGAAGAATGCTTATCATCTTTAATTTTTAGCTACTTACGAGCTCCAGCGGAAACGTTCTTGTCGCGGAAGGTCACGGCCTAACGCGTCCCTCAAAAAACCAACTACTCTGCTACGCTCTGCACTAGAGATTAGGGGCTTACGAGCAAAAGACGACACAGACACGCCTACCCTGATTTCCCGAATTTGATTTAGCCGCCGAGGACCTTAATGCAAGACTGGAACAGAAGCGCCGCAAGTCGACACTTACCGTTCATTTTGATCTCCGCCCTTGTCTTCTTGGTGCTCACGATCGTTGGTTGCGGTGGAAATTCCGCGATCGTTACCACTCAAAGCGGAATATCGTTAGCAATGAGTCAAGCGACGGTCCAGTTTGGCAACGTGCCGGTGGGCAGTACGACTCAGCCCCAAACATTAATCTTCACAAATCCTGTTGGCAGTTCCTCGAGCGTCACTATCAGCAACTTAACCATCACCGGAGCTGGCTTTTCCCTGGTTCAAACACCTACTCTGCCAATCATAGTTGCAGCAGGCCAGAGCGCCTCTATTCAGGTTCAAGCCTCGGCCTCGGCGGGTGGTGCGCTCACCGGAACCATCACGATTACGAGCACTGCCACTCCTGCCACTTCGACCGTCAACCTGCTCGCAACCGGTGTTAGCGGACCATCTCAAAGCATATCGGGCACTATTTCTCCCGCAGCTCAAGCTGTTGGCGCAACCGTGACCTCGATCGACGCGAACGGAAAATCCGACACTGCTAATGTTGACTCTAACGGAAACTACCAGTTATTTATTTTCGCGACCGGGTCAGCCACCATAACCCCGAGCGCTTCAGGCCTCTTTTTCACGCCGTCGAGCCAGACTATAACTGTAAATGTAGGTAACGCGCCGCAGACAAATGTCAACTTTACCGTCAGCGCGAACGCACCCGTGCCTGCAATTACGTCCCTGGTTCCAAGTACTCTTCTTGCTGGAAGCGGAGCTCAGACACTTACCATTAACGGCACAAATTTCCTGTCCACCTCGACGGTGACTTACAACGGAGTGGCGCATCAAGCGACTTTTGTGACCGGTGGGCAGTTGACTATCCAGCTCAGCGCCGCCGATTTGGCTGTTGCCGGCAGCTTTGCAGTGATCGTTACCAGTCCGGCGCCAGGCGGAGGCGCTTCAACCCCGGCAAATCTTACGGTCAACAATCCTGTTCCCGCGATTACGTCCCTCTCGCCCGCCTCGCTAACGGCAGGAAGCGCTGCACAGACTCTTACCATCAACGGCTCCGGCTTCGTGGCTGCTTCGACAGCGACCTACAACGGAAGCGCCCATGCGGCGACTTTCGTTAACAACGGAAAACTGACGATCCAACTCAGTGCTGCCGACCTGGCCGCAGCAGGCAATTTTGCAGTGGCTGTAACTAACGCGACGCCGGGTGGAGGCTCCTCGCCTGCGGTAAATCTCATCGTCAACTCGAATCCCGTTCCCGCGATTACTTCACTTTCACCCGCTTCGCTAACGGCGGGAAGCGCTGCACAGACCTTGACCATCAATGGGTCCAACTTTGTTTCTGCTTCGACGGTTACTTACAACGGTGTCGCGCACGTTGCGACGTTCGTCAACAGTAGCCAATTGACGATTCAACTCAGCGCTGCAGATCTGGCGACGGCTAGCAGCTTCGCTGTAGTTGTTACTAATCCTGCACCGGGCGGCGGCTCCTCACCTGCGGCAAATCTTATTGTCAACAACCCCGTTCCAGCGATTACTTCCCTCTCACCCGCTTCGCTAACGGTGGGTAGCGCTGCACAGACTCTTGCCGTCAACGGCTCAGGCTTCGTGCCTGCCTCGACAGTGACGTACAACGCAGTCGCCCATGCCGCAACATTCGTTAACACCGGAAAACTGACGATCCAGCTCAGTGTTGCCGATTTGGCCGCGATAGGCAATTTTGCAGTAATCGTAACCAATGCGACGCCGGGCGGAGGGTCTTCGACCGCTGTAAACCTTGTCGTCAATAACCCTGTACCGGCTATCACTTCCCTTTCACCGACATCACTCTCTCCGGGAAGCGCAGCGCAGGCGTTGACCATCAATGGCTCCAACTTTCTTTCGGCTTCGACGGTTGCTTACAACGGTGTCGCGCACGTTGCGACGTTCGTCAACAGTAGCCAATTAACGATTCAACTCAGCACCGCAGATCTGGCTACCGCTGGTAACTTCGGGGTAGTCGTTACTAATCCCGCACCTGGCGGGGGCGCTTCGTCTGCCGTGAACTTTATCGTTGGCAATCCTGCGCCCGTAATTGCTTCGCTCTCTCCAGCATCACTTAGTACTGGTAGCGCCGCGCAGACGCTTACCATCAACGGTTCGAATTTCCTATCGGCTTCGACTGTGACTTACAACGCCGTGGCTCACGCAGCGACCTTCGTCAGCGCCGCCCAATTGACGATTCAGCTCAGCGCCCCAGACCTGGCGACTGCGGGAAGCTTCGCAGTGATCGTTACCAATCCAGGCGGTGGGGCTTCGAATTCGGTCAACATCTCGGTTAACAATCCGGTCCCGGCGATCTCTTCGCTTTCGCCGGCTAGTCTGGCGATCGGGACTACGGGTCCGCAGACCCTCACTATCAACGGATCCAATTTTGTGGCTGCCTCCACCGTCACATATAACGGAGTCAGTCACGCGACAACCTTGGTTAACGGAAGTCAGTTAACGATCCAGCTCAGTACTGCAGATCTGGCTACTGCTGGAACATTCCCAGTTGTTGCGACCAATCCTGCGCCCGGTGGCGGCGTCTCGCTCGCGGCCAATTTCGTTCTGGTAGGGCTGAGCGTCACTCCCGGTAGCCTCACATTCGGTTCAATTGACGACGGCACATCCAGTGCAGGTCAGAATGGGACTTTGATGGCCGTAGGAGGAAGCGTTACGGTGAACGCTCCGACGGTAACCGGGGCTGGGTTCTCTGTAACCGGCGTCACCTTCCCGCTCACGCTTACGGCGGGTCAATCGACGCCATTCACGGTTACCTTCTCGCCGGCGTCAGGGTCGCCAGGAGCGGTTGCGGGCAACGCTCAATTCACGAGCACGGTAAATACTGTTGCGCAGACTCTCTCCGGAACCGGCGCTCGCAACGTGCTCCTGACATGGGGAGCGAGTTCGACCAGCGGTGTAACCTACAACGTGTACCGCTGCACCGGCTCGTGCGCGAGTCCGCTAACCGGCTTCACGCAGATCAAAACGGGCGTCAACGCCTTGACCTATACAGATGACGACCCGGCATTGGTTTCCGGTACAACGTATTTCTATGCGATCACGGCTGCCCTCACTGGAGTCGAAAGCGATCCCTCTAACGTGGCTTCGGCAACAGTTCCATAATTGGGCCGCCCTTAGCGCAGGATGTAAGTAGGTGGTTTTAGAACGTCCGCACGGCTAGGACCAGCGCCGAGAAGGACCACAGGGACGATCCGCAGGAATCCTCAGCTTCAGCGAGAGCTTCCGGTGTTGCTTGGGAGCAGATCGGAAACCGCGGCTACTGCAGCATCCCTTGCTGAGCAACGGCGATATTGTCACGCGTGGAATTCTTGACCATATACATCATCTCGTCGGCCTGGCGGATGATTTCGTGCGCGCTCTTGGCGTCCTCGGGATAGGTGGCCACGCCCATGCTGGCGCGAACGTTAAGATTAAGGTTTTCGTCGAGTAAGAAATGACTGGTGCGCATTACATCGCGCAGACGGCGGGCTACCACCAGCGCTGACTCCTTTCCCGTTTGGGGAAGAAGGACGACGAACTCGTCGCCGCCATAGCGGAAGGCATAGTCGATAAGGCGAAGATGGGACTTAATCTTGAATCCGATCTCGTTGAGCAGCTTGCTCCCGACCAGGTGTCCGTGAGTGTCATTGACCTGCTTAAAGTGGTCGAGATCGATGAAGACAACACTGAACTCGTAGTTAAACCGGTGCGAGCGATAAACCTCAGCCTCTAGAGTCTTATAAAGATGGCGGGCATTGTAGAGGCCGGTACAGTCATCGGTGATCGTGAGTTCCTGGATCTTCTCGACCGCCCGCGCGTTCTCGATGGCGATGGCGGCATAGTCGCAAAGGGCGTGGAGAAAGAACATCTCGTTGTCGGAGAAACTCTCCATAGCGCAGTTGATGAGCTGGATCACTCCAAGCACGCGGTGTTTGGATTTCAAAGGGACGCAGATGATGGAGCGCGTTTGCCATTTCGTCATCTCATCGATGCGCTTCGCGAAACGGGGATCGTTATAGACGTCCGGCACCAGCAACGACTCGCCGTGCTTGGCAACCCATCCGGCGATGCCTTCTCCCACTTTGAGACGGATGCTCTTGAGCGCATCGGCGGCATCGCCGACCGCAATCGCGAAATAGAGTTCATCTTTCTGCTCATCCACCATCAGCAGCGACCAGGTATCGGGACGGAAGAAGACCGCCATTTTTTCCATTATGGTTTGCAGGATGGAGTCAAGATTCAGCGAAGACGTGAGTGCCTTGGCGACATCATGGAAGATGCTGACTTCTTCCATTTGCCGTTTGCGGTCGATAGCGAAGGCCTCACTCATGGAGCTCTAGAAAGTCGAATCGCGGGGTGCATTTCGGCGCATTATACCGGGTCCTGGCATGCAGCCCGACGCACTTCAGGTAAAAGCCATTATCCCTTAGACTCAAAAAGAGATATACCCTGCATTACACGAAAAGTAAACATTACTTTTAGATTCAGATTGACACATTTTTGGTGCACTCCTATCATCTACAGGCTCAGCGCACGGCTTTGGCGCGTAGGGCGCAAACCCAAGTAATCTAATGAGATGTAAGGATGATGTTGTGACTGGCTTTGGCGACAAATTACGCCGCGAACGCGAAATGCGCGGAATTTCGCTGGAGGAAATCTCCGAATCGACCAAGATCGGCACGCGCTCCCTCCGGGCTTTGGAAGAGGATGACTTTGAAAAGTTGCCGGGCGGCATTTTTAACAAGGGGTTTGTTCGCGCCTATTCACGATTTCTCGGCCTCGATGAGGACCAGACCGTGGCCGATTTTGACGCCGCGCTAAAGGAATACAACCTTGCCCGCGGGCAGGTGGACGACGTTCCCGTTGAGCAGGAGCCCGAACCAGTTAATACCAAAGCAGTATGGTTGATTGCTGCTGCACTCGTTCTCATCGCCGCGTTCACGGCCGCTGGATACTTCTTAAAGCGGCCAGCAACAGTGAAAGCCACACAGTCCCAACCCGAAACTCGACATAATTCAGCTTCCGTTCCAGAACCTGTCCCAGTCCCGTCTGCTTCGGCGCGCAGCTCGCCTGCAAACGTTGCTTCGATCACACCCGGCACTCCCCAGCCTCGCGATGCCAAAAGCATACAGTCTGGCGGTCAGAAGTTAACGTCATCGGCCTCCGGCGAATCCGATTCCGCTGTGGAAAGCGCAAATAATAAGACGGGTTCCGGCGCCCAGTCGCACTCGGATTCCAGTTCACCGATTCGCCTTGAAGTGTTCGCACGAGAAGAATCATGGCTTTCCGTCTCCGCCGATGGAAGAGATTTGGGGCAACAGCTATTGGCCGCGCAAAAGAGCCGCACAATTCGCGCGCAAAAGGAAGTTCGTCTAAAGCTGGGCAATACGGGCGGAGTGGAGATTTCCTTCAATGGCAAGCCGGTGAACATCGAC
>Ga0207070_1126_pt2 | contig 16445 bp, 13 predicted proteins | sample Alteio_BWMinHeat_92_FD_153591 | JGI IMG/M metagenome (GOLD analysis project Ga0207070, IMG submission 153591) | Enriched cells from forest soil in Barre Woods Harvard Forest LTER site, Petersham, Massachusetts, United States -... | ecosystem: Environmental > Terrestrial > Soil > Temperate forest >...
TGGAAGAGGCAATGGGTCACATCTTCTCATCTCAAACAACATTAAATTCGGTCCGCAAATTTGCTATGAGGGCCTTTACCCAGAGCTTGCCCGAAAGCTTTCGCAATTGGGTGCAGAAGTGATTATCAACGTCACAAATGATTCCTGGTACGGTACGTGGTTCGAACCGTTTCAACATCTTTATATGACTGGAGCCCGAGCCATTGAGTTTCGCCGGCCACTTATCCGAGCCACCAATACCGGCATCACCACTGTCATTTTACCCAACGGAGAGTTTTTAGAAAAATCCCCCATGTTAATTGAATGGAGCAAACAATATTCCGTCCCATATTCAAGAAATCCCGCGCATACGATTTACGAGAAAATATTTTACATATGGGATATAATTTTATCATTGATTATTGTTATTATTTTAACACCTAAGCTGAAGCGATTGGCGCTGAAAAAAAATTAGGTGAAGGTTAGGACGAGCATGTGCATGCACTTAAAAATCTAGATTGGCTTGAGATTTTAGCTCAACTTGAGAGATTCGCCACCAGTGACGTGGTGCGAGCCCGCCTCCGTGAAATCAAACCCCTACAGTCTCCTGAACAAGCCGTCCAGAGCTTTAATGAAATTTCTGAGGCACAATCTATTTTAAATTCGGGCGAGCGCCCCTTTATGGAAAGTCTCGACCTTTACCCCAATTGGTATCAACGTCTCAAACGCAATGCCGTTTTGCAAACACTTGATTTGAAAGATGTCAGACGTTTTTGCTTAGAAACAATTGCCCTATCAGAAATCATCGGGGCAGAAATCAGCAACAACGCCTCTCATTTGGGGCCATGGATTTCGAAACTCAAAGATGGACTCATGGATGCCAGTCACCCGCTGTCGGCAATTGATCACGTCATGACTCCAAATGGTGAAATCCGCAACGACGCCAGCGAGAGTCTCTATAATCTCTATCGCGAGCAGTCTTCACAAATCAAAAATTTGCAGACCACTCTCGATCGCATCGTCAAAAAATATGATATGGAGGCGATTCTGCAAGAGAGGTTTGTCACCACTCGTGAAGGACGTTGGGTCTTGCCAGTGAAAGGCGGCATGCAACACGCCTTCGATGGAATTATCCATGCCTCGAGCCAATCGAAGCAAACCGTCTTCATGGAACCTGAAGAAGTGATCCCACTGAATAATCGCCTTAGGCAACTCGATGTCGAAATCGAACAGGAGATCGAACGAATCCTAACATCGCTTTCAGAATATTTGACCACTCAGCTTTCTCAATTTGAGAGCACCCAAGAGGCCCTAGCCGCCGCTGATTATCGTTTAGCACAAGCAAAACTCTCTGAACAACTCGAAGCTAGCGTCTGTCGTTTTTCAAACCATAAGCTGCATTTAATTGATGTCAGACACCCTCTCTTGGTTCTCAAAAATGAGAATGAGAATGTTGTTTCAAATACCGTGATGTTGCAAGATAAGGAACGCATCCTGCTTCTGTCGGGCCCTAATGCCGGAGGCAAGACGGTTCTTCTCAAAGCCGTGGGTTTAGCAAGCTATATGGCAAGTTGTGGTCTCCCCATTTGTGCAGCAAGTGAATCCACGCTCCCGTTTTTTAAATCCATAAGCATCGGCATTGGCGATTCACAAAGCGTCGACGAAGCTCTGTCGACATTTGCCGCTCACATTAAAATTTTAGACAAAGCCTCACAGCTGCGAGGCCATGACTATCTTTTATTGATCGATGAGATCTGCGGTTCGACTGACCCTGAAGAAGGTTCAGCCTTGGCTCGAAGTTTTATCGAAAAGTACGCTTCTAATCAGGTCTTTGCGGTCATTACTTCGCACTTAGGCCCTTTAAAGGTCGGCTGGAAAGAAGGCTCAGGTGTCATCAATGGAAGTCTCGAATACAATACTGAGTCAGGTCTTCCGACTTATAAATTTTTTATGGGAGTTCCCGGTCGATCTCTCGCGCTGCTCACTGCGAGACGGGTTGGCGTTGACGAGACGATTTTAGATCGGGCCCTTGAACTTCTTTCTCCTGAAGCAAAGCTTGAACATAATTATTTACGAAATATTGAAAGTTTAAAAGATGATCTTCAGCGAAGACAAAACGATCTTGAAAATGAATCCAGAGCGGCTCGCGAAATCAAAAGAAAATATCAAAGTCTTATTCAAAATTTTCGCATTGAAAAAGACCAATGGCTTGAACGTGTCGTCAAAAAGGCTGAGAGAAAAATAGATGCGCTGATTGATCAAAGTCAGGCCGACCAAGTTTTTAAACGTCATGAAAAGCTATCACAAATAAAATTTGAAATGCCTGAGATTGTAAAAGCCTCAAGCTTGCCTCAGTTCAAACGAAAAATTGAAAATGTGGAAGAGTTTGAAAAGGCCTATCCACCAGGATCGATGGTGCATATCGCAAGTGTTGGGCAAGAGGGCATTATTCAAGGCAAAGCCAATACTAAAGGCGAAATACCGGTCCTCTCAAACTCAATGCGTTTGATGATACACTGGGGGAGCCTCAAAGCCCCACACAATTTAAGCAATCCGACCTCGCAGATTATACGTCGGCATTCACACATCAGCGTTTCGCTTCAAGACGCCGAACGTGTGGTCGACGTTCGCGGCATGCGAGTCGAAGAAGCAATTGAGCAGCTTGAAGTGCAACTCGATGCCGCGGTCTTGGCTGGCGAAGATCGGGTCAAGATCGTTCATGGGCACGGCACCGAAGCACTTAAAAAAGCGGTAAGATCATATTTGTCACGAAGTCATTACGTTAAAAAGTGGAAGGCATCGCCGCAAGAAATCGGAGGCGATGGGATCACCTGGGCCGAGCTCAAAGACTAGCTAGCTGCTGAGAACTTTCCAAGTTATCAGTGCAAATTGCAATTATACAAACGAATATGCATTGAGAATTCTTTGGAGGCACTCTTCGAAGTCGATGAGGTCTTAATAAAATTCGGCCAAAGATTGATATGTTTTAAGTTCGTCGCTTGAATTAATAATCTGCTCTGGCGTTAGTGACGAATCCATCGAATGAATTATCGACCGATCTGATCTGGCCGACCAAGTGAAAAACTAATCTTTGAGCGGGCGTGGGACTGTGCATTTGGGTTTTTCGTCTTTCCAAATATTCCATTGAGGCGGATCAACAAGCGCCGACTCTAAACATGAGCGCCCTTCTCGATGCACATGTTCTGCATCCCAGGCTTCATGGCTCTCAATAAGGGACCAAATGATGCTTCCTCGACCGAGAGCGAAAAAGACTCTCCCTTTCCACAGGCTTTCGAAGCGGACTCCCAGCTTTGCATCAATTCCCACTTCGCCAGAAAGCTCAAGATCAGCACAAACGTCTTTTTCACCGCACTCAACATATCCTTTGAGGATACTCAGTAACTTAAGAGATAGAGGGACCCCTTGTTCGGTCACCCAATGCGAATCCATTGTCCACGTTTCGCCAACTGAAGCCTTATCCTTCGGTAGTGAAATCGGCGGAATGTAGTAAAGCGTGTTTGCCGCAAAATTTTCAACTTTGAGGATTTTTGCTTGCGAATCAATGGTGATCATTAACTCTTCGCCAGGCTCAGGCATGGCAAAATCATGCAAATCAATTTGCCCATCTTTATTTGAGGTCGTCACTCGCTCAACAAATGCATCAGGACTTATAATTTTAACGATCTCATTTTTTGCCGTGAAATCGACTGACTCTTCACGAGTACTAGTCAAAGACGAATTTTCAAAAACTTCGGTAATCGAAGCGCTATTGAACTTTGTCTTTTCGACTTGCCCCAATTGTGCCTTAAGCTTCAGCTCAATTGGTTCTTGGACTTTCGCCTTTTTAAATTGATCGTACACTAAGCGATTGACTCCAGAACTTGTACTCGTTTCACGGACGTCTTTTTTGTGGACACACGAACTTAAAAACATCAAAGCCAAAAAAATAACGCCAACGCCCGTCATCTGAGTTAATAAATATCTAGGTTCGATATTCATATGTCGTACTCTCCCTTAAATGTTTTAAGTTTCGGAATACAAGTATTTAACTTATTTAAAAAAGCTGCAAGAAACATGCGTTGCGTTTAATTCTCGGCCAGAAAGACTTCTTTTAGTCGACGGCCGACAGGAACAAGCATTACACTTTAGCTTGTCTAGTCCGTAGAAAACTATCTGGGTACTCAAATGAATCTGATTATGAGTTTATTTCTGTTTTTATGTAGCCCCGCCTTTGCCTCTTATCCCTGCACCGATAAGCAATTCTCAGAAAGAACTGCCAAGGACCTTCCAAAGGGTGCCGAGGAAATTATAATGCGAATAGTTGACTGCGATCATTGGAGTGAAGAAGTCGGATATGGCGACGAGGCGCGAGCAAAACAAATCAAAACGAGCGTCGAAAAATTAAAATGTGGATCGCTAGAAAAAGATCGATCTGACTTCCTAAATCGTCATCCTGATAATAAAAAAATCAAAAATGCCTTCACCATTGCTGACTCGTGGAGTGGTATATGCAATTAAGTCCAATTGAGTCCAATCTAAGCTTGTAGACATTTTCAACACTCGCATCCCAAAAATGTCTGCACATGTCCCAAAATCTGATCTGCAAAAGATATGTCTCAAAATGAGACACTGAGAACGTACCTCGCGCATCTGAGATATTTTGCTTGGTCGTACTTTTGCTTTTTAGATTGGTATAGCTTTTAAACGGAGGGGATTTATGAACGACTTACGAACAAATCTGGCTTACACGAAGATGTCCTATTTCAACTTATTACTCATTATCTTCCTTGGTTGGTTGACCTCAGGATGCGGTGCCAGCATGACGACCACGGATTCAACCGCGGGCAGTAGCAGCTCAAGCTCATTCATGCCACTGAGCACTAGCTTTACTTCACTTTCCACACAAAATACAATTTGCAATGAAATCTCGACTGCTAACATACGCTTAGATGCAAAACTGAGAATCGTAGATGGAACTGACGACATGATGAGAGTCCGCATCACCGGACTGACAAATCAATTTGATAATGGCGCAAATACTAATCTTCAGATGTACCGCTGGACAGCGAGTACTGATGGCACAACCTCAATGGATTCCGCGCCTCTCACTTTTCATATCGAAGCCGCTAGCAGCAATGGCCATGGCGGAAATATCTATACACAAAATATGACTCAAATTGCGATGTCAGACGTCACGACAATTGCAAAAAACAATGCTCTGACAATTAATAGCGCCGAATCTTTTTTCAACCAAGTCGACGTCATAGTACATGGTGTTTCAATAGACTGGAAAGCACTAAAGTTTGTGATTTATAATAACGGAGCAATTCTGGTGAGCAACGATGCCTTGCTCCCTGCCTTTGCGGCAAATCCTAGCACCTATGCTTCCAATCATCCATCGGTTCTGTCTAGCTTACATCCGTTCCATACACAATTAGGCCTGAACGACTCGGACTACCTCAGTATGGCACAAAGTTTTTGTTTCTAGGCCTAGTACTCCGGCAAGAAAGTTTTTCCCGGACAGCAGGTTCCCGAAAAATGTCCATTCGCGAGCCTGTTAGTGACTTGCTTCTTGAACGATCTCTTCGGCGTGCAAATTTTCGCCGTGTCGATAACGGTCTAAGAGATTCACATCTTGCGACGGAAACGAAAACAAGAGCGCATGGCTACTCGAAGCAGGGTCTTCGATAGTCACAACAACATAATGAAGGTCTTTCTCAACCTCTTCACCAAACTCTTTTATAAAACTCACAAGGACATTGCCGTTTAGATCCGTGCTTCGCCAAATTTCATCGGCTTCTTCAATTGTGCTCTCACGTAAATGTTCATAAGACTTAAATTTCTCTTCAGAAATATCTTGTGGAGACCGCACCTTGAGCATGGCCTTATAAAGACCAACAGCAAGATCATCACCTTCACTTAAGGCATCACCTTCGACGGCACCATTCTCAACTTCTTTTAAAACCCGGTCGTAGATTAATTTACCCTTGCGAAAACAATCAACAAGGGCGAGATCAATAGATGGAAAATGCAGAAAAATAAAACTCGGCACATCGCCCGTTCGATAAGTTACTGCAACGTAGTATACATTTTCTTGATCAACAACGTAATGCCCCACATAACAATAAAGCTTGCAGTTTTTAAATTTAGTTGAATCTTCCCAAACCTCATCTGGATCGTTGAGCACGTGATTTAAAAGATCCTCATAGTTTTTAAAATCCCGCTCTAAAATATCTGTCTCTTTTCGAGACATAAAAAATTCTTTCTCAAGCTTCTGAGTTTGCGGAAGAAAATAATCATAAAGCTCTTCTTCACTAGAAAAAACAAGACCTTCAGACTCATCAATAATGATTTGATTATTCATATAATCCTTTTTTGAGATTCTTTTCTTCAGGGCTAGTTTTGACATCGTTCGAACCTCTTAAGCCTTATCGAGAACTCTGATAGTGCACAAGGCTGACTTGGGCCCTATTATCGCCTTTACTGGCAATACTAAAGGGTCCTCTTATTATGGTACGGCAGCTGACTAATCTTGTCAATTTTGCCTCAAAATGACTTGCGCAAATCAAATACTTTCCTCAGACTTGAACTAAGCCAAGACGTCCATTAGGACTTCAGAAGCTTTAATAATTTCACGCAAGGAGGCGTGTGTATGCTACAAAAGCCCCAACATGCTAAGCAAGATGAAAAAAATCTTGAGCAGATTGAATACTTACTTTATCAAAGCACTCAGGGCATACATTTTATGTTCAACAATCAAGAGCTCATCAAAGTCTTGAGCCAAAAGAATCTTGAAAAAAAATTAAAAGATCAGGCCAATGTGCAAAAGGTTCAGGACCTTCTCACTAAACTCATCGAAAGACCAAGTATCCAAGAAAAAAAATTATTTCTTGAAACCTTAGACGAAGATACTTATGAGCTTTTAATCAGGGCTTATTTTCAACTCGTCGAAAATACCATACTAGCGAGTAGTAATATTAGACATTAGGGCGCTTTCTTAGCCCTCGCCAGAAAATGTCTTAAAAAAATTTCATAAAAGAGCCGATCCCTGATGAGTGATTTATTTTTTATTTTTAAAATTACTTATTTTTTCGCAAGCCCGTTCAGAGTATCGTGCGTACGAACTAACGATCACCAATACCAAGACCTCTGAAAGCCGTGTCGTCGTGACCACACTCGACCATCTTCAATATCCTGGCTATTATCCGCTGAAAATAAATGAAACCGCGCAGATCCGCTCAACCTGGATGTGTAAAGAAAGAAGTGATTATTTTGAACCCATTTGTAAGAATAATCGACTGCCGGCCAATAGTCCCTCCGGCCAGAACGCCACAGGCGCCACGGGGGCCCCAGCGCCTTAGCAGGCCCTAGGGCTCGTAAGATAATAAGCTTTAGGTTTTGAACAGCCCAGATTTTACCTCATCCGTCTTAAAACATAAAAATTTGTGTTAAAATGAGACAATGGCAGATTTATCAATAAGCCCACATGCTCAAACGCAATCGCTTCGTGATGTAAACGATGATTTTGAGTCTCGCAAGCAAGATTTGAAGGCCGACCATGAATCTAAGATTCGACAAATGCAGAAAGCCTATCTTAAACACGAAGCGGAAGTACGCGAAAGCGGTGACGCCGCGATCAATCACATCAGAAAAGATATGCAAAAGCGAATCGAGACCGAAGGTGGTCTCATGCAAGAAAACGCTGATCAAGTTTTAGGAAGAGTGAATCATGAAAACCAGCAAAAAATTAAAGTTGCTCAAGAGCAAGGTATAGGCACTTCCGAAAGCCTTAAGCGTCAGTACTCCAAAGATATTAATCGTACTCACCAACTCGGCGAGGCCGAGCTTAAAGAAACAAAGGACAAATACGATCGCAAGCTGGGTAGCGAAGAGAGCTTCTTTCAAGGTGAGCTTGATGGTGAAAAGAAAAGATTCAGCGAAGAACAGCTTAAGCAACAAGCCCAGTATGAAAACAAACGACAAGAAATGGCCGACATTCATAAAAAGAATATTCAAGAACTTACAAAAAAATTTAACGAGCAGTTTGTAAAAAACGATAGCCAAAACAAAGAGGTCTTTACCAATCAAAAACAGAATTTTTTAAAAGAACTTTATAGGCAACAACAACAGCTTTTAAATAAATCAACAGCACTCGATAACAAACGAGATGATCCCTTTTATCAATCACGTAGTCTCGCTGCACATTTAGCCGAAAATTCGAATGCTTATGTGCTCACGGCAAAAATCCCAAATCTTGAAAAAAATAATTTCGATGTTCATGTTAAAAACGACAAGGTGGTCCTTGAATCTTTTCGCGCCAATGAAGCCAAGATCGAAGACGGAAGTGAAAAATCTATGACCAATACATATCAAACTTATCGTCAAGAATTTAAATTTGATGTACCGGTCGATGAGCACTTAGCGGTCAAGCAAATGGATGATCAAGGAAACTTAACACTGACCATCCCAAAACGCCGACCGAGCTAATTTCTTTTGCGAGTGATTTGGCCAATTTCATTCATCATGTATTTTAATCTTAAATGTAAATTCTCAAGCTGCTCTAAATTATTTTTGAGCTCTTCTAAAACATTTGTTTCATAGGGATGACGAACGCCAAGTTCGTGATAAACTGAAATATCTGATAGCCGAGAAGACAAGTGTGACGCTTGCGGCGACTTCATTTTCTGAGCTGCAGGCTTAGGTAACTGGTTCATTATGGCCTACTTTCCGACCTCTGTGGTCTCATCAACGTGCATTTAGCGAAAATTTCTCTGAGACTCTTTTTGTGGGGACGCTTAGATCATATTGGTCTTTGGTCTGTGTCCACAACAAAAAAATCTTTAAAAAAAACCGAATTAAAAAATTAGAATATTTACTCTCCATTTCAATATTCACAACGGATCGAAGCCACATCAAAAGGCTGCGGAGCTCTTCTTAAGACATCGTAATCCAAGGTTTTTACCATGACACTGGTCGCAGTCGTATGTTTCAAACCCAAGGCATGACCAAATTCATGGACCAGCAAACTCTGAAGATCAACTTCTCCGGGAGCAGGCGTATCAATCGAAAATTTGAAGTTCTTTGCATTTATCATGATATCCGCTTCATTCATTCTATTTGAGCTCCAATAAATGGTCGTCCGGGCCTGCTCGCTAGGTTGATTCGCATCCCAGTCCGTCTTCCAATAGATCACATTCATGCCGTCTTGCGCCTGTATACCTGCTTTATTCGTCCAGCCAGCAACCACAATCTGCTGGTGGCCGATCGTCGTATTCCAGGTATCTGCCGCGCGTTGAATCACGGGTAAATACGTCGTTGGAACCGAAGCATCAACATAGAAATTGACCGTCGAATCTCCTCCCCAAGATACCCTTTGTCCTTCACTATTTTGTATGAAGTTACAAGAATCCTGAGCGAGATTTTTGTTACCGCAGCCCTGTAACCAAACAAGGTTAATTGCTAACAAAAATATCAGAGAGATAAATTTCCATGCAGAACTACTTCTCAAGTTAATCAACTGCAGCCTCCATACCAAAAGGCAATTTCAAAAGCCGCGCCTAAAAAAATGCTGCTGAAAATATGTAAGTAGCTAAAATTACTTATATTTATTTGGTTAACAAAAGTGACATTTGCGCGTCACCTGAAAGTTTTCAAATTCTAGGAGTAACTTAGCTTGCCACCCCACAATCCTTTGCGCCACCTTAGTCATTGAAATCACAAGATTTTTTGTAATTGTTAAGAAACCTAACAGGGGGGAGCTCTCAAGCGTCACAAATGCGCGAGCTTTTATTAGCGAATTTTGCGAGTCTAATTTATTTTTATGGAAATTATCAAAAGCCTTGGGGCCGAAGTGTCTTTTTGCACCTTCAAGTTATTTTAAAAATTTAAAAACTTTTCAAATTGCAGCCTAGGCTCATTAAAACCGCTGCTGGATTCGATTTTGCCTTCGACATGCGACACCTTGAAGCGAATTGTCACCAAAGATCTTGGTCTCCAGCTTGCTATCTTACTGATGCAAGACTCTTCAGCTCCGCCACAGTCGTGGGATCCTAGAGAGCTAAAACACCTACCAACTAGCCCGCCATCGATAGAGGGGAGAAAAACTCCCCCTCTCCGGCCTTGCCCTGAAAGCCTGCGCGGCACAGTGAAAATGCCCGTTCAAACTGATACGCCCTAATTATAAAGATAATTTTCTAATGGGTGCAAATTCAGGCTGACCTGAAAATCGGTAGCCCACGCCACGAACGGTATGGATGCTGTCGCCAACACTGCCAAGTTTTTTTCTCAAAGCTGCCATGTGCACATCTATAGTTCGATCACTCACATTGAGATTACCTAAAGCTCGTTCCCTTAAGCCCTCGCGCGATAAAACTTGATCACCTTGCTTTAGTAACTCAGTCAAAATTTTAAATTCTGTCAAAGTAAGGGCAACTTCCATTTTATCAACTAAGACCCTATGGCCTATAAAATCGACCATAAGACTTCCGAATTGAATGGACTCTATTTTTTGAGCATCTCGTTCAGCCTGGGTGCGTCGATGAAGGGCTCGGATGCGGGCACATAACTCTTTGGCCTGGAAAGGCTTGGTCACATAGTCATCAGCTCCGGTCTCAAAGGCTCTCACCTTATCGCTCTCGGATGAAAGTGCTGACAGCATGATAATTGGAATCTTTGAAAAAAAACTATCAGCTCTCACCTCATTAATGACTTCAACACCTTTTTTCACCGGCATGAGTTGGTCCACAATTAGCAGCTGAGGGACATGCTGTTGTAACTTGGACATAATTTCAATGCCATTTTCTAAAGCGACCACAACAAAACCTTCGTCCTCTAAAAGAGACTTCAAAATCTCTCGGATTTCGTGTTCGTCTTCGATAAGCATGATTTTTAAAGACATTTTAATCCCACTCCAAGTTTCCAGTTTTTATTAAACTACATTTCACCTCCACATAACAAGATTTATTTAAACAATCAGGTCCTGTGCGACTAGGCCTGTTTAAAACAAGCGCAATTAATTCAAGGACCCGCGATAAACCTCATTGCGAATTCTCTTTTGCTCTTCTGTCCTGACTTGAAAACTTCGACCGCAAAACTCACAACTGACATCCAAAGTCTTATTTTCTTCGATCATTCGGTCTAATTCTTCCAAACCCAAGAGCATCAAAGATCTTTTCATACGTTCTTCACTACAACGACACTGATACTCCACTGGATAGTCATGCTCGAGTTCAAGCAACTTAAAGTCGCTAAGGTAGTCGTTAATCAAGTCTTTGGCGGTGGCTCCTTCCAAAATGCGTTTCGATATAGATTGGGCGTTCTGCACACGCTTTTCAATTTTAGCAACCGTAGCCTCATCATGCCCCGGCATGAGTTCTATTAAAATGCCACCGGCGGCCGTCACCCTACCATAAGTGTCAATGTGTACACCCAGTGACACGACTGACGGTATTTGATGAGATTGATCAAGATAAAATGCAAGATCGTCGCCAATTTCACCCGAACGGATGATGACCGTACCCCGGTGAGGCTGATCCTGCATTGGAAGGTGATGTGTAACCGTCAACAGACCAATGCCTATCGCATCTCCGATTAAAATATTTTCGCCGACTATCGGTTCGGCGTAGGTCGGATTAGCCGTAAAAGAACGGGTTTTTCCTTCGAAGCTTGCCTCTGCAAAAATACTTTGCAGCGGTCCCTTACCGCGAAAATAAATGCTCAAATGTTGCGAATTTTTGAGGTGACTTGCCATCAAAAGTGCCCCAATCGTAGCTCGACCAACTGCAACAGCCGGAATGGGAGCAAGATTTTGGATCTGACGCATTTCTTCTACGACGTGAGTTGCAATCAATACTGAAGCTCGAACGCCAAGATCTTCAGTTAAATATTTATGGACACGTTCGCGGGCTCGCACCGGAGCTTGTGGAGACGAAACTTGATCGAACTTTGTGTCGTCAGAAGACATGGCGCAAATTTATCCTTCTCTCTTAAATGAGCTTTTAGCCTAATTCTTAGTTTACTGCGCGCAAGCCAAAAGCACCCGATTGCGCGAAGCAATATTTCCAGAGGCTTGAAAATTCGATGGACTTGCAGCCACGCTTTTCATATCACTAAATACTCTAATCTGTAAAAAATAATCAGGGAAATAATCCGGTAATTTAAAAAGAAAATGATGCATTCAAATTGCCAAAATATATGGGCTGTCGGCCGCAACTATCTCGAGCACATCAAAGAACTCAATAAAGAATCCGGCAAAGAATTCGGCGGCGATCAAAAATCACCGCAAAATCCAATGATTTTTTTGAAATCAGGCTCGAGTTTGGTGGCAAACGGAGCAAGCTTTTGTCTACCGAAATTTTCAAACGAGGTTCATCACGAAGTTGAAATCGCACTGCGTTTTGGCCCACATCTTAAAATCGATGCATTTACTATAGCTTTAGATTTAACTGCTCGTGACATACAAAATATTTTAAAGGCCGCAGGGCATCCTTGGACTTTGGCAAAATCGTTTAAGAATTCTTGTCCGATTGGTCCCTGGTATCAGTTAAGTCAGAATGCCGAACCAAGTACACATGCCGAGCTCAAAGACTTAAGTTTTACTTTGCACGTGGGAAGCCAGTTACGCCAACAAGGTCATGTCCGTGAAATGATTTTTGATATGCAAAAAATTTGTGATTACTTACGTGAACATTTTCCAGTTTTACCTGGGGATATCGTACTAACGGGTACCCCATCTGGGGTTGGTAAAATCAATCCCGGAGATGTTTTGACAGCTGAAATAAAAAATTTCGTAAAGGCTCATTGGAGCGTAGAAGGAAGCCATGTTTAATCGAGAATTCGAAACCAAGTCCGAGTCGCCGCACCCCGCAAAATCTGATAGAGGAGCCGATATGCAAGCAGCTATTCAAGCCAAGGGCGAAGCCATTTTTAACTTAATGGAAGCTGAAGCGGGCTCAATTTTCAACAAGGATTGGTGGTACGGCAAGATCATGGACTGGAGCATGAAAAACGAGGTCTTTAAGACGCAAATGTTTCGTTTTGTTGATGTGCTTCCGTCATTACAATCAAGCTCCGAAGTCGCTCGTCATATGAAAGAATATTTTAGCGAAGGCGGCGGAGATATCCCAAGCATTTTTAATATGGGAATGGGTTTGGGTTCGCTTGCTCCAGGACTCATGGCGGGCGCGGTTAAGAAAAATGTCACTGAAATGGCAAGAATGTTTATAACCGGTGAATCGCCACAAGACGCCCTTTCGGTTTTAAAAAAAGCGCGCAAAAATAAAATCGCATTTACTGCTGATTTGCTTGGCGAAGCCTGCTTAAGCGAAAGCGAAGCTCAGACTTATCAAAGAACTTATTTGAGCTTAATTAGCGAGCTTGCGAAAGATGCCGTAAAGTGGGAACACGTCCCACAAATCGACGAAGATGCCGCTGGCGCCATCCCACGCGTAAATGTGTCGGTAAAATTAAGTTCCCTCTATTCACAAATTGATGTCAAAGCCTGGGAGCACTCTAAAAATATTTTAAAAGAACGCCTCCGTCCGATTTTTAATTTGGCGATCGAGAACAATGCTTTCGTCAATATCGACATGGAACAATATGAGCTCAAAGATCTCACGCTTGAAGTTTTCAAAGACCTGATCATGGAGCCTGCCTTTAAAACTTACGCGCACTGGGGGATTGTGATTCAAGCTTATCTCCGAGACTCTTTGGCGGACATAAAGAGCCTTACTGAGTTTGCACGCATGCGAGGAACGCCCTTTACTGTACGCTTGGTTAAAGGTGCCTACTGGGATTTTGAGACCGTCTTTGCAGCCCAACAGCAGTGGCCGGTTCCAGTTTATTTAATCAAAGCAGAATCAGATGTGAATTATGAGGATTGTGCCGCACATTTATTAAAAAACTCACGCGATATAAAAGCCGCCCTGGGAACGCACAATGTTCGCAGTATCGCCGCCTGCATGATCTTGGCAGAGCAACTCGGCCTCAGTCCTCGCGCCTACGAAATTCAGATGCTTTATGGAATGGCCGATCCTATTAAAAAGGCCCTGGTCAAGATGGGTGCTCGGGTACGCGAATACGCGCCCATAGGAGATTTGCTTCCTGGGATGGCTTACCTCGTGCGCAGACTTTTAGAAAATACCTCAAACGAGTCTTTTCTGCGCTCCAAATTCGCCGAAAATTTCTCGACAGAAGCTCTGTTACGTGATCCTCGAGAACTGGTAAAAGCGGCACCGGGGGCTAACGAGCCTGCTGACCTCACGCCTAAACATAAATTTAAAAATGAAGCCCTCTTGGATTTTGGTATCAAATCAAACCAAGAAAATCTTTTGCAAACTCTCAAAGACTTTAAACAATCTTTAGGTCAAGACTATCCTCTCTACATCGCAGGTCGTGAGCTCACCACCGGAAACTGGCTTGAAAGCAAAAATCCCTCAGAGCCAACCCAAGTTATTGGGAGAGTTGCGATTGCTTCTCGAACTGAAGCCGAGGCGGCGATACAGTCCGCAGCCCAAAGTTTTAAGACCTTCAAAAATGTTTCATCAAAGGCACGCGCCGACATCTTAGACAAAGTGGCCGATATTTTTGCACGTGATCGCATGAAGTTAATTGCAGTTGAAATCTTAGAAGCCGGTAAAACCTGGGAAGAGGCCGATGGTGATATTGCCGAAGCCATTGATTTTTGCAGGTATTACGCCAAAGAGATGTTGCGCTTAAGTCATGCGGCAAGCCTCGGTCAAGTCCCAGGCGAAACAAGCTTTTATCATTACCAGCCCAAGGGCGTCAGTGTCGTCATTGCCCCCTGGAACTTCCCCCTAGCCATACTCACCGGAATGGTCGCCGCCTCCTTCGTTACCGGAAATACGGTCGTCATGAAGCCGGCTGAACAAACTCCAATTATTGCTTATTTTCTGATGAAAGCTTTTGCCGAAGCTGGGGCTCCTACGGGATCGCTCAATCTCGTCCAGGGCTTTGGCGAAGATGTCGGCGAATATCTGACGTCGCACCCACTAACGGCACTCATTTGCTTCACCGGAAGTAAGGCCGTCGGCCTTCATATCATGACAAAAGTAGGACAAATTTTGCCTGGACAAACTGCGGTGAAACACGTGATTTGTGAAATGGGCGGTAAGAATGCGATCATCGTTGATAATGACGCTGACTTGGATGAAGCCGTCTCTGGCGTTCTCTATTCTGCTTTTGGATTTCAAGGACAAAAGTGTTCAGCTGCCAGTCGCGTGATTGTGCTTGAAGAAGTGTACCCTCGTTTTGTTGAAAGACTTATCGAATCAACTAAAAGTATCAAAGTTGCAAAAGCTGAGGATCCAAGTTCTTATATGGGACCGGTGATTGATGGCGAGGCTCATGAGCGCATTTTAAAAATGATCGCCACTGCAAAATCAGAATGTAAACTCGCCTATCAGGGCGAGACTCCCACCACTGGATACTTCGTGCCTCCAACGATATTTATCGATTGCAAGCCAAATTCGCGTCTTGCTCAAGAAGAAGTTTTTGGGCCAGTACTCGCGATTATCAAAGCCAAGAATATCGATGAAGCGATCGAAATCGCCAATGGCACAGAATACGCCCTGACCGGCGGCCTGTTTTCAAGAAGTCCTGCAAATATTGAAAAAACAAAAGCACAATTCGACGTCGGAAATCTTTATATCAATAGAGGAATCACAGGTGCGATGGTTGAGAGACATCCCTTTGGTGGATTTAAGATGTCAGGTCTTGGCAGTAAAACCGGCGGCCCAGACTATTTGATTCAATTTATGAATCCCAAAGTCGTTACCGAAAATACCCTTCGCCGTGGTTTTGCTCCTGCAACTAACGACTAAGGGCTCGTTAAACAATAAGCCTTTTAGGCGGTCTTAATACTAGCGCTGCGTCCGATTGTACGCATAAAAAGTGAACCCGAAAGTGCGCCCCAGAGCGCGCCACCGAGGTGTGCACTATAGGCGATAGCCCCAAATTCTGAGACGCTTGAAAGCTGGCCGGCAAGATCTGGAAGGCAAAAAATCAAAAGTAAAATCCACGCCGGAAATTTTGCAAAGCCGTAATAACCTCGAATGGGCAACAACCAATAAAAGAAATCGAGCTTTTTCGCCCAATGGGTCACGATCACAAAACCGACAAGGCCACTGATCGAAGCGCTCGCTCCCACAAGTGGAATAGCCGAGAGGCCACTGATCTTTGAAAAAAACAAGGCTCCTGCGAGCCCAGAGGTAAAATAAGTTAAAACAAAAATCTCAGTCCCCACTTCTGACTCGAAAAAACATCCTAAGATTAATAGAAAGAACATATTCCAGAAAAGATGAGCGAATCCACTGTGGGCGAATTGGTAGGTCAACCAATTGACCCAGGTTTTATGCTCAAAATTCAGACCAAGATAATAAGAAGGATGATCTTTTTGCAAATCTAAAACCTCTTTGAACTTTTCACGCCACTTCGAAATACTGAGATCG
>Ga0207070_1159_pt2 | contig 16416 bp, 16 predicted proteins | sample Alteio_BWMinHeat_92_FD_153591 | JGI IMG/M metagenome (GOLD analysis project Ga0207070, IMG submission 153591) | Enriched cells from forest soil in Barre Woods Harvard Forest LTER site, Petersham, Massachusetts, United States -... | ecosystem: Environmental > Terrestrial > Soil > Temperate forest >...
TTGTAACCGTTGCTTTTATATCACTAAAAAAGAACGAATTTTGACTAAATATTATTAGTTAATTGGCAGCTTCCTGCCCCATTTCCGTTTTAATGGTCGCCACCGCCGCATCAAGATGCGTCTGGGTGCACAAACCGAGTAATACCGGGTCGCGCGGTTTGATGTTGGCGCTGTTCCAGTGTGTTTTGCCGCGTACCGCCTGAATGGTGTTTTTAGTGGTGCCGACCAGTTTAGCGATCTGGGCATCGGTCATGGCTGGGTAATGTTTAATCAGCCAGGCGATGGCATCGGGCTTGTCCTGGCGGCGCGCTACTGGCGTATAGCGGCTGCCCTTGGTTTTCTGCTGAATATATTGCTTGGCTGTGCCCAGGATTTGCAGTTTTGCCGCCGGGTCATTCTCGGAGCGCCTGATTTCCTCGAGGCTGAGCTGGCCGCTGGCCACAGGATCGAGGCCGCGGATACCGCCGGAGACTTCGCCGTCGGCAATACCCTGTACTTCGAGCGGGTGCATGCCGCAGAAATCGGCGATCTGCTCAAAGCTAAGCGCCGTATTTTCGACCAGCCATACGGCGGTGGCTTTGGGCATAAGCGGTGATGTCATGGAAAAATATCCTTATCGTTTGTATGTCAGGAGGCTTTATTTAGTGATTTTTGGCCAAGATTCAAGTATTTTCATGCGCATGACGTACCAAACCCTGAAAATTGATTTCCCCGAGGCATCTATCGCAGTGGTCGCTTTCCATCGCCCGCAGGCCGCCAATGCGCTGAATACGCAGATGGCAACGGAATTAAAAGCCTTTTTTTCTCATGTAGGAAAAGTAAGGGCAGTGATCCTAACCGGCCAGGGCAGGCATTTCTGCGCCGGTGCCGATCTCAAAGAACGCCAGGGCATGGACGAAGCCGCCTGGCAGGCGCAGCATCACGCCTTCGAGGAGGCGCTCTACGCCATTATGCACTGCGACATTCCGGTCATCGCAGCGGTAAACGGCGCGGCTTTCGGCGGTGGGTTGGAACTGGCATTGGCCTGTGATTTCATCTATGCGGTGGGCACCGCCCGTTTTGCCTTCACGGAAGTCACGCTGGGCATTATCCCCGGATTGGGCGGGACGCAGCATTTGTCCCGTACCGTCGGCATGGCGCGCGCCAAGGAATTGATTTTGTGCGGCGCAGCATTTTCTGCAGAAGAGGCTTTCGGGTGGGGCATGGTGGGCAAGCTCTGCATGCCCGAAACCTTGCAGGGCGATGCCATCGCCTGCGCCAAAATCATCAGCGCCAATGCCCCGCTGGCCGTTAAGGCCGCCAAACAGGCTATCAATCAAGGCTTTAACCTGCCGATCGCCAAAGCATTGCAATGCGAATTATCCCATTATGAGACATTGCTTGCCACCCACGACCGCCATGAAGGCATCGATGCTTTCAACGAAAAACGCAAACCGGTCTTTACCGGGGAATAAAATAGGAGCATAATTTGGTCATGGGTTTTTAGTCATGGGTCATGGGTAATTAAACCAATGACGCATGACCAATGACCAATGATAAAATCTATATGACTAAACCAACCACTAAACCCATCTCCCTCGCCCTCCAGGGCGGCGGGACGCATAGCGCCTTCACCTGGGGCGTGATCGACCAGTTATTGATCGACGGGCGCTTGCATATAGAGGCGATAAGCGCCACCAGCGGCGGCGCCATGATCGCCGTCATCCTCGCGCAGGGGTTGCATGACGGCGGCAATGAAGGCGCGCGCGATTTGCTTATGAAATTCTGGCGCAAGGTCAGCATCGCCTCCAGCCTGATGCCGCTGCGCATGAACGTGGTCGATAAATTGCTGGGTCATGTCGGCATCGATCTTTCGCCGTCATCGATGGCGCTCGATGCCCTTACGCGCATTTTCTCGCCCTATCAGTTCAACCTGTTCGACCTCAACCCGCTGCGCGGCATCGTCGCCGAGATGGTCGATTTCGACATGCTCCATAAAAAAAGCCCGGTGGCGCTTTACATCAATGCCACCCACGCGTGCACCGGCAAAAGCACCATCTTCGGGTCGGAACGATTATCGCTCGATGCGGTGATGGCTTCGGCCTGCCTGCCGTTTATATTCAAAACGGTCGAGGTCGAAGGCGAGCCCTATTGGGACGGCAGTTTTTCCGGCTGTCCGCCGCTATCGCCGCTGACCGGCCGCGAGGGAACAAACGATATTCTGCTGGTGCAGGTGCATCCTTCCTCTGTCGAGGATGTGCCGACGGCGGCGGCCGATATTCTCGACCGCGCCACCGAGCTTAGTTTTCATTCGGTGCTGCTGCATGAGCTGAAAGCCATCGCGCGCGATAATGAGTTGATCGAAGCCGGCAAGCTCGACCAGCCACCCGTGCATATCCATTGCATCGAAGCGCAGGACATGCTGGCAAGCTTAGGCCGCGCCAGCAAGCTCAAGGCCGATTGGGATTTCCTGATCTACCTGCACGATCTTGGCGTCCAGGCGGCGGAAGATTGGCTGGCCGCCAATTATGACAAAATAGGCAAAGGCTCTTCGGCGGATTTCAGCGCGCTTGCCGCCTAGTCTTTACCGCAAAAATTCCCGCAGCGTTTCCGGATTCTGTAATTTCTCTGCTTCTCCCGGCTTGGGTACGGAGCGCAATTGCATTTTGCAGGTCACTTTGTCGAGCCGGGGTTTTTCGCCGTCGAACGCAACCTCGCCTTCGCATGCGCTATCGGAAGAAAAGCGCATATTAATGCCGGTACCTCCATAATAAGACATACCGTCGCCCCATGCCTGCGACGCGAAAGCAACCGAGGCTATTTTCCCGTCGGCGCTCAAGGAAAAATCATGTAGCTGCGCGCGGTAATCGTAATCACTCAGCGAATAGAGGATATTGTCGATGAAGGTGATGAAAGTCGGTTTGTCGAAATCCTCCGTTGCCGGTTTTCCGCCCTCCGGCTGGGCGAGCGAAAAAAATCCGATTTCGAGGCGTATATGCGCGGTGTCGGTCAGCCATTGTTGCAGCGCTTCGCCGATTTTAGCGCGGTCTTTGGTTGCCACTGCATCGGCGAAGTGCTGCAAGGCGTGCTCGGTGGCATGCTTCTTCACCATCGGCGGATAATAAAACTGGTAATAGGTTCCGCCCGCGATCAAGAGCAATGCCAAGAGGAGAGGCAGGAAAAGTCGCATAGGATTAAAAAAGCGCTTTGGGATTTTCGATGGATTTATTGTCCTTAAGAAGCAAAAATCCTTTTTTCATACGACGCTGATACCATACCCCCAATATTATTAATAAAATTAAACAAAGCAGGGAGTATATCATAATAGAAACCTGTCCTATGGGCGTTGTGGAAAGATTTACTAAAAGAAGTATGAGCGGTGTGATAATAAGACAGATCCCAATAAAACTGAAAGCGAAGGTACGAGTGATCCACAGGAGATGGCTCTCATAAATAGTGCCTTTCGCTTGACTACATTTAATAGCAGCGACAATGAATCCTGTTAGAGAAAAAAGTAGAAAGAGTGGTTTACTAAGAAAACCGGTTCCCTGAGACCACCCGCCATAAGCAATATATGTCCAACTTTGGAGATCATTTCCCAGTCCAACCATGTCTTTCAGACGAATATTTTGGACTGGGATATTTTTTTTTTGACCTATTTTTGTGGAAATTTTCATCGTGGCTCTCCGATAGGTTTCCTATTCATTCTTAAACGCCTGAATCCCCGTAATAGCACGCCCCAATATCAACGCATGGATATCGTGCGTGCCTTCGTAGGTGTTGACGCTTTCTAAATTCATGACGTGGCGGATGACGTGGTATTCGTCGGAAACGCCGTTGCCGCCATGCATGTCGCGGGCGGTGCGGGCGATGTCGAGCGCCTTGCCTGCTGAGTTGCGCTTGATGATCGAGATCATGTCGGCATGAGATTTGCCTTCGTCGATCAGCCGCCCGACGCGCAGGCAGGCCTGTAACCCCAACGCAATATCGACCATAATATCGGCCAGTTTTTTCTGGATGAGCTGGTTGGCGGCGAGCGGGCGGCCGAACTGCTTGCGCTCGAGCGTATAGTTGCGTGCCGCCTCGAAACAGAATTCCGCCGCGCCCAGCGCGCCCCAGCCGATGCCGTAACGCGCTTTGTTGAGGCAGGAAAACGGGCCTTTCAATCCCGATGCGCCGGGCAATATATTTTCTTCCGGCACCTGCACGTCCTGCAGCGAAATCATGCCGGTGGACGAGGCGCGCAGCGACATTTTGCCCTCGATCTTGGGCGCGGTGAGTCCCTTCATGCCTTTTTCCAGAATGAAGCCGCGAATCTCCTCGTCGAGTTTTGCCCAGACGATAAACAGATCGGCGATGGGCGAATTGGTGATCCAGTTTTTTGCGCCGTTCAGCACAAAGCTGCCCTTAGTCTTTTTGGCGCGCGTGACCATGCTGCCGGGGTCGGAGCCGTGATCCGGCTCGGTCAGCCCGAAACAGCCGATCAACTCGCCCTTGGCCAGTTTCGGCAAATATTTTTCCTTCTGCGCGTCCGAGCCGAACGCATGGATCGGATGCATCACCAGCGCCGACTGCACGGAAAGCGCCGAACGGTAGCCGCTATCGACCCATTCGATTTCCTTGCAGATGAGTCCCGATGCGACATGGCTGACCCCGGCGCAGCCATAACCATGAATCGTCGCGCCCAAAAGCCCAAGCTCGCCCATCTCGCGCATGATTTTACTGTCGAATTTTTCGTGACGATTGGCCTCCAAAATGCGCGGAAATAATGTCGAGCGGGCATAGCTGCGCGCCGATGCCTGCACGGCGCGCTCTTCGGCGGTCAATTGCTCATCGAGGAGGAGGGGGTCTTGCCAGTGGAAGCTCATTGTGCCTTCGTTACATCGGTCGTGTGATGATGCCGCTCCTTATCCACCCATTCCCAAACGGCATCTTCTTTTACTTTGAAAGCGGCCGCGATATGGCGCACCAGGTCACATGCAAGCATGCCATAATGCTCATAGGTATAACCTTCCGGATGAAGATGGCAGATTACTTCACCACCTGGCGCCTGAAACATAATCACCAGCGGATTTTCGATTGCTATGGGCTGAGGCTTTTTCACGGTGGATTCGCTACACCAGCAAATTCAAAATCGTCCCGCGATCCCAGAAAACGCCGCGGCGGAGCGCCTCGACGGCGCCGGAAATCAGGGTGCGCAGCGATTCCGCCGCCGGAATGTAATTGACATGCGCGCGCGCCGGAACGGCATAGGCGTTGTCGCCGGTGTCAGCCTGCTGGCGCTTGCGTTCGGCGATCTTGCTGCCGGAGGGAGTATTGATGCGGTTGGGATTGATGTTGATGATCATAAGGGGTTCTCGGTTGTCGGTTATCGGTGGTCAGTCTAAAGTAGTTTCCGACAACTGACAACTGAGAACCGACAACCATGTACATCATCGCCACCTTCTACCATTTTTTCGATTTCCCGGATTTTGCGGAAAAAAAGCCGCCGCTGATGGCGGAATTGCAACGGCTCGGCATCAAGGGGTCGCTGCTGGTTGCCTCCGAAGGCATCAACGGCACGCTGGCGGGTACGCGCGAGGCCATCAATGAATTTCTTGCCCATCTTCAAACCGATATTGTCAGGGATGCGTTCGAGCATAAAGAAAGCCTGTGGGACCGCCAGCCTTTCCAGCGCGCCAAAGTGCGCCTCAAGAAGGAAATTATTTCGCTGGGTGTTTCGCTCCCCCCCAAGGGGGGAGCAATTCATTATGTCGAAGCCCGCGACTGGAACCAATTGCTCACCGATCCCGATGTTATTGTCATCGATGCGCGCAATCATTATGAAGTGCATCTGGGCACGTTCGAGCGCGCCATTGACCCAAATATCCGCACGTTCAAGCAGCTTCCGGCTTTCGTAAAAAAGACACTCGATCCGGCACAGCATAAAAAAATCGCTACCTTCTGCACCGGCGGCATCAGATGCGAAAAATTCTCCGCCTGGCTGATCGGGCAGGGCTTCGATCAAGTCTATCAGCTCAAGGGCGGCATCCTCAAATATCTTGAAGACATGCCTGCTTCTGCCAGCCGCTGGCGCGGCGAATGCTACGTGTTCGACGAGCGCGTCGCCGTCGGCCATCGTTTGGAACCATCGCAAAACGCCACCATGTGCCCCGCCTGCGGCCATGCATTGACGGCGGAGGATAGGGCGCATCCACATTATGTAGAAGCTGAAAGTTGTAGATTTTGTAAAACCAAATATCGCTAGTTAACGCGCCAGCTGCGCTGCCGTATCCGTATTAACCGGTGCCATGAAGGGACTTTGCCTTATATGATCGATGTGATCGTTGATGGCCTGCACTACTTCCGCATGGTTTTGCGTCACCCCTTTGATGCTCGTGACGTAGGTTGCGGTTTCATCGACCACATGGGCGCGCGCCTTATCGGGAACGTTGGCCAGCACGTTGGCGGCAACGGCCAATATATCCTGCCGGAATTCATGATTGTCGGTGGCCGCGTGCACGGATTCCTTATCTCCGGAAAGGCCGAACAAGCTGTGCCCGACCAGGAAGGCGCTGGCCGTCAGCACGTTCCAGCCCCAATCATGTTGCTTGCGCGTAGCATAATTCAGTTCGCTCTGCGCCGCCTCCATGGCCGCGCCGCTTTTTCCTGCCAACGCATTGTGGGCAACGAATACCTCCTGGTTGAACCGCTTGCGCTCGCTATAGGAGCCGGCAAGATTGGATAGATTGTTGAGCATTCCGAACGGCGTTCCGATACGTCCGCGCGGATTCTCGTTAAGCCAGTGCCAGATTTTCTGGCTGGTGTTCATGTTGACCGGATCGTCTTTCGGTTTGAATTCAAACCCAGGCGCATGTGGTTTGTCGAGCATAAACGTGGCAAGCCAGCCGGTAGAAACCAGCAAGCCTGCCGTCAGCTTGCCAGCGTTGAAATTGTCTTTTTTCAGCGCCGCTTTGATCATGAATCCGCCACCCACCGTTTCGGATAAGCATTTGATGGAGGTGATATGGTAGGAAAGAAAATCATTCACCGAGGCAAAGAAACCGCTTTTATGGACGCTGTCCGGCGTGGCGGCAGGAATGTCGATGCCTTGTTGCGTAAGATGCGAAGACAGCGCCTCGGAAAATGCGATCAACGGATCTTTGGTTTTATCCTTGCCGTAAACGGTAAGCAGTGCGTCGCCTATGCTGAACGCCACGCCCATCATCATTTCCGAGACATCGGAAGCGGTCCATTTTCCATCGCGGTTATGGCGGGCGCGCTGGATGCCTGAGACGATACAGGAAATATTGCCCAAATCGTAAAACAACGCCGAGCCAAACACGGCGTTCTTCTGAATCTTTTCACGCATGCTGTCCTGGGCGATTTGCTTGTCGGCAGGCGTGGCGATCACCTGCGGCAGGCCTGCAGTCCATCCGCCATTCTCCAGTAAAGCCAGCAATGGTTTTTCATCCTTGATGTCGGGAATAATCAGGCGGTAGTCGTTACCTTCCCCATTGATGAAGTGGACGATCCCGTTCTTGCTGAGTGCATGATGCAATGCATGGAGCGATTTCGGATCGGCGCCGGCATGCGGGCGCACAATCACCTCTATCTTACCGGGCGCTAAGACAGCGCTTTCCAATTGTGCAATGGTGCCGGTTGGCCATCGGTATAGAGGCATAAGTGCCCATTCTTGATATACGTTTCCATTTTAAGTATAACAAATTATAACGAAAGAAATGTTATGGTTTTGTGACAAATGCCTGCGCGCTCATTTTTTCATGGTTTTATCCACAATTGATGGACTTAATAAGCTAAGCCTATGTCTTGACTCCAGAAGTTATCCCCAGCTTTCACAGGGTGTTGTTTTGCCACATATCCACAGCATCTAGTATAAAAAATCGTGTCAAGCACAATATATAGTTGTCATTACAAATTTGTAATGTTAGATTCCTCATCAGGTTCGTTTCAAAATAAAACACTATCCAACTAAACGGGAAATAGGGTCACTACGGCCTGAAAAGCAAGGCGCTCCGCCGCGCCGATGAATTTTCAGGAAGCGGTGACATCGCCGAAAAAACGATTATACTATATAGAGTAACCGGGGAGAAAACCATGCATATCGAACGGCACTTTACCAAGGCAGGCCCATCCGTCTACGACGCTATCGCATTTAAAAAGGTGGACGTGTCGATGAAGAATCCCGACGGTTCGGTCGTGTTCGAGGCGCTGGGAACCGAAGTGCCCGAAGCCTGGTCGCAGGTGGCGACCGATGTGATTTCCCAGAAATATTTCCGCAAAGCCGGTGTGGCCGCCTGCCTTAAGAAAATCGAGGAAACCCAGGTGCCGTCCTGGCTGTGGCGCAGCATTCCCGACGAGGAAGCGTTGGCGAAACTGCCGATGGAAGCCTGGTATGTTGGGGAAACTTCAGCCAAGCAGGTGTTTGACCGGCTGGCCGGCGCCTGGACCTATTGGGGCTGGAAGGGCGGTTATTTCGACACCGAAGAGGATGCGCGCACGTTTTATGACGAAATGCGCCATATGCTGGCGCTGCAAATGGCCGCGCCCAATTCGCCGCAATGGTTCAATACCGGCCTGCATTGGGCCTATGGCATCGACGGTCCGTCGCAGGGGCATTATTATATCGACCCCGAAACGCAAAAACTTACCAAGTCGAAAAGCTCATACGAGCGCCCGCAACCGCATGCTTGCTTCATCCAGAGCGTTTCCGACGACCTGGTCAATGAAGGTGGCATCATGGATTTATGGGAGCGCGAGGCGCGTCTGTTCAAATATGGTTCCGGCACCGGATCGAATTTCTCCGATCTGCGCGGCGGCGGCGAAAAACTCTCCGGCGGCGGCAAATCCTCCGGCCTGATGAGCTTCCTCAAAATCGGCGACCGTGCCGCCGGCGCCATCAAATCCGGCGGAACGACGCGCCGCGCCGCCAAGATGGTGGTCGTTGACATCGACCATCCCGACATTTCGGAATTCATCAATTGGAAAGTGATCGAGGAGCAAAAAGTCGCCGCGCTCGTCACCGGCTCGAAAATCTGTCGCAAGCATTTGGGCGCCATCATGGCCGCCTGCAATATCGGGGAAAACGTCTCGCGCTTCAGCCCGTCCGACAACCCGGCGCTTAAAAAAGCCATGCGCGATGCGCATAAGGCGCTGGTGCCCGACAATTATATCCAGCGCGTCGTCGAATTCGCGCGCCAGGGCTATACCGACATCGAATTCCCCGAATACGACACCGACTGGGATTCGGAAGCTTACATGACCGTCTCGGGCCAAAATTCCAACAATTCCGTGCGCGTCACCAACGAATTCCTGGAAGCCGTCGAACAAGATAAACCGTGGCACCTATTGCAGCGCCGCGACGGCAAAGTCTCCAAAACCCTTCCCGCCCGCGAATTGTGGGACGAGGTGGCCTATGCCGCCTGGGCCTGCGCCGATCCCGGCCTGCAATACGACACCACCATCAACGAATGGCACACCTGCCTGGAATCAGGCCGTATCCGCGCTTCCAACCCGTGCTCGGAATATATGTTCCTGGATGATACGGCGTGCAACCTCGCCTCGATCAATCTGCTCAAATTCAAGCAAGAGAGCGGGCATTTCGACATCAAGTCCTTTGAATATGCGACGCGCCTGTGGACGGTAGTGCTCGAAATCTCGGTATTGATGGCGCAATTCCCGTCAAAGGAAATCGCCAAACTCTCCTACGAATACCGCACGCTCGGCCTCGGCTACGCCAATATCGGCGGGCTTTTGATGGCCAGCGGCGTACCCTATGATAGCGACGAAGGCCGCGCCATCGCCGGTGCGATTTCGGCTATCCTGACCGGTGTTTCCTATGCGACGTCTGCCGAAATGGCCAAAGAGCTTGGGCCGTTCGATGGCTATGAGCGCAACAAGCCGCACATGCTGCGCGTCATGCGCAATCACCGCCGCGCCGCGCTCGGCGAGGCCGCCGGCTATGAGGAATTATCCATCCTGCCGGTGCCGCTCGACATCGCGCATTGCGCCGACAAAGGACTGGTCAAAGCCGCCAAAAAAGCCTGGGACACTGCCATCATGCTCGGCGAGCAATATGGTTTCCGCAACGCGCAATCCACCTGCATCGCGCCGACCGGCACGATTGGCCTGGTCATGGATTGCGACACCACCGGCATCGAACCGGATTTCGCCCTCGTCAAATTCAAGAAGCTGGCGGGCGGCGGCTATTTCAAAATCATCAACCAGCAGGTGCCCGAAGCGCTCAAAACCCTCGGCTATCCGCAAAAACAGATTGCCGAAATCATCGATTACGCCGTCGGCCGCGGCACGCTCAAAGACTCGCCTGGCGTCAATCATGCCGCCTTGCGCGCACGCGGGTTTGACGATGACGCGCTCGCCAAAATCGAAAAATCGCTGGCCGCTGCCTTCGAGATCAAATTCGCCTTCAACAAATGGTGCTTAGGCGAGGAGTTCTGCAAGGAAAAACTCAAACTCACCCAGGCGCAGCTCGATGATTTCAGCTTCGACATGCTGATAGCGCTCGGCTTTACCCGCGCCGACATCGATGCCGCCAACGAATATTGCTGCGGCACCATGACGCTCGAAGGCGCGCCGCATCTGAAGGATCAGCATCTGCCGGTGTTCGATTGCGCCAATCCCTGCGGCAAAACCGGCAAGCGCTTCCTCTCCGCCGAAAGCCATATCCGCATGATGGCGGCGACGCAGCCTTACATCTCCGGCGCTATTTCCAAGACGATCAACATGCCGCATTCGGCGACTGTCGAGGAATGCAAAGAGGCGTATTTATTGTCGTGGAAACTCTGCCTCAAAGCGAACGCTTTGTACCGCGACGGCTCGAAACTGTCGCAGCCGCTCAATTCCGCGATTGCCGCCGAGCTTGCCGACGTGGACGAGGATGAAAAAGAAGCCGCGGCGCAAACGCTGCGCCAGCCGCAGGTTATCGCCGAGCGCCTCGTCGAGCGCATCCTGGCGCAGGAGCGTGCACGCCTGCCCGAACGCCGCAAGGGCTATACGCAAAAAGCCTCCGTCGGCGGCCACAAGGTGTATCTGCGCACCGGCGAATATGAAAGCGGCAAGCTCGGCGAAATTTTCGTCGATATGCACAAGGAAGGGGCGGCGTTCCGCTCGCTGATGAACAATTTCGCCATCGCTGTTTCCATCGGCCTGCAATACGGCGTGCCGCTCGAAGAATTCGTCGATGCCTTTACGTTTACGCGCTTCGAGCCGTCGGGCATGGTCGAGGGCAACGAGGCGATCAAGATGTCGACCTCGATCCTCGATTATATTTTCCGCGAACTGGCCATTTCCTATCTCGGCCGCCACGACCTGGCGCATGCCGAAATCGGCGATCTGCGCTCCGATTCGATCGGCCGCGGCGAGGGTGATTCAACGCGCCCGCCGGAAGAGCCGGAGCTGCCGCATTTGTTCAGCCGCGCCACCAGCAACGGTTACGTGCGCGGCAAGCTGCCCAAGCTGATCGTCTCCAACCAGCCGGTGGCGCAGGCGCATGGCAATTTGGCGCTGGCGCCCGATGCGGGAAAGACGCCGGAACCCAAGGCGTATTTACACCCGCAGCCGCAGGAAGGGATGATCGTCCAGGTCGGCATCTCGGTGCACGACAAGGAGCAGGACATGCTGCGCGAAAAAATCCGCCAGGCCAAAGCCAAAGGCTACGAAGGCGACGCCTGCACCGAATGCGGCAACTTCACGCTGGTGCGCAACGGCACCTGCATGAAATGCGATACGTGCGGGTCAACGAGTGGGTGTTCGTAATCCCCGCATAAGCGGAGCGCTTATGAAGCAGGTTGTATATGGCTTGGGTGTGGTGATCGCAATTGCAAGTCAGATTATGCTTGCCTATCAGCCTGCTTTTGCTGCCGCGCAATGTGAAACTCAGGATAAAAGCCAGTGGCAACCAGCGCAATTGCCATCCGAAATAAAAAATAAATACGGGGGCGATACAAAACATCCCATCACCGTTTTCAAAGGCGTTATTAATACACATGGAGATGTAGCTTATCTCGTGCGGGAAGACTTCAATGGTGGCCAGCATGCAGCACCCGCCCAAATCGTGCTAAAAATGGCACGGCGATGGAAATCGATATTTGACGATTTTGATGTCAACCTTACCGACAATCCATTGGTTATTTTGTCCAAATCTAAAGATGGATTTTTTGAATTATGCAACCCATTTCCATGCTGCGGCAATCCTCCCATTCAATACCGCTTCAATGGTTCTGGGTATGAATTGCTAAAATAAATCGATAATCCATTAAAATCCCATTGCTTTCCTCATTTATTGTGTCTACAATAAATAGTAGATGAAAATCACCTACGATTCGGCGAAGAATGCGGCCAATATCGCCAAGCATGGCGTGTCGTTCGAGCGCGTGATGGATTTTCGTTTCGATATGGCGAATGAAAAAATAGATGCACGGCGTAATTACGGCGAAACTCGGTACATCGCTACCAGCTATTTGGGAAGCAGGTTGTATGTGCTTTGTTACAAAATAGCGCCAGGGGGCATCCGTGCCATCAGTTTTCGTAAGGCTAATGAAAGGGAAAGGAAAAACTATGAAAAAGAAAAAGGGCAAAAAGCCTGAATATATTGAATATGAGGATGGTACTCGCGTCTTGCTCGATGACGACGATGTGCCGGAATTGACGGAGGAAGATTTCAAGCAGATGCGTCCGTTCAAGGAAATGCATCCCGAATTATATGCAAGCTGGCAGCGTACCCGCGGCCGGCCACGCAAACGGCCATCGGCGCGTAAAATCTCCATCCATCTGCGCCTCGACCCCGACATCGCCAAGCGTTTGCGCGCCACCGGCCGCGGCTGGCAGACGCGCCTGAATGCCGCGATCAGGGTGATGATGATGGAACATCGGGTGTAAACGACTTTTCCTCTGCCGTTTGCGGGTGAGGGGGAATTATCGCATGACACCCTCACCCGGATTTTGTAAGTTCACTGCGTTCACTTACAAAATCCACCCTCTCCCGTAAACGGGAGAGGGAAAAAAAAGACATGCGCCACTTCATCGAATCCCATTTCGGCATCGTGTTGATTCTCGCCTGCTTCGGCGGGCTGGTCATCCCTGGGCTCGACCGGCTGCCGAATGTCTGGGTGGTCATCGCGCTATCGACGATGATGTTCGTCTCGTGCTACAAGCTGCGCGACGGCGGGCTTGACGCCATACGCTGGCGCGACGTGCTGCTGTTTTACGTGCTGCGTTTTGTCGTATTGCCGGTGCTGTTATGGTGGCTGGCGGGTATCTTCGCGCCGTCCTATGCCACCAGCGTATTCCTGCTCTCCGTATTGCCCGCCGGCGTTGCCAGCCCGGCCTTTGTCAATATCTATGGCGGCACGGTGGCCATTTCCTTTGCCGTCGTCGTCTTAAGCCAGCTGCTCACGCCTTTTTTGATCCCGCTGCAATTCAGCTGGATGAGCGGCGTGGCCGTGACGCCGTCGCTGACCGCGCTGTTTTTCACCATGGTCTGGGGTATTTTCGTGCCGATGGCGGCCTATGCCCTGCTCAAAAAACACCGCCGCATGGGCGATTATTTTTACCGGCAGAATAAATTCTTTTCGATCCTGCTGGTCGCCTTCATCATCGCGCTGGCCTTGGCCAAGCAGCGCGACGTCATTTTCACCAGCGGGTGGGAATTGCTCATCACGCTGGCCATCGCGTTTCTGTGTTTCGCCTGCTACATCGTCTTCGGCTGGCTATGCGTTTTGCACCGCCCCAGGATTGAGCGCATTACCTATTCCGTCTGTTCCGGCTTTAACAATGCGGCGCTGGGCTTAAGCCTCGCGCTGCTGCATTTCACGCCGGACGTTATCCTGTTCATGGCGATCAGCGAAGTCGCCTGGGCGATGCTGCCGATTATGTTTCGGGGGTGGCTGAGGTGGATAGGAACTGGAGAACTGGAGAACTGAGGAATTGGGGAAAAGGAAGTTTTCCTTTTGTCTCCAGTTCTTCAATTCCCCAATTCCCCAGTTCCTTTCCTCGCCAGCGGATGCTTCTCCTGCACCAGTTTTTTCAATCGTTCGCCGGCGACATGCGTGTAAATCTGCGTCGTTGAAATATCCGAATGTCCCAGTAATTCCTGGATGACGCGCAGATCGGCGCCGCCTTCGAGCAGATGGCTGGCGAAAGAATGACGCAGCGTGTGCGGTGAAATTTTTTCCGGATCGATACCGGCGCGGGCCGCCAACTCCTTGATCATGACGGCAAACTGCTGGCGTGTGATGTAGCCTTGGGCGCGATGGTAGGGGAAGAGGAAGGGAGATGTCAGATGCCGGATATCGGATGCCGGAGTTTTTTTTGGCATCTGACGTCTGACATCTGACATCGGCGTTATAAACGTTTGCCTCACCGCCAGATATCTCGACAACGCCTCTCTTGCCTTGCCATGCACCGGCACCAGGCGTTCCTTATTGCCCTTGCCACGCACCAGCAGGAAATCGGCATCGACATGCTTGCCGCCTTCCTTGATTTGCAGCGCCGATAAGGTGAGCGTCACCAGTTCGGAAACGCGCAATCCCGCGCCGTACATCAATTCCAGCATCGCTTGCAGCCGCAGGCCTCCCGGCGAATCATCGGTACGGGCAGCGTCGAGCAAAGCCTTTACATCGTCGATGGTGAGCGTCGCGGGCAAGCGCTTGGCCAGTTTGGGCGTTTCCAGTGTGGCCGCCGGATTATCCTTGCGGACTTTTTCGCCGTAAAGAAAAGCAAAAAGCTGCCGGATCGCCGACAGCTTGCGCGCCACGGTTTGCGGCGACATTCCGGCATGGCTCAAATGGGCCAGAAAACGCTCGATGGTTTCGCGCGAAACATTGCTCAGCGCTTTTTTTTGTCTATCGAGAAACACCAGAAAATCGGCAAGATCGCGCCGATACGCTGCCGCCGTATTGGCCGCTGCGCCGCGCTCGGCCACCATCATTTCGATAAATTGCTCGATGAGGCGATGGCCTTCATTATTGTTTTTGCTCAAGGAACGCCTTGGCATCGAGTGGTTGCTCAACAGGGTGTTGCTTTGCCGGTATATCCTTCATCATTAGCGTTATTATGCCGCCGACGATCACCGCTATCACCAGCATCGCAAAAATGCCTTGTCTTGAAAAAGCCTGCTGCTGTTGCATTATTCTCTTTTTCCTTATAGTTATGACGATGAAGCAATCGTAAACTCCTGCGTAGGGAATACAAGCGAAAATGAGTTTCAAACCGAATAAGCCCATTTTGCCCTCGCGATGATGCAGCTCAATGGTGCCGCGCAACACGTCGGTAGCGGAGATCAGCGCATCGGTTTTGGTAATGTCGACGCCAAACAGCATGAATAGCAGGCGGATGAACAGCCGGACGCTCCAGGTAATCGGGTAGAACAGTATGACGATAAAATTTACGGGAATCGCCAGCGCCAGCGACACGCGTTCGGCATTCTGGATGGCGTAGGTCTTGGGCAATATTTCGGCGAACACCACCAGCAGCAGTGTCATCGCCAGCGTGACCAACGCCACCAGTTCGCCCTCGCTGCCGTATAGCGTGATGGCAAGCGAGGTCGCCATGGCCGAGGCGGCGACGTTGACGGCGGTGTTGCCGAGCAGCACCGTGCCGATCAGCGATTCCTTGTTGCGCCGCAGTTTACTTACGATCTGGGCGGCCCGGTTACCGTCCATCACCAATTGATAAAGGCGCGCGCGCGATACGGCGGTCAGCGCCGTCTCCGCCGCCGAAAAAAACGCCGAGACCAACAGGAACAGCAGGATGGTCAGGCCGTAGAGGAGAAGTTCGTGGTCCATTGCGGCAACCTATTATGCTGTACAGGCTTGCGCAAGCGTATCGCGCAACAGGCTTTGGTTAACCTCTTGCGTAACAAATGCTTTTCCGATACCGCGCGTGAGCACGAAGGTCAGCTTGCCGTCCTTGGCTTTTTTGTCGCGGGTGAAATGCTCCATCAGCGCGTCGATATTCCAATCAGGCTGAATGGCGCGCGGCGTTGCAAGCAAGCCCACTGCATCATAATGTTTTAGTACGCGGTCCAGATCGGCCTGTTTGCATAATCCCATCGCCACCGATAGCCGGAATGCCAGCACCATGCCAATAGCCACCGCTTCACCATGCAGCAGCTTGTCACCATAGCCGGTTTCCACCTCCAGCGCATGGGCGAAGGTATGGCCGAAATTGAGCAATGCCCGCACGCCGTTTTCTTTCTCATCGGCCGCGACGATGGCCGCTTTGGCAGCGCAGCTTTTGACGATGGCCTGGGTTGTTAAATCGGTATTTCCGGCAAGCAACGCCGCACCGTTTTTTTCCAGCCAAGCAAAAAATTCTGCATCGTTGATGAAGCCGTATTTCACTGTCTCGGCATAACCGGCCAATAGCTCGCGCTTGGGCAAGGTCGCCAGCGCCGATACATCGGCCAGCACAAGGACA
>Ga0207070_1160_pt1 | contig 16337 bp, 17 predicted proteins | sample Alteio_BWMinHeat_92_FD_153591 | JGI IMG/M metagenome (GOLD analysis project Ga0207070, IMG submission 153591) | Enriched cells from forest soil in Barre Woods Harvard Forest LTER site, Petersham, Massachusetts, United States -... | ecosystem: Environmental > Terrestrial > Soil > Temperate forest >...
CCAGCCAACATGCCAGTATTACAAAGAACGTATTGACGTGGAAGAACGGCAGAGCAGCTGTGAGAAAAGCCGCCAACCAAATTCCCCTACCCGGTTTTTTGAGATGGGCTTCGTACAAAATATTTAGGATCACCATTGCTAGGGCAAAGCCAACCAAAAAACTTCGCTGGGGTAAAAAATGTGAAGTGACCGGGTTGGCTAAGTCGAGCCCTTGGTCACTAAGGTTCGTGTAGTCATATGCCGTAAGGGCTGTCAGACCTTGGGTAAACAGTGTTTTCCAGAAAATACTAAGGCCAGCCATGCTGCCGGCAAAGTAAAAAATCGCCAGGTGCATATACCCAATTGCCTTACTCCCTGTTAGCCGTACAACCAGCCGGTACGCCAAGGCCATACCAGCCAAAAACAGGAGGACTGCCGGCAAAAAGAGGGTCAGCTGCCAGCTTAGGCCAAGCCGGAGTAAGACGCCGGAGTAAAAGTCGAAAAGAAATGGGTAGCTTAAGGAGGCTTGGAAAAAGACGGGGAAATGAAATGAAATGTGTGGCTGGTATGCAAACGAAGAGATAAGGCTCATGTGCAAGGCAACGTCTCCCCAGGTATAGCCAGGCACGTACCACCCATCGGGGTATATGTCCAAAGAGTGTTGGAAAAAGAGCATTCCGACAATCAACACTCCTACAGCCACAAGCGACATTTCTAGGAACCCCATCGGCAGAAAACGCAGCGCGTATTGACGCCACCCAATCAGGGTGACGGCGAGGAGTATCACCATGACAATATAGGCAGCAGCTGTTGTATTGAAAGCCAACGCTAAAAGGAAGGTCAGCCAAGCAGTGGCCGTAAGGCCGGTAACGAAGCCGGCAAGCCACTTGAAGAGCGTGCTCGTCCGTGGTGCACACCAAGAAACAAGCTGATAGCCGCTTGTAACCGTCAAGAGAAAAAAGAAAAAACCGCTCATACCCTTCTATCATAGCGAGTTCTCTCATTTCCGAAAAATCTGCTACCCTGATTGTGAACTATGCCAGATACAACCACCGAGCAAATTAAGGAACGGCTGCCCATTGAGCAGCTAGTCGGCCAGTACGTCCCTCTCAAAAAAGCGGGGCGCATTTTCAAAGCGAACTGTCCTTTCCATAATGAAAAGACCCCTTCTTTTACCGTGAGCCCTGACCGCGGTGTTTTCAAATGTTTCGGCTGTGGCAAGGGTGGTGATATCTTCGACTTTGTCATGGAAATTGAAGGGCTGACATTTCCTGAAACCGTAAAGCTTTTGGCTGACAAAACTGGCGTCGAATTGCCGGAATGGAAACCGCAGAACGGGCAGGCCTCAACGGGGCCCAGCCGTACCCGCCTTTACGAACTCAACAGTTTTGTAGCCCGTTTATGGAACCAAGTCCTCACGAACCACCCAAAAGCTGAGATCGCACGTTCTTACCTTAAGCAGCGGGGTGTAAGCGAAGATTCAATCAAGGTATTTCAAATTGGGTACGCACCCTACGGCACCGGTACAGGGACCGGCCTTACCCAAGGTGGATATACCCGTCAAGAAGTTCAAGCCGCTGGCGAGCCAACAAAATTTCAGGACCGTATCACCTTTCCAATCACCGATTTGACCGGCAAGGTCATTGGCTTCACGGGCCGGCTCCTTGAGTTGAAAGATGACCCTCACGGTGGCGCCAGCCGTGGCCCAAAATATTGGAATACCCCAGAGACCCCGATTTTCATAAAAAGCAAAGCCCTGTTCGGCCTTCATTTAGCCAAGCACGCAATGCAAAAAGAAGGAGTGGCGATTTTGGCAGAGGGACAAATGGATGTCGTCATGCTCCACCAGTATGGGTACACCCAAACCGTTGCGTCTTCAGGCACTGCCCTTACCTCGGAACAGCTTAAGCTGATTGGCCGCTTTGCGCCGGTTGTCGCTTTCGCCTATGACGGCGATAAGGCTGGCATTGAAGCAACCAAGCGCGGCATAGAGCTCACCCTTCAGCAAGAACTAACCCCTTTTGTGATCAAGATTCCGAACGGGAAAGACCCTGCCGATTGCATCTTGCATGATCCCAAAGCTTGGGACATCGCCTATACAAACCGGCAACTCGCCCTGAACTGGGTTATTGACCAAACAATCGGTGAAGAGGCGGCCCACGAACAGCTGACCGCTGAACAGAAGAAGAAACTGGGTGTCACGCTTATTCGCTGGCTTACCTTTATCCATAACCCGGCTGAGCAAGAAGAGTGGCTCCTCACACTTTCGGCCAAGCTGCAGACGAGCACCGATAACCTCCGCCAACTCTACCAGCGGCTTTATCCCGACAAGGCACTCGGGACCGCCCTGGAAGGGACCACTTCAAGCGTTGCCCCAACGAGCAGTCACCAACACTCTTTGGCTGATACCGTCCTGGTTATCCTGCTCGCCTTTCCTGAGACCTACCCAGCCCTCAAGAACCAGCTCAAAACAACACCACTTACTACTAGCAATCCCCTTTTCCAAAAGATTTTATCCCTGGTGCTTACAACCCCAGAAAATGAAAATATGGAAACCCACGTGAACCAGCACCTTTCTGATGATGAACGGAAGGATCTGGCTTTACAAAGCGAGGAATTGCTAGTACACTACGGTGACATTGAGCTGTCCCCCTCATGGGCGATCACTGAACTCAGTCTTATCTTACAGCGCGTGCGAACTGAATCCCGCGACCAGGCAAAAGCCTATATATCTGAGCAGATCCAACGTGCCCAACAGCTCGGAGATGTCGAAAAAATTAAAGCTCTCTTTCAGGAACTACAAAATTTGATATATTGAACCTGCTGGCATTTTGCCTGTTTGTTTTGTGCTTGTTTGTCCCTAATTCTTAGCTCTCCCCATGACTAAACGTCCACCGAAAGCGTATATCGAAGAAAAACTCGATTACGTACCGGCGCTTCGTGAACTTCTCAAAAAAGGGAAAGTTCACGGTTTTATCACTGCCAAAGAGATTATCCAGGCCTCTCCAGAATTTGAAGCAGATGTCCCGCAAATGGACTCATTTTTCATGTACTGCTACGAGCGCGGCATTGAAATTCAAGAATCTCCAAACCGTTTGCTCCAGATGCCAACCGGTGAAGCCCCTAAACCAACCGCAGCCGGCAAGAAGAAATCAGCCCGTTCAAGTGTGAAGTTCAACTCCCTGGTTGATGAAGGCCCTACCAGCAAAGAGCTGGAGGCCGCCGACGAGGACGTGCCAAACCTTTCTGATGACTCTGTCCGCATGTACTTGCGGGAGATTGGCCGCATCCCTCTTCTCAACACCGAGGAAGAAATCAAACTGGCCAAGCGCATCACCCATGGTGATCAGATTGCCAAAAAGAAACTGACAGAAGCCAACCTCCGTTTGGTAGTTTCGATTGCCAAAAAGTACATTGGCCGCGGCCTCTCGCTGCTTGACCTTATCCAAGAAGGAAACCTCGGCTTGACCCGTGCTGTCGAAAAATTCGACTATACCAAAGGCTTCAAATTCTCCACCTATGCAACCTGGTGGGTACGCCAAGCAATCACACGCGCCATTGCTGACCAGGCCCGTACCATCCGTATTCCGGTACACATGATCGAAACGATCAATAAGCTGATCCGTGTCCAACGCCAGCTTGTACAGGAACTTGGCCGCGAACCTACCCCAGCTGAGATCGCCAAGGAAATGGAGATTGACGAGGACAAGGTAAACCATATTATCAAGATTTCTCAGGAAACTGTTTCACTCGAAGCTCCGGTAGGCGAAGAAGAAGATTCCCGCCTCGGTGACTTCCTGGAAGACAAAGAATCCCTCTCTCCTGAAGAAGCTGCTATCTACGAGCTGATGCGTGGCCACGTTGAGGAATTCCTTGCGGTCCTCCCTCCTCGTGAACAAAAGATTCTCCGCATGCGTTTTGGCTTAGAGAACGGCCGTTCCCATACCCTGGAAGAAGTCGGCCAAGAATTTGGCGTCACTCGGGAGCGTATCCGCCAGATTGAAGCGAAAGCCCTGAAGAAGCTGGAGAAGCATGAGCTTTCTTCCAAGCTCCGTGACTACCTGTAAGGTATGAGTCACCAGAAAGGTTGGCCAACCAAATACACCGTACTCGTTGCCCTTGGTATTGTTATTGGCTTTTTTGCCGCCCTGGCCGCCGTGCGTGAGTATGGTACGGTAACCTGCCTGCAGCTTTTGCCGTATCCCGCTCCGCAAAGCTGCATAGCGCGTGGTGCGACATCCGATTTTTGGTCCCTCCTGAGCCTCTCCGTCATTGGCCTGACCGCTGCCCTCTATGGCGCGATTGAAGATTTTCGTCACATGTCAAAAGGTGAGCGCACCTGGCTGGGGAAACTAGCTCCCGAAGCGACTATCCATAAGAAGAAATAAATGCTTGGATCCCTTAGTGGCATTGTTACTGGCCGGCTTGATCAACGCATCCTCATTGAAGTAAATGGGGTAGGATATTGGGTATTTACCGGCTCATGGCAGCCGAGCGGCGAAGTGACCTGCTACTTGCACCACCATATCCGTGAAGATGCGTCTGTTTTGTATGGTTTTCCGGATCTTCCTACCCTGCAAATCTTTGAACAGCTCATCAGCATTAGTGGCGTTGGCCCCAAAGCTGGTTTGGCTATTCTCTCTTTAGGAAGCACCGACCGGATTCGTAGCGCCATCGCTAGTGCTGACAGCGTCTTCTTGGCAATGGCACCAGGAATTGGCCAAAAAGCCGCCCAAAAAATCATCCTTGAGCTAAAAGGCAAGCTCCCGGAACAATTAGATTCTGGGACCAGCCTTCACCAAGACGTAGTAGCCGCACTCGAATCTCTCGGATACAAGGCTGCTGATATCCGCCCTTACCTAGCCGATATGCCGGTTGAGGCCACTAGCATTGATGCCCAAATCCGCTGGGTACTCCAGCAGCTTTCGCACTAGTATTCTTCTTCCCAATAATCCGTTTGGAGCGCTTGGGCCTGACCGCCGCCACTAAATACCGCGTTTACAGGGGTGACGTTATAATTGATCGTAAGCGTTAAGCCTGGGTTGACCGAAATCGCACCCCCCGCTATAAAAGCACCATTCAAGGTAAATTGCTGACCGGTCACAAAACTCATATTACTTGCTGCATAGTATACGCCGTTAATATTCCACGCCCCACCGCTGTTACTGATATTGCCCGAGACGAAAATGCCTGACTTGCCATTGCCAGGATCAGCCACATTGACTACCAAGTTTCCAGTAGAGCTACTTACACTGACGTTGCCCATAATTACCAGCTCGCCAGTAATATTCAGTGTTTTATTCTTTGCCCAATTACCAATGCTCAAATTACCACTGATATAGGTAATTGGACCGGGTATTGTTACCGTCGAGCCACTGTTTTGCACAAAACTTTGGAACTGGGCTGGGGTATAGGTTGTATTTGCATTTGTTTGGGCAGAGGCAAAATCAAAAGCGGGCGGGGTTTGGCTTGCCGGAGCAGTTTGGCATCCATTACCCGGTGGTGGAGAGCAGTTTTGTGCATACACACCACCGACATTTGTTAACGTCGTTGAATTTGCGGAGTAAGCCTTAGGCGTTTTGATGTTACCCCCATGCATATTGATCGAAGTAGAATTGAAGCTAATCGGACTGTTGGAAAAAAGGTCTCCCCCGGTAATTGAAACTGATCCTGAGCCCCCCGTCATGGAAAAAGCGCCGCCAGATAAAAAGGCCAGATTTCCCCCCGGTGCAGTCGTTGCGCCCTGAAACACGGTGGCCTGTACCTTGCGCTGGGAAGTAAAGATACCATTGTTATTAGTGCCAACCACCGTTATCGTTGCGTACCCTGCTCCCATCGAGACTGAGCTCTGCATGGTGACGGTATAGCCCTGATTGGTCGTCGGGACGTTTGTCGTGGTGTAGGTGATATTGAGTGTCCCGCCTGCTAATGCCGAACTATACGCCGGCGTATTGTTGATTCGCCACATCGCATCTTCAACCCCAGCTTCGGCCACGTAATATGCCGTGACACTTTCCAGTTGGGAGCGGGAAATTTTTGACTCCAGGGTAGAGATAGTAACCAGGGCTCCCACACCAAACATCGCCACACCAAGAAGCACGAGGATTGTTGCCAATGCATACCCTTTTTGTCGCAGGCGCAAACGCATCATCCATCCCTCCCTAGCGGCGTGTTACGGCCCAGCACCGTAGTTTCAAGGCTAAAGGTCTGGTTATAACTATCACCGGTGCTGATAATCATTTCTAACAAATTATCACCGTAAAAAACCATCGACTGCATATCATCGGCGACATCCTGGGTGGAAAGTACAGTTGCCGTAGGTGCCTCACCGTTATTGCCCACTGCATTCCAAAGCACCCGCTGGTTTGGTGCATAGGTAAAAGTGTACTGCTTGATGTCCAGCTTTAAGGTGCCGTTGACAACATAATACCGACGATACGTGAGGTCATTGGCGTTTCCGTCTTGGAATTCAATTTCTCCCGGCTGTGGGACACTGTTATCATTGGGTGAAGCTGGGAAGATTGTTACCACATCAGGCGTTTGGCGCAACTCGCGGGACAACCGGTCGGTGACAAGGCGTCCGTTTTGAGCTATCTCTGCCCGGGACTGGTCTAAGTTCATCGACTTACGAAAGAGCGTATACGTTTGCGTAGCAATACCCACCAAAATACCTGAGATGATCATGGCAACCAGGAGTTCGATGATGGTAAAGCCAGTTTTGCGCATAGGGTCAGTTATGGGCAAAGCTCATGAGTGTGTACTGCCGGTTTACCGACCCTTCCGTCCAGTAGACAGTAACCGCTACTTTTTTTAACCCGACATCAGTATTCGTCGTGGCGTAAGTGCCATCGATCAATGTCACGGTGGTACTCCGCTGAAACTGACTGAACACCGTTCCGCTCGACTGGGGAATCGTTTCTTTAGGTTCAAATGTGCCGGTGGTTAAATCGGTGTAGTCCAAAGAACGGATTGTCTCCATTTCCTGCTGAGCCAAAAAGACGGCCTGGGTTTGGTAGGTGCTTTGATTGAGCAAGCGGCGGTTAATCGGGAAAATTTGCACTACCGAAATCATGCCAATTGAGAACAAACTCAAGGCAACCAGGAGTTCAACGAAGGTAAAGCCAGGGGTTCGTTTCATACACTAAGGCGTTGGGGTGGCCGTTGCCCCGTAAGTAAATTCAGCCTCATTGTTGATGATTGCCCCGGAAGGCCGGATATCTATCTCCCGGCTGCGAGAGCGGACTGAATCTGTCAAAATGATATACCCACTTACACTAGGAGCCCCGGAGGTGGCAAAAGTTACATCATTTGAGCCGCCAAGGCTAACTTCAGTGATGGAGATATCTGACGGCAATGTTAAGGTGGTTTGGGTAGTCTTTGAATTGGTATTTGCGTTATAGAGATACAACGGCACGCTTGTTGCGGAGGTGGTGAACGTCACACCATATGTTTGCTGCTCAGTAACAGTTTTCTGTTCCGCCAGCCGAATAAAGTCAGCCACTTGGGCAGTTGCCGAATTGAGCTGAAGCTGGGAAAGGATAAGTTGGTAGGTTGGAACAACAAAAGTTGCTACCAAAGCTAAAATCGCTACGGATACCAAGGCTTCAATAAGCGTAAATGCCGATAAGCGTTTCATCTTAGTAGTTCACTTTCTTCGGGTTACAGTTCACACAGTATCCGGGGATATTGGGCTCATTTTGATGTGGGATACATGGCCCAGAAATACAGTAAAAAATACTGCTGTCACTCACAAATGTAGGAAAAAGGACTGGATCGGAGCAGTAAGATGCCGGGTCACCAATGTTACACAAGTGGTAACTAATCTGATAAACCTGCTGATTGTTATTTGGCCAAGCATCATAGTCAAAAAGACCATGAGGCCATACACTAGTTGGAAGGACTTGGTTTGGTAAATATTTTTCAATACCCGAGGGCAAACCTCGTGAAACATCGGGAGGATAGGCGTAATTATTATCCTCTGCATACTGAGTAAGGGCCGTTGCCAATGTCGTCAGCTCTGTGGTCACCCGTGAAAGCTTCGAGTTCTCCGTATAGGACTGGTAGTAGAGAATTGAGAGCGTGGACAAGATGATCACCAACGTAATGGCAATCATAACCTCGATCAACGTAAAACCCCTCCTCATGTTCATGTCACCAGTATACCTGGAATTGTCATAAACTTGAACGCTGAGGCTATCCGGGTTGGAAGCAGAGAGCCTTTCAGCTAGACTATTGAGTATGGAAACTCACTACGACACACTGATTATTGGCGGCGCCTGTGCAGGCTTGGCCGCCGGGACATATGCTGGCCGCCGGGCCATGAAAACCCTCATCATCACGAAAGATGTTGGTGGTCAGATTTCCACAACCCCTAGTGTCGAAAACTACCCGGCGATTGACTTTACGACTGGCCCAGAGCTTGCCCAAGATATGCTGATGCAGGCCATGAAATGGGGGGCTGAAGTACAGTATGATGAAATCATACGCATTGAAAAACGGGGCGAGCAAGACTTTATGGTCACTGGCGACAAGGGCAGCTACTACGGCAAGTCGCTCATTTTGGCCTATGGCAAGACCCCGCGCAACCTTGATGTCCCCGGCGAAAAAAAATATGCCGGCAAGGGTGTTTCTTACTGCGTCACTTGTGATGCGCCACTTTTCCGTAACCGGACCGTTGTGGTAGTGGGTGGCGGTAGCTCCGCCCTGGAAGGCGCCCTCATCTTAAGCAAAGTAGCCGCCAAAGTATATTTAGTGCATCGCCGCGATGAGTTCCGGGGTGAAGAAGTCCTGATTGCCCAAATGAAAGCCGAGCCAAAAATTGAACCAGTGCTTTCTTCAGTCACCCAAGAGGTACTCGGCGATGGCACCTATGTCACCGGGCTTCGGGTGGAAAATATCAACGACAATACCACACAAGACTTAACTGTTGATGGCGTATTCGTCGAAATTGGCTTCATTGTAAACAGCGCCCTCATCAAAGGCCTGGTTGAACTTGACCGGCTTAACCAGGTGATCACGAACAAAAAAATGGAAACATCGACCAGTGGCATCTTTGCCTGTGGCGACTTGACGGACAGCCCCTATAAACAAGCCGTGATCTCTGCCGGTGAAGGTGCGACGGCCGCCCTTACCGCTTACTCCTATATCAACGATGGCCGGCCGGCCGGCGTCGACTGGACGGCCCACCCAACTAGCCGTTAGGCACTTTCTGCATACGCTCTGCAATCCAGAGGGCTATTTTCTTTTCGTCGAGGATATTATTCTCAATCTCTAAAGCAAATTCGACTAACTCTTTTGAGCTCGTCTTTAAGCGATATCCGTTAGCGCGTAAAAATACGCCCAAGGATAATATTGTTGTACGTTTATTTCCGTCCCTAAAAGAATGGTTTTTAAGCAAGGAGTGACAAAGGACTGCCGCTTTTAACTCTAAGGATGGATATGCTTCTTGGTTGCCAAATGCCACTTGTGGGCGCGCTACTGCGGATGCCAATAATCCAAATTCTAAAATTCCCGCTACACCACCAAAGCGGCGTATCTGGTCATTATGCAGGGCAATAATATTTTCGACACTGAGATACCGAATGCTCATCGCTGGGAGAGCTCTTCCAACGCTTCCGAATATTCAGCCACAAATTCTTCTAAGTACTTCTGTGTCTCTTTGTTCGTGATCCCCGAATCATTCGAAGAAGAAATATGGACTATCTCCTTATTGTTTTTGGTCAGGATGTAATGGGCGCCACCCTGAGAGACTTCTTCAATGATTTGCGCAAAATGCTTACGGGCTTCAGAAACCGAAATTGTTTTGACCATAGGAAAAGGTTAATTTTGTACAAAGTGTACAAAATTAACTCTCTTTCGTCAAGCTATTTAAGAGGCCCGGATAATCAATGGCGTCCCATCCGGAGTCCAGTTATAGATTTCTTCCGCGTCGGCATCGCTTAAGCGGATGCACCCGTGTGAGACAGGTTTCCCCAGGTGGTCTACCCCTTCTTTATAGCCATCGGGCCATTCGGGAAAGGCATGCAAGCCGTACTGGTTGTCTTTGAAGTTAATCCAGTCAGGCATCCAGAGTTTGTACGTGTTTGACCAGGCTCGCTTAATGTGGCCGTCTAGGGTAAATGTCCCGACTGGCGTTGGCGCATACCAGGCCCCCGTTGAAACAAGGTATACTTTTTCAAGCGTTGTGCCGTTCATGCGGTAGAGTTTTTGTTCTTTCAAGTTCACCTCAATATACTTGCCCGGGTAATCACCCACGCTATAAGAACCTGGCATTACATCGGCTTCAACCACGGTGGCCTGCGGCTTGTTTACTAAAGCTACTTGCACCGAAGGCTTTGGGGTAGCAATCGCCGTCGTCAGGGCCGCAACTGCGGCGGCAGTGGATTTCTGGATATCCAGCACCGCACCGCCTTTTGTCTGGATATATGACTGGATTTTGTCTGTTTGGACCGCCAAACTGATATGGTTTGAATCGTCTTGGACTGGCTGATACCAGGTCAGCAAATCAGTACGGGCTGGAACAAGCCGCACCCCGTCGGCCGTCATATCCACAGATTCGTTAGCCAGGCTATTCAGCTCGTCGGCAACTGGTTGGACGACTGCGCTGGTGATTGGGGAGTCTGCAATAGTACTGTCAGCATATACATAGATGGCACCGCCATCGGTAGCCGTGGCCAAACGGTTAGTGATATCGGCAGCCAGCGTTGTGGTATCTACTTGTACACCTGGGACAGAAGGTGTTACTACTGCCGTACCATTTTGAATTTCAATCCTTGCTGGCTGCGGGGTTACAACCTTTGGGATAACCTGCCCATTCACAAAAGTGGCAATAGCATCCTGGCTTGAGGTGTACTGCAGCGACTGGTTCGTACCAGAAAAGAAGGCGTGCAGTGCTGAAGCAAGCCATTGCCAGCTTCGTTGATGGCCAACCTGCCAAGCCCCTGCCAACGCTTGGTCAGAGGAAAAAGTAAGGCCTAAGCCCTTGGTGGTTGTGCTCACTTCGACTAGTGGATACTGACCGCTTTTTGCATCGCGGCCCTGTGAAACGTCATTCACCGCCACTACCACTTTCTCACCCAAATAAGCACTAGTTTGGTCAGCAAGCTTGGCACTTCCCTCTGCATGGGTCAAACCCCCAAGTGCAATCCCTCCAACTGAAACACCAGGATAAAATTTGTTCCTATAGGCAAACGCCATTCCACCGAGAACTACAATTGCCAATACAAAAAAGACACCAGAACTAATAAAAATATACTTGAGGAAACGAGGCACTTTAGGCACGGCCATGGTGTTCGGCTAGGGAAGCAAAAACCAGCTTTACAAGCTCTTTTGGATCAGCGTGCATCACTACACGGCCATATCCTCTATGCGCTTCCTCCAAGAGTAGCGGGATTTCATCTGACAATCCACCACTATGGAGCAGAACCCCAATCACCTTATGACGCTCGAAGGCAGACGTGAACTCGTGTAGGCTCCCAATCCGACCACTCACCTCAATCACCGCATCGGCCAGGTCAATAAGCAGCGTGTCACGGCCGGCATAGTCGTAACCAGTGAAAAACAAAATGTCATGCGCCTCTATTGGCAGCCTGTATTTTTTAACGTGCTCTACCTGGGAGTGTGCCGGTGAAAACCCGATGGTCTGCCCCTGTACCGATTTTGCTCCCCGCGCTGCCCACAGTGGCACCCCTGTTGTGGCGCCCGTGACGATGATCCCGCCGTGGATGGCTACCTGCCGCCCCACTTCAAATGCCAATCTCTCACCTTCTTTGGCGGCCTGGCCTGCAGCTGCGCCGGATATTGTTATTTTAGGATCGAGCAGCATTGAGTTGTGTTATTACGATACGTAATTGCTTAAACAATAGTTCCACACGCTCTACGTCACCTTTAGCTGCTTCAACCAATTGTTTTAAGCCAGTCAGGACTTCTTGGTAGTCAGCCTCATTCTGACAATTAACAATGTTAGAAACAAGCAAATCTGTCGGATATGGATCGGTGAAAGCCTGGATATGCAGATTATCAACGAGTGCGGAAAAAAGTGCTGAAATCTGCAATAAACCTTCTTGGCTCAGTGGCATGAATGCCTGAATTGTGAGGGAGGCGCTTAAGCCAGCTTTTACATTATCTTCTGACCAAAACCGTGTGAATTCCTGGTAAAACTGCTTGAGATTCGTATTGTAGCGAAGCAACCGCTGGCTTTCCCACTCTACTAAGACTGAGCGCAGCAATTCGCTCAAGTAAGTTTCCCAAAGGGCGCTTACTATTTTTTCTTGTGGAAAATTCGCAAAATCGATCCCATCCAAAAGCCCCAGAATCCTTAGCAGTCTGTCATTTAATACACCTCTTTCAGGGAAACCAGCTAACGTCGAAAGTTTTTCAGATTCTGAAGCAGGTAAGAAGTGCAGGCTTTTGTAAAATTCCTCCCAGGAAGCGCTCATAGTCTCTACCGTGTCTGTCATAGTTGCTTTCGCCTCTTGCATGAGAAGCTGTTCTAGGGCTTGAGAAAGCAGGGCTATCTGTGGGTGGAGCGCTTGCGTGTTTAAGATGGAAATTAAGTAAGCGCGTGAAATCAAAAACTGATCGGCTGTGCGCAGTCGCAACCCCGCATCAAGCCTGGACAGAAACTTAGCGGCCCAGTCAGGAGTATCATTTGGCCAATTGGCTTGAGGAAATTTTGGATATTTTTTTGTATAGGCTTTTACAACCGAAGGAATATTGTACTGTGAAAGTTGGGAGGTAAGTTCTAGCTGGTCATTCGCATCCAAAAGCGTATCTACTTCTTGAAGTTTATTTCTTGTCCATAAGTTGAAGAGCTCTCCAGACAAGGATAAAAGGAAAAAATCAGTGCTTTCAACTATCGCCTCAGAAATATCTGTCTTCACCCTCCCTACATACTGCAAAATATCCTGAGAAGAAGGTCCTGTTCCCAGCCAAGCCGTTATGTCGTGTGTAAGGGCATTTTTTGCATCAATATCCATAGCAATCATTCCTTATTTAAACGCTTCTTGGACATCAAATGAAACACTGGAAAGTATTTTTTTATAGATATCTTTATTCTTGAATTCACTAATGGCTTTGCGCAGCTCATCTTGATTCGAATACGATGTAGTTGCTAGCTGATGAAGACTTGTAATGTCAACTCCTGTCAGTTTATTATTTCCTGCAGCTTGTGCCGAGACGACAAATTGCTCAAGTTTTTGGGCAGCACTCTTTAGATCACTGGCTTTATCCAAACTATTTGAACTAGTAATGATATTGAGGATACCGCCAACCTGCGCTGCCACATCTGCATGATCTACACCATCTGCCAGTTCAGTAAGAGGACTCTGTGGATTATTTTTAGTAATAAGGGCTTGGAAGTGGTTGTCTTTGATTGACATAGTACCCATTCCTTTGTTAACCCATTCATTCGCTTCTTCCTTAACTTGCTTGTTAATATGCTTAAAGCTGGCTTTATGGATATCCTTGTATTTTAGACCCTCTGGGGTTTTAAGGAAATCTTCAATTGAAGTATGTCTTGCCGCACCTCCAGCGGCTTCATAAGCTGCAAAGGCTTCCCGCACATTTTCATGAGCCGCCTTAACTTTGGCTTCGGTTTCGGTTTTCTTTGCTGCCGCTTCATTTGCATCTGCCTCAAACTCACTTTTTGCACGACGAATTCCATCAGACCCCTGATAGTATTGGGTTGTCACTGTGTTATTGGCCCTATTCTGCGCCTGTTTTGCAAATGCACGCTTTTCCCTAATGTACGCTTCTTGCGCCAGTGGAGTGCTTGGGCCAATCAGATCCTGGGCAACTGCCCAATTTCCTACAGAGTTCGCCGCATCACGCACACGGTTCACCCGTTGCCCAAGTGTCTTTCCTCTTACCTGTACGGCAGCAACTGCCGCAACCGCATTCTTAATGGGGTCGCTTATTGCTTTACCTGCCGCCTGAACCTGCTGGTCAGCATTCTTCAAGACAGTCCCTAGTTTTTTCGCAAATTTAGAGTTTGAATTGCTTAGCTTATCCACATAGTTACCAAACTTCTCATTGTGTTTATCCAACGAAGTCCTTAGGTCTTTAAGGAAACCCTGGCTGTTCATTCTCTCTTCCTCAGCTGTCTTCTGAAGGAATTCTTCCAAACTTTTCAAGTCGTTCGACTGTTGCTCAACTTTTTGCTCATATTTGTATAAAGACTTGTTAAGTTTGTCCCCACCCAACTTACGGGCAAGCCTATTTTGAACTGCAGGGCCTTCATCCAGTTGCTTCAACTGTTTGTCGCGGGCGCTCTTGAATTGCTTATAGCCACGTATTCCTGCACCAATCGGGGTGTATTTCTTTGCGGCGTATAGTGCACCCTGGCCTGGCGCAGCCACAACCTTGTCCTTAGCAGTATTGATGCTCTTTTCAAGCTTCCCAAAGACCGCCTTTGCCTCACCCGCCATCTTGAAGGGCGTCGTCATGGCAAAGTACATACAGACTGTTCCAAAAACATAGGAGATGATGCCACCAAAGCCAGGGTTAGTTTTGCCCAATTTGAACATTTGGAACATCAGCCATAACCAAAAGGCGGCAACTGCATTCATAAATAGCCACCCTTGGGCGGTTTTCCACCAGCGTTCCCAAATTGGCTTGAACATATCAAACGTGATGCCAAAATAGGCGAGTGGGGCAAGTGGCACCAGGGCGATAAAGATAATCCCCCGGACTACGAAAAGGAGACCGAGAATAAACATCATGACACCCACAAGGAAACCAAGGACATCAATAAGAAGCTGCTGAAGGACCTTACCCATATCAACCCCGCCTTTGCCGTCGGTCAGATCTGGGGCAGCACTTGCACAGCTAGTAGTAGGAGTAGGAGTCGCACCTGTACCGCCGCCGCCAGTATTACCGGAACCATTAAAACAGTTCATTTGTGTAACTAGATCACCAATAGTCGGAGCTGTGCCGCCGTTTAAGCTTGGACTTAAAATAAAGGTAGCGATATTATTGGAAAACTCAATCAGGACTTTCGTCGCAAACACCCCACCATAAGCAAGCAGGAAGCCCAAAACTAAGGCTGGAATAGCTTTTTTAATACCATAGGTATTGACCTGGATCTGCAGGATATTGGCAAAAGCGATCGTGATAAGTGCGATAATAACGAGGGTCCCGAGGAGACGGATTACCACGTTCACCATATCGGCAATAATCGGCTGGTTCAGGGTATCAATAATGTTGACTGGCCGAATCTCTTTCGGAATAAAGGTAGTGAAAAAAGAACCGGTTCCAGCTCCTGGTATTGTACTGGCGCCCCCTAATGGCACCATCACCGCAAGAATATACGCCGCAGAGTTTACAATCCCACCATTTATTGCGGCGCCTAAAAGCGCCACACTACAAACCCCTTGTTGAACTGCGACTACAATGTTGAGCCCTGCATCTTTTCCACATGGACCATTACCGGCTTCAAGAGTGCCATTCTGCGTTGCGTCATTTGCCTTAGCTGTACTAAGTAAATTTGCCAGGATAGTTTGCGCATCGGTAGCACTCGTTACTTCATTTGCACTGGCAATATCATTATAAAGAGCACTGAAATCGGTATAGAATGCACTACTTGACAGATATACTATCGAACCAGTCCCGTCAGTGACATTGCCACTCGTAAAATCTCCTTCGAGATTAAGTGGCTTTACGATTCGACTGGACTGTGCACCATACGTACCACCCTCGGTACGGTTTGTCGTATCCAAGTCATTAGCCATTTGGGTAACCAGACCGGGGGTGTTATCCGCCGCGCTAATTGTTGAGGTAATCGTACTACCCCAACTAGAATTGGCCAGCATCCCACTTACGTCTTTCATGCCAGCGTACAACCCTAGAAAAGCAGGCATGATATTATTCGTTCCTATATCAAGGATGCTCTTTGCTAAGCTGTTAAAGGTTGCTGGGTCAAATGTCCCGCCAGTAATAGCCGCAGTCTGGCCATGATAAAAGGTAGCAAGTTGATTGTTGAAACTACCCCAATAAGCCCCGTTAACACTTTTGGCTTCATTATATGCATCATCATATACTGCCTTGAAGGCCTTGGCAGGGTCACTATTACCGACATAGGGAGGCAGCGTTGCAGAGGCATTTGCTCCGCTTGCAAAATTGGCCTGGTAGTAATCATAGGCATTTTTCCCCCGCCCATCGATTTTGGAACTTAGGGTCGGGCCCAATGTCGTCATTGCCTGATCAGGCCCAGATGGAAGTGGCGTCCCTAAAGGCCCCCCAGCCATTGCGAACTTTATAGGCACAAAAAGACTCAGCTGGCTAAGCGCCACTGCTGAAATGAGGACACCGACGATGTACTTTAAGCCCCTCATGGTTTTCCTATGCACTTATTGTACACC
>Ga0207070_1161_pt1 | contig 16258 bp, 13 predicted proteins | sample Alteio_BWMinHeat_92_FD_153591 | JGI IMG/M metagenome (GOLD analysis project Ga0207070, IMG submission 153591) | Enriched cells from forest soil in Barre Woods Harvard Forest LTER site, Petersham, Massachusetts, United States -... | ecosystem: Environmental > Terrestrial > Soil > Temperate forest >...
GCCTTGAATGAGCACCCCGCCTCCCGCTCGCAGCGTGGCTTAAAACGCGGAGCTTGAACGGGAGTTTGCTTGCGCAGTCATGGGAGCAGTAGAGACCGAATACATGGTTGATGAAACCAGCGGGTTTCATCGTGGACTCAGCAACGCGATTCAACGACGTAACAGCACGAGACTCTCGGGTTATGCAGATGTGGCAGCAAATCGGGAAGGCAACAGCAAGCCCTTCCCACAAGGTTGGAAGCTCCGCAAAAAGCGCGCTCCGCTTCCAACCCCATGCGATTGTGCAAGCGCTGGAAACGGTGTCAAGGGTCGAGATGAACGCCCAACACCGGGGCGCCCTTGACACCGTTTCCAGCGCAATACGGTCGTGTTGTCTTTTTTTACCTTGACACCGCCGTCGTCGTTATACACAGGATGACAGACTGAGGTGGGCCCATTGGACATCCGCGTGACCATTCCAGCTCTTCCCCGATTTATCCGTCCGATCCGTGTGAATCCGTGTCACCACCCCAGCAACCGCAACGGCGGCGCTTGCTGGGGGCCCCGTGTCATCCGTGTGCGTCTTTTGTTCTTGGTTTTGCTTTTGCCCTTCCGCGCGAGCTCCGCATTACAATATCGCTCCACATAGGAGCTCCTCATGTCCAACGATATCACCCGCCGGGGATTCATCGCCAAAGTCGGCAAGACCGTTCTTGCCGCTAATCTTTCCGAATCGTTCTTAAAAGACGCTGCCGCGCAGCTCAAAGTCCCTGATCCGCCGGGGCGGAAGCTGGGATGGGCGATTGTCGGACTTGGAAGCCTCTCGATCAATCAAATCCTGCCGGCATTTGCGAAGTGCGAAAAGTCGCACGTAGTGGCCTTCGTGAGCGGGCATCCCGACAAAGCCAACAAGCTGGCGCTGCGCTACGGCGTGAGTCCGAAGAATATCTACAACTATCAGAACTACGATTCAATTCGGGACAATCCCGAAGTGGACGTCATTTACGTCGTCCTTCCCAACGGGATGCATGCGGAGTACACGATCCGCGGATTCCAGGCCGGCAAGCACGTTCTCTGTGAGAAACCCATGGCTAACACGCCCGCCGATTGCCAGGGCATGATCGACGCTGGGCGCAAAGCCAACCGCAAGCTGATGGTCGCCTACCGCTGCCGCTATGAGCCCTTCAACCAGGAGATGATCCGCATGGCGCGCTCGCAGGAGCTTGGGCCGCTGAAAGTCATCCTCGGCGACACGGGATTTCACATCGGCGATCCGACGCAGTGGCGCTTGAACAAAGCCCTCGCCGGCGGAGGCTCGATGATGGACATCGGCATTTACAGCCTGCAGGCTGCGAGATACATCTCCGGCGAGGAGCCCACGGAGATCAACGCTTTTATGTACAGCACGCCCGGCGACGAACATTTCAAGGAAGTGGAAGAAACCGTCATGTTCCAACTGCGCTTTCCCAGCGGCGTCTATGCCAACTGTTCATCCAGCTACGGCTACGTCAGCCAGTCGCGTTTTCGCGCCGTGGCAACCCAAGGCTGGTTCGAATTGGAACCTGGGCAGAGCTACACCGGCCTGCGCATGCGCGTGAGCCGCGGAAACGCGGTGGAAGAAGTGAGATTACCGGAGATCGATCATTTCGCCGCCGAAATGGACCACATGTCCGGCTGCGTGATGGACAACAAAGAGCCGCTCACACCAGGCGAAGAAGGCCTGCGAGACATAAAGCTGATCACGTCGATCTACGAAGCGGCGAGGAGCGGGAGGACGGTGAAGGTGTGAACTCCGTCGAAAAGCAAGGGCAACAACAAAAGAAGAACACGGATCGCACGGATTGAGCGGATCGGACGGATCAGGCGAGAGTGGAATTCTGCACCTGCGCCGGGATGCGTAACCTTCACATGTCGGGCTTTGCAGTCCGCGCCCAGACAAATTCACGATTGAATCGGGAACTCTATGTGATTACAATGTAATTACACTCCATTATGAAAACCGAACTAGTCCGTATCGGTAATTCCCGCGGCATTCGCATTCCCAAGCCTCTGATAGAGCAATGCGGATTGCGCGACGTTGTCGAGTTGCGGGTTGAAAAAGATCGTCTGATCGTCTCTCAGGTGCGTCGCGCGCGTGAAGGCTGGGCCGAGGCATTTCGCGCGGCTGGTGCGGGAGCCTCTGACGAGTTATTGCTGGACAAGCTGCCTGCCAACGACTTCGATTCAAAGGAATGGAAGTGGTAGGCCATTTCCCGCGACGGGATGAAGTGTGGCTGGCAAATCTCGACGCAACCCATGGAGCTGAAATTAAGAAGACCCGCCCGTGCCTTGTCATCTCACCCGACGAAATGAACCTGAATCTGCAAACGGTTGTTATTGCTCCCATGACTACGGTGACACGACCTTACCCGACTCGAATCGCGGTACGCTTTCAGGGTAAATCCGGGCAAGTGGCTCTCGATCAGCTTCGGGCAGTGGACAAGCAGCGACTCGTTCGCAGGTTGGGAAAGATATCCGAGGAAACTGCGTTTGCCGCTTCGGCCACTCTGGTGGAAATGTTCACCCGCGCTTAGGCAATGCCGCCACAGCGAGATTGCCCTAGGGGGGCCCCACCACGTCTTATCCGATCTTGTCAGATTGCTCACTGTGCGTCCAGCACCATAAAGCTCAGCTGATCCTGGCGCTGCACCTGCAACACTAATGGCTCATCCTGCTTGAGTTGCTGCAAGGCCGCTCGCAGCGCCTTCACATCATCGACATGCTTGCCATTTACGGCGTAAATCACGTCTCCGGGCTGCGGTCCGCCGGTCCCGGTATTTCCCTGAGTGCGCGCCGCAACGATTACCCCGGTTGGGAAGCGCAGCTCCGGCAGCATGGCGCGAACATCGTCACTGATGCTCAAGCCGAGGATATCGAGACGCGGAATGATGTCCTGCTGCGGATCGACCATGTCGGCGAAGCGAGTGGGATCGTTGGGTTGTTCCACAACGGGAACGGCCACCGCCAACTTCTGATCGCCGCGCAGCAATCCAAGCTGCGCCGATTCACCGATTTTGTAGCGGTATAAATCCAGCGAGAACTGGCGGATGTTGTCGAGCGGAGCGCCATCGATCGTGAGCACGACATCGCCGATCTTCACTCCGGCCTTGTCGGCAGGACCTCCGGGAACGACATCTTCCAGCAGAACCCCACTGTCGCGCGAGAGGCTCAGTCCGCTGGCCAGCGCCGGCGTGATGGTGCGCGCGAAAACCCCGATCATGCCGCGGTGGATGTGCCCGTCGGTGCTGAGTTGGCGATAGATATTGCGCACGACATTGCTCGGGATCGCAAATCCGATACCTTCGCTTCCGCCCGACTGCGTGAGGATGAAAGTATTGAGGCCGACTACGCGTCCATCCACATCGACCAGCGGTCCGCCGCTGTTGCCGGGATTGATGGCCGCGTCGGTCTGGATGTAGATCATAGGATTGTCCGGATCGAGTTGGCGGGCGACGGCGCTCACCACGCCCATGCTGACCGAGTTCTCCAGACCCAGAGGGCTGCCGAAGGCGAGCACCACTTGTCCTTGCTTGAGGTTGGTGGAATCCGCAAGCTCGAGAAATGGCAGGTTGGATTGGGTGATTTTGATCAGCGCCAGATCGGTGAGCCGGTCGAGTCCGATGAGCTTGGCCTCCAGCATCCCGCGCTGAGCGCTGCTTCCGTTCAGGCGCTCTTCGTGCTCGAGTCCGATGAGGCGCACGCGAATTTTGCGCGCACTCTGCACGACGTGGGCGTTGGTGATGATGAATCCATCTTGCGAGAGGATCGCGCCGGAGCCGGTGCTGCGCTCCTGAGTGAAGAATTGCGCGTTCTGCCGCTCAGAGTCGCCGGTAATGCCGTATCCGACGGTGTCGATCTGCACTACGCACTTGCGCACACGGCCGGCCAGCGCCTCGAGGGAGTCACTAAATCCGCGCAGCGTCTGCACTCGCGCCTCAGTCTCAGGCGGAGTCCGCTTTCCGCTGGTGGCTGGTTTGTTTTGGGCAAAGGCAAATACAGGTAGAAACAGCACGAGAAAGAGACGCTTGGAGTGGCGAACGCTCATAGCTGGAATCCTGACGAATTGAGAATAGAACTAGATTAAATCCTGGAGGCCGCGATTAGCGTGGGAAGAGCGAACACGGAGGTCAGGAAGGCAAAAGGAGAGGTCACGAATCAGGAAATAACAACTTGCTTTCTGTCGAATATCAAACTAAACTTTAGATAGTAATAAGATGCGAAGCGCCCCGCTCAAACTAAAACAGGCCAGCGCTGTGCTTGGAGTGCCCCCGAAGGATCTGCAGAACCTGGTGCAACTGGGAGTCATTCGTCCTGTCCGGCGCAACAGTGTGTGCTGGTTCGATGCGAATCTTCTGCTAAAAGCAAAAGTGGCGTTTTATCTCAAAGAATCGCTCGGCAGTTCGAGCGACCTTTTGACCAGATTCACCGAGGCGCTTTCGCAGAATCTTGGCAAGGTCGCAATGAAGGACCTGAGAGACATCTGCCTGCACTCTCGTCCGCTGAACGGCACCGATCCGGTCGAGATCAAAATTCCGATCCGTTCCCTCGCACAGGAATTGGCGAGTCGCCTACCCCTGGCCTCGGCTCACAAAGACCTTCCCCGGGGCCGAAAAAGAGCCAGATGGAAGAAGGACATCTTACAGAGCGTGCACAAGGCGGCCGTTGATCTGGGCGACATCTCAGAAGAACAAATTCTAAAAACCGTTCGTGAATACCGCTCGGGACGAAAGAAGCCGCCGGAGATCACCGTCGTTGCGCGCACGAAGAAGAAAACGGCCTAGAGGAGTCGTCGATACATCCGTCCTGGTGGCAGGAATAGCCGGACTAAAATCCTTGGATAGCGCGCCCAAGAATCCAAGCGCAAGCCTCCTCCTGGGCTGGATCGAAAGAGATACTTTTGTGTGGCTTGTGAGCGAAGAAATTCTGCTTGAATACAAGCGGGTGTTGGCTCGCCTGAGGGTGCGTCGTCCAACCATTGGCAAAGTAATTAATCTCATCCGGGAAGAAGCCGAACTTATTCACATTTCTGCTATCGCTAGGATTTCTCCCGATCCCGGAGACGATCCCTTTTGCGCATGTGCCGAACGTGGTCAGGCTGACTTCATCGTGACATTGAATCCGAAAGATTTCCCTCAAAAGCTCTTATCCAGCCATGTGATTAGACCCGGGGAAAGCATTCCAACAACCGCTCGCCGGAAGCTGTAGTGCACTGCCTAGCCGCGTCGGTGAATCCACAGATTGACGTTAGCTTGTGTCAACATAAGAACACTACGAGAATTTTCTGGATTCAAGGTTCAACGGCCAAAGTTCCGATCCTGTTCATTCTGTTAAATGCAAAATGTTGATCCCTGCAATGTGTAGCCTTGAGTGGAGTGGTACGATGCTTGCAAGAACTCTCATTGACTGAGTACTCCAGGGTCTCAGTTAGGGTCAGGGGAGTTGAGCGACCCTCCTTAAGCTCTTCGCTCGCTCCCTTGCGTCCTTGACTTAGAGTTGTAGCTGTGTTGCTCGTCACCTCGAGAGGCAAAAAGGAAAATTAGGAGAGGAAGTCATGAAATTAAAACTACTGATCGTTCTGGCTGCAATTCTCGCGGTAGGCGCAACCCTGGTTGCCCAGGACGTGGCGCAGGATACCGACAAAGCCGCCAAGAAAACCGTACATGCCACTAAGAAGGCTGCAAAGGATACTGGTCGCGCAACCGACAAGGTAGCCACAAAGACTGCGGACGCTACTGGCGACGCAGCCAAGGACACCGGTCATGCAACCAAGGTTGTGGCCAAAGATACCGCTCACGGGACCGACAAGGCGGCCACAAAGACTGCGGACGCAACCGGCGACGCAGCTAAGGACACAGCCCACGTGACTGCGAAAGCCGCCAAGAAGACCGGCCATGGAATAAAGAAAGCCGCTAAGAAGACGGCTGACGCTGTGAAATAAGTTCGAGAGCTGGCACAGCAGCTCAACTCTCCTCATCAGTTACCATATCGGGACCGGGAAGGCTATCGCACTCTCCCTTGCGAGCACGCAGCAATAGCCTCCCACCAATTGCCCTGCTTCCCTGTACCTCTCGTAGTCCCAGTCTTCTATTTCCAAGCTTCTTTTTGGTAATGCGTTTGCACATTGGTTACTTGGGCAATCCTGTGATAAGCGCTCACAAATCAGCATGGCGGCAGGCGCGGGAAAGCGTAATCCGCATTTCGTATTGGTTGTTGGCTGCGGGTGCGATTCTCTTTGCGCCAATGCTTTGGGCTCAGAGTTGCGCCTCGTCGAATGAATTCAGCTCATCGCGAGCGTCGGTTGTGAGCGGCCCCGAGTACTCGCCAACACCGGATGAAGCTTATGCTTCGACCGATGCGACAGCCAGCACCGCTACCGCCAATGCTCCGAGCGAAGGCGATTGGGTGAATCGATGGCTTCGAACAGTGGACAAAGCCCGCGCGGAGCAGCCGCACACCGTCGCACCGCTGGTGACGACGCACGTTCTGCTGGTGCAACAGTTCCGTTTTGACTCCCTTCATCAAGAGTCCCCAGCCGAGACTTGGACGCACGGCGGCGGAAAGGGCCTCGAGATCATTCCGAACACGCGGATGGAAGTGCAGGTCGGCATCCCCCCTTATATCGTTCATAAAACGACGAACGTGCCGGATGGGTTTGGCGACATATCGATTTTCCTGAAGTTCCGCGCCTTCTCTGCGCCTGAGGGTAAAGGTAATTATTTCCTGGGATTTTTCTTAGGAGGTTCGTTTCCCTCTGCAACGCCACCGAACGGGCTGGGGCACACCGTCTGGTCGCCGATGATAGCGGCGGCTAAAGGCTGGGGCTTCTTCGATGTGCAAAGCACATTGAGCGCAAGCTTGCCCCAAAGTGGAACTAATGTGCTCGGGCGGCAGATCCTGTTCAACAATGCGTTTCAATTTAAAATGGCCAAAATATTCTGGCCGCAGATTGAGACGAATTCCACGTTTTTCATAGACGGTCCGTACTCGGGAAAGAAGCAGACATTCCTTACTCCCGGCCTGGTCGTCGGATCATTCCGGATTTTTCAACGGTTACGTTTTGCGCCTGGCGTCGGAATGCAAATAGCCACAACCAGCTTCCATCTCTACGACCACCGCTGGATTTGGAGTCTGCGTTTCCCTTTTTGAAATTGCCAGCGAGATCCGATCGCAACGAGCAAATCCGGCCTCTCCAGTAATCAACAACTCCTGCTAAGAGCGTCAACTAGTCCGCTGGACTGCCGGTGTCGAGCGTTTGACACGTGTCGATGTGCAGTGATGGTTTGCTGTCGCAGTCAGCTCAGCTATCGCAAATAACCGCTTCTATTCAATCACTTGCCATTGCTGCGCAGAGGCAGGCTTGGCCACTCAAGTGCTTTTGCGTAGGTGAGCGTTTCGCCCACCTCTTTCGCGCAGGGCGATCCTGGATACCGATCTAAATCTGAAGTTCACGAGGTAGTTATGTGGATTGTTAGGCTGGCGCTTAAGCGGCCTTATACGTTCGTAGTGCTGGCGATCCTGATTCTAATTATGGGAACGCTGGCCGCGCTCCGCACTCCGACGGACATTTTTCCGAACATCAACATTCCCGTCGTGAGCATTATTTGGAATTACACGGGACTCGCGCCGCAAGACATGGCAAGCCGCATCATCAGTCTTCAGGAGCGGAACTTAACCACGACGGTAAACGATATTGAGCATCTGGAGTCGCAGTCGCTGAACGGCATTGCCGTTATCAAAGTCTTCTTCCATCCTGGCGCCAATATCAGCACGGCGATTGCGCAGATTGCCGGCCAGTCCCAGACGCAGCTCAAGCAGTTGCCGCTGGGAACGACGCCGCCGCTGATCATCACTTACAGCGCATCCAGCGTTCCAATCCTTCAGCTTGCTCTTTCCAGCCCGACCCTCGCTGAGCAGCAGTTGAACGATTACGGATTGAACTTCATCCGGCCTCAGCTCACTTCGGTCCCCGGCACCGCGATTCCCTATCCGTATGGCGGCAAGCAGCGGCAGGTTCAAGTGGACTTGAACACAACTGCGCTCCAGGCCAATGGACTGTCTCCACTCGATGTGGTGAATGCCATCAGCGCCCAGAATCTTATTCTGCCTACAGGAACAGCGAAGATCGGCACGTTCGAGTACAACGTCGATATGAATGGCAGCCCGACAACCATCAAGGGGCTGAACGACCTTCCCATCAAGACCGTTGGTACTTCGACGATTTACATCCGGGACGTCGCCTTTGTGCGCGACGGTTTCCCGCCGCAAACCAATATCGTCCGCGTTGATGGGCATCGGTCGATCCTGATGACCATCCAGAAGATCGGCAACGCTTCTACCCTGAACATCATCGCCGGCATCAAGCAGCTCCTGCCAAGCGTGAAGAACACGCTGCCGCCCGATCTGCAAATTCGTGTCCTGGGAGATCAATCTGTTTTTGTCCGCGCGGCCATCACTGGCGTCGTGCGCGAGGCACTCATCGCAGCCTGTCTCACGGCCGCCATGATCCTGCTGTTTCTTGGAAGCTGGCGCAGCACGCTGATTATCGCGATTTCTATTCCCCTTTCGATTCTCTCTTCGATCGCTGCGCTCAGCGCACTGGGAGAGACCATCAACCTCATGACGCTTGGAGGTTTGGCCCTGGCGGTTGGAATCCTGGTGGACGATGCGACCGTGACCATCGAAAACATCCATCGCTACCTCAGCGAAGGCAAGGAGATAGAAGAAGCGATTCTCGACGGCGCGCAGCAGATCGCAATACCCGCGCTGGTTTCAACGCTCAGCATCTGCATCGTGTTCGTGCCGATGTTTCTGCTCAGCGGCGTGGCGCGTTACCTGTTTGTGCCGCTGGCCGAAGCAGTGGTCTTCGCCATGCTGGCTTCTTACCTGCTTTCGCGAACTCTGGTGCCGACCTTGGCCAAATACTTCCTCAAGGCCCATGAGGAAGAAGGTTCGCATGAACCCAGCCGGAACCCTTTCGTGCGGCTCCAGGTCGGGTTCGAACGCGGATTTGAACGCATCCGAAGCGCCTATCGTGGGCTGCTCGAGACATTTATCGATCATCGCCGCATTTTCGTCGGTGGGTTTCTGTTGGCCTGTTTTCTCTCTTTCGCTCTGCTGCCCTGGCTGGGACAAGACTTTTTTCCAGCGGTGGATGCCGGTGAATTCACGCTGCACCTGCGTGCTCCGACCGGGACCCGCATTGAAGAGACCGCTGCGTTATGCGATCACGTGGAGAACGAGATCCGCAAGCAGATACCACAGCAGGAGTTTGCCGGCGTGATCGACAACATCGGCTTGCCTTACAGCGGTATCAATCTTTCCTACAGTAATTCAGCGCCGATAGGAACGCAGGACGCGGACATCATCGTCACGCTCTCACCCAAGCATCACCCAACGGCGGGCTATGTCCATAACCTGAGACTAGACCTGGCTCGAACTTTCCCCGGAGTGACCTTCTATTTCCTGCCGTCGGATATGGTGACGCAGATTCTGAACTTCGGATTGCCCGCGCCAATCGATATCCAGGTAGTGGGGAACGATTTGCAGGCCAACCGGCAATTTGCCGACAATCTGCTGGAACGCGTCAAGTCCATTTCGGGAACATCCGATCTCCGCATTCAGCAGACTTTCAACCAGCCGAAGCTGCATGTCGATGTGGACCGGACGAAGGCCGCCGACATCGGATTCAGCCAGAAAGACGTCGCCACCAATCTGCTGGTGACTCTCAGCGGCAGCTCCCAGACTTCGCCGACCTTCTGGCTTAATCCCCAGAACGGAGTGAGCTACTCTATCGCGACTCAGACGCCTCAGTATCGCGTCCAAACGTTGCAAGACCTGGACAACATTCCCATAACGGGTACGAATCCCAGCGCGCCGCCCTCGATTCTCGCGAGCCTGGCCTCGGTGAGTCGCGTTCCAGACATGAGCGTGGTCTCGCACTACAACGTAGCACCGGTCATCGACATATTCGGTTCCGTACAGGGCCGAGACCTTGGGGGAGTATCGAAGGACATCTTCTCGATCGTGAATGCGAGCCAGAAGGATCTCCCGCGGGGATCGAAAATCATTGTGCGCGGACAAATCCAAACCATGCGTTCGTCCTTCCTGGGACTGCTGACCGGACTGATATTCGCCATCGTGCTGGTCTATCTGTTGATCGTAGTGAATTTTCAGTCATGGCTTGATCCGTTCATCATTCTCATGGCGCTGCCGGCGGCTCTGGCGGGAATTGTGTGGTTCCTGTTCATGACCGGCACCACCATCAGCGTCCCCGCACTGACGGGATCGATCATGTGCGTTGGCGTGGCCACGGCAAACAGCATCCTCGTAGTCAGTTTTGCGAAAGAACAGTTGAGCGAAGGACTCAGCGCCGCCGAAGCAGCGCTTCAGGCCGGATACATGCGCTTTCGGCCGGTATTGATGACAGCCCTGGCAATGATCATCGGAATGGCGCCCATGGCGCTGGGACTAGGAGAAGGCGGAGAGCAGAATGCGCCTCTCGGTCGCGCTGTGATCGGTGGCTTGTTATTCGCCACCGTATCCACACTCTTCTTTGTTCCCGCGGTCTTCAGCGTCGTCCATAGTCTGCGAAAACAAAACGCCGAGGCAGATGTCCGGCACTAAAAGATTTCAACCCAGAATAGGAATGGTTATGGCAATGCAATCGCAAACACAAATCAACGTCTTACCGGACAAAGCACCAACCCTGATTGCCGGGAAAGCGCCGCGCCGGTCGAAACGAGGCTGGATCGCGGGCAGCGCAATTTTCCTGGTCTTTGCCGGAATCGTGGTCTTCGGCATTCTCGCGCGGGTCCGCGCCAGCGCTACGGTGCGCGCTGAGACCGCCCAGTTGGCCATCCCTTCAGTCTCAGTGGTCTCGCTGAAGCATTCGGCGCCGACGCAGGAGATTGTGCTGCCGGGCAACGTGCAGCCTTTCGTGAGTGCTCCGATTTACTCACGCACCAACGGTTATCTCAGGCGCTGGTACGTCGATATCGGGGCGCACGTCAAGAAGGGACAATTACTGGCTGAGATCGACACTCCCGAAGTGGATCAGCAGTTGGAGCAGTCGCGGAGCAATCTCGCCACCGCGCAGGCAAATCTCAGGCTGGCGGAGATCACCAAGAATCGGTACCAGGGTCTATTGGCAAGTCATGCCGTGGCCCAGCAGGATGTGGACAACGCGGTTGGCACTTATAACGCGAACAAGACCATCGTCGATGCCAATCAAGCCAACGTGAAGCAGCTTGAAACCTTGCAATCATTCGAGAAGATCTATGCTCCCTTCGACGGAATCATCACGGCACGCAATACCGATACCGGAGACCTGATCAATTCCGGAAGCTCCAGCAGCGTGAAGACCGATCTTTTCCATATCTCTCAGCCGGGGAAACTTCGAGTCTATGTAAACGTGCCGGAGCAGTACTCTCAGGATGCCAAACCGGGAATGACCGCCGATCTCACTCTGGCGGAATTTCCCGGACGACAATTTCAAGGCAAACTGGTGCGCACGTCGGAAGCGATCAATCTAGCCACGCGAACCTTGATTGTGGAGATTGACGTGGACAATCCTGGCGGCGAATTGCTTTCCGGCGCATATACAGAGGTCCACCTGAAGGTAGATGGACAGGGCTCCTCGTACTTGTTGCCGGTCTCCGCTCTTATCTTTCGCTCGCAAGGTCTGCAGGTCGCAGTGGTGAAAAACGGCAGTGCGGTGCTCACTCCGATAACGCCAGGTCACGATTTCGGCGATCAAATCGAGATTGTTTCCGGACTCAAAGGCGGCGAGTCGGTAATTTCGAATCCGCCGGACTCTATCGTGACTGGAGAGAAAGTGCAGGTCGTGCAGCCGAGCACAACTGCAGGAGGTGGACAATGAACTTACATCGCATTCCCACAATGACACTACAACCCTGCAAGCGGGCGGGAGTCATCGCTCTTGCGGCTGCGCTCTTGCTGAGCGGATGTGCCGTCGGCCCGAAGTACCAACGCCCTGCCGCCGAAGTTCCACCGGCTTATAAAGAGACCGGCAACTGGAAAGCTGCCGAGCCCAGCGAACAGAAGCTGGGTGGCAACTGGTGGGAGATCTTCCAGGATTCCCAGTTGAATGAGCTGGAAGCGCAGGTCAATATTTCCAATCAGAACCTGAAGATCGCGCAGGCACAATACACGCAGGCCCGCGCGCTGCTTCGCTATAATCGCGCCGACTATTTTCCAACGATCACCGCGGCTCCATCTGCGACGCGCGGAAGGGTTTCCAGTAATCGTCCGCCTCAAAATGCCATTTCCAACGGCAAGACGACGTCGGACTTCCAACTGCCGCTTGAACTGTCATACGAAATCGACGCCTGGGGACGCGTGCGCAACAATGTCGAATCCTTTCGAGCGGAGGCGCAAGCCAGTGCCGCCGATCTGGCAACTGTGAACCTGAGCGTACATGCACAAGTGGCTCTGTTCTACTTCGAGGCACGCAGCCTGGATGCTCAAGAGCAACTCTTAAGTTCCACCGTCGCGCAGTATGAGCAGGCGCTGCAATTGAACGAGAGCCGGTTTCAAGGAGGCGTAGGTTCGGAGGTCGAAGTCGAGCAGGCCAGAACGCAACTGGAAACGACGCGCGCTCAGGCCATCGACGTCGGGGTGCAGCGCGCGCAGTTCGAGCATGCCCTTGCAGTCTTGATCGGCAAACCTCCGGCATCGTTCACGCTTCCTCCAATGCCTCTCGGCACACCGCCACCCTCGATACCCGCCGGCGTGCCGTCGGAGTTGCTGGAGCGACGTCCGGACATCGCCTCTGCCGAGAGACTTGTCGCTGCTGCGAATGCCCGAATCGGCGTGGCCAAAGCCGCCTATTATCCCCTTTTGAACCTTACGGCAGTCGGAGGTTTTGAAAGTGGAGCGATTACGACTTTATTGTCGGGTCCGAGCGTGCTGTGGGCTGTTGGACCTTCGGCGCTATACACGATATTTGATGGAGGCAGACGCCGCGCTGCCTCCGACCAGGCTGTTGCCGCCCACGATCAGACGGTGGCTGCCTATCGCCAAACCGTGCTTACCGGTTTCCAGCAAGTGGAAGACAATCTGGCGGCACTGCGCATTCTGGAGAATGAAGCCAAGACCCAGAACGAGGCAGTGGTTGCAGCCCAGAAGTCCCTCGACCTCTCCGTCACGCGATACAACGGCGGCGTGACTAGCTATCTGGAAGTCACAGTCGCACAGAGTGCGGCTCTCACCAACGAGGTTACGGCGGTAAACATTCTCGGACGGCGGATGGTCGCCGCCGTTCAATTGGTCCAGGCCCTCGGCGGAGGATGGGACAGCTCGAGTATCCCTCAACATCCCGAGTGTTGCGGAAAACTTGGGGGATAATAAGTAACAATGCATCCCTTTTTGGGAACACGGTCCCGATGGGACATCTATGGCGGTTTCGGAATTGGTGTACTCCTCTTAATCTAGTTCGACGGGAAGCCCCTGCATCTAAGTTCATGTCTTCCTGACCCGAGGGCGAACGCCCGAGTCGAAGGACCCAGTGCTCGCCAGTCGATCACGCAGTCGGTTGCTTTCTAGCGACCAGCTTGTGATGGGTCATGCGATCTGCATTCAAGCTCAAGGCATTCTGGGGGTTCTTCGACTGAGGCGTTCGCCCTCGCTCAAAATAACAGTTGCTGAAAACACGTCCGTGCCCAGGTGAGTGGCCAGCGCTCGTTCCGCCGTTTAGTGGACACAAGCGTCAAGATGCCGACGCCTTCCCCGTCGCTGTCACCCGGTTCCTTCCCTCTTTTCAATCTGTTGCGAACGGCACCCGGTTTGCATTGTGAAGCTTGAACACGTCGCGAACCGACGCGAAAGGAATGATGAAATGAAAAATAATTGGATTCTCAGCATCGCATTGGCACTGATCACAACCCCATTCGCAGCCGCTGCCCAAGGGCGGCCGTCGAACCAGGATTATCAGGCAGCTCCCAACGCACCGATATTGTCCAGCATTCACGATGGCGACGCCGCAGAGCTGACCGACGTTCTTGCCGTCCAACCGGCCGCACCGCTAGGGCCAGTCGACCTTCTGAAGGAATATGAACTAGCGATGGCTGCAACCGCGCAGGGCTTCGGCGCCGAAGTAAATCAGATTACCGCCGCCGTGGAACAAAAGAAGATCACTGAAGATCAGGGAGAGTACCTCTGCAAAGAGGCCTACCAAATGGCGACGATGCAGTTTCAAGTCTTCAGCGGCCTGCACGATATGCTGGAGGAAGAACTGAGCCAGACTCCTGTGGTTCCCAGTGCCGCAAATCCGGCGCCGGCGAGCGGGCCCAGTGGAAGCGATTATCACAACGCCGTCTCCAAGGTTGGTCCGGATAGCCGAGCCATCTGAAGATCGGGCCGCAATGAGTCGTAGTCGCGATTGCAGAAAGGTCTGGTTTTGAATAGCAGTACGTAGCAGTGGAATTCAGACCAGACCCCGGAAATCAGGCGGCTCTTGATTTCCCGTCAGAGCAAATCAAGTGCGACGTTCTTCGTCAACGGGCTGGGGTAGCGGACCATCACGACGTAGTCCGCGCCAGTAGTCGGCTCCGCGAATCGTGCCTTGGTGGCAAATCCGAGGCGTTCGTAAAAAGAAAGGCTTCGTGGGCTGAACGTCTCCAGGTAACAGGTTGCGGAGACGCGATCGGATTCGGCAATCGTCGGCTCCAGTAGTTTCCGGCCGAGCCCCTGACCCTGCGCTGCGGGTGCGACAGCGACAATCGAGAGATACCACGCAGCGTCGTCAACCAGGCTCGCGGCCTTCGCCTTCATGAAATTGACGATTCGGTAGTAATTCGCGCAGCCTTCCGCGTCGAGCGTCGCCTCCAGGAACGCCCGCTTGTTGTGCGCAGCGCGCGATTGCACATCAAGAGCCTGAGGCAGCAGCCATACAGCCACGCCGAGCGCACGGTCGGCGAGATGAACGCAACGTCCGATGTCTCGTCCTTCCTGGCTCGAGTAGGCAAAATACTGCTCCAGGATTGCCCGACGGAGAACAGCGTCGCGCGCATAGGCGCCACAGATGGAGCGGTAGAACGGGTCGTCCTCGAGCGCAGCCGCCGCGCTCGCACAGACCGGATCAATGCTCACCATGGGCTTCCGCTGGAGTTTCGTAACAGCCTCAAACCGCGCGGAGTGCGGCGCCCACGCGAGCTATCGCCGCGGAAAATCAAAACCATGAGGGCCAAACAGGGTGCGCCACCCGGCGAATCGCACCAGGGCCGTGTCTTACTTTCCACTTACTAGATGGCGAACGAGATCGACTACCTGGGGAGGCTCATAAGGCTTAGCAAGGTAGGCGTCGAATCCACTTGCGAGGGCTCGCTCCTCCTCACTGCTCATTGCTGAAGCGGTCACAGCCGCGATCGGAAGAGTTGCGAGGCGAGCGTCCTGACGAATCTTGCGTAACACCTCGAAGCCATCCATGTCGGGAAGATGAAGATCGAGCAGCAACGCATCTGGCGCGCTTGATTGCAACTGACGAAGCGTATCAGCACCGTCTTTAGCCTCAACCACATCGAATCCAGCGCGCTCCAGAATTACGGACGTCAGTTCGCGGTTTGGACCGTTGTCATCGGCCAGCAATATCGTGCTCATAGAGGCTGTCTCCCTTCGTCGCTGCCGCCGGACATGGTGTTGACTTCCTCGGCTTCTGGCAGTGCAAGCGGAAGAGTGAAGGAGAATGTGCTTCCTTTACCCAACTCACTATGAACTTCCAGTTTGCCGCCGTGTTGCTCGACGAGCCGTCGAGTAATCACTAAACCTAGCCCGGTCCCCTCGACATCTCTCTGGATACGACCAAATTCCTGAAAGATTTTTGACTGATCTTCGGGGAGGATACCCGTCCCGTTGTCCATGACCTCAAAGACCGCGTGGTCAGACTCCCGACGACCTCGCAGCCAAACTTTCCCTTTGGCAGGCGTGAATTTCACAGCATTGCTGAGCAGGTTGTAGATAATCTGCTTGAACCGAACAACATCTGCATTCACTCTCAACCCACTTTCGATTTCAACGCTCAGTCTTATGTCTTTTGCATTCGTGAGCGGCGCCACAGTAGAGGTGATCTCAGGCACGACGCGGTCGGCGGCAAAGTTCTCGCGGTGGAGTTCCATCCGACCTGCCTCAATTCGGGAAAGATCGAGCACATCATTGACCAGCTTCAACAGGTGCTGCCCACCTTGATGGACATGCTCGATCCACCTTCGATACTTGGGCATGATCT
>Ga0207070_1162_pt1 | contig 16248 bp, 23 predicted proteins | sample Alteio_BWMinHeat_92_FD_153591 | JGI IMG/M metagenome (GOLD analysis project Ga0207070, IMG submission 153591) | Enriched cells from forest soil in Barre Woods Harvard Forest LTER site, Petersham, Massachusetts, United States -... | ecosystem: Environmental > Terrestrial > Soil > Temperate forest >...
ACTGTCGGGAGGAACCAAGTCCCAGCGTGCCGCCTTAAACTCGCCGGCTCCCACGCGGCCACCTTCGTATATCCGTTTTGGCGAGGCAAACTGGCAGTCCTGAAGCGCTTGCGGCCAGGCCATATCGCCGTCGCCTCGAACCACGGCATGGGCTCCGCCGTATTCAAACGCCTCATCGGGGTACAGGGAAGGATGCACGCCACCGAATACCACCCAGGCGCCGCGCTCTCGAGCCGTGCGCCCGATCGCATAGCCCCGCAACGCGTTGCTTGTGTGAATGCCGATTCCGATTACATCCCCCTTTTGAACGCTTACAGGATCCCAACGCGACAGAGTTTCGTCGCACAGAACCGGATCTCCAAAGTGACTGGGAGTGGCGGCCGCCAACACGTAAAGCCAGCGTGGAGTGATAACGGCGGTGCCAAAGGAACTGTCGCTAGGATTCACGAGATGTACTCTCATAGTTGTGTTGTTGGGTCCTCTCCTGCAGACACTGCGGTGCCCTCATGCCATCACACCGCATTCCCCGAATCTGCGCTGTATAAAACTGAACAGACCCGCATTCTTCGATCGCCTATAAAAGGGGTAGGACCGTTCATATCGGCTACTCTCCCCGCAGAACCTGCGCAATAGGCTCATGAAGGAGATGCGGATGCCCCAAGCTGAGACGACCTCCCAAGGCACCGAAATCTGCGAATGTTTGAAGATCTGATTCAGGATCCACTCGTGCAGGCTATTTGGAAGTTCTTGCGAATAGCGGAGAAAACAGAATGACAATTTATGAAATCGACGGAGTGAAATACACGGGGGCACGGAAGGTCGAGATCAAGTCCCATCCGTGGTTTTTGGGCTTTGTGAGATTGTGCGTTGACAACCACGAGTACTCGCTCTCATCCGACGATCTCATGCGCGCAATCGACCGGGCTATAACCCGGCCTCCTGCTCCGGAGGACGAAGCGCTGGGTGGAGGCGCGGCGGACTTAATCAACCAGTTTGCCGAGGAACAAGCATCAAGGAAGCGCGCGGAGAGCACGGAATTGCCCCCAAGGTAAGATCCGCTCGCCATCGCGGCACGGTCTCTAAACATCCCTTACAGGTTGCTTCGGTTGTGAATTCTCGCCGAAAAGCTTATGTGGAATTCTTTCCAGCAGGAAAAGCGACTGCGCGCGTTGTTCTACCGTCATCTCCCGTTCTTGTATGCTCGGAGTCGGCTGCGCGAAGTTCGGAGCGATATTTGTAAATGTCATATCTAAATGTTACTGATATCTATTCAGCAGTTCTGGTCTGTTCTGCTCATTCGCCGAAGTAACCACCCACAAGCTCTGAGCCTGCGTTGATTACCGGCGCTTGCCACAACCTCGTTGACGCCGGCAAAATAACGTCTTTCAAGGCGCGAAAGTGTCGAGCTATACCTCGTACGTAAGTCTGGCGAGAAGGATTCCTGAGCAATTGTGCACAGTACTCGCCTCGGCAGCGAGCGTGTAATAGATCGAGGATAGAAAGCTGAGCAGTAATGACAACGACGTACAAGACCTCCAGGAATCAACGGCCTCATGCCTGCGGATTCGGAATTCATTCAACAACTCAGAACAAAACATTCGAGCACGTATCCAGGTCCGTGCGTGGAGAACACGCCATGCCGTCGGCCTTGCTCGTATCGACCGGATGCCCAAGCGCCGCGAAAGGCGAAACAGAGCAGGATATCTTGTACAAGCGGTCGCCGGACACACAACTTTGCCTCAGCGACCCAGATTGGGAATTATGAACTCGACGAATAGTTCGGGGAAGAAAAACCTGACGCAGCTCACAGCCGAAGAAGAGAGCGCGAGGGAGAAAGCGATCGATTTTTATCGCTATGTCGGCAAGAGCGAAGCGGACGTAGACCGGCTGGCCTGGGCAGACGTCCAGAAAGCATTCCCGCGCCTCAAGCAATGCGAAACACCTGTCGCAGTTGAATCACACAGCAGAAAGCCGCGTTTGACATGATCAATGAACAGCCACAAATCGAAGTATTCAAACCGGAACATGTTGCCAGGCGATCGGGAATCTACCGAGCCGATCACCGTCGCCATCGCGAACCCCAGGAAGTGACGGTGCTTGCGGGAGAAAGATTCCCCTCGTGCCCAGGTTGCACCTATGGTGTCAATTACACTCTTATCCATCCCGCCGTCTACATTTACGGAAAAAGTTAAGCGTTGCTGTACTTCTTGCTGCCACACAACTCCCCCGCGCCCACGAAACAGCAGTACTGTCAGGGTTGCTCAATATTGCACAGACTGCCAATTAGACAAAGCCTAAGCTCGGAGTGTCAGAGAAAGTGGAGTCGCATCATCATGACCCGTTCCAGATCTAGCCCCCCAGGGCAAGAAGACCAAGTCCTAAGTCCCTCTAAAGTTCTACTCGTGCAAATCGATTGCCTGGAGCCGAGCGATCTTCATCGGGCTCTGGAGCGCGACGGCTTTCAAGTGATTGCACGATCGACGATCAAAGAGGCGTTGATCTGCGTTGCCAAGGAAAAGTTTGTGGCGCTGATTTGCGATCTCCATCTCCCCGCGGCCGGTGACGGATTTACATTGGTGAATGCCATGCGGCACTTCCACACGGATGCGATCACCGTGATCATGAGCAACTATCCCGCCCTCAGGGAGTCCGTTGCTTCGCTGCTGCCACAAGCGGACGAGATTCTTGTCACTCCAATTCCGCCACAGGAGGTTGTGACAAGGCTGAAGGACAGGCTGCGCGATCCGAAACACCGGACTGCAAATGTTCGAGAGCCGGTGGCGACCATACTGGAGCGCCATGCATTGGACACGATCCGGGAATGGCTCGCTCGCGTGAACCGGAGTAAGGAGTTGGGGTACGTCACCCTCAGCGATGAGGCCCGCACGGGTCACTTGAGGACCTTGCTCAACGAACTGGTTCAACGGCTTCGGGAGCCTCATCTGGAGGAAGGGAAGGCCCAGACTTCCATGGCTGCCTTCGCGCATGGGAGAGCACGCAGCCGGCAAGGCTACACGACGTCGATGCTGGTTGAAGAGTCTCGAATCCTTCAGGTGTGCATTTTCAAGACTCTGCGTAGCAACCTCAGCGCGGTAGATTTGGCTCTCGTGCTCACCGACGTGATGACCATCGCCGACGAAGTGGACTCGCAGCTCAAGCAGACCATGGCCAGCTTCTCAGACCAATTAGCCCACGGAGTGGCGATCGCGGGATGAGCGATTTCCGGTAAAAGAGTTCTCTCAGCAACCGCTCCTGCCGCAATGCTTCTGCCGTGGAGAATGAACAATTAACTATCATAAGAGCCATATATATTGAAAAGTATAGCTTGTTATGATATATTCAAGTTGAGGCGATAGTGTTCTCCTCTTTCAGGTCATCTGAACTAAGTCAGCCCATCTGAAGTTATCTTCTTCTTAGGCTACTTATGAAAGGTTCTCGATGCCCGCTAAAACTCTTTTAAGTCAAGTCAAGCAGCTACAACGAGTGAGTGCCCGTCTTGAGTCGATGGCGTTGAAACATTCCGGGTTGACAGAACCGCTGTTGAAAGTCTCACAAACCATCCGTGCGTGCGCTACTTTCCTGGATGTGTTGATCGCGACGAAACTAAAGGCTGAACCCGCCTGAGCAAGCCTTCCAGCCGGGCGGCCACACGGACTCGATCACGTCGCTCATATCTGAGCGATTAACCTAGAAATTACGCTCGCCGCAGTCTGTTCAATCTTGAACATCTGGACGGGTTGGTCCCTGGCAGCTACGATTGCCTAGTTTCCCCAATGTTTGTGCGCGAGCAAACCTCGAATGGCGGTTAAACGTAAATCCGGACTCACCCCAACAGTTTTCCTTAAACAAGCCGGCCCGGGAAGGAGTATCCGGGTTTACCGGGACAAGGAAGTCGCCTATCTACAAGGCAGTCCAGCCAAGGCCGTCTTCTACATCCAGAGCGGCATGGTGAAGCTCACAGTCGCATCCAACCGTGGTCGCAAGAAAAAAGCCGTTCTCGCAGTCCTGCAAGCGGGCGATTTTTTTGGCGAAGGCTGTCTGGGAAGCGAACGGCGCCGAATGTCCACCGCAACATCCATTGGCCCGTCCACGATCACTCGCGTGGAAAAAGCCGTTTTTCGTGGCGAGTTAGATCGAGATCCCGAGTTTGCCGCCATGTTCACCGAATACCTGCTCTCCGAAATTGCTCGTTTGAAGGCGGATTTGGCGGATCACTTCTTCAATTTCAGTGAGAGGCGGCTGGCGCGGATTCTCTTGACGCACCGGGGCTTTACACAGACATCAAAGACCGGGTCTTCTTTGCTCCATCTCAGCCAAACCACTCTTGCGGAGATGGTCGGCACCACCCGCGGTCGAGTGAGCAGGTTTATGAATGAGTTCAGGGGGAAGGGTTATATCCGATACAACGGCGGCTTGGAAATAGATTCGGAACGGCTCACCGCCTTCCTGGAAGGTTGACCCAGGCGCAAACGCACTCGACGAGAAATCCACCCGGCGGCGGCCATAACGGAACACCAACGGCAAACCCGACTTAAAAGCTGTTATAAGTGCTTGCTTGGTTGTACTGCTCCATTGGGTGCGGCCTGAGAGGCGCCGCCTAGAGAGCCGGGTTCTTGTGGTTTGAGAAACGGATGTATCGGTGAATCCAAAAGCTCGCGCACTTTCCTTACTAAAGCATCTCGCGTGAAAGGCTTCTCCAGAAACGCGCAGTCGGGTCCAACCACAACATCATGGTCGGCGTATCCTGATGTATAAAGAACCTTCGTCTCCGGTCTGGCTGCCGCAAGTCTTCCTGCAAGGACATAACCACTGAACCCGGGCAGCACCACATCTGTGATCATCAGCGGCAGTGGTCCTTTATACCGTCCGGCCATGCGAATCGTCTCCGCTGGGTCCCCTGAATCGAGCACTGTGTATCCACTGTCTTCGAGAATTCGTCGCGTCAATTCTCGCAGGGGAGCGGCATCTTCAACCAGGAGGATTGTCTCCGATCCTCCGCGTAGTGGCGTCGCCTCCACCTGTTGAATAACGGCAGGCGATTCGTCGCAAAGAGGAAAATAGATTTTGAAGCTTGTCCCACGACCCGGCTCGCTGTCGATGCCGATAGTGGCGGCACTCTGTCTGACAATGCCGAAAACGGTGGACAAGCCGAGCCCCGTTCCTTTGCCGTCATCTTTTGTGCTGAAGAAAGGCTCAAAGATGCGGGATTGGGTCTCTTTGTCCATTCCGATGCCGGTATCGCTTACGGTCAGCATGACGTATGAACCAGGCTTTGCAGCAGAGTGCTGCCAGGCATTCGTTTGATCGATCTCTACGTTCGCGGTCGCGATGGTGATTTTTCCGCCCTCAGGCATTGCGTCGCGAGCATTGACTGCGAGATTCATCAACACCTGTTCAACCTGACTCGGATCGGCCTTGATGGTTCCCAAATCGGGGCCGAGGACGCTTACCAGCTCGACGTCATCACCGATGATTCGACTCAAGATGGTATCGGTGCGAGCGACGATTGCGTTCAAATCCAGGAATATTGGCTGCACAACTTGCCGGCGGCTAAAGGCGAGAAGGTGTCGCGTGAGGTCTTTGGCAGATGTGCCCGCATTGTGAATCTGCGCGATCATCTTGCGAGTTGGTTCGGCCAAGTCCGAACTTTCTAGCATCTCGCAATAACCGAGTATGACCCCCAAAAGGTTATTGAAGTCATGCGCCACGCCCCCCGCCAATTGACCGACCGACTCCATCTTCTGGGCCTGTCGAAGTTGTTGTTCTGACTGCTCGGCGCGCTTGCGCTTTGTAATGTCACGAATGTTGCATTGGATAACCTTGCTGTTATTTACTCCATAGACATTGCTTACGAACTCCACGTTGATAGCTCGCCCGTCTTTGGTCTCGAGCGGCAGGTCGTCATACCGAACATACCGTTTAGCCTGTAACTCTCGAAAAGCAGCCTTGGAGGCCTCGATATCCTTGAACAGACCGATCTCCCAGAGTTCCTTTCCGAGGAATTCCTCGCGGGAATAGTCCAGCAGTTTCACCAAGAAAGGGTTGACGTCTGTTATCAATCCCGTCTTCGCATTCAGGATCAGGATTCCATCCTGGGCCGTCTCAAAAAGGCGGCGATATCTGGCTTCCGAATCTCTTAGCGACTCTTTCGATTCCGAGCGCAGAGCTTTTAACTGTCTTCCCTTCACGATCTGGAGTTTTGGTGATACCCCATGTTTCAACCCTCCATTGCCGCTAAGGTCTGACATTCATTCCTCCATGCACACGATCTGCCCAAGATCGCGAATCATGCACGAATTCGCGGCAGTCCTTTGTTTATAAGCTTAGTAGCAGCGATTTGATGAGCATTTGTGCACAGTACCAACCGCATTCAGTGTGAACTGGAGTCCGCACCTACGGATTAACAAAATTAGACCCTTTGCCCACGGCAGCACCCCCGATTCCAGAGCTGTTCAATTTTGACCAGACTGGCCAGTTGAGCAGCTCGTAAACTCGGAAATGACAATCTCAGCTAAACACAACCCAGGGATGGGGCCCGTGTAAGTTATGGGGTTCCTTGTAAGTTAAGGAGGCCGTTCCATGGTGTCCAGAATCACGCGGTGTCCGACGTGTCTCGGCCTTGGCAGAGTGCCGTTCGCAGAGGTCTGCCCTACGTGCAACGGAAAAGGAGCTGTTGACGCGGAATCGCAAGCGCACCCACCGCCATCTTCGTATGCACTCTGGTTAGAAGAATGAACATGGCTGAGCCCGCGCGAAGATTGGATTCCGTCCATGACGGCACGTCGGTCGAACGTCGTCGCCGGCTTGCTCCGGACTTCCGGCTCCGTGGCGCCCGTTGCCCAATAACCGTATCTTTACGGTCCCGCATGCGGATCGATCCCACTGCACTGAGCAATTCGGAGCAGCCTTCACCGGCTCTCAAGTGACAGACTGTCCTTGTTACTTACATTCCACTTGGAGGGAAGCCAAAATGTTAAACACCTTCGTTCGCCGTCCTTCCGAAACCAACAGCAACATCGTAGTGTGCCATTGCGCGCAATGCGGGACGCTGGTTGGAGCATCGCATACTTACTTGTCTCTAAGAGTGAAAGAAAGCCTGCACCAATGTTCCACTCAGCAGCCGAACCGTGATGAATCGCTCCTTCCGGCAGGTAGAAAGCAATATCCGTTCCATTCTGAAATCTTCTCACCGCGAAACTAGGATACGACTCGTAAACGAGGAGGGTTTGCGGAGACTGACTATTGCAATGAGCTGAGAGTGCTCCGTCGGGGAGGGCTATTCGACAACGTTCCAGACGTAGAGATATTTCTCGTCGGACGCGGTGGCGACATTTCGTTTCTGCTTGCGAGTCACGCGATTCAGCGCTGAACGAATATTCTCTTTGGAATCGCCCAATTCCTTTAGCTCGATCATGAGCGCAGCGCCACCCTCCAGTTTGTCAAGGTCGGCGATGATCGCCGAAACAATGGATTTGTGTTTGCCATTGCGTCCCTGAGGCACATCTACCTGCGCCATCGTGGCAAAATGTCGGCCCGATTTTCTGGCAGTCATGGTGAACTCCCGAGGCGCAAACCTCACACTAACCTAACCAATCATACCAAGAACTAAACATACCCTGCAACGCGTCTCGCAAACCTACCCCCACCACCACCTTCCACGCCCCCCTCGCTATACCTAAGCTGACCCCTATACAAATGACGCAGTAACAGGCATTAACGGAGAATCGCGTCGACTTAAAGAGTCTCCCCGTACACAACCATTGCTGTTAGCTTTCCAACAGAGGCCAAAAAAGTGACCGCAAAAACCCGATTTCCGCAGGTGAATCTCGAAGACCTGAAGAAGATCCTTCCGGAGCAGGTACTAGTGAACGGAAATGAAAACCGCAGAGGCAATCAGGTGGACGGAAGTGACAATCACAGAGGCAATCAAAAGGACAAGAAGAAAAACAAGCAACGAGTGGGAAAGACGAGTAACCCAAAGTCAAGAGCCTGACCCCACGCACTGCTGTGCCCCCTTTGGGGGCATGACTTCACAAATATGGCAAACATTGACGCCTTTATCGCAGAGCCAGACGAAGCCTGGACCCGCAGAGGTTCTGCGGTCGGCGGCGGTCTCCCCAGGACCCTCGCATTTTCCGGTTGTAAATCGGCATATGCAGAAAAGAGTACCCAGTATGAAGTCGGAAAGACTTAAGCAATCTCGCCCCGAGGTGTTTCTCTCCCACGTCGGCATCGGCCCGGCGATCGTTAAACTCCCCAAGAAACTGAAGCAATTTCAACCCGAAGTGTTTCTCTCCGAGGCAGGCATTGGCCGGACGATCGTGGAAGTCCAAAAGAAAGAGAAAATCTTTTCCCAGGGCGAGGTAGGAGAAGCCGTCTTTTATATCCAGAAGGGTAAGGCCAAGCTCTCGGTGGTTTCGCGAGAAGGCAGGGAAGCAACCATCTCACTGTTTGGTCCAGGGGATTTCATTGGGGAAGATTGCATCGCCGGCGTTCAATCGACGCGTATGGCGACGGCGACGGCGCTGACAGAGTGCACCCTGCTGCGCATCGAGCGGAAAGAGATGATGCGCGTGATCCACGAGGAACACATCTTTTCCGACGTCTTTGTCACCTACCTGCTTGCGCGCAATACCAGGATCCAGGCAGACCTGGTCGATCAGCTTTTCAACTCCAGCGAGAAACGCCTGGCGCGGGCGCTCCTCCTGCTTGCCAATTTCGGCAAGGAAGGCAAGCCGGAGACGGTGATCCCCAAGATCTCCCAGGAGATGCTGGCCGAAATGATTGGCACGACGCGATCCCGAGTCAGCTTTTTCATGAACCGCTTCCGCAAGCTGGGCTTCATTGATTACAACGGCACGCTGCGAATTCACAGCTCGCTCTTGAATGTTGTGCTTCATGACTGAGTCAGAAAATGTCTGGGAAATGTTTCCCGAGCTGTTCAAAATTGAACAGATTTCCAAATTGGCAAAATGGGAAACTTTCTTTACCACAGCGTCGAACAATTGGCCGATGAGGAGGACCCGTGTCTAACGATCCAAAAACCCGGATCCTGATCGTGGATGACGATCCAAGTATTCGCACTACCGTCGCCATGTTGCTGGCCGATGAAGGCTATGAAGTTTCGACCGCGGAAGACGGTTTCGATGCGCTCTTGCAGCTGAAGAGCACAGTTCCTGAACTCATCGTTTCCGACCTGAACATGCCGCAAATGTCGGGATTCGAGTTTCTCTCCGTGATCCGCCGTCGTTTCCCGCAAGTATTGGTCGTGGCCATGAGCGGCGCTTATCAGGCTGGCGATGCGGTGCCAGGAGGAGTAATTGCCGACGCTTTTTACGCCAAAGGCTCCGACAAGCCAGGCATATTGTTGAAATTCGTCGCCGACTTGCTTAAAAACTCAGCTTCGCGGGCCGTCGCCCATATCAGGCAGGCCGCTCCTGTGTGGGTGCCTCGAAACGGCAAAGACTCCAGAGGGATACCCTACATCGTGCTGACATGCACCGAGTGTCTGCGATCATTTCCCCTGAACGTGTCGTCAGAAGTTACCTCTGCCGTGATGGAAACGCCCTGCATCTTCTGCCTCAATGAAGTGCGATACATCATCGACTTTTCCCTGTCAGTGGCTTCCCCCAAGAAAAAGCACGAAAAACTGGCTGCCATCTCGTGAATGGCGCCGCGCTATCTGTGTGGCGCAGGCAAAAATGCGCAAACGAGCTTAGGGTTCAGCTCTAACTGTCAACGTAACTCATCGCAGTAAATCACCTCGGTGTTGTTTGGCCATTCGGTCTCGCTCAAAAAATATGAAGTCTTCTGAAGATTGAAGATTAACGTCCGAGACCTTCCTGTCCTTCCATTTAAGAATTCGAGCAGCCTTTTAAGAATTCGAGCAGCCTTGCGTTTGCACGTTGCCGGCAGATGCAGCGCGCTCTTCTTGCGCTCGTCGTCAGTCGCGGCGTAAGCATGGGCGGAAACCCGGCGTAAAGACCAACAAGTCCATTAAGAAACGTGGTTGATGATGCGAGCAATTTTGACCAGACGGGGTCTAGTAATCGTTTGTAGAGTCGGGATGTGGGGCTACCAGACTTGCGACTTCCGCAGCCTTTAGAGCGGTTGCCGCGCCTCACCCGTATGAATGTATGAACAAGGAGTAACGCTGATGAGCGCAATAAAAGGCATCATGTTCCCACCCGGTCAAGAACCCAAAGCGAAAACCACGATCTCTGAACCAAGAACGATGATGAAGATAGGCAAGTCGATGCTCATTGCCTCATTGTTGCTGGCCACCAGCTTCCTTCCCATTGCTGCCCAGGACAGGGATCGTCGCGACCATCGCGGTAATGGCAACAATCAGACGTTCTACAACGGCGTTCGTAGCGGCGGCGCAGGCGGACAGTACAGCGACCCTCGCTACGGCAATGGCCAGTACAGCAACGATCCCCGCTACAGCAATGGTCAGTACAGCACTAGCCGATACAACAACGGCCAGTACAACAACGGTTACACCAACAACGGCGGCATCGGTCCCGGAAAGGGAGCCCTTATTGGCGGAGCGGGCGGAGCCGTATTGGGCGCAATCTTCGGCAGGGGACTCAAAGGAACTCTCATCGGCGGCGCTGCCGGAGCAGGCATCGGAGCCGTCGTAGGCGAGGTGCATCAGAAGAACCAGCAGAACCAGTATTATCAGCGCTAGCTGCACGTCCACTCCAAATCAGCACGAAAGGAAATCAGCACCCATGACCACACTCATAAATCCCCGGCGCCGCATCCGAACCTTGATGCTGTGCTTCGTCGTTGCGGCCACGCTTTCCCTGGGAACGATCCCCGGAGTCGCTCAGCAGTCCGCGCAGCCATCCTCCCCTGTCAACATCAAGCCGGAGGCCAATGAGGCTCCCGAAACCCATTCCTGGACTATCGAGCAGCTTCTCCCCCTTACTGTCTCCGAAGCCTGGCAGATGAGCGGCAAGAGCGAAGACAAGTTCTTCGACATGGTGCAGGATCTCGCCGCCTATTGCGCCCAGAAGCGCAACCTCTCACTCCCCGCCAGCGAAGCGGCAGGACAACAAGCCGGCGAATACATCAAGCAGCAGGCCAAGCTGGACCACGACCAACTCTTCTACGCTGTGGTGGACCAAGCTGTCCGCAAAGTAGGCACACCCAACTTGCCACAAGCCAGCGGAGCCGCAAAATAGCGAGCAGCCCGCGTCCGATGAACACCCGCGCCTCCAGCCATGGATAAGTCCTCTGTTTGAGAGGTGGAGGCCGGTGCTCGATGGAGGTGGCGAGAGTGCCGAAATGGAATTGCCGACAGTTGTTCGCAACCCGATAAAGGCGGCGGCAAGAGTGGAGCGGACTTTAGCCACTTAGGGTTTCTTAAGATTTGCGCAAGACCTAGCCTAATTCCTGAAGATCACTGCAGTTCTTGCCTGCTCGACTCTTCGCGCATGAATGGGACATCATTATCTCTCGGGTTTAGTGCACATGGCGACTCAGCGGACCAAATTCTTATCAGTTACCGTTCTGTTAGCCGTTGTAGCAATTGGATGGTTGGTGCTTTGGGCAAGAAGCCGTAGCACTCAAACGGAAATCAGTTCCGCCGTCTCGATCTCGCTGCCGTCAGATCAGCAAAAGCTGGCCCAGGCCCAGAATAGGCCGACGCAGTTGTGGCTTGGTATTGTGAAACATAAGGAGCACCCGCCTTTTTATCGCCGTGCCTGGGGAACAGCGGTGGTCTCAACCAATCAGAGGTTCACTGATCGATACCCGGTGCGGTCGCTGCGGTTGCGAATAGCCATGCCTACAGTTACCGGCGATATGGTGGTTTGCGAGCAGAGCACAAACACCGCTTCAGAAGCTTTCGCTGAGTGTTTAAGACGCGGCATTGTCTTCGGCTCTTTCACTTCCCATTGGCAAGCTTGGGCCGGCGACCCGGTTTTCGGATCCTGGCAGACTCCAGAACAAGCGTGGTGAGCTCGTGGGGCTGATCGCCGCATAGCATCCTTGCGGTATCTTCGCCGCGCCCGGCAAACAGTGACAGAAACAAATCGTGCGCGTTTGCAAAGTCTCATCCTACAGACAGCCGGAGAAAAGACGCCTTGTTACGCAAGACTCTTCGATTCTCGGGCCAGTTTGAGACTGTCGAGTTGCTCGTGCCAGAGTGTCTCATTAAGCACAGTCGAGCGCATCCCTTGAGCGTAGAGTTGTCTTAAATTCGGCGAAGACCCACCGTGCTCGATTTCGATCAAAACCGTGATGCCTTCGCGGTTGAGAGGCGATTTCTCCTCCTCCCAATGAACAAAGGTGTTCTATGGTTTCCCGAAGCAGGCAGCAATGGATTAGCCTCCTATTCGCACTATTCCTTATTCCCACCCTGTTAGCTGCCAGCGGCGCCCCACAGAAGCTGTTGCCGGACGCACCTTCTTACTCGGCATATGCCGCAACCCTGACCGGCAGGGGAAAGTTTGATTTGTTTCTGCAACGCAATTCCCCACAAGAAATCTTGCTGGGAACAACTTTCGATGCGGGCTGGGCACAGCTTACGAACGATTGGCCGGGATACGGGCAGGGCATGCAGGGGTTCGGGAAGCGTTGGGGTGCGCTGATGGCGGACCGAGAGACAAGAAGTTTCTTCGGAACTTTTCTTCTACCGACCTTGTTGCACCAGGATCCTCGATATTTCCGCATGGGCGCCGGTCGGCCCTTTTCACGTCGTCTTGCATATGCCTTAAGCCGTGTTGTTGTAACTCGCAAGGACGATGGGAGGAACACATTCAACAGTTCGCTGGTTCTGAGCACGGTTCTAGCCAAGTCACTTAGCAATGCGTACTACCCTCAACAGGAGCGTGGATTCTCACACACGATGAACCGCGTCGAGGGCTCTTTGCTCGGCAGCGCGCAAGGTTACCTACTCCGTGAATTTCTGCCGGACATCATAGGGATATGCCGAAAGCATCAGTCTAAGTGGCTCGAGCGGCAGGAGCGAAAACTACCATTTTCCCGAAACTTCGATCCTGACGCCTATCCCGAACTGGCACGATTCCCAAAAGGAACCCAAGTAGCAGCGACCCAACCATGACTCCCTACGCTTCCGCTCCCAGTTCGGTTTCACGCGACTTCGAAGCTGAAGGGAACAAGTGCAACTAGTTGAATCAGGACGGGGTTTTCTGCACCAAGAAATTTCCTCGTCGCTGATCCTTCCCGCTTTGTCGGAGGACAGGTCTCGTCCCCTCCGGGTGAAAACCGGTACGGTAATTGTCCTGCTGGTAGTGAGCAATGTGCTGGGCAACTTCAGTCTCAGTCGCGGGCTGCACGAAGTTGGGCGACTTGTCTCCTTCTCTCCCTGGCGGTACATCCAGGCGTTCCTACACCCGATGGTGGCTATCGGGGTCCTGCTGCTAATGGTGTGGCTGATCTCGCAGCTCTCGCTGCTGAGCCGCGTAGATCTCAGCTATGTGCTACCGGTAACGTCCGTATCGTATGTGCTGACGGCACTGATGGGTGAGTTCTTGCTGCATGAGCGAGTCTCGACCCTGCATTGGCTGGGAATTGGCGTCATCTGCCTCGGTGTAGGACTAGTGGCGCGTACCATGCCCCGCACCGCGCCGGACACATATCGGGCGACCAAGCCGTGCTGCGAGGTGGCGCAATGAAATGGCTGCTGATTGCGATGATCGTGATTCCGGGCACAATTGCGGACGTGCTCAATACCATGGGCATGAAGCGGAACGGGGAAGTGTCCGACTTTCGGCCGCGCGCTCTGCTTCGGTTGATATCTTCTCTGATACGGAATCCATATATCGTCATCGGTGTTCCGGCGATGGCGGTATCGTTTTTTGCACTGATGGCGCTACTATCGATTGCCAACCTGAGCTTTGCGGTGCCGGCCACTGCGTTCAGCTACGTGCTGGAAACGGCACTGGCAAAGTACATTCTGAAAGAACGCATCGGCTGGAGACGGTGGGCGGGGGCGTCGCTAGTCGGCTGTGGCGTGCTGTTGCTCGCGACATAGAATTGCAGCCCTTTTTTTCACAGATCAACATGCCTCAAGCCGCTTTGTGGATAAAGGGGCACTCCACCGGCGATTGACTCCTGGCTCAAGGACGTGGCATCCTAAGCTGTTATTGGCGGAGCAAAGTGCTTCGTCGCAGTATGCTGTTCCTGCCCTTCGTCGCGTCACTTTCCTTAAATAACTACGGAATCCCTGCGCGCATACTCGGAATTCCTTTAGCCTGGGGGAATCGACCATGACTGCCGTTGCGGCAACGAAAATGAAAAGAAAACGCGACTTCGATCCGAAGGAGTTCCTTACGAGCATCGGTGAGGGCCGGAAAATTGTGACCGTTCCAAAGAAACAAGCTATTTACGTTCAAGGTGCAGCCTGCGATGCGGTGTTTTATATCCAGAAGGGCAAGGTAAGACTCACCGTGCTGGCGAAGAACGGCAAGGAAGCCACGATCGGCATATTGAATCCGGGCGATTTCTTCGGAGAAGGCGGCCTTGCCGGACAGTCTCTACGCATGGGATCCGCAACCGCGCTGACAGATTGCGAACTCATGCGAATTGACAAGAAAGCAATGATGGAGGCGCTTCATCGCGAACATACGATGTCCGACATGTTCGTGGCATATCTGTTGGGCCGGAACATCCGATACGAAGCCGACCTGGTGGACCAGCTCTTTAACTCCAGCGAGAAGAGATTGGCGCGGATTCTGCTGTTGCTCGCTCGCTTTGGAAAAGAAGGCATGCCCGAAGCTGTGGTCCCCAAGATCAGCCAGGAGACTCTCGCGGAGATGGTAGGCACAACCCGGTCGCGGGTCAGCTTCTTCATGAACAGATTCAGGAAGTTGGGTTTCATTCATTACAACGGCGAGTTGGAAGTCCACAGTTCACTTCTCAATGTTGTTCTTCACGACTAAAACTTCCTTCCGAAGAAAAATGTGACTAGGCTCTCGGGCAGATTCAGCTACTCTCGGCTTGGCCATTTCCCTGGTGACTTCCGCGAGTGTCGCTTTGGTCGATTGTTTTTTGATTTTCTCTTTACGCATAATTCCCATGATGTCACGAGTACGAGCCGGTTATAGGTCAATTTAGATCAAGCGAGTTACTCTCAGACCTGCTACAGTTATAAGTGAGGTGGTTACCACCTTCCTCCTCTTTCAGGTCCTCTGAACTAAGCAGTCCATCTGAAGTCTCCTTCTCCTCTTAGCCCCGATGAAAGGGGCACAACCATGGCTTTTGAAGCGATTCTGGACGAAGTTGACCAACTTCACAATGTCGGCACGCGTCTCGAAGGGCTGGCGGACCAACATCCGCCGGTGTCGGAGGCGCTCATAACGATCGCAGGAAATGTCCGCAGCACCGCAACAGTATTGGCAGTTCTGGTAGCGACAAAGCTGCATAGCGGTGATGGGCACCGAGATTCTGCATAAAATCGCTCTGTATAAAACCGCTCAGACTGGATCTTTCCAGGGACCTAAAGTAAGAATACTGCCTGAAATCCCGCCAAATCCATTGACGGCCCTTATCGGACAGTAAAGCAGCAAAGAGGTACCATGGGCCCGCTTAAGACAGTTATTACGATCAGCAGAAATGAACCACTTCAGATGACGCGGACTGCGCTGTTGAACCGCGCTGGGTATTCCGTGGTCGCCTTGACCAGTGATGCGGAGGTTATGGCTTACCTGGCACTGAAAGAACGTCCTGCAATCAACCTGATTCTGATGTGCCATTCCGTTCCAGAGACCAGTCGAGTTTCCTTGTGCCATGCAATCAAGGAGAACATTCCCAATGCGCCCATCTTGATGCTCTACAACGGCTACGATCCGACATTGGCTGAAGTCGATGGCAGGCTGGAAAACGTGGAGTCTCCGCAAGCGTTGCTTGATACCGTTCAGCTCTTGATCTCCAAGCCCGTCACCAGCGAAGCATTCAGGATTCAGTAATAGGGAGCACCGGGTACTCCCTAAGCAACCAGGTTCCGCATACCTCCGGCCGCGAACGCGGCAACGTCCTTTGCGAGACAGAGAGGCCTATATTGCAATCGCCCACCCACCGTCCCGTCATCTTGTGCGTTGATGACGATTCCGTGCAGTTGAGCGTGCATGCTGCCGTTCTTTCGAGCGCAGGCTATGAAGTCTTGACTGCCACAAACGCCGCGGCGGGACTCCATCTCCTCACCCACAACCTGGTGGAGTTGGTCATTTGCGATCACGTGATGCACGATCTTTCCGGCACAGTTCTCCTTGCTGAGAT
>Ga0207070_1163_pt1 | contig 16210 bp, 13 predicted proteins | sample Alteio_BWMinHeat_92_FD_153591 | JGI IMG/M metagenome (GOLD analysis project Ga0207070, IMG submission 153591) | Enriched cells from forest soil in Barre Woods Harvard Forest LTER site, Petersham, Massachusetts, United States -... | ecosystem: Environmental > Terrestrial > Soil > Temperate forest >...
GAGCGTACGGAAAGTCGGCGGAATCTCCGGGTTGAGATCCCGAAGAATTCCGCGAGCAGCCGATGTGACCAGTTGCGTATTGGCGTCGGTCAGCATCGTCACTGTGACGGCCGGTAGCGGCCGTTGAAACAAGTTCACGTACACGGTGGGACGGGGCGGCGCGTCGAGGCCGTATTCGTGAACATCACCGACGATCCCTACAATCGTGAGCAATCGCAGGTCGCCATCAATATTCCCGAATTCGATGGTGTGTCCAATGGGGTCCTGGCCAGGCCAGCGCTGGCGAGCCAGCGAATCGCTGATCACGGCAACGTGCGGGGCATCCGGGCCGTCGCGTTCGTCGAAGACGCGTCCCCGAACCAGAGGAATTCCGAGAGACTGGATATATCCCTGCGTGACGGCGCAGAAATCCGCCTCGCCGTAGCCAAAGCGCTCCTTCTGGCGAAACAGGTTGTCGAACAACTCAGACAGGGCGCGCAGGCTGTCGGGAGTTTTAGGGGCTTCCTCCGGTCTGACAAGCAGGAACATGCCATTAGGGAGCCCACCCACCAAAGGAAGGCCGGTGGTCGCTCCGACGCTGTGTACGCCCGGAATCTGCTTGAGGCGGTCGAGCAAGCTGCTGAAGAAAATTCCCTGGTCTGCTTTTGCTTTAGAGTCATTCCAATCGGGCCAAGGCAGCGCGACGTCCATGGTCACGATTTTGTCGACTCGAAATCCTGGATCCACGTCAAGCACCTTCATCAGGCTGCGACCCAGCAGTCCCGCTCCGATGACCAGGACAAGAGTGATTGCGATCTGCGCGGTAACGATGCTGCGGCCAATGCGGTGGCTGTGTGAACCTGCCTGCCGGCGGCTACCTTCCTCAAGCTCGCTGCGCAGATTGCCGGAGGTTGCTCGCAGGGCGGTAAATGCTCCCAATCCTATGGCAACCGCAGAAGACAGTAGTAATGCAAATCCAAGAACTGAGACATTGACAGAGACGCCGCCAGAAAGCGGAAGGTTCTCGGGCGCCATCGCCAGCAGGGCGGACACGCCCCAGAAAGCGCCCAACACTCCGATGGCGCCACCCAGGAAAACCAGCAATGACGCCACGGTAAGAAACTGCCGAAGCAGCCGTCGGCGCGCTGCGCCCAAAGCACTCCGGATGGCCAGCTCATGTTCTCTCACCGACGCCTGCGCTAGCAGCAGATTGGCAACGTTGGCGAACGCAATCAGGAGAAGCAATCCGACCGCTCCGAGCAAGATCAGTAAAGCCGGGCGAACTTGGCCGGTCATTGAAGCCTGCAGGGGGACGACCGTGGCATCTTTGAGTAGAAAATCGTTTTGCGCACTAGCGGCGTCATGAATGCGACGCCCAATCCCGCTGATTTCCGCGTTCGCTTGCGCGACTGTGACACCATCGCGCAGACGGCCGACTGCGTCGAAGTTATGCGAGCTCCTGCTCGGATTTTCGCCGCCCCTGTCGGCCGCTACCCACAAGTCTGCGCCCGGCGGAAATTGAAATCCCTGCGGCAATATGCCGATCACAGAGAAATCTTCATTATCAATTTTCAAATGCAACTGCGATAAGTCCGGCGACGATTCGAGATACTGCTTCCAGTAGCCGTAGCTGACGAGAGCGACCGGAGCAGCACCTTTCTTGGCGTCGGTGGTAGTGAAATCGCGACCGATGACCGGCTGAACACGAAGGACCGTAAAAAAGTCAGGCGAGACGTGGGCAACCATCGAACGGCTCGGGTGCGAAGCGCCTGAGACCGGTGCCATAGAAGCACTGTACTTCGCCATCCTCTGAAAACTACGATTCTGCTCGCGAAAGTCGTCGAAGTTCGGATCGGCGAGGCGGTTCAAAATTCCCTTGGTCGTGACCTCAAAAATGGCCATGATCCGATTGGGATTCTTATAGGGTAGTGGCCGCAGGAGCACGCCGTAGACAACGCTGAAGATTGCTGTCGTGGCGCCGATGCCGAGGGCAAGCGTAATGATGGCAACCGAGGCGAATCCTGGGCTCTTGCGCATCTGACGCAGTGCGTAGCGAAGATCCTGAGCTAGTGCTCCCATCTCGAATTCGTCCTCCTACTCCTCCAGCGCTGCTAGGGCGCGCGGGCCAAATACCAGGCGAAAACGATCACGGATTGGTCTCTCCCAGTGCAAGACTCTTTCCAATCTAGTGCGATGCGTAACCCCTTGGTGGCAAAGGACAAGAGATTACCGCCACCGAACCACTGTGTTTAGAACGTGTCCGCCGTCGGACTTGGACTGTCCGGAACCGAACATGCAACCATGGTCTTAGGGGTATGAGACAGGTTCAGTATCAACCCCTGCTCCAGACCTCATCCCCGGCTAGCTATGGCCAACACAAACCCAATTCAATGGCATGTGTGTCATTCAAAACTGTCTCACGTTGTGGGTTCACCCCAGGTTCACCCCAACGAAGATTACAGATCGCACTGTGCCGTAAATGTGCCGCGGGTGTCACAAGGCCGCGAGTTTTTCGAGGTTTTTGAGGGCACCTCGGGACCTTCCGTGCGAGCGGTTGCTGGGGGTAAGCGATTGATTCACTAAGGTTGATGGCACTTTCTCGATTGCTGCGAAGCCTGCCTGTCAAACCGGAGGCCGGCGGTTGAGGGTGGGTCGATCCACCGGGCGGCCAGAAGGATCGGCGCGGCAAGCGCCAAACAAGCAGCACACCGATGACAAGCCATCCCACAAAGGATCGGAGAAAACGCTTGCGAAGCGGTGTCTTGGGGTGTGTTTCTGGCTTTTCGGCTTACGCGCGAACACGGAGCACTGCGTTCTGCTCACGCCACTCGTGCCAAAACCCCTGGTGCCAAATAATAATGTAACGGGGAATGCGTCCCTGCGAACGCGCAGAAATCTGCAGCGCTTCCTTATTCTTTCAGATGCTTGGTCTGCGCGCTCGAGGGGCGTAGCATCTCGAATTCTCGAATGCACATCCCGAATCGCTTTGAGGGGATCAAGCCGTCGCGCCTCTTGAAGTTCGCTGCAGCCGGCGGCAATGAAATTTGTGCAGCCACGTCCTTCGGAACAACACTCAAACCTGTAGCCTTTAGTTCTGAGAGTCCAGATGAGCTTGTGCAACTAATCAGCGCGCCGTTTCCTGAGCCACGACCCGACGTTCAACTCAACGCCGAAGGAAACCGTATTAAGAACGCTGTACGCACTGTAGCTATAGCCTGCGCTCAAATCCACAAAACGGGTGAGATTGAATCGAGTCCGAGGTTTATCCCGTCGTCCCGGGTCAGGCTCGTGCCCCCTTTAATTGAACCGGGGAAGCTTTTCTTGCCACGAACGAAGATCTGCTGTGCCCCCCCAAGGAAGTATGTAGTAACCCGAAGCACTGACGCTGAACTTGTGACCAAGGTCCAGCTCGGAGCCGCCCTCAAAGTGCGCAAGCGTGCCGAGAGAAGTATAGGGACGGTGCAGGAATCGAGTGTCAGGAACCGAGTTCGCCACGCCGACATCGAGAAACGGAGTCAAGCGATCAAAGTCGTGAGCGAAATGATTGTCCCAGTCGAAAGTCACGCGGCCAGTGCTCAGACCCTTGGCAAAACTAGCTACAGGAAACGCTCCATTCACACCGGAGCTGAAATCAAATAGCGGCCCCTTCCTGGAATATCTGAAACCTAAGGAGGGGTTCCCCATGCCGGACGCAGAAGTCGCGTCAGTCTTTGAGGAAGATGGGCTAACAAACAGGTACGGCACGCCCATATTCATCGAGAAGTGTTGATTGAAAACGTAGCCTAGGGTCGAGTTGATATCGGTGATGAACCCATCGGAATTGCCGCTGCCTCCATAGGTCTCCGTCAAGGTAAAGCCCTTTTCCTCGATGGCAGTCTTGTTTGCCGCCGAAGGCGCGGCCTCAGCCACCGCGGCAACCGCAAGCAAGCATGAACTAGCAAGAATCGCGAGTAGACGACATTCAACCTTCATTATGAGTGCCCTTTTCTGCAGTTACTCCCGGTCGCTCGGTCTGCCAGATGATGGCCAGACGCCTATAGGCTTGCCCTCGTGTCGCGAGGAGACGATTACGTCGCGCAGTCAGGACAACTCACTAAGGCTTCAGTCGCGTGTCAAATCGTTCAGCAAACATTCGACCAGTCAATTTCTTGATTACGTTCGCGACGCGGTAATCAGCGATACTTCTAGTTAATTTCGAAATGGAAAACGTCTGCGATCTGAAAATTTACGCGATTGACCAGGACCAAATTGCCGCCGATCACAACGTGCGCGTAATTCGGAGGAGGAGGCGGGAGCATCATTTCGAGTTCCCGAGGGCAGGGCTGCATTTTCTTCTGAAGGCCCGGCGGCAGAGTTCCACGAACCACTAACTGGCGCTCCAATCCGGGAGGAAGACGATCGCGTTTGGCCAGGCCGGGTGGGAGATGGGAGTCGTGAGCGCGATACCAGTCGTGGATGTCGCGATCATGATCGGAATAAACTTCGTGGCCGTGACCCTTGTCGTGGCCTTTGCCATGACCATTGCCGTGGTCGTCGTCATCGCGATCGTGTTTGTCGTGGCCGTGACCCTGAGCTACGGCGACAGTGGTTGAAAGCGCCAGTGACATAACTGCGATGGCGCCGGCCCGGAACCAGATTTTCAGTGACACTGCTTTCCTCCAATGGATCGCGAAAGGCCAGCCTACAGAAACGACCACGCCAGCAACAGGTTACGGTAGGTCAAGGTTGCACCGGCATGCCGATATCCCCCTGTAGTTTCTTTGCCTTAGCCCGCATTATTCATGAAAAGTGGCAGGGCGGGCGATTTTTGGTCTGAGCGATATGTAATTGCGATAACGGCGGAATTTGTTTCAGTCGCGTTACTGATTGCAAAGCAGTTAGAAGTTCCAAACTTGGATTTCGACAAGTGGTGACACACCTTTGGGCCAGAAGTGCGACCAGTTTCGTCTTGGATTGCAAGAAGTGGGAGATTTATCCGCGCTGTGCCGGCCCACCCGGGGCTAGACTGCGCGAATGGCCGCCAAAGAGAAAACCACGAAGAAGGCGAAGAAACCTGCCCACAAGAAAGTGATACCAACGAAGGTCGAAGAAACGTTATAAGAAGTTGACGAAGAAGAAACGTACGCCGAAAGGGGGGGCAGAAAAAAGAGAGTTGCGGCTAAGAAACAGCCTCGGAAGAAGAGCAAGAGTGTGGGTGAGTTGACGTTCTCACCCGAACATCGAGCATCGAGCTCGGGTGAACAGTCCGGAGATTTACAGGGGTTGTCACGCCTCGAAGGTGCTGATTCGGGAGCGTTGACCAGTTGATCCGGAGGAACGGAATGCATTCGAAGCCGACGTCGTCGCCGGTGTCGAACGCGCTGACAGCACTGACCAGCGGAAGTTCGCACTCACGAGGTGCCGGAGGACGATGTTCCCGGCGAATACCTGGACAAAGAATAAGGTGGGCAGTCCCCGAGCAGTACTCTCGATGCACAGACGGTACAACGAGAACCTGTTCCTTGGTGTTCTCGGCCCTAGTGGCAAGACATTGCGCATTCAAAATTATTTGTTCATGGCAGCAATGGCAAGTATCGCCAGCTCCTGCAGCCGCCGCTCAAGTGCCTTCCGATCACGCTGCACCTCTGGGTCGTGTTTGGCCCCCTCTGCCGCCCGCACCAAGATGTGGACGATCTGCTCCACGGTGAGCCCCTGTGGAGGCCCTCCAATCGCCCCCGTTTTCTGGAGCGATCGCAAGAATCTCGTGAGCCGATCTTCGTATTCAGTATTCAAGTCGCCGATCCTGGCCCGCGCCAACGTTGAGAAAGTCTCCTGCAGTTCCGGCATGTGTTCAGATCTGCTGAATAGCTCAAACGCCATTCCAAAGTAGGCATCGAGTAACCCAGTCAGCCGGTCGACAGCCGTGCCGCCCGCGCTCTCGGCGGCCGCGCATCGCTGTCGCACCTGGTCGCCGAGATATTCAAGAATTGCCAGAAAGACCGCCGCTTTGTTCTCAAAGTGCAGGTATACCGTGCGCTTGGCCACCTGTGCCGCGTTGGCAATATCATCAATGGAAGTCTTGCGGTATCCGTACTGGGTAAATAGCTTCAGTCCCGCCAACACGATGGCATTAGGCTTGGCCGAACCACGCTCCCCGGCACCTGCGTTTTTTTTCTGAACCTTTTTCACTGGCATACCATCCAACAGTACTAAGTATACCAAAACCGACTATGCGGTATACTTGAAAAACAGTGAACCTGAAAGAGGTAGCAGTGGTCGCAGGCGCGTCAGCATCAACCAGGCTCCGATGAACATTTCCAACAATGCGATCCTAATAACCGGCGGAACATCCGGTATCGGCTTCGAGCTTGCCACCCAACTTCTAGCGCTCGGCAACGCGGTCATCATTACGGGCCGCGATCAAGCCAAGCTCGATCGAATCAAGAAGGAACAGCCTCTCCTGCACACCATCCAAAGCGATGTCACCGACCCCAGGGCGCTTGCGTCGCTTTACCAGCGTGTGAGGCGAGAATATCCGGCACTTAACATCCTGATCAACCATGCTGGCGTCATGCGAAAGATCAATCTTCAAGATAAAGACAAAGACAGCGATCTGGAGGACATCAGCAAGGAGATCGAGACGAACCTGGTGGGACCTGTGCGTATGGTGAAGCAGTTCCTGCCGCAGCTGAAGGCGCAACTGAGCGCGGCAATCGTCAACGTATCGTCAGGTCTTGCCTTCACCCCGTTCCCGATTTCTCCCATCCACGGCGCTACGAAGGCGGGCCTTCATTCCTTTACGCAGTCTCTACGAGTTCAGCTCAAGAACACGAGCGTCAAGGTTTTTGGGCTGGCGCTTCCGTCTACACAAACGCCCCTGCAGAACGGATTTGATTCCTCTGACACCAAGGGTAGCCCCATGATGGACGTGAAGAAGCTCGTGCGACAGGCCATCCGCGGATTTCAAAGGACCACCTTGCGATCCTGCCTGGCCTCAGCAAAGCTCTGAGGTTCGTAAGCCGAATCGCTCCGGGTCTGGCAGTAAAGGCGGCCAGCGGCCCAGTAGATGCCATGCTGGCCCAGACAAAACTCTAGCCCAACAGGAGGATGGTATGGTAACTCACCATGATCGGCAAGAAGGACCCACAGAACCATGTCCTGTTTAGACTGAATTGCGTTTCCTGTGGTTAACCTGCAAGCAATTTCCGAGGAGTTATGCCAACAATCCGAATCGCGGGTTGGGGAGTCAAATGAACCATGCGTGTACGAAGAGACTTGATTGGTTTCATCGCAGTTATTCAGTCGGTTCTTTTCTTGACCCACTATCTCCTATATGAGACGTGGACTTTTTCGCCCGCAGGGAACGAAACCTTCGGCGCGTTCTGGATCAAACTCGTCCTCGGGTGTTTGTCGGTAAGCTTTGTTGCCGCTTCGCTACTTGCCTTTCGCTACACAAATGCTGCTCTGCGCGCGTTTTACAGGGCGGCTGCGGTTTGGATGGGTCTGCTGAGCTTCCTCTTACTCGCCGCGATTTCCTCCTGGATTGTTTTCGGTGTTGCACGGCTGTCGGGGCTGAACATGAACTTCCATCAGACCGTGGAATTGCTGTTCGGTGCTGCGGCAATGGCCGGACTCTATGGAGTTTTCAACGCAAGCTGGACACGGATCACGCGAACGACGGTGCGGCTCGCGAACTTGCCGGCCGCGTGGCGCGGGCGAAGAGCGGCTCTGATCAGCGATGTTCACCTGGGGCACGTGCGAAACGGCAATTTTCTGCGGCGCTTGGTTGCGAAAACTTTGCGGGAAGAGCCAGACGCGATCTTCGTTGCTGGTGATTTGTATGATGGGACGGCCATCGACGCGCGCCGAGCAGCGGAGCCATTGAACGAGCTCGTGGCGCCTCAGGGTGTGTATTTCGTCGCGGGAAATCATGAACAATTTGGAGACGACAGCAAATATCTGGATGCAATCGCAGCGGCCGGAGTGCGCGTGCTCAGCAATGAAAAGGTGGAAGTGGACGGTTTGCAGATCGTGGGCGTTCCCTACCGAAATGCGACACAGAACGGGCAGCTTGCGTCTGTGCTGCATGACATTGGCTTGGATCGCGACCGAGCGAGCATTCTGTTGACTCATGCGCCCGACCATCCGGAGGTCGCGGAAGCCGCTGGCGTTTCCCTGCAGCTATCCGGGCATACGCACCTTGGCCAGTTCCTACCTTGGAGTTGGATGGCGCGGCGGATTTACCGGCAGTTTGTCTATGGCCTAAGCCGGATCGGGAAGATGCAGGTTTTCACTTCGAGCGGAGCAGGAACCTGGGGACCGCCGCTCCGGCTGGGATCGAATCCCGAGATTGTAATGCTTGAGTTCCAGTAAAGTTTCCGGCGGTCAGCTGCGTTGAAAGGCGGTCATACGTGAAGGTGATTCTTCTCGGGGCGACGGGTATGGTCGGTCAGGGTGTCCTCCGTGAATGTCTGCTCGACCCCGAGGTGGAAGGCGTTCTCACCCTGGGGCGCAATGCCACCCTACAGCGGCACGAGAAACTGCACGAAATCGTACACGACGACCTTTCTGATCTCTCCGCAATTGAAGGGAAGATCTCGGGCTACGACGCATGCTTTTTCTGCCTCGGAGTTTCCGCAGTCGGAATGAAAGAGGAGGCGTATCGGCGCGTGACATACGATCTCACGATTTCCGTCGCGAGAACCTTAGTCAAACTCAACCCGACGATGACGTTTGTTTGCGTGTCGGGAGCGGGCACCGATAGTACCGGGCGCGACCGCGTGATGTGGGCGCGGGTAAAAGGCAAGACAGAAGACGCGCTGTTGCAGATGCCGTTCAAAGCTGTATACATGTTCCGCCCTGGTTATATCCAGCCACTCCATGGGATTAGGACAAAGACGAAGTGGTACCGAGCAGTTTACGCGATCGTGGGGCCGCTCTACCCAATATGGAAGTTGCTCTTCCCAAAGTACGTGACGACGACGGAACGCGTAGGCCGAGCGATGCTGAACGTGGTCAGGCGGTGCTACGAAATCTGTGCTTGAGAACCAAGACATCAACAGTGTTTGCCGGATGGATTGTGAGCGGACGAAACCCGCGCTTTTACCCTTGACATAAACCTCTGCCGCTTCCCGGATAGGGCCTTCGCACCTCCAGTCCTTATATGCCTTGACAGGTATATGCTATGTGGAGTATATCGAGAAAATGGAATCTGTGTTCGAAATCATTGCGGAGCCGAACCGTCGCGCGATACTGAGCCTCCTGGTCTCGTCACAACCGTCGGTGGGAGAGATCGAGCGTCAACTTCGCATGACGCAGCCGACCGTGTCAAAGCACCTGCGAGTGCTGCGCGAGGCCGGTTTCGTGGAATCCACGGTGGACGCACAACGCCGTCTGTACCGGCTGAAGCCAGAACCGTTTCAGGAAGTGGATGCTTGGCTGGCTCAGTTCCGCCGGTTCTGGTCCGCTCACGTGGATGCTCTCGAACGCCACCTCGACCGCATGGATCAATCAACAGCAACGAAAGGGAAGACAAAGGAGAAGACGGCGCGGGCCAAAGCGCGAACCTGATAAAGGAGAAACGAAATGAAAATCAAAGTGACCAGCCTATACGTGGACGACCAGAACCGGGCCCTGCGCTTCTATACCGAGGTACTGGGACTTGCCAAGAAGACCGATTTCAGTCAGGGCCCATATCGCTGGCTGACCGTGGCCTCGCCCGAGGAGCCGGAGGGCACTGAGCTGCAGCTGGCGTTGAACAACAACCCGGCGGCGCAAGCCTATCAGCAGGCGATTTTTCAACAGGGCCAGCCCGCGATCATGTTCTACACCGACGATGTCAAGGGCGACTACGAGCGGATCAAGGCGCGCGGCGCCGAGTTCACGATGCCGCCCACCGACGTGACCGGCTCGACCATTGCGATGCTGAAAGACACCTGCGGCAACCTGATTCAGCTCACCCAGCTGGCACACTATGCCCGCTAAGGAGAAGCAGATGACGGTTCGCCAGCAGTACACACCGGGTCCGGCCAGCGGAGCGCAGATACGAAAAGACGGAGAGAAGTGGACTCTCATTCTGGTCAGGGAGCTGCGCCACTCGCCGGAAAAAGTCTGGCAGGCGCTTACCGACCCGGCGCATCTGCGCGAGTGGGCTCCCTTTGAAGCCGATGGGAGCCTGGGTACGCTTGGAACCACGGTGAAGCTCACCACGGTGGGAGCGCCCACGCCGCGGGTTTCCGAAACAACAGTGACGCGAGCCGACGCTCCCAAGCTGCTTGCGTACAAGTGGGGTGGCTTCGATATGCGGTGGGAGCTCGAAGACTTTGGTGGCGGCACACGCCTGACGCTGTGGACCAACATCGGTCACCGCTTCATCGCAATGGGCGCGGCCGGATGGCACATTTGTTTCGATGTTCTGGATCACCTTCTCAGCGGAACTCCCATCGGACGCATTGCCGGCCCCGAGGCGATGAAGTTCGGCGGCTGGCAGCGGCTGAACGCGGAGTACGCCAAGCAGTTCGGGATTGAAACGCCCCAGTGGCCGCCTCAGGCGGCTCAAAAGTCGTGAATCGAGGGAGGAAGCGAGCATGGCCTCTGTTCGGCAACATCGAAGTGCGCGGTGAGCGCGAGAACAATCTCATGTCTTACACGTGGGCGGCCTATGGTCTCGAGAGTGTCGTCACTTGGACTCTCACCACTTCGAGCGCGGGGACCCACCTGCGCATGGAGCAGTCGGGCCACCGGCCGGATCACCAGCAGGCGGGGTTGTTGGCGGCGCTGGAGCAGGTCTTGGCGCGGACGCTGAAATCTGCCGGCACAATTCAAACCTAGGCCAGAGTAAATGGCCGGTGTCGCCGACAAATGGAGGACGAATTAATCATGAAAGATGCTTCCGACCGTCCGATTTTTCGCTGGATTCAGACATCCTTTTTCATGGAAGAGTGAAATAGCGATAATGAGATGGTCCGTCGCCTAGTGAGCCAACCAGAGTAATGATAGTGGTTGGCAAAAGCCAGACGGGAGAACATCGTCATGCAGATTGAGTCCATCGGTATCGATCTAGGTAAGACCACCTTCCACCTCGTCGCTCCGGAAAGGCGTTCCCAAGTAGTTGTGCGAAAGAAGTTTTCTTGTCCACTGGAGAACAAGTGGTGAGTGGCGAAAGAGGCAGACCATGACTGGCGTAATAGTCCGCGTGATGAGCGTAGCGATGCTATGGGTGACGCTGGCCAGTACGTATGGGAGTAAACAAGAGACCAACTTTCTGGGGAACAAAATTGACCGCATCTTTTCGGAGAGTACAGGGAATTCCTGGCCCGGCGCCGCGCTATTGGTAAGAAAAAATGGGCAAACACTGTTTCAACGGGGGTACGGAGTAAGGGAATTGCGAACGCGAATGGCAATCGATGCCCAGACTAATTTCCGCTTGGCCTCGTGTACCAAGCAATTCACTGCACTGGCCACGATGCTCCTGGTGCGCGATGGGAAGCTAAGATACGACGAGCGCCTAAGAGATGTATTTCCAGATTTTCCTAAGTATGGACAATTCATAACGATTCGGAACCTACTGAATCATACCTCCGGGCTACCGGACTATGAAGAGCTGATGGATCTTGCGCCGCCCGGCAAGTCTTCGCCATGGACAGAAACTCGTCAGATTCAGGATGCACAAGTGCTAGCGCTGCTCGAAACGCAAAAAAGCGGCAAATTTGTCCCAGGTACACAGTGGTCGTACAGCAATTCTGGGTATGTTGTGCTAGGGCTCGTGGTCGCAAAAGCCTCAGGGATGGCCTTCGCGGATTTTTTGCGCCATCGAATTTTTCAGCCTTTGAAGATGAACCACACGCTGGCCTACATGAAGGGAATGAATGAAGTCCCTAACCGCGCTTACGGTCATTCGAAAGAAAGTGGTGTGTTTAAAGAAACCGATCAAAGCGCGACATCGGCAACGCTGGGCGATGGCGGTGTCTACTCGAATCTCGAAGACCTGGCACTTTGGGATGACGCTCTAGCACACCACACACTTCTCAGCGCGGCCGAAATGCAGCCTGCGCTAACACCTGTGAAGCTAGGTGATGGAAGTCAGCCACATTGGGCGAGCGGCCCGGGCGACGCTGATCCCCAAGTCGGCGCGCCGGTTTCTTATGGTTTCGGATGGTTCCTGGACCCCTATCAAGACCACGCCCGCAGCTGGCACTATGGCGATACCATCGGCTTTAAGACGGCGATCGAACGGTTCACGGAAAACAACTTGTCCATCATCGTGCTCTGCAACCGCTCCGACCTGGATCCTCAGGCCTTGGCGTCAAAAGTGGCGGATCTGTATTTGACCCCGGTGAAATAACTTCTCAGCGCGGCGACACCGATGAGAACCTTCCGGCCTGATGAAACACTCGCTTTCCTTTTCAGTATCAGAATTTGGCACCTACCTCCGGGGGTGTCGAGCATCGTCGGATCGCTCTGTGACGTGCGCTCCCAGCGCGAGCCGATTATGTTTGCTGCACAGCCGGCTGCATCGCGATCATGACTTGGATTTCGGTTGCGGCAGCAGCCGTGGGCGGTGCGGTCGGCATTTCGGATGTCGGAGTGACATTTACCCACGGATCAGAACGCGACTGCCTACAGAAAATCCATCCGATAAATCGCTTTATCGCCGCTGGTTTTGGCTGGTTCGGTTCGGATTGGTTTCACTTTGCGGCAGACTCTGGACTGCCACCTGCCCGCCCTTCGCCGATTCGACAGGAAACAGCGTTCAGTGATCGAATTTTTCGACCACATCCTCATTCGATCTTCAGGTATAATCCGCGGCACCCGGGACGGGAAGGGCTGATCTGCCCCAGAATAAGCACAGTAAATCGGAAAGGCGCAGCCGGCGGCGAAAGAAAAACACTCTTGTGATTTCTTCTCACGCGTTGTCGCCCGCTGTTGCCTTCTTCCTTGGAGACTATGTCGATGACGCAAATTCATCAGCAAGTGAGCAACTGGCAGCACGAGCCGTGGTACGAGTTTGACATTCGGCGTGGGCAGGAAGCACGGCGAGCAATTTGGGTGTTTGCGGCGTGCGTGCTCTTGGCCGCCTTTGCCGCAGCACAATCGATGAGCCAGTTGAATGGCAGCGTTTCTGACCCGTCGGGCGCGAGTGTTTCTGGCGCACACCTTACTTTGACGGACGCAGCAACAGGGTTGCAGCGGGACACGACGAGCAACTCGGCAGGGCTCTATCAATTCCTTGAGGTCCCTCCGGGCAGGTATCGGCTGGAGGCGGCGGCGCAGGGTTTTGCACCCTATGCGGCGTCGAACGTCACGCTCATTGTCAAGACTCCCTCCACCATAAACATCAAGTTTCAAATCGCGGGGGTTGCAACATCAGTCAACGTCGAAGGCGAAGCGCCGCTCGTCAACCGCACCGACGCGTCCCTTGGGAATACTCTGGAGCAGAACCAGATCGCGGAATTGCCCATTGCTGACCGCAACGTGGTTCAGTTGCTGAGCCTGCAGCCCGGCGTGGCGTATCTGGGCAACCAACTGGATGAGAACAAAGACACACGAAGCGGGGCAGTCAACGGTATGCGCAGCGACCAGTCGAACGTCACGCTGGACGGCATTGGGGTCAACGATCAGAACAATGGCTTCGCGTTTAAGAGTGTGCTGAATGTGCCGCCCGACTCGGTCGAGGAATTCAGAGTCACCACCGCCAACGCCAATGCCGACTCCGGCTATTCCAGTGGCGCGCAGGTCGCCCTGGTAACCAAGACTGGCACCAACACCTTTCACGGCTCGGCCTACGAATACAACCGCAACACTGTTTTCAGTGCCAATGATCCCTTCCTGAAAGAATCCCAGGTAGTCAACGGTCAAAGGAACAAGGCTCCGGAATTGATACGCAACGTATTCGGTGTCACGGCCGGAGGACCGATCTGGAAGAACCGGCTGTTCTTTTTTGCCAACTATGAAGGGCGGCGCGACGCGCAAGGGACAAGCGCGCTGCGTACCGTCCCGAGCGCCACTCTGCGCGAGGGCGCTCTCGTGTATTTATGCCAACGGAACATGGACGGTAGTCTGGACACAAAAGATTGTCCAGCCAGTTCTGTCCTCGGTAAGGACGGAACACCCTACCCGGTTCAGTCCGGCTATTATGGGCTCGATTTCAACCAAATAAAAGGGATAGACCCGCAGGGAATCGGGGTAAATCAGGCGGTGCTGGACATCCTCCAACAGTACCCAGGCTCGAACGAGACCGCCGGCGATGGCTCGAACACGCTGGGTTTCAGGTTTGCACCGCCCGTCGATTCCAGCTACAACACCTACATTGCGCGGCTCGATTACCACATAACTTCGAATGGTTCGGAAACTCTCTTTGCGCGCGGACAGACGCAGAATTTCAAAGAGCCGGGACAACCACAGTTCCCCGGCAAGCCCGCAGCTTCGAATATGCTCGACGACAGCAAGGGTTTGACCATCGGGCTCACGTCTCTCCTTACCCCTCGGCTGATCAATGATTTTCACTGGGGTTTTATCCGTCAGGGAGGAAAGAACGGCGGGACCTCTGTCTATCCCGCTGTTCTTCTGAACGGCTTAGACAATCTCGTTCCGTTCACTCGCCCCACCGTCTCCGCCGTGCCCATCAACCAACTCACCGACAATTTGAACTGGACGCGGGGAAATCATACGTTTCAATTCGGCACCGATTTGTTTCTGATTCGCAACGATCACACCAGCTATGCCAACTCGTTTTCCGACGTGCAGACCAACGCCGTCTACCTCGACACAGGAGGAATCGCCTATCCGAATAGCCCCAGTCCGCTGGATCCGGCCAACAACACAAATCCGGCCACCGGTAAACCCTATCCAATGGTGGATAAAAGCTTTGGTCCGAACTACGACAGCGCGACCACGATCGTCATGGGGATTTTCCCCGAGGGTGACGGCATCTACAATTTCGCCCGCAATGGCACCGCACTACCCCAAGGTCAGGCCATCAACCGCCGCTATGCGATCAATGACTACGAGTTCTTTGGGCAGGATACTTGGCGAATCAACCACCGGTTGACCGTCACTTACGGCCTGCGCTGGGTGCTCGAAGCTCCGCCTTACGAAGCCAACGGATATCAAGTCGCCCCCTGCGTCGAGGCTGCGAGCGGCGGCTGCGCCCATCAAAATGCCGCCGACTGGTTCAGCCACAGCGCCCAGTTGGCCGCGCAAGGGCAGCCAGCAAACAGCGCCGGGGAGATCTCCTTTGTCCTGGGTGGACCTGTCAATCACGGTCCCGGCCTGTGGAACTGGGATCACAAGAATTTTTCGCCGCGCATTGCCGTGGCGTGGGCTCCGGATACCGGCGAAGGCTGGGTCTCAAGGATTTTTGGGAAAAAAGATCAGTTCTCGATCCGCGGCGGTTACAGCCTCGTGTACGACCACTTCGGTATTCCGATCGTGAACAGCTTTGACCAGCACGGTTCTTTCGGCCTCTCCACCGATCTCGGAAATCCGGCCGGCGTCGTGTCGCCCGCGAATGCTCCACGCTTTACCTGCTTCCTTCCGGGATCGTCCGGCCAGTCTTGCCTGCCTCCTCCCTGCCCGTCCATCAATGGTCCAGGCTGTTTGTTTGGACCTCCGCCGACGGGTGGCTTCCCCTACACACCGGGCAATACCGCCTTTGCCATCAACTGGGGTCTCGACCAAAGTGTAAAGACCCCGTACTCGCACGTGTTCAATGTCTCGTTGTCGCGCCAACTCACCTCTCGATCATCGCTTCAGGTGGCCTACGTGGGCAGCATTGGCCGTCGTCTGCCCTTGCAGGTGGATCTGGCCATGCCTACCAATTTGAAGGATCCTACCAGTGGCATGACGTACTTCCAGGCAGCCACCATGCTCTCCAAGGCCGCTGCCACGCAGCCTGGCACCGATGTCAATTCGATCCAGCCCATACCGTTCTTTGAGAATCTCTTTCCCGCTTGGGCTGGAGTGGGGCCGCAGAGCGCCCTCGGCATGCAAGGTACCCCTGCAGGTAGCGCTCCACTCACTTGCGCCCCTAATAATGGCACCCTGCCCGCGAATCCGACGGCTACGCAAAACATCTACGAGATCTGGAACTGTTACGCGCATAACGAAACCTTCGCCTTGTTCAAAATGGATTTGCCCGCCTCCATCAGCGCCTTAAGCCCCGCGCTGCCGAACAGCAAGTACGGCCCGTATGCCTTCTATCATGACCAGTTCAGCTCGCTTTACTCGTGGCGCAACATCGGCACTTCCGCCT
>Ga0207070_1165_pt1 | contig 16200 bp, 12 predicted proteins | sample Alteio_BWMinHeat_92_FD_153591 | JGI IMG/M metagenome (GOLD analysis project Ga0207070, IMG submission 153591) | Enriched cells from forest soil in Barre Woods Harvard Forest LTER site, Petersham, Massachusetts, United States -... | ecosystem: Environmental > Terrestrial > Soil > Temperate forest >...
TCTTGAGTAATAACTTCTACTACAGTGGAAAAATCTCCTTGGGCGATCCGCTCAACGCCTCCTTTGAGGGCTAAAATCGGACGAGTCAGATGACGGGACAAGATATAAGCGCCGCTTAGGAGCAAAAGAGTGAGTACAGAAAGGGCCGCCAAGCCGTACCAGAGCAATTCGTTATGCAAAAGAATGAAGAATGTGGCCAAAAGATATAGCGGAGTCAGCGAAAAAAGCGCCGCGAAGATGGTTAATTTCGCTAGAATCGATGCACGGATAGGCCGTCGGATATCCATAAGAACTCGCCTTGAGTCTAGGGCCTGTTCCTTATGCTGTCAAGATTTTAGATTCTTTGCTATTTTATGGATCAAATTAAGAAATTTCACGTCAAACAGAGGGTTCATGCATCGAAAGATCTCCTATAAAGCTTTTCTCCATTTAAATGTGTTCTTAATGGGGCTCCCCTTTGTTGCGCGGGCGGCAGATTCCCCTATTCCTGCCTCCCCCGGTACGGGCGGTGGCGCGAGCGCTTTGCAGGCTTCCAATCTGCTTAATCCCAATATCAGTGTGGTGGGGTGGTTTCAAGGCATGACCGGCCATCCGCACGATCCAGGACATGATTCGGAACCCGTCATGCAGCTCAAAGAAACGGAACTCGGTCTTCAATCCATCGTCGATCCTTGGGCCCGCGGTGACTTTTTTGTCAGCTTTGATCAAGACGGTAATGCCAATCTCGAAGAAGGCTACATCACCTGGTTCCATTTGCCGGGTGGTTTGGGTTTCCGGACCGGAAAGTTTCGTTCTTATTTCGGGCCTTTCAACCGGACGCATCCGCACGATACGCCGTTTGCCACACGTCCTTTAGCGGAGAAAAATTTTCTGGGTGAGGATGGCTTAGCCGGCACCGGCGGCGGCCTTTCTTGGCAGATTCCGAACCCTTGGATTTTCCTTAATACAGATTTGGAAGCCTTACGGCCTCCTGCCGTCACGGATACTCCATCCTTCGATCGTGCCGAACGCAAAGATCTTCTTTATGTAGGAAGGATTAACGGATACCTGGATGTGACGGATTCCCAAAATCTGTCTTTCGGCGGCAGTTACGCCAATGGTCCTTCCGGCCAGGAACTGACGTCGCTCGGCACCTCTTCCGATACGCTTCATACGCAGCTCTATGCGTTAGACCTGACTTACCGCTGGAAGAATCCGGCCCGTGCCATTTACCGCTCGCTTATCTGGCAAAACGAGATTCTTTGGAGCAAGCATGAAGTGACCTCGATCGATACCGTCCAGAGCTGGGGTCTTATGAGCTGGCTGCAATATCAGTTCATGGAACGCTGGGCCACCGGTGGCCGCTACGATTTTTCGCAGTTTGCGACGGACAATGGAACGCATGAGTATGGAGGACTGGTTTTTATTACTTACTCGCCTTCGGAATTCAGCCATATCAGTCTCCAGGCGAGTCATGTGAAGCGTTCCGATGGTTTGGATGAAAATCTCGGGTTCCTGCGCGTTTTGTTCAATATCGGCCCGCACGGCGCCCACGCGTTTTAATAACTTTAATAAGGAGAACTTTTATGAAATTCAAAGTATTCTTGGTGCTCGTCGCTGCGCTCTTTTTGAGTCCGGTTCTGGCCAGCGCTAAACTTCAAGTGGTGACCACGACCGAAGACTTGGCCTCCATCGCACGAGAGATCGGCAAAGATAATATCGATGTGACGGCTATCGCGAAGGGTTACCAAGATCCGCATTTTGTAGATCCGAAACCGAGTTACCTGCTCAAATTAGGCCGAGCGGATGTGCTCATGATCGTAGGACTTGAGCTGGAAGTAGGGTGGCTGCCGCCGCTCTTGCAGAATGCCCGCAATTCGAAGATCATTCCTGGCAATCCCGGTTACTTCGATGCGTCTGAAGGCTGTCACATTCTGCAAAAACCGACGGGTGTGGTGGACCGTTCCATGGGTGATGTTCATCCCTACGGAAACCCGCATTATTGGACGGAGCCGGAAAATGGCCGCGCGATCGCCAGGCATATGGCGGAGAAGCTGAGCGAACTGGATCAATCGCACGCCGCGGAGTATACCGCCAATTTGAAGCAGTTCGAGGATCGTCTGACGGCGAAGGAAAAAGAATGGAATACGCTGGCCGCGACCTTCAAGGGAGTTAAAGTAATTACCTATCACAATTCGTGGCCGAACTTCGCCGAAGCCTTTAGCCTGAATATCGTGAACCACATCGAACCCAAACCCGGCATCCCGCCGTCGCCCGCGCATGTGCAGGACTTGATCAATCAAATTAAGCGGGATAAAATTCCACTGCTCTTAATCGAACCCTACTTCGATGACAAGCTGCCTGCCAAGATCGCCGCCGACACCGGCGCGAAGATGCTGATCTTCCCGCCGTCGGTCGGCGGTATCAAGGACATTAAGACTTACTTCGATCTGTTCGATCATAATCTGAAGCTGATTGCAGACGCCGTCGGAGGGAAGTTATGAACGACGTGGTTCAAATTCTGCTTTGGCCCGCGCTCGCCTGCCTTGTGCTCACGGGAATTCATGCCTATCTTGGGCTTCATGTCGTGGAGCGAGGCGTTATTTTCGTCGATCTGTCTCTCGCTCAAGTCGCTTCTCTGGGGACGACGATCGCGCTCTTGATGGGTTTTGATATGCACAGCCACACGGCCTATTTCATTTCGCTCGCCTTCACGCTGCTCGGCGCTGCCGTCTTTTCGATTGTTCGCTCTGAGAAGAGTCGTGTTCCGCAGGAAGCCTTCATCGGAATTGTGTATGCGGTGAGCGCCGCGGCGGCCGTTCTCATTATGGATCGTCTGCCGGAAGGCGCCGAGCATATCAAGTACATTCTCGTGGGCAATCTTCTCGCGGTGACGCCTCATGAAGTGCTCAAGATGGCGGGGCTCTATTCCCTCATAGGCGTGGTGCATTATGCGTTTCGTAAACCATTTCTGACCATTTCCACTCAACACGGACGGCCGATCCGCGAGATCCCCTATAACGTAAGATGGTGGGACTTTCTTTTTTATGCGACCTTTGGTTTTGTGGTGACGTCCTCGGTCGCCATTGCGGGGGTCTTATTGGTTTTTTCATTCCTGATCGTCCCTTCCGTCTCGGCAATGCTTTTTTCGGAAAAAGTGGGAAAGCGCTTAGCGTTCGGGTGGATTATGGGAACCATCGTGAGCTTGATCGGCATGGTCGGGTCCTACGAACTCGATGCCCCGACAGGAGCGACGGTCGTCTGCACATTCGGCATCGCGCTTTTGATCCTGGGCGCTGTGCGACCGTTTATCTTAAAGAAGCGCAGGAGACTCGTCGCGGCGACAGCCGCAGCAGGTGCCTTCTTGGGAATTCTAACGTTAGATTCCAGACCTGCTTTGGCAGAATCCGATCCGATGGCTTGTGTGCGTGAAATTCAAAATGTCTGCGTTCAATTGCAAGATAAGCTGGAGACCTGTTTGGCGGATCGTGGAAGCCAATTGTCCACGACTTGCCGCGACCAACTCAAAACGGCTGTGTCGGCTGTGCAGGATCCTTCGGGGCCTGCCGCCTGTATTCCGGATGTTCAGCGCTTATGCCCACGTTTGGAAGCCGAAGCCTTGGGGCAATGCATTACTGATAATGAAGACAATTTCTCTAAGCCGTGCCGCACGTATCTTCAGACCGCCGCCGGTAAAAAGTAAGAGCGAAGGAGCCTATCATGCGAAGAACACTTATACTGGTAGGGCTTACTGGGGGATTATTTATGCTTTTTGGACGAGCGAATGCGACTGAACTGAAAGTGGGAGACATGGCGCCCGATTTTACCGCCGATTCAAGCGCCGGCGCGCCCGTCCATTTAAAAGATGTCCTCGCCAAAGCCCCGATCGTTCTCTATTTTTACCCCAAAGACGATACGCCTGGCTGCACCAAAGAAGCCTGCAGCCTGCGCGACAACTTCGCGGCCTTCCGCAAATTAAACGCCACCGTCTACGGCATCAGCTACGACACAGTCGAATCCCATCAAGACTTTATCAAGAAGTACAAACTCCCTTTCGAGCTGCTATCCGACCACGACAAAACCATCGCTAAGCAATACGGCGCCAACGGCCTTCTCTTTGCCAAACGCATGACCTTCGTCATCGACAAAACCGGAAAAATTGCCTGGCTAAACCCTTCGGTCGATCCCTCCAAGCACTCCGCCGAACTTCAGGACGCTCTCTCCCGCCTGAAATAATCGATTTAAATTAAGTCCCATTGAAATCTACTAAAAGGCCCAGGTCTTTTGTCCTTGGTCTTTTGGTCTATCTGAATCCCTTCATTCGCTATAAAATATAGGGTCTGCGTACGCGCGCGTACGGAAGACCTCGTATGAGTCGATATCTCAATCGCATCCTGTCTGTTTTATTGGTCATCGCTCTTCTCTTTGACGGCATGGTTACTCAGTCTGTTGCAATGCCGGGGACTCCATCACGCTGTTACTCGCTTGTGATCCCAATTATTCAAACGCAAGCGTTGGAGTTGCCGATAGCACAAATGCTCTCCACGTTTAGTCCCGGTGCAAAAATCCGTTCCTCTCCAGAAATTACGGCCCTGACTCCTGAAATCGAAATGGCTTTGCGAATAATGAAAATCCGCCAAATAGCTGGTCTTTTTGTGTGGCTGCCTGGTCTCAATAAAGAATTAGATGATCCGCTGATCAAAGCCACTGTCGTCAAAGAAGATGAAACACCGTTGGATGAGACAGCAGTGGCTGTCTGGATACGAAAGGCTAGACCTGTCTCTTTGGAAGACATGGCGCAGTTTGTAGTACACCTAGAGACATGGATTCGCTTGCACAATTCTCAAAGTGAACTCATTCTAAACGCACAATATTCCGAACTAGCGGGTCATGACATCGCTCTTTATTTCACAAATCCATCTCCCGTGCCCTTATTGGAGCTTGGTCAACTCATAGAAGCCGAAACAAAGACGCCCGGGCTGGCTGCTGTCATCCAGCCCGCTCTCGAGTTTATGGCGGCAAATTATGCCACTGACTTTAATGCACGGTTCTTTGGTCACACAGAGGTCCCTTTGGCGGCTTCTCCAAAGCCTTTCCATTGGATTCCGACACTGCAAAATATTGTGACGTTTCGTTGGCGACAAGTGTCCTGGCTCACGCTTACTTATCATGTGCTGCATTCCGATATCGGCCGCCTCTGGTTTGCGCCAGGTTTGTGGATTTTGATCGGCTCTCTCGGTGGTTTTACATCAGCAATGCTCTGCACTTTCCTGGCCAAATTTGTATTACGACCTGCCTATGAAGGGTTCTTAAACAGTCTCCGTAACGCGAGTCAAAAAGGAGGAGCCCCGCTAAGCTACCGTGACTTTGCTTACGGCTTTTCCTCTGTTCATCCTGAGATGACGCTGTCGGAATTGCGCAAAGCGACCAGCGAACTCTTTTCACTTTCTCTTGGACAAGAAGGGAGCAACCGGCTCCTTCGTGTCTATCTTATGGAACGCTTATTGCAACGAACGATGGGTTTTGAACAACTTAAACACGTTCTTCCGTGTCTTCACGAAGCCTTAATCCCGCCGGGAAGGACTTCCCTGCTAAATGCCTGGGATGCCATTGTTCCAATTCTCGAGACTAACTATTCAAGCCTATGGAACGAGGAGGCCCTTTATATTTTGAACATGCTTCACCTTCCTCTACAGCGACCGTCAGCCCCTATGCTTGAGGTTTCGGAACTTTGGCGGCAAGGCAAAAAATATGAGTCCGTCAGTATGATTTGGGCAAGAAGCGGGGAACTTGCTGAACGAGCTGCTCGTGGCTTAGGTCGTATACTGGTCGCCGCGATTTTAGGATCCGCACGAGGTTTTTCACGCGTTTGGAATCTATATCAAATGGATACAGCTCTTTTCTGGGTTCAGAATCGCTGTGCGATCGCGCTTGGCGCAATACCTCAATTGCCGAGGGAAGAAATGGTACAGGAGCGGGGAGAGTCACATCGTCTCCCATGGCTAACAAGCTCGGCTGACGATACTTTATGCGCGAGTCTCCTCAATGATCTGCGGGCACTCCGTATTCCAGGACTAGAACCGCTTATCGTCATGCTTGAAACAAATGTTCATTTTCTTTTCCGATCTTACATCGATGGCCAATGGTATCCACAGATACTTCGTTGGAATCGCGATGATATCCCAAAAAACTCTCGTGTAAGTGGCTTCGATCTCGAAAACAACACCATCATTCTGAGCCGTCGCATGCCGTCGTTCATTAACATGATTAATCTGTTGCGTTTTGCGGCTTTGACATTTCGTCATCAGGTTATCCACGGAAGAGACCTAAATTTTCATATCGCCGATCCCGTTTTAGTCCGACTTCAACAAAAGGCGCTCATACAGATAGGCCGGTCTTTGGTACATCAAAACGGTCGTTTTATCGAACAGGATCATCAAGATCGCTGGCTGAATGTCATGCATTTCATGCAAGTGCTCCCACATGCTTGGTCCGGTAAGGTCTATAGCAGTCTCCTTCGCTCAGGTGTTTTATTTATGCGCCGAGTACCATTTATGTTAAGCCCAGTTATTTCAGTGCGAGAAGGATTTATTCTAAGCGCCTATTACTTTTTTGGCCGGCGTCTCATTGCCGTTACGGATCAGCCGGTTTACCCTGAAGCGGATACAGGCTTCAAACATATGGAACTGGGCATGAAGCTGTGGCAATTGTTACGGCCTTTTTGGCCTGTTCTCACTCAACTGGTTGCCACGTTGCTAGCCTCCGGTTTTGTATTGGTGATTTTTAACGATTTTGCTTTTGACCTTGATCTCAATTTTGTTTGGAATACGGTGCTGGAATTTAAAGAATGGCTCATATCGCTCGATTGGTTTCACATCGGTCCTGTCATGAAGGCCATTTGGCAGGCAATGCATTCTTCATTCATGTTTATGAAAGAACTCCTTGAATATCTTTTGGCAGGTTTACATATCCATTGGCCGCAATGGCAGTCTTGGCTAATGGCCTTTAAAGAAACCTGTGCACCGCTATATAACGAATTCAAGGACGTCGTTCTCCCACTTTTCTACTCTCTTGGAATGCCGGCACTCATTTTTATTGTCGGCATAGGAGGTGGTTATGCCTTATACCGAAGCGACTTACGTCGAAAAGCGGACCAATGGGGACGTCGATCAGCGGATTTCATCCTGATAGAGGGCTTGACGTTTTTCATGAATGTTCTAGCCTTGCCATTCTCTTATTTCATGGAAACTACGGTGTTGCAAAATTATCACCAACGTATCCTTGCAAAACTCGAAAACTCTCATTTTAAAATAAGTTTCGAGAGAACCATGGGAATTCTCTTTTTGATTGGTTATAGAAGCGCCGAACTGCTAAGTCTTGTCCCTTGTTTTTTAGTTCTCATTACGCTCTCAACTCGTGACAATCTCATTCTCGAGCTCATTCGCATGAGTCAGAGTCAGGGTACGCCTGTTAACGTTTTAATGTTTTTGCCGGTCTTTGCGGTGCTTTTCGCTTTTCCTTATGCCTATTTCTTCCGAATTATGGAGTGGGTTCTACGCGGCCTTAAACAGCGCTCTTGGGAACGTTATAACTCTATAGTCATGGGGGGCTTGGCTTTGATGCTCATGATTGGTGCGATCGCCTTTCCAGCATTCTCTAAATATATCTTCTGCAAGGATCCCTTCGCCTTTTCAACGAGTGCGATAGGCTTGATAAATTCGAAGACTATTCAGAATCACAAGTCATTTTTTATTACTGATCGTCTCAGCGCAGACCAGAACATTGCCAAAGCAGGATGGAAACTTCCTCCTCGGCCCGTCACGATGCCAGCTCCTTGGGATTTTTCGCATGCTGAAGAGCGCTTCAGTAAGCGCAGAAGCTATTGGGATGCTCAAGACCAGTTTAGGCATAGGCGGTATCGAGGAATGGAAGATGTGATCGATCCGGTCACGGGCTGGCCTCTCATTCCGATGCTGGAAGGGGAAGGTCGGGCTCGCCAACTGCATGATTGGCTTTTGCTCCACAAAGTACCCCTATTAAAAGCTCTTGAGGATCATTCTCCCGCTATTTATGGCAACAGCGCTTTCTTTGAACATTTGTTTTCTTATGTTCATGACGACGATGAATCGCTTTTGCTGAATGCCTTTACTCCGGCAGAATGGCGCCAAATTCTTAGCCATTTAACTCATATTTTAGCGTGGCCAGTACCGGCGAGATTCTATGAAGAGGATTACGTGCGTAAGTCCTTAGCACTTTTTGCACTCGATAGCTTTATCTGGGGTGATCAGTCTATCACTGTCAATGGCGTTAAAAGCAGGCGGCCGATGAATGTGATCGATGAGAGTTCCTCGGAGCCATCCCTTCATACGGTTGCAGCGTATCTTGAGGGCTGTACCATCACAGTTATCACCTCACGCGACAACAAGGAAGGGAGGATGCCATTGCAAGTTCTTCGCCAGACGTCTGAGCAGCGTCTTTTGATGAGAGAGGTCATGGTCCTTCTCTCGCAGGTGAAATCGCCGGACAATGATATCGCACTTCATATCCGCAACCGTGTCCAAATTTACACGCAAATGGATCTGCCCAATCGATTGCTTCAAATGACAGAGTCGGATGTTCTCGCTGCACGACAGACAGCTCCGGATCCTTCCGCAACACACACGCCGGATAATGGGCCTCCTATCCCACCGTCCCCTCCTTTAGTGCCGACTCCTGAATCTCAAAAGCCCTCCGAACATCAGCCGCATTTCTGGCGTCGCTTCATTGAAAAATATCGTCACAAACGGCTATTCCACAAGAGTTTGAATCAATCCCCTGCTGGGTCAATCTTCGCAGCCTCATAGGGCGTTTTGTATTCTATAGAGATGCCTCTTACTCCTCAACCAATCATTCCTACGCCGCCGCAAAACCTGGATGGTATAGAACAGACTGATGAATTTAAAGAGGCGCTTCAATTGATGGAAGCAGCGGAAGAGCATGCTTTTATTACGGGGCGCGCCGGGACTGGGAAGTCGACGTTGCTGCGGCATTTTATGGCGCATACTAAACGCCGGGTGGTCGTATTGGCGCCCACTGGGTTGGCCGCGGTGAACGTTGGCGGCCAGACCATCCATTCCTTTTTTAAATTCCCTCCGCAGGTTTTGCAAGCCAAAGATATTCGTCCACTTCCGCGGGAAAAGAAACTCTTTGAGCAACTCGATACGATCATCATTGATGAAATCTCGATGGTTCGGGCCGATGTGCTGGATGCCATCGATCGTTCGCTCAGGTTAAATCGCAATCGTCATGAAGTACCTTTTGGTGGTGTCCAAATCATTGCCTTCGGCGATCTTCTGCAATTGGCTCCCGTCGTGCAAGGGGAACTCCAAGAATATTTCTCGGAAACGTATGAGACCCCATACTTCTTTAGCGCGAACGTGTTGAATCAATGTGATTGGCGGCATATCGAGCTTACGACGAATTATCGGCAAGGGAAAGATCCCGGTTTTTTTGATTTGCTGACAAGACTCGGTCATAACCGCATGACTGAAGAAGATATGGAAAACCTGAATACCCGGCTTTTGGAAGAGGGGGACGAGGAAGACGAACAAGTTGTTATTCTAACGTCGACGAATACCGCTGCTTCTGAGACCAACGCGCGGCGCTTAGCCAATCTACCCGGACTCTCCGTGCAATACGGTGCGAGGGTGACTGGTGATTTTGATGAAGCCTTATTCCCGGCCGAGATGGGACTGGTGGTTAAAGAAGGGGCGCAGGTGATGCTCTTGAGAAATGACCCGGATCGGCGCTGGGTGAACGGGGACGTCGGGGTTGTGGAACGTTGTATGGAGACGGAGCTGCACGTGCGCATTAAAGACCAGGTGTTTGAAATTCTTCCGGTCAAATGGGAACGTATTCGCTATGCCTTCAGCACCGAGGATAATAAGATGGTTCAGGAAACCGCTGGAACATTTAAACAATTTCCAGTGAAGCTGGCCTGGGCCATTACCATTCACAAGAGCCAGGGCCAGACGCTCAAGCAGGCCGTCGTGGATTTAGGCCGCCGCGCCTTCGCCCACGGCCAGGTCTACGTGGCGCTTAGCCGCTGCGAAAGTCTGGACGGGTTGTGGTTACGTCGCCCGTTGCGTGCCAACGACATTATTTTTGATGAACGCGTATTAAATTTTATACGCAAGGTCTCGTAACCTATTGAAACTCTTGCTAGTCCGCGACTTGTGAACTCCAGAATTTTCCTGTTGGAAATCGTAACTCTAGAGCACTTTCCTGAGCAGCTGTCGTTTCGGGTGGAGCGTGATACATTAAAGAGATGGAATACTGCTCGTGCGCATCGAGATGCACGGCAGATTCGATGAGTATTTTTCCGTCTCGGCTGTATTGAGTATAGAGATAAGCTTGTCCAGTCGATGTGAAGACCTGCATTAAAGTGGATGCCTGAAGATCAGCGGCCTGCCCCCGTGTTTCCTGAAGCGTCGCACTCACCAGAACCTGATGGTTGGCCGGCTCGATCGAATTGACCCGGATTTCCACTCCGCGACGTGTGAACGTATAAGGAAGAGCCACTCGGACGGGTGCTCCAGCCGATGGCCGTAAGGATTGTCCATTCGGCTCGGCGGTTCCCGAAGCGGTTTTCGAGTGAAGTGGCTGAGAAGCGCATCCGGCCAGTGTGATGGCAAGGACCGCGGCGGTGTATCGAACTTTCATCAGCGCCTGACCCCTTTATTTTCCGGCACAGCCGCCGGCGCCGGCACATCCATGTTGCGCGGTATCCTTCGGAGTGGATGTCGAATTTTTCGCATCGTCTTTTACGGTCGTCGAGTCCAGTACCAGCGGTTTATCCACGTCCGCCCCTTGTGGAGTTGGCGCGATTTCTTTCTGGTCTTTCGTTTGGGCCGGCGTCGGAGCGTCGGTGTTGTTGGCGGCATAGGCCGCTCCGTTTAAGAGGGCGGCGGAGAAAACGCCGGCGGAGATCAAGGTCTGCAATTGTTTTCTGGTCATAGGAGCTCCTTTAAAACAGTGGTTTCTTCTCGATTCCTCTATTATATTGCCGCCGTCCGACAATAGTCACCTTTTTTTGCCAGAATATACCCAATGAAAAATCGTTGGAGTGATCGCGAAGCCCACGCTTTTGAAAAGCGCTACCAAAGGGTTGGGACGGATTTGGCGCGGCGGACCTATAGCGCGCGCCTGATTGGGCAAGATCCGGATTTGGTGCTGCATGGCGGTGGTAATACGTCTGTCAAAACCACTCAGCTTACGTTGACTGGAAATTCTGTGCGCGTGATCTGTGTTAAAGGGTCGGGATGGGATTTGGACACGATCGAACCCTCGGGTCATCCGGCCGTACGGATGGAGGCTCTCGAGCCTTTGCGCGCTCTGTCGAGTCTTTCGGATGAAGAAATGGTGAACGTCCTGCGCACCAACATGCTCGATTGCTCCGGTCCGACCCCTTCCGTGGAAACGCTTCTTCATGCCTTTTTGCCGCACGCTTTTATTGATCACACTCATGCGGATGCCGTGCTTTCGATCACCAATCGGCCCGACGGTGAAAAACGGGTGCGTGCTTGGGCGGGAGATCGCCTGGGTATCGTTCCCTACATCATGCCGGGATTTGCCTTGGCGAAACTCGCGGCCGAGATTTATGAACGAAATTCGCAGGTGGAGGGACTTATCCTGCTCAAGCATGGGATCTTTACCTTTGGGGACACCGCGCGCGAAAGCTATGACCGCATGATTCGTTGGGTGAGTCGAGCCGAACGGCTGCTCGCGGGATCCAAACGTTTTGTTTTCCAGCCTTTGCGTACTTCTTTACAGACAGAGGCCCGCTCGATTGGCATCGCGGCAAATTTGATGCGTGGGGAATGTGCTCCAACCCGTATGATTATTCGCCATCGCGCGACTCGAGCGATTCTAGAATTTGCGATAAGCCGCCAAGCTCCACGCCTTTCGCAGCAAGGGCCGGCCACTCCGGACCACATCATCCGCACCAAAGCGTGTCCCTTGGTGATGCCTCCGGTCTCCATTGAAAATGAAAAGGTATTTCGCGCCTCCTTTCGCAAAGAGCTTATCGCTTACAAGCGCTCCTATGAACAGTATTTCAAACGCCAAAGTCGGATAAAACGAGTAACCCGAAATCCACTCGATCCTTTACCGCGCCTCGTGCTTGTTCCGGGGATGGGTCTGTTTTCACTGGCCGCCGATGCCAAGGCCGCCGATGTTGCGCTCGATATCTATGAGCACACGATCAAGATCATTACGAATGCCTCACGCGGCGGCCGTTATGAAGCATTGCCGGAAAGCGACCTGTTCGATATGGAATATTGGTTGCTCGAGCAGGCGAAGCTGGGAAAAACATTGGAAAAACCATTCAGCCGTCAGGTGGTATGGATTTCAGGAGCAGCCTCCGGTATCGGACTCGCCTGCGCGAAAGCGTTCGGCGAATGTGGGGCGCATGTTTTTCTCACCGACCGAGACGCGCGGGCGCTAGAGGTCGCTGTCACGGATTTGAAATTGGGAAAACAAGTTGCCAGTATGGTTTGCGACGTGACCCGACGCGCTCAGGTCGACATCGCCTTTGAGCGTTGCGCCATTCTTTTCGGAGGCGTAGACATTGTGCTTTCCAATGCCGGTGTCGCGCCGATGCAGGACATGGCTTCCTGCTCGGATAAGATGCTGCGCGATAGCTTTGAAGTTAATTTTTTTGCTCATCAATCGGTATCCCAGGCGGCGGTGCGGATTTTTGAACGTCAACAGCTAGGCGGAGTTCTTTTGTTTAACGCTTCCAAAAGCGCATTTAATCCCGGCCCTGGGTTCGGTCCCTATTCGCTTCCGAAAGCCAGCGTAATCGCGCTCATGCGTCAGTATGCGTTGGAGCTAGGAAAAATCGGCGTGCGCGTGAATGCCGTAAACGCGGATCGCGTGCGAACGCATTTGTTTGGGAATGGGCTTTTGGCCAAACGTGCGAAAGCGCGGGGCGTGTCCGTCGCGGACTATGTGAAGGGGAATTTACTCGGTCAAGAAGTTATGGCTATGGACGTAGCCCAAGGTTTTGTCGCTCTGGCGCAGTCCGCAAAAACGACTGGAGCTGTCCTACCTATAGACGGCGGCAACGCTGCTGCTTTCCCGCGCTAAAAGGCTTAGAGCTGATTCAGCTGTGTCTTGAGATCGGCAATTTTATCGGTAATGGTCTGGATATCGCGGTGATCGCCGGTTCTTAAGGCCTTGAAGCGTTCTAGGTAAAGCCGACTCAGCTCGGACAGGATTTTATCAATCGCGAGAGCGGAAGTTGTCGTTCGCATGGTGGCATCCCCTGTTTGAAATGTCTTTCTCATGGCACTCTAAGAATACCCCGCTTGTGTTACAGACAAATGTCGAAAATGTTAACGGATTGTTACTGCTTTTTTTCAAGGCTAACCTCCTTGGCTATTGACAATCTAATTTTCATTTGGTAGCTATAGGTACGATGAAGAAAGTAATGCGATTTACAGCCTTCGTGACGTTGGCCGCTTTCCTCGGGCTTTCCGTCGTAGAAACGTTTCACAGTCACGCGGTCCATCAGACGACGGCCAACTGCCCCGTTTGTCAAATCGCGCATCAAACACCGGCCATTCTCACGACACCGGCTTCCTTGGCTCCTTCCTGGACTGCTATTTCGGTTCAGGCCACGATCCCCTTTCAGTCCTACGTTCAGTTCGTTTTTGTCTCCCACGGCCTTTCTCCTCCAGTCCTCTAACTCCTAGCTGTTCGTTCGTCTAATTCACGCCAGGGGTCTATCTTGGCGTGCGTGTTTCCTCAAAAAGCATCGAGAAATAAAGGAGTTATAAATGAAATTTTTTCCAAGAGGGATTAGGTTTTTGGGGCTTACTGCCTTCGCGGTAGTCCTGTCCGTGAGAACAACGTTGGCCGCGGATCTTTCAAGCCAGGATGTGGCCACCAGCACCTCGCCGCTTCAGCTTGCCCCTATCACCATTACGGCTTCACCGGCGCCCAAAAGTTCGTGGAATACGCCGGCTTCCGTATCGGTGGTTGAAGGCCGAAAAATGGATCGCGTGCGCGGGGAGTCCGTGGCCGCGGCCATTCAGAACGAGCCGGGGGTGAGCATGATCGGGGAAGGCGCTACAGTCGCTAAGCCCGTCATTCGCGGCTTGAATTCTCAGGAGATCGTGATTGTGGAAGACGGCGTTCGCAGTGAAGCGGAACAGTGGGGTAATGAGCATGCTCCTGAAATTGATCCTCTCGGCACCAACCGAATCGAGGTCATGCGCGGGCCTAATAGTCTTTTGTACGGATCGGACGCGCTCGGCGGCGTTGTTTCCATCTCTCATCCCGAGCTTCCTAACGCGCACCTAGGTGATGGGCCTCTACGCGGGAACTTCTCCTCGATTGTCAATTCGAATGACAATTCGGTGGGAGAGAACTTTGAAGCTTCCGGCGCCTCCGGCGATTGGGGATACCGAGCTAATTTAAGCCAGCTCCAAGCCGGTAATTTTCGTACTCCTCAGATCGGCTCCGTGCCCAATACGGGCGACAGCGAAGTGCATGGTTCAGGGGAGGTCGGAGTGCGGAAGGATTGGGGTGGTTTGAGCGCGTCGTTTGCTAAATTCAACAAGCGTGTAGAGCTTCAAAATCCCGGCAATCCCTTTCCTCCAAGAGATAATCTCACAGATTCCGAGTTTCAAGTCCTGAGCCATGAACATGGAAAAATCCACGCCGATGTAAATACAGCGCCCGCCCGTCTGGATATCACGGCGGGTTACGACTGGGTCAACCGGAAAGAATACGATTCCCCGGACATCGACACGACCGGGAGCACCTCCAGTCCTGTACCGCCTCCGTCGCCGCACCTGAATTGGGTTGAGGGAAGCTACACGCTGGACGCGAAGGCGCACTTGGTTCCTATGGGGCCATTCCAGGGGACGATCGGTGTTTCCGGCTTACGCAGGGTTGACCAGTCGCTCGGCGTCGTCGATCTGACGCCTTCTTACAATGAAAACAACGTCGGCGAGTTCCTGGTAGAGGATGTTCCCGTGGGTAAGTTTGACTTCACGTTTGGTATCAGAGGCGACCAGTCGGCGTACAACATTCAGGCCAATGACAAAATTGGAATTGATTTCAGCCATTCCATGAATGATCCGCACCCGGTCGCCGCGCAGACGCTGAATTATTCAGCCGTCAGCGGCGCCGCGGGAGGCGTGTACCATATCACCGAACCGCTGGCCTTCGCCGTCAATCTCGGTCGCGGGTATCGAAATCCGGTGCCCTTCGAGTTGTTTGCTTTCGGCAAGCATGAAGGGACAGGAGAATTCTCTATCGGCAATCCCAACCTGCAGCCGGAGACCTCCTTTGATACGGAAGCTTCGCTGCGTTGGGCGTCTGCGCGTGTCAAAGCCGAGGTGGGCGTTTTCCGCAACTACATTCACAATTACATCTACAGTACGTTCGTGAGCCAGTCGCTCTTGCCCGCTGATTTCAACGATCAGACGATTCCGGTGGTCCAGGAACAGCAGGCGAACGCGACCGTCAAAGGAGTCGATGGCGCCATCACCGTCGCCGCGACGGACTGGCTGACGCTCAACTCGGTCTATAACATGGTCCGAGGCTATAACGACCAGGGAGATCCGATGCTCAATACCAACTACATTCCGCATGTGCCGGCGGATAATGTGCTGGTGGGTGCGGATGTCCATGGGAAAATGCTCGGTCCGGTGTCGCATCCGTACTTTGGAATCGATGAAAAGTTCACGGCGGCGCAGGCTCGTACCAATGCCTTGGAGATTCCAACTCCCAGCTTTGCGCTCATGGGCTTGCATACGGGGGGAGAACTCATCGTGATGGGTAACCGGGTGACTCTGGATGCGGGGGTCTCGAACTTATTCAATAAAAATTACATCGACTACAACAGTATCTTGAAGGAATTCAACATCGGAAACCCGGGACGGAATGTGTACGCCAAACTGTCCATTCCGTTCGGAAGTTAATCTTCCCGCGACGTGCGGCCAGGGTCCTTTTATCCTTTTTAGGGACCCTGGCTCCGGAGCGGGTTAAATAAAAATGAGGGTCTTATGCCAAACTTGCCGTTTCTACAACTGTTAACGAGTACCGGCGGAAGCTGGGTGATTTATCTGCTGTTCGCGCTGTCTATCCTGGCGCTGGCGATCATCATCGAGCGCGCCGTCATTATCACCCGCCAGTTCAAATATCAGGCAGGCGTTCTGCCTTCCTTAA
>Ga0207070_1166_pt1 | contig 16054 bp, 15 predicted proteins | sample Alteio_BWMinHeat_92_FD_153591 | JGI IMG/M metagenome (GOLD analysis project Ga0207070, IMG submission 153591) | Enriched cells from forest soil in Barre Woods Harvard Forest LTER site, Petersham, Massachusetts, United States -... | ecosystem: Environmental > Terrestrial > Soil > Temperate forest >...
GTGTATTTGTTGTCTTTAAAAAGTTCGGTGGCAGCGACATCAAGAGCTAAGAAAATATTTTTGCCAGGTTTGTAGCCGGCAGTTTCGGTGGCTTCGAGGATCAGTTCCAGAGCCTCAGTGTTAGAGTTTAATTTTGGTGCAAATCCACCTTCATCGCCAACCCCAGTTGAGAGACTTTTTTTATTAAGGATTTTTTTGAGGCTATGAAAAACTTCGGCTCCCGCACGAAGCGATTCAGAGAAGCTATCGCAAACCGGTACGATCATGAATTCCTGCACATCTAAACCATTATCGGCGTGGGCACCGCCATTTAAAATATTCATCAGCGGGACCGGGAGTGTGCGAGCTTGAGTCCCACCGACATAGCGAAAAAGTGGAAGACCGGCAACTTGCGCAGCTGCTTTTGCACATCCCAATGAAACTCCCAAAATGGCATTAGCACCCAGCTTGGACTTATTTTCGGTGGCATCGAGTGCAATCAGCGCTTGGTCGATGGCTGTTTGGTCACTTGCATTTTCTCCGATCAATGCTTCGGCAATGACTTCGTTAACATGATTTACGGCTTTTAACACACCCTTGCCAAAGTAACGTTTCTTGTCCTCATCTCTCAACTCACAGGCCTCATGTGCCCCGGTTGAGGCCCCACTGGGTACGGCTGCTCGGCCAATGTCGCCAGATTCTAGTGCAACTTCAACTTCGATGGTCGGGTTACCACGACTGTCTAGAATTTCGCGTGCGTGGATGTCAACGATGGCGGACATAGATCGATACTCCCATTTAAATAAAAAAATTGTGAATTCATCTAAAGGCTCCAGTGAGTTTGGTCAGAAGAAATTTTAGTTTGATAGTCTTTTTCGCCCACTCGTACAGACTGCGATTTTTGCGGTGACTTTTTTATAACAGAGTCTAAATCTTGGAGACGTTCAATGACCTCTTTAAAATGCAGTAATGATGAGCTTTGAACACGTTCCCAATCCACTCGTCTCATCGCTTCTTTCACCTGCGGTGTCGTTCGATTTTGTGCCACCAGCATGGTCACAAGTTGTTGGCTTCTCGCCATATAATCGGCGAGGCGATACAATTTCTGCAAACTTTCTTGGAGTTTAATTTCAAACGTATCAGGGGGTAAAGCTGCCGGTAATTCGAGGCTGTTTAATTCTTCGGTTTCATCGGCAACTAAGGTTTCAGTTTTTAATTCATGAGTCGACAATTCAAGCTTTGGCGAGGCTTCATCCTTTGGTGGACCGCTCACTATAACGTTTTTTCGCAGTTGCTCGATTTCTTCAGTTTTCGAGCGCAAGCTCAACTGCAATTGTTCGATTTGCTTTTGCGAGCTTTCAAGGTCGCGTAATATGCTTTGCACCAGTTCGGGGTGAAGGGCTTTTTCATCTTGGATTTCGACGAGTAAATTCGCCTGGCGCGTGCACCACTCGATGGAGAGATGGCTATCCTCCCAGGTCACATGGGCAAGGGATTGTCCAAGATAAGTCGGTAAGGATTCAATTGCTGCCTTTAAATATTCGACCACTCTCGGAAATTCGTGAGCTGCAATTGGTAAATCGAGAAGGACCGAAGTTTCAAGGCGTTTCACATTGGCCACAGGCGGAGGAGGGGAGACAAAGTAGGATAAAAATCTTTGCGGCTGCAAGAAAACATCTTGTGGGCTTTGCAACATGCGCAGCACACTGTCGAGGACTCCCCATGCTCGCAAATCTTTTGATTGATGTCCAATGAGGGTTAGCAAACTTGAATCTTCAACTGAACTTTTATATTGAGTGGAGACGTGATCTAAAAAATCCTCCATCTGTTTTGATTTTAGCCAACAAGATGGATCTCTTAGAAACTCGATAGGAGGAAGATCAAACTTTTCATATAAAGTCCGTTCAAAATATTCCAAATCTTCGCTTTGGCGTTCGAGTTGGAGAAGTACGGCATGTGAGATCTTGCAGCTAAATAACACATCTCTTTTTAGCGAAGCTCAGGAAGCTTGGGAAGCAAAAAACTTCGACCGTGGGAACTCAATCTGATTATCTTCGATTTCAGACATAAATGAAGGAATTTCACCAGTTGGCTCAATACGTCCAGAAAGCTTGCCATTGCGCGTTCTGACTAAATGGCCCATTTTATAAATGGGTTTTACAATGTAATTGAGCTCGTTATCGAGGCCACGTAGTTCAGAAATGGCCATAATTCTACGCGTGCCATCAGAAAGCCGCGAAATTTGAATGACGAGTTCAATTGCACTTGCCACTGAATAGTGCAGTGCTTTTTCTGAAACTTTGCCGTCGCCGCCTAAGGCGAGTGATTCAAGTCTAACTAATGCGTCTTCGGGAGTATTGGCGTGAATGGTGCCAAGGCAACCTTTGTGGCCCGTGTTCATGGCCTGAATGAGTTCCATGCCCTCAGATCCTCGTACTTCACCGACAATGATGCGATCGGGGCGTAGCCTGAGACTGCTCTTAAGCAGATCGCGCATATTGACTTCGCCTTTGCCCTGAGCGTCTGCGTTTCGGGTTTCAAAAAATACACAATGTTCATAATCGATTGATAGTTCACTGGCGTCTTCAATGACAATAATGCGTTGACCACGCGGAATGCAGCTGCACAAGAGCCCCAGCAAAGTTGTTTTGCCTGAGCCGGTTCCACCACTGATTAAAATATTTTTTCCTAAGAACATGCAGATTTGCAAAAAAGCGGCGGCATCAGGAGTGATTGCACCAAGTTGAACGTAGTCTTTGAAAGAAATTTTACTTTGAGTGAATTTGCGGATGCTCACGACCGGCCCGTTGGTGCGTGCCATCGGCGGAATCACCGCGTGAATCCTGGATTTATCAGGAAGTCTCGCATCGAGCCTCGGTTCATCGAGATTGATTCGTCGTTCGACAGTTTGAGCGATGGAGTTGAGTGCGACCAAGAGCTCATCTGCATTCGGGAATTGCGCCGTGGTTTTTTCGAGTTTTCCGCCTCTTTCGACAAAAATCTGATCATAACCATTGATCAGAATCTCAGTCACAGTCGGATCTTCAAGTAAATGCAAAACTGGGCTCAGGTTCTGGCGAACAGTTTGCTGATAAACTTGCATTTTACTTTTGTCGCTCATTTGTCGCTCATTTCAAAATTTCTTGGGTTGCGGTCGCCGGGACTCTAATGTTTTGCGCGCCTGGATTAGCAAAAACAATCATCCGCCCCTCATTTGAGGTTTCAGGACATTCAAAAGAATAAACCCCTTCTTTTTTGGGTTCGAGATAAAAACTCTTCACTTTGCCGTAGTAGGTTGCGTGATGTTCGCCAAAACTATCGAGCACAAAACTCACGTTTTTTTCTTTTTCATTAACGTTGACGACATGAATTTTGTATTTAAGACCTTGGCGCACGCGTAAAGTGCTCGGTACAAATCCTTTGTCTGTGTTAAGAACCACGACTTCTTGGACGGGTTCACCGGGTTGAAAAATCATATCGACCAGACTGCGCTCCTCGGTTGAGGCGGGTCGTCTGGCTTCTTGCATATCTTTGGCTTGCACAGTTTTTTGCCTTCGAGAGAGATCAATATTCCACTCCGCATAAGCCGGTCGCATTTCACTTACAAGCGTTGCCAAAATCGCAAAGCTGAGCGAAAATATTTTTTTTATAAACATAAAGCCTCCTGCGCCTGACGACCTATTGAAGCGACGTCCGCGTTTGAAATTCAGCAAACTCGCGCGCCACCTCAATTGCCAAAAACTCCAAGATTTTTTCTTCAAATTTTGCCAGTTCATAAACCATTTTTTCAGGATCATTTTGGTGTTTGTTGACGACGAGAAAGGCTTGATTAAGGCGCTTACGATAGTGTGGAATCTCGTCATACGCTTTGCACCAGTCTTTTTTAAGGACAGGGTTGATGACACCCATATCGTAGAGCGCATCAAAAACTTTTTGAAGATGACCCTGGAGATGCATCTGCATCGGTTCCTCCGTTGAAATTGAAAATAAATCGCGTCAACAGTCTCATCGGTAGACAGTGCGAAAGACTCGAGAGGGACGAAGGGCTAGGAATGGGATCGGGGGATCGGGGGATCAGAGGATCAGAGGATCAGGCAGCAGGCAGTCTGTCACCTGATAGCAGTAGCTGGATCAGAGGTCGGGTGTCGGGCGAAGCTAGAAGAAGTAGGCTGGGCCTACTCTCTCATTCTGAGGAATTTACTAATACTCGTCCAATTTCTTGTATCTATAGGTTTTCCACATCTCGGGGGCCGCCGGGCCCATTAGGGCAGATCAAAGAGCAAAAAGTGGGAGTCTTTTTGGGCGTCGAGCTTTAGAAGCTTTTCTTGGCTGGAGGCAACGGCGTCGCCAGCCCTAAGAGTTTCTGAATTGACTTGCAATTCTCCGGCGATCAGTTGAATCCAGACGTTGCGCTTGGGTTTAATCTCAAAATCCATTTTGGTGGGAGTTTTGAACTTACCCACAAAGATATCAACATCCTGATTGATTGCGATCGAGCCATCTCGCGCATCTGCTGAGACAACCAGGGCGAGATTTTTTTCTGAAATTTTTTGCTCAAAAGATTTTTGTCCGTAACTGGGTACGATGTTCATTTTTCGAGGTAAAATCCAAATTTGCAGAAGATGGCACTGCTGATTTTTAAAATGATTAAACTCAGAATGGGTGATTCCGGTTCCAGCACTCATGGTTTGCACTTCACCAGGTCGAATGACGGCAGTATTTCCCATCGAATCCTTGTGCTCAAGAGCGCCCTCGATTACGTAGGTGATGATCTCCATATCACGATGGGGATGGGTTCCAAAACCCGTGCCTCCGGCAATTTTATCCTCATTAATGACTCTGAGAACACTAAATCCCATGTTTTTCGGGTCATAGTAATCGGCAAATGAAAATGTGTGCCTTGACCTCAACCAGCCGTGCTCGGCGTGACCTCGTTCTTCGCTTCGACGAATTTGAATCATAAAAACTCTCCTGAAAATAAGCGACAAAACAAGATGAGTTCTGATTGAGTTTTGTAAAGATACTTAACTGGGTCCTTATAGTGTTGATGAAAAAGCTCGCTGGTCCAAGGACCTCGGTGTTTCGTTAGCACATAGATTTGGGCATGGAGCGTTGATTCTCTCAGTAGCTGTGAACAGCAGAAACTGGCTTTTTGAGACTGTAGACTGAGACCGAGACGGGTGACTGAGACTGTAAACTGATTGCTGCTGCCCGCTGCCTGTCTGTGGCCCTACTAAACTCGATCGACATCCTGAAATACGCGACTGCCAACGGATTTATTTTGGCCTTGGTATTTTCCGCGATAAGGATTTAAGGTTGCCTGATCCATTTTGCAGAAAACCAATTGGCAAATTCTTCTGCCCGCCTCAAGTTGAATCGGCAAAGAATTGGCATTGTAGAGTTCGAGTGTGATTCGACCGTGAAAGCCAGGATCAACCCAGCCCGCATTTTGAATGAATAAACCCATGCGGCCAATCGAGCTACGGCCTTCAACAAAGGCGGTGAGATCGTTCGGAAGTTTGACGTACTCCATGGTTGTCGCAAGCAGAAAAGAATGTGGAGGGAGAGTGATTTTATCGCCTTCATATTCTCGATATTTGATTTCAGAATCCATTGAAATCATATTCATATTGAAATCTTCGATCAAAAGAAAGTGAGTGCCCAGACGGCAATCAATAGACGCCGGCTGAATGGACTCTGGGGTTCGTGGTTCAACCTCCAGAGTCTTATTGGCCAGCATTTCTTTTAGCGAGACATCCGATAAAATCATCAGTTTAAATTACCCGCTAATTATTTTTGTTCGGCAGCGCGCTTTTCAAGATACTTTTTGTGAAGTTCATCTTGAATACCCCTTGGCATTGCGGCGTATTTTGCAAACTCCATGGTGAATTCGCCCTTGCCCTGAGTCGCACTTCTTAAATCAGTCGAGTAACCAAACATCTCGGTCAAAGGAACTTCGGCGGTCACGGTGACCGTGCCTTCAATTGTTTGTGTTCCCTGGATGATTCCGCGGCGTTGATTGATTTGTCCCATTACCGAGCCTTGAAATTCTTCAGGCGCAGTTGTTTCAAGTTTCATGATCGGTTCGAGAGCCGTGGGATTTGCTTTTTCATAAGCCTGTCTCATCGCTGCCATCGCACAGATGCGAAACGCCATCTCAGATGAATCGACATCATGATAAGAGCCGTCGGTCAGAACACATTTCACGCCAACGATCGGAAAGCCAATGAGGGTTCCCTTCGCCATTTGCTCTTTAAAACCTTTATCAACGGCAGGAATAAATTCGCGCGGGATTCTTCCGCCGACAACTTTGTTTTCAAAGATATAAGGCAATTCTGAATCAATCGGCAAAGGCTCGATTCGGCCGACGACTTTCGCGAATTGTCCCGAACCACCGGTTTGTTTTTTATGAGTATAGTCATAATCTGCAGCGGCACCGATCGTTTCACGATAGGCAACTTGTGGTTTACCAGCGATCACCTCGCAAGCAAATTCACGCTTCATGCGTTCAATATAAACTTCGAGGTGAAGCTCGCCCATTCCTGAAATAATCGTTTCGCTTGATTCTTCGTCACGATGAACTCTGAAAGTGGGATCTTCTTTTTTGAACTTCTGCAAAGCCTTTGAAAAGTTCGCAGCTCCATCTTTGTGTTTGGGAGCAACCGCAAGTGAAATCACCGCATCTGGAACGTGCATCGATGTCATCGCGTAATTGAGAGTTCCATCAGTGAACGTATCACCTGATGAACAATCAACACCGAATAGAGCGATGATGTCGCCAGCTGATGCCGTTTCAATATCCGCCATCTCATCGGAATGCATCTTGACCAGACGAGGCACTTTGACTTTTCGCCCATTGGCAACGTTGGTGATAAAATCGCCCTTGTTGATTGTTCCTTGGTAAATTCGCATATAAGTGAGCTGACCGTAGCGGCCGTCTTCAAGTTTAAAGGCATAACCTACTAACGGGACCTTTGCATCAACTTGGATTTGAACTTTTTCTTCGTTCTTATCCAGATTCAAGGCTTCGTTTGTGACTTGAGTTGGATTTGGAAGATAATCAGCAACTCCGTCGAGTAATTTTTGGACGCCACGATTTTTGTAAGCCGATCCACAAAAGACAGGGGTCAGTTGCAAACTTAAACAACCTTTGCGAACAGCTTCTCTAAGCTCTTCGACGGTCGGCTCTTGTTCATTTAAGAATTTTTCGGCGACGATGTCATCATAGTCAGCCGCTTTGCCGATCAGCTCATGACGATACTCCCGTGCCTGCTCCAAAAATTCTGCCGGGATTTCTTTTTCAATGACGGTTTCGCCATCTTCACCTTCATTATAACAAGCCTTCATGGTGACAAGATCGATGACCCCTTTAATTTGATCTTCAAGGCCGATTGGGATCTGCATCATCACGGCATTGTGACGAAGCTTTTCGCGTAAAGCCCCAAGAACTCTGAAAGGATTAGCCCCTGAACGATCGAGTTTATTAATAAAAGCAATACGTGGAACATGGTATCTTCGCATTTGTCGATCGACGGTGATGGATTGTGATTGCACTCCAGACACACCACAGAGAACGAGGATTGCACCGTCTAAAACGCGTAAAGATCTTTCGACCTCGATCGTGAAATCGACGTGGCCGGGAGTATCGATGATGTTAATAATGATATCTTTCCAGAAGACGTTGGTCGCCGCTGACTTAATGGTGATGCCTTTTTCGCGTTCAAGCTCCATCGAGTCCATTTTTGCTCCGACACCGTCTTTACCGCGAACTTCATGAATGGCGTGAATACGACCAGTGTAAAAGAGAATACGCTCAGTCAACGTGGTTTTACCTGAATCGATATGAGCTGAAATTCCGATATTGCGAACCTTTTTTAAATCCCACTCTGTTCGTGCTGCCATGAAATTGCCTTTCCGAATAAAATGACTGAATAATTATAATAAAATGTCTATCATGTCTATGATTGCAAAAATGTAATATTTATTGTGCATTTGCTTTTAAGTTAAAAGCAAGCTTGCCGTCAAGAGTTAAGAGTAGGCTTTAAGGACATTTAACCCTCCCTTCGTCTAATTTTTATAGTCATTCAATGAGCTTCGCCATTCATTAATGGCCCATTAGTGAATAAGCTTATAGAATTTTTTAAAAAGGTGGGTTTATGTGTCGTTTTCTTGCCTATAAAGGTCAGCCCCTGCTGATGGATGAGTTGTTGTATAAACCCAAAAACTCTTTGATTAAGCAGAGCGCAATGGCGCACGAAGCTGAGGAGCCGCTCAACGGCGACGGTTTTGGAATTGGTTGGTACGATAAAAGACTTGATGCTGATCCTGGCCTCTTTGTCAGCGTTCGGCCTGCGTGGAATGACCGCAATTTAAGGTCTATAGCCAAGAAAATTGTTAGCCCTTGTATTTTTGCCCATGTGCGCGCCGCAAGTATGGGGGATGTTTCAGAGTCGAATTGTCATCCCTTTCATTTTAAACATTTGATGTTCATGCATAATGGTGGAATTGGGGGATTTCATCATATCAAACGCTTTGTGCGCCGACTTCTCTCAGATGAAATATACGAGTGGATTAGGGGCCAAACGGATTCAGAACATCTATTTGCCTTATTTTTAGAAAATTTGAAGAAGAGAAAGCTCAAGCGAAATACCACTGAAATTATGGCTGAAGTTTTGGTCGCCACGATCAAACAAATTGAAAACATCAAAAAGAAAAACAATATTCGAGAGGCATCCTACATTAACGTCTGCATCAGCGATGGCGAGCATATTTTGGCGATCAGATATGTTTCAAGCAAGCGCGAAACGGCACCGACGCTTTATTATTCAGTCGGTGGAAAATATGTTTGTAAACAGGGTATTTGCCATCTTGAGCCATCGGCATCCCCACATGATCATTCCGTACTGATCGTCTCTGAGAAACTCACCAACAAGGTCGAGGATTGGAATCAGATTCCTCAGAACCATCTATTGATTGTGCGCCATGATTTGAGTGTCGATGTGAGACCTGTTAAGATTTAACAATGCCCCCGAGTTCACCAAATTCTCAAGTACGCTTAAACCTAAACTTAAGCGGTGCACGTCAGCGTTTGGCTGAGATTTTTGGCTTTGCCGATTTTAGAAGTATCCAGGCAGCAGTCATTGAAGATCTTTTAAATTCAAAAAATGTTTTATTGCTTATGCCAACTGGTATGGGAAAGAGTTTGTGTTACCAATTGCCTGCAAGACTTTTTTCTGAAGCGCAGTCAGCTGGCGGCGAGAGCCAAAAAAATGTCGTGACTGCCGTGACAGTTGTGGTTTCGCCTCTCATTGCTCTTATGAAAGACCAGGTCGATGGGCTTTTTAAGAAAAATTTTAAAGTTTGCTTTATCAATTCTTCGTTAGATTCAAATGAAAAAAAATTGCGCTATAAAAAGCTCGCTCAAAATCAATATGAGATAATCTATGTCACACCGGAGCGCTTTCGAAATGTAGAGTTTCGTGAGGCGCTTTTAAAAAATAAAATTGCCCTGCTGGCTGTCGATGAAGCACATTGTATTTCGAGTTGGGGGCACGATTTCAGACCTGATTATTCGAGACTCGGCGAGATTCGAGCAAGTTTAGGCGATCCACTGACGATCGCTTTGACGGCGACGGCCACTCCACAGGTGCAGAAAGATATTATTTCTGAATTGCGTCTTGATCAAGGCGGGGAAAGTTGCTTCGCAACTCATGACGCTGGTTTGGAACGAAAGAATCTTGCGATTTCAGTTGTAGACATTTATGGGCTGGCTCAAAAAGTTCAGGCCTTCGCGGCCTTCAAATTTGAAAGACCAGGAGCTTCCATCGTCTATTTCTCGCTCATCGATACACTCGAGAAATTCTCGCGCGAGCTTTCAAAAATAAATATTCGTCATTTGATTTATCATGGGCAAATGTCGGCGAAGGAGCGTTCGAGGACGCAAAATTTATTTCTCGCAAACGCGGAGGGTGAAGACTCGATCATCTTGGCAACTCCGGCATTTGGCTTAGGAATTGATAAAGAGAATATACGCAGTATTTTTCATGCTGAAATACCTGGATCGATCGAGGCTTATTATCAAGAAATTGGCAGGGCAGGGCGAGATGGCTTGGCCGCTCACTGCTATTTGCTTTTTGACCAAGACGATCTGAGTATCCAAATGGACTTTGTCAAATGGGCCCATCCGGATCCTGGATTTATTCAGGCTCTGTTTAATCTTCTCGAACGAAATCTTGATCGTGTTAAAGCTCAGGGGCTCGATTACTTGCGCACCCAGCTTAACTTTTATAATAGAAGGGATTTTCGTCTAGAGACCGCGCTCAACCAACTTGAGCGTTGGGAGTGTATTTCAAGCACTGATCCTCGAGAGCTCAGTATTTTAAGTGCTCCACCACAAGAATTTTTGCAAGAGAGTCGGCATCAAGAATTTCTTAAAAATCAACATTGCAAGCTTTTAGAGATTTTGCAATTTGCCCAGGCCAACACCGGTTGCCGTATGACCAGAATCAAAAATTACTTCGGTTACTCAGACGATCAATCATGCGGCGTCTGTGACCTTTGCCTTCAAGGTGCAACATGATGATCTTTCCAGATCCTCGTCGGGCAGGAGAAGACGGAGTTTTATGTTGGGGCGGAGAGCTGACATCTGAAAGTCTTTATGAAGCCTACTCGCGAGGGATCTTTCCGTGGCCTCAGGAGGGCTGTCCGATGCTCTGGTTTTCGCCTTCGAAACGTGGAGTGATCGATTTTTCAGATTTTCATATTCCGAGAAAGCTCACTAAAGACCTTAAAAAGGCAAATTTCGAAGTCAGTTTTGATCGTGCGTTTGTCCAGGTCATCTCACAATGCCAAAAAATCAAACGAAAAGGTGAAAAAGGGACTTGGATCACGAGCGAAATGCTAGCGGCCTATACAAAATTTCACGAGGCCGGATTTTGCCATAGTGTTGAGGCGTGGCAAAATAAGAAATTAGTTGGTGGTCTATATGGGGTCTTTGTCGGCGGAGTTTTTAGTGGCGAAAGCATGTTTTATCTCGTCGATAACGCCAGTAAATTTTGCTTGATTAAATTGATTGAAAATCTCAAAGAAAGGTCTTTATCATGGCTTGACACCCAGATGGTCACGCCCCTTGTCAGAAACTTTGGCGGCAAGTATATTGAAAGAGACGAATTCTTAATGAGGATCGAAACAGCAAACGAAAATCTCAAATGGTAAAAAACGAATTGCCGGTGGGAGAACGCAAGGATGATTAAACCTGGAAAAGCCCATGTTAAAAAAAACACCTTCGTGACCCTATGCTATCGGCTATGCAACTCTCAATTTAAAACTCTTGAAGAGCGTACCGCCACCGATCCCTTGATTTTCTTACAAGGTTATCATCAGCTTTTGCCTGCAGTTGAACTTGCTCTCGAAGGTCAAGTCGCTGGCTATACAACGACTCTTAAGTTGAGCCCTGATCAAGCCTATGGGACTTATCGAAATGAGCTCGTCAGCCAAGTCTTGCGAAGCCAATTTGCAGCGCATTTGAAATTAGAATTTGGAATGAAATTTGATACAGAAGGACCCGATGGCAAGCCTCTGGTTGTGCGCATTACGAAAACGGATGAGGACTCTGTCACCTTAGATGGAAATCATCCACTGGCGGGTCAAGAGCTGATTTTTGAATTAAATATATTGGCAGTTCGTGAGGCCAGCGAAGAAGAAATTGCTGAACTTGTACAAGGAGTTACTGGACGATCGAATTTGCATTAAGATTTTCAAAAGGCCCTAGGCTTGTGAGGTGATGAAGGTGACATCAAAAGAACTTGTTTTACTCGATAGCCCGATCGAGGCGTTTAAAATTTGGTTGCAAGAGGCGATCGATGCCGCCTGTGTTGAGCCGACGGCAATGACGCTAGCGACAGCTTCAAAGGACGGGGTTCCATCTGCGCGAATTGTTTTGTTTAAGGGCCTTAAGGGTGAAAGTTTTAAGTTTTTCACGAACTATAGTAGTCCTAAGGCTCGCGACCTCATTGAAAACCCTTTAGGCTTTTTGGTATTTTATTGGGCTCCTTTGAAAAGACAGATCCGTATTTTTGGAAAAGTGGAGAAACTAAGCCAGGAAGAATCTTTGGAGTATTTTCAAACACGGCCACGAGGAAGTCAGATTGGAGCCTGGTCGTCTCCCCAGAGTCAAAGTGTTGCGAGTCGTGAGGCCCTTGAAAAACTGGTTCACGAGACCGAAAAGAAATTTGCTGGACAAAAAATACCCGTACCCCCCTTTTGGGGTGGCTTCATCCTGAGTCCTGAGAGCATTGAGTTTTGGGAAGGGCGAGAGCACCGAATTCATGAGAGATTTCTTTTTAAGAAACTAAATAAGCAATGGGCAAAAAGCCGCTTGGCCCCATAATACGACAACTGCAGTGCTAGCGTCGACTCGAGCGGCAGCATCTTAAAATTGTCGCGTTAAGGCTGTCCCTGCAAGAATTTAATAAACTGACCGAGAAGATCCGTGTCGCTAATTCGATTTTGAAATTTGTCCGCGACTTGCTTTTGATCTTCTAATGCGGCTCCAGCTAGCTTAATCTTTTCTAAAATGCGGTTACGATCTTCGGTCGTCAATGCTGGACTTTTTAAAGCTGCCTCTTGTAACTCTACGAGGGGTTCATCTTGATCCTTTATGTTTCCGATAATATTCACGAGCGCGCCAATCATTGCAATGAGTTTTCTCGGCACAAGAATTGGGTTTTTTACTTCAGATGAGGCTTCGGGCATATATGGATTTTCAAGAAGATTTGGATTTTGACGTTCGAGCTCTTCATACCAAAGTGCAAGTTTTGGTGGAAGAGGTCCCTCATCCACGAGTCGAATTAAATGCTGAAGATTAACGATATGAAGAACGACTTCTCTTAATTTTTTGCGCAGTTCATGAAGGCCGGTGGCGAGGTCATCTGTATCGAAAGCTCTTTTTTGTATTTTATTATTTAAATGAGAGGTAAATTGAATCAGCTCACTTAAGAGAAACTCGCGGTCTTTTTCAGCAGATAGCCAATTTGAATAATCTTGAAGCTTCTTTTCGAGATCTTGAAACGTCTTGTTGGGATCCTCTAAAAATTTTGCAGTATCGAGAGCTGCCTTTAGGTCTGAAGCGGCTGAGGCCGCTTCATCTTTGAAAAAGCTGACAAGCGCGGGTTCACTGATCGTGATGGGTTTTGACTGCATTTCTTGTTTCAGTCCGACTTTTCCGAGAAGAGATTCAAAGTTTTTGAAAAACTCGACATTTGCTGAGAAAAATGAGGCGTCAATTGTCTTATAAGTTTCTGACAAAACCCAAAGATCAAAAAAGTATCGGCGGACGTCGAGTTGAATAAGTTGTTGTAGTTGTTGCGGCCAGGGCTGGTTTTGGATCTTTGCAAAAGTTTGTTCTAAATCAGAGAGTTCGTGAACGTAGATCTGCTCTCCCCAAGCCTTATTTTCCACATACCCGTATGGGAGGTCCTTGGTCACTGAAGTTGATGTTGAAATTGGGTTTGACAATAGGGCCAGACATAGATCAGTCGATGCACTGGTAGTGGCGCCAATGGCAGTTGCTAGTCCAAACAAAATGAGGCTGAGTCTAAAATTTTTATTGAGCATGGACTTACTCTCGAGCACAACTCATGCCAAACGAAGCCTTCTTAGCTCGGGTCTGCGAATTTGATTTCGACGAACTTCTCTGCAGTGGTGACAATTTGAGGACTCCGCAATACGGAGCTAGGTTCAAGGAGCTGCGTTTCGAGTATCCGTAAACCCAGTATTTAAGAAACTTGCAAGAGTCGGCGGCTGATGGCTCCCGCACATCATGGGCAAGATGGGCACCGCCAGCACCTGCCTATGCATGAGAGCATGAGCACGAAGGGAACCGAAGAGGCACCGCCCCGCATGTGTCGATTGCCTCAGTGAAATGTAAACTGATTATGGCATTGATTGCACGACTGAAAGGCTGGAAGAGGAACTGGATGCGCCGATACCCCCGTGGCATCTCGCAAGTGGCAGTCCACGCATCTTGATGGGGTTCCTTGATAAATGCTGCGCTGATGGCAGGATGAACAATCTAATGTTCGATGGATTCCTCGGAGTGGAAATCGACTCAGTGAATGTTTAAATTTTGCCACTTCCCAAAATTCTTGTCGGTGGCAATCGCCACAGTTGGGAAGAGTGCCGCCATGGATATCATCTTTATTGTGACAGGCAATGCAGACATTGCTCATGCCACTGAGTAAGCGATTGTTAATGTGACATTCGGTGCACTCCAAATTGTAGTGCACACCTGATAGGGTAAAGTTTTTGTGAAACTCCTGATTACTTCTCCAAGTCTTTTCGTTGTGGCATTTTGTGCAAGTCGTTCCAAGTGAGGGCTTATGAGGGTCCTTATGGCAATCGACACAATTGCTACCCATCGGCTTATACTGAACGACAGGCATTTGGGTTTTTGCAAAAGTCACAGTTTTGTTCACCATGGGCTTGTGACATTCCCCACAAGCGACGCTGGCATGCTTTCCGTTTAATTTAAAACTGCTTGATTTGTCGTGATCGAAGTTTTTAAGTTTCCAGGAGTCGAGTCCATGACATTGGTCGCATTTTTGAGGCAGTTGTCCGGCGTGATAATCAGCATGGCAGCTGAGACATTGCGCGCCTATCGGTTTATAGAGCACAACAGGCATTTGGGTTTTTGCGAAAGTCACAGTTTTATTTGCGATGGGCAGGTGACATTGGCTACAAGCAGTGGTGGCGTGCTTTCCAATGAGTTTAAAACTGCTCGATTTATCGTGATCGAAGTTTTTAAGTTTCCAGGAGTCGAGCCCATGACATTGGTCGCATTTTTGAGGCAGTTGCCCAGAGTGATAGTCAGTATGGCAATTGAGACATTGTGAGCCGATCGGCTTGTAGCGCACGAGGGGCATTTGGGTTTTTGCAAAAGTCACAGTTTTGTTCGCCATGGGCTTGTGACATTCCCCACAAGTGACGCTGGCATGCTTTCCGACTAATTTAAAACTGCTTGATTTGTCGTGATCGAAGTTTTTAAGTTTCCAAGAGTCGAGTCCATGACATTGTTCGCATTTTTGAGGCAGTTGTCCGGCGTGATAATCAGCGTGACAACTGACGCAGCCCTTTTCATCGAGCTCGGCGAATTTATACTTTGAAGTTCGATGCGGAATAACGATCTTAGGATCAAAGACTTTGCCTCCGTGGCATTGGGCACAGTTGAGATTTTTTTTGTAAGTGACATGGCACTCAGCGCAGTTGAGATGGGAGTGTTGCCCGAGAAGTTCAAAATGAGTTTCCTGACTGTGTGAAAAGTGAATATCTTTAGTCCAAGAGGAGGTTACATGACACTGGTTGCAGTCCTTCTTTGCCCATTCATCTTTGAAGGCGTGTACATCTTGTTTTTTGTGGCACGCGACACAAGAGGTACTTAGACCGAAATAAACTGGATCCTGAGGTCGAACTCCTCGCTTCTCACGAGTTTTAGTATGACATTGAAAACATTTTACCTCGACATGCTTACCGTCAAGCGTATACCCCGTAGAATTATGATCAAAATTTTGTATATTGAAAGCTGTTGAATCAAAGCTGCGACCTTTGTGATCTTTGTGACACTCGGTGCAGGAGGTGTCGGCCGCTTTTCCGTGAAAGCCTTGTTTGCGGATGACGTCCGCTTTGATATTTTTATGGCAAGCGAGACATTTATCGTTGGCGATTCCTTCACCTGAGCCATGACATTTTAGGCAGTTATCTGCGAAATTTTTGTGACTTTCAATCATTGGACCAGGACTCAAAAGGTGGCCGACGACACTCTCACGATCGCGTGCAATAGTCGAAGCGCTTATTAAGCTGATAAGGAGAAAACTGGCAAATATAATTCGGTTCATAGCCGTCCTCTCGAAGGAGCACCATCGCGGACATGGGCGATTATTTGACTTCCGTAACGGTAACTCAGCTTAAAATAAATGCCTTGATTTCTAAAATTTTCAGCTTGAATTTCTTCAAGGCTAACAGTCATAAACAGCCGTGTGTCGATGTAACGGGCGGCGCTGAGATCGGTCGTGAAAGGATG
>Ga0207070_1168_pt1 | contig 16013 bp, 21 predicted proteins | sample Alteio_BWMinHeat_92_FD_153591 | JGI IMG/M metagenome (GOLD analysis project Ga0207070, IMG submission 153591) | Enriched cells from forest soil in Barre Woods Harvard Forest LTER site, Petersham, Massachusetts, United States -... | ecosystem: Environmental > Terrestrial > Soil > Temperate forest >...
GATGGCTTCCCCGATGCGGAGACCGGTAACCGCGAGAAACAGAACTAGCGTTGCATACGGCTCTTTCAGTTTCTCGACAATCGCGCTGATCTGTTCCACGGTAAGCGGCTTGTGCCTTCTCTCAGAGATACCGGCTTCCGGCAGTCTCAGTTTGGAGCAAGGATTCTTCTCAAGCCATCCATTGTCGATAGCCCAAGTTAAAACCTTGCCGAGAGACACGCGCATCCCGCGCAACGTGTTCCTGCTGTACTTGGGTGCCTGCTCCGCTAAAAATACCTGCACATTCTCACGGGTGATATCGGCAACCTCGCGGCTTCCGAAAACGGGAAGGATGCGAGAGCGGAGAATCTTTTGGTAGTAATCGGCGGTCGTCCGTTTGATCGTAGGCACGTCCGCGATTTGCCAGCGGTCGGTCAGTTCTGAAAACGTCATGGCAACCGTAGGTTTCTTGCGAGTTGCAATCTGCTCTTGCAATCGCACAGATGCGGCTGACCGGGTTGGAAGTTCGATTAAGGTTCCAAGGCGTATATTCCGCGTACGGCGAATGATGCCCGTCGCGGTCTGCACGTCCTCACGATAGCGTCCGTACCACACTTTTGCTGCACCTCGTTTGTACAGCGAGCCTTGCTGATAACGCTGAAGCATTCTTCCTCCGTTCGGCTTCAGCGGTTTCCCAGCAGGCATTCTGCCTGAGAACTGGCGTTGCAGCAATGCTGGATTGAAACGAACTAGACGGCCAACACGAACGGCGGGTAATTCTGCGATGTGGCGACGTACCCAAGACGGCGAAACTGCGAGCACGTTCGCGGCTTGCTCAACACTGAGCAGGTTAGAAGAATTGCATCCTTCCACTGTCCTCCTATTTGGAATCGCCTCTAGGGTAAGCAATTTTTTGCTTACCCTTACGGCGTGTGGCGCTGGCGGAATCACATCAGATTTTTTTTGCCTGAGTGTTGATCCATCGAACTTTCGCAGCTAAGCAGATTGCGCGGTCTGCTCAGCCGGTTTCGCATCTGCCTGTACAATCTGGCGATGCTGATTCGTTTTTCGAGCTGCTATAGGTTTTACAGCACCCAGTAACTGAAGCTTGAAGAGCTTCAATGGCAGCGGCAACAACCCTGTTCACAATCGCTTTCACCATGATGGAACCCTTCCCGGAACGGTCAACTTACGCGGATCAAAGTTTTTTTCTGCCTCTCGCAGTTCCTCTGGCGTAGGTTGCCGATTCCGTTCCCGAATAGCGCGTATTTGTTCTCGCGCCTGCTCTTCGGCAACGAACTCGCGGAACTCTTTCGATAACCGTGCAGAGTCAGCCGAACGAACACCAGTCTGTATCAATATCGTTTCGGCATGACCGGTGCTCGATTCCCGTTGCTCTTTGCCACATCCTGAAAATGAACACTTTGGGTTGGTCTGCAAACGCTCGTGCGGCTGTGTCTGTTCGCTACGGCATATTTCACATTTACACAAATACGCCAACGGTCGCAGACGTGCGATTTTCAGGATTTTCAGCGTACCCCGCTGCTGTCCCTCTAGTGATTCAACTCCATTCATTTTTGCTTTCTCCTATCGATTTGGAACCAGTCTGGCGAGAACGTCCGGATCGATGCCAGGGTGTTCCAATTGCCATTGCGTGAAACCCTCGCCGGTACGCGGGTCGCGGGCGACGATGGCGGCCTTTTTGGGACCAGAATCAAAATCAGGTATTGGCAACGGCGGACTCCCACCTTGGGAACTTGTACTCACTGACTGATTCGCCTGGGCAACTCGGGCATAACCGGGCCAGTACCGTACTTGACTAAACGAATCTTCCGACCGGTCAGCGTAGAGTTGCAGCGCAATCAAAGCAGGTACGTCCGGATAACGGTATGTCGATCCATCACTGAATGTCACAAACAGGTCAACCTTTGACGCAGCAACTTCTACAGCGGCTCCGAGACCTTCTGAAGCGGCTGCACCTAAAACCGACAGCGGCAAATCCGGAATCTGCACGTCCTGTATATGTGGCGGTCTATTGCGGCTCATGCGGCTCTCCCGCGCTTTGTCCGGTCACCGACAGGACGCGTACATTCACATTCCAATGTGACGGCCAACGTATCCGGCACCAAATCCGCTACCGGTTGCAAACCGTGTTCTTTGCATAGTAGTTTCGTTTTCAAACGCTGCAGACCTAGCCGCGTCCATTCGATTCGTTGGTCATCTGTAAATAACATCGGTCACTCTTGGAATCGCAAACTCACCGAAAACCAACCGGCGATAGGTCTCCGAATCGGTACGGTCAAGTTGATATTGCGTGAAACCCTCGCCGGTACGCGGGTCAGTGACTACCACCTTGGTTCGGTATTCCTTCCGGCGCTGCTGAGCTTCTAGCTCCGGATCACGTTCGACGCGCAAGTTGACTCCGTGCTGATTCACCTCAGGGTTTGGGGTTTCCGGTTCCGGCTTCCGTTGGACGATCCCCATTCCGAGCAAGAGTGCAAAAGTTCTGGAGACATTCAGAAGGGTAGGTTCAAGCCGGTTCCTTTTCAGGAAATCGCATACCGCGTCATAATGCAGTTCGCGGTCAAACTCCGGAACTCGTTTGGAAAACTGCTCGAATGTCGCACGAATCGCGACAGTCGAAAGCTGGATATCGGAATCGATGCGGAGGTCTAAGTCGAAACCTAAACTTTGCAACTCGACATCTTCGAGCGGTCGCGATCCGGCGAGAATGTCTCTTTCCGCGACGGCTTTGGTGTTGATTAGGTGTTTGTGACTGGCAATCGCTCCGCGTATAGCAGGGTTGGATTCTTCGCTCGGCATCAGTTCACGCCACCGCGAAAACGGTAACGGCTCTACGTCCCAAGCCTTTCCAGCGAGTCCAGCGTCTTTGAAAGTTTGCAGATAGCGTTGATATTCGATTGTGTCTTCCGCTTCGCGCTGTTGTGCTTCATACTGCCGTTCCCATTCGATTCGCTCACGTCTCTCTTGAAGTTGTCTGGCAGATGGCATTTATTTCCCCTTTTTGCAATCGCCGGACAGCGGAGTCGGCGGCAGTACGCGGCGTAGCGCATCGCCGGATCGGTCGCTCTTGATCGTTTTGACTCCATAATCCGCTGCACTTCCATCGGTAGCGACTTTGACTTCCCGAATTTGCCCGCAAAAGTCTGTTTGTGTTGCTGTTGGTTTGGTTTTATTGCTCATTGTGTTGTTCTCCTATTAAGGCCGAATCGATTACGGGAATCGAGACGGTTACGTTTTCGCCGCGCTGTGCGGCTTTGATTGTTTGCATGATTGTGAGTTCGGCAGCTAACTCGATGCGCCATCGTTCAAGTTCTTCGGCTTTTCTCCGGCACTCCTGGCACGGTGAAGGAACTAGCACGATTTCACGGATACAGTCGCGGCTCAGCGTCGCAAGCGCGTACTCATACGCTGGCCTTCCCTTGTCAGATAGCTTGGAGGTCGGTGTGTCCTCCAAGCTATTTTTGCGCGCCCGTGGCTCCGGTTTCGTAGGTCGAAACCATTGCCAGATGCGGTTAAGCCTCATCTTGTCCGCGCAGTCTTAATGAGATTTCGGGGATACTCACCTTTCCGCCGAAGCTGTACGTAGGGTGTTCCCAGCAAAACGAAAACTCGTCGTCCTTAGCTCGAAATCGACCGTTCAACGGCGGCCACGGTGCCGGTATTCCGGCTTTTGTGTCGGCAATGTCTTGCGACACAACGGCGTCATGCTTCCGTATTCGCTCTTTGCAATCGTCCGTCCTGAGCCAATGCTTAAGCTCTGGTTTTGGCTCACGCAATTTGTTCCATATCGGGCGAAGGCGGTAATAGACGAAATCCGGCGTAGGTTCCGTGTGCTCGTGTGACTGCGGTATCGGTTCCGTGATACCTAGTCGCATTAGCTGCTCGGCAGCAGCGGTTCTTAACTCAGACGATAGGGTTTCGTCCTGTGCTATCGCCTTCAATCCGTCAATTTGTTCTGTTTCCATTTGTCCTTTCTTGCTCGGCTCGCTTCAACAGCGCGTCGATATCGCAGCTAGTAGCGAATTGCCGCTTGACCGATTCCAGCTCTTCGGCCAATACGCGGCATCTCCGCTCGGCGGCTCGTCGTAACCGACCTTGTGCTCCTAACGCGGCACGTATTGGTGCGCTCTTTTCACGTGCCTGCAAGAAGTCTAGGATTCTATTTGCAGCGGCTTGCCGGTCAGCCTGTGACGCGTCCGGCGAATCCAATACGCTCTGTAGGTGCGCCAGTGCCCGTTGTTCCGCTTGTAGCAGCGGGCGGTCGGCCTTTTTAACGTAGAGCATCGTTAGCCTCATGCTTCATTACTGATGCCGCATAGCGTACGCAATCGTTGAGGGTCATCGGGTTTGTGGTCCCCTGCATCTTCCGTCGCTTTGAGCTGGCTCTATTGATCCCTTTTAGAACTACTTCGTGTGGAAAGATTCCGGACCACTGAACAAACTGAGCCGCTTCAGGTAATTCCGAATCAGGCATAAGTGCTGCCCACAGTTGCCGCAACTGTTCGGCATCCTGAATTTGTTGGGTTGCTGTCATTGAGTGACCTTCCTCTCTCCTTGTTGAAGCATGGCGGCTTCGATTGCGCCGAAGTGCTGCACGAATCCTGCCGGACCTTCTCGCGCCATGGTTCCAGGTGAGAACGATGTATGCGCGAACTCCGCGACGGTTAGAATCTGCTCCGGTGACTGTCCGTTATGAAGCAGGGTCTTGATACCGTTTGTCCATTCGGTTCTTTGTTCAGGATGGGTAGAGCCGATAGTGTTCGTGATGGCGGTTGAGAGGCGTTCGGCTTCAGCTTGCGTATCGCGTACCGCCTGTCCCGTTTTGGGGATTGGCGCGCCTGTCCTAGTGGCTCCGCTGTCGCTCTCGCAACGCTGTGCTCTCTTTTTGGGTTTAAGGAACCTTCCGACAAATTCATCCATTCCCGATTTCGGGAACGGCTTTAGGTAGTCAGGATAGGTAGTAGGTTGGTTTGTTTCAGTATTCCCTATCAGTATATTTCCCGGATTCGGGAACGGTGAGTCATCTAATGGGAACGGTGAGTCACCTAATGGGAACGGTGACTTAGTACCATTCCCGATTTCGGGAACGGTTAATCCACATTGATTCGGGTGTTCTGTAGCCCACTCTTCGTGTGTCAGTACGCGGTATTGTCGCGGACTGAACATACCGTCTCGACGGCGAACTGAATCCTTGAGGAGTCTCAGCCAACCCTTTTGAGTGAGAGCGGCAGCAATGTTGTAAATAGTGTTTTTGCCGGTGTCTTTGAATCGGGCCGCGATACCAGGGCCGTTAAAATATAAGATTCCAGTTTGGTGGGAGAGACTACGGCAGATTTCCCAAAGACCGAATTCGGCGGGAGTCAGGTGATAGTTGGTGAAGCATTTGGTTTCGTTATTCTTGCTCATTGATCCTTTTTCGTTCGCCCAGGTGAACCCACTGGACAGATATATCGTTCTTACAATTCCGCTAGTGACGTGGGAAACAATAAGATCGGTAGCCCACTGTCGGCCCATTTCGCCGTGCTGAAGTTGTTTTCCAGGTGCTCAACTTCTTTCGATATCGACAGCGGTTTGTGATCTAGCGCCGCGTCGCGCAGGCACAGTCCGTCGAGTAACGGCAACTTATACAACTGCCAAAGCTCGGCTAGTTTGTCGGTTTCGGATTGGGTGAGTTCATTGGAATAAACGTCCCTCGCTAGCTTCTTAAGTTTCATTCTGGGTTCCTTGATGCGTCGCACGCATTTCGACCGATAGGTACACGTCGGCCATTTCGTCGGTGGTAAGTGTCACGGTAGCGAGTGGCGGCATTTTGCGCGGTAAGCCGTCGTATAACGGGCCGCTGTACCTGCCGTCGAATACCAGGCACCTAAACTTGTTTCTCTCGTTTTGGTGCAGGCGACGACGTTTGCGTCGTTTTGCTTTTAACTCAAGTGTTTTGCGCCTGTATTGCTCGGTCGCCCGATGTGCGTCTTTTCGGCACGCTGGCGAGCACGAACTATGATCTGCTCGCTTGGGTGTGAACTGATTTGTGCAACTTGGATTAGCGCAAGTCCTGAGCGAACTCAGGTTATCGTTCAGGGTTTCCTATGGTGGGATACTGCTTTGCAACTACGCTACACCGTGCCGAGCGTAATGCTTGGTAACGGTCTAGAACGGTCAGCGTTGCGATACTGCGGGACATGGCCGCTGGAAAGCTCTGTCCCAAATCTGATATTGGAGAAAAACCCAAAGTTGAAGTCCCGATGCCGTCCAGTCAGCACAGTCCTTCAGTCAATGTTGAACTGTCTTATTATCCCAAATTGAAACCCGAAAGTCAACATCAAAGTTAAGAAATCATCAATGAATACGCGGGGGAAACGTATTGTTGAGTACGTTCTATAAACTCTTCCACTGCTCGTTAAGACCCCTTTTTTTTTGGTCCAGGGTGATATACTGCCGGACGGAAGAGGCAAAACAATGTTCACTGGTAAAGCCGTTTTTGTTGGCATCGCAGCGGTGTTCGTCCTGTACGCCGGAATGTGGGTGTACAAGAGTTTCAGCCAAGTTTCCGGAAGCAGGACATCGGGACCGGGAGTTATCGTCCCTAATCTTGTCTGGGTTCTCACCAGTCCTGTTTTCTGGGGTACCGCTGTGCTGCTGTTCTTTGCCGTCGCCCTTCTGACGGCAAGACTCTCCGTGCGTCATTCATAAGCTCACCTATTAGGTACCGGTCAGGACCACCTTTTTCTCTTGACTGTCTGGAAGAAATCCATTCTGGGACTGCTACCACCCTTTTTGGTTCGGATTCGCCTTTGGCGGGCCTATGCTCTCAGAAGGCGGTAGTCCGGGGAGCTTCCAGGGGTGGGGGTCTGATGCCCACTTGACACCCTATTCTCCCGTACCGCTGCTGTCTCTGCTCCTGCTCCCTGCGAACCGGATCACTTCGCCGGAGAGGTGCTGCTACATTGCGTAGCGTCACCTTGGTAGCTTGACCGGGTAGCGCCCAAAAGTGGCCATAAGGGAATCCAGGGTAAATTCAGGGGTGATCGAAGGGTAGGATTTCTAGCATCGGTACAAAAACCCTACCTAACATCGCTACCTATGCCTGCTGAAACTAAAGGATTTACGTTCCACGTGACTATCGTTTCAAAAACAGTAGTTTGTGTACCGATTTTTCTTGACTGTCGAGGGAAACCGTCTTATCGTGCGAATGTATCTCAGAGCCACGCCTAAGAGCCGAAGAGCAGAAGGAACAGAGTAGCGAACCGGCATTGGCAAGGCTCACAGAATGGCTCAGGAATGCGATTACAGGCTCTAGGATGTTGCTTCTAGGGTTTGGGATAGGGAAAGGTAGCTTACCAATGAACGTAGCCATATACGCCAGAGTTTCAACGAAGGATAAGCAGGACGTGAGTAATCAGCTACGCCAGCTTAGGGAGTTCTGCGAGAAGCAAGGATGGGTCATCTGTAACGAATACGTTGACCGTCTCAGCGGTAAGCGTAGCGACCGGCCACAATTCCAAGCTATGTTTGCGGCTGCTTCACGGCGGGAATTTGACCTTCTGCTGTTTTGGTCCTTAGACCGCATGACCCGCGAAGGCGCACTGCCGACACTCCGGTACTTGGAGCAGCTTTCCAGCTATGGCGTGAAGTTCCGCTCATTCACTGAGCCGTATTTGGATACGCTAGGCGGGTTCGGTGAGGCAGTGGTCGCGATCCTGGGTTGCATCGCCAAGCAAGAGCGCACGCGGTTATCAGAGCGAGTAATGGCGGGTTTGGAACGTGCAAAGGCTCAGGGACGCATCGGCGGCAGACCTACGGCGCTAACTGTGAACGCACAAGCCGAAGCTCGCAAGCTCCGCGCTGCTGGCCTTTCCTTCGGGGTGATAGCGGACAGGTTGCACGTTTCAAAGCCTACCGTGATGCGGGTGTGTTCAGCGTAAAGCGTATCGATACGCTTGATTCTGGTACTGCGATGCTTTTTTGAGTTCTCTAGATGTTGCCGAGAAAAATAACAAATATTTTTTCGGTTACTAGCCTACGCGGTACTTTGCACGGTCATGGTTCGGCGCTATGCTTTGAGTGGATTTGAAGGGGAAATAGGATGCAACCGGACATGAGTATTGAGATCGGGATGGCTCAGGAGCTTGAGGCTCTTGGAGCAACTGAGGAACAAATCGCTGGGTTTCTAGCAGCGTCCATAAAGAGCCGTAAACTGCAAGTTGAACTCTTTGGTCAATGCAAAAACGGTGAGCCGGAAGACTGCGAGTGTAGAGTTTGCAATCCCTCTGACGAGGAATCGGAGATCATCGAAGATAAGAGCCGGAGTCATTCAGAGAAGATAGCCAAGCTCAACGTGATCCGTGGTAGAGGTAGGCTTATCGAGTTTCCGTCCAGCTAAGACAAGCCCTCACAAACACAAAAGCCTGTCGGTTTCGATGGTTCCGACAGGCTGTTTTGTTTTTGATCCTGTTCCGTTCTACGCGGCTTCTCTTCGCAGCTTCGCCCGTGCTCGTTCCCGCTGTGCTTCCAGCTTCTCGATTTCTGCCTTCGGCTCTTTCCTGTCCCTGGCGTGGCGAATTAGTTGCGTCAGGCGGCTGATTTCACGATGTACGGGTGTTTGTGAGCTACGCTTGCGCCGTGGCATGACGTGATCCGTTCCAGGTAGTACCGCACGCATACGGTCAACACGTTTCTCAGTGACCGTGATGCGACGGCGTACCTCACGGTTCACACGCGCTAGTTCCTCCATCAACTCTTCGTCAGTAAGACTCTCTAGGTCTCTGCTGCTCTTGCTGGCTTTCATACGTACAACCCTCCCGATAGCGGGAGAGTGTAGCACACCGTACCGCATACGGTAGGGTTACCGAAGCGGGACTCAGCTACATGCGACATCGGTAAATTCGACTGCTCCACCATGCCCTGTGAATCGTGATAGCTGGAAACACCGTTTGATGATTCCCTCTTTCATAGACGGTTCGGCTTTAATTTCCGCTTCGATTATCACGCCACTGTCAGGAATGCGAGTTCCATAGCGACTCTCGGCGTCACGCAAGGCAAGCCATGATCCATGTCCCCACTCGCTAGTTTCAACATTTGCGACCGTGACGTGAGCAGACTCCCCATGCTTCAACAGGAGAGACCTATATGCTTTTCCGTCTTTTCTCAGAAAGCAAAGGCGAGCTAGCGGGTCTGGATTCATCAAATCGGCTACCGCTCTTCTAATACGTATGCGAACTTCCCATGTTGCGGGTTCACCATAGTGGGTTAATTCGATGGCTGCAAAGTTCCCGCCGTGTGCAATGACATCAGCGGAATGGGGTGAACGCCAACGCTTTATTGTTCTGATTAACCATCCGCCGAGCTTACTCACTCCCACTGCACAAACTATCGTTCCAGAAAAAACTGAGCCAGTAGCAGCCCAATATGCTGCCGGGTGGATTGCAGCACTTGGCATTTTGTTCCAGCTTTGTGAAATCCAGGTAACAACAAAGCCGAGCGGTACCGTCCAAAGCCAGTGAACGACACTTATGTGCGAAATCCATTCCCAAAGCTTTTTGAATGAGAATCCAGACCGGGTATCAGACATGCGAATAACGTGTAGGACCATCCAAAGCGCGACATCCAAATGTGACGTTAGGAGGGAATACCATCATGGTTTTTTCCGAAGAGAACATTGAGCACCTTCATGACGTGCTCACTGGCGGAGTCAACACCGTGCTAAGTTGCGCAATCTCATCGACGGTTATGTGATGTCGGGCACCTTCCCGACGTGCAATCTTCGCATAACGACGGAGGTCAGAAAGTGCCGTCATCGTCCCGGTTCCGTAACGGGCTGTGTGCCAACACAGCACATCGGCTGCCTGTAGCCGAACATCGTCTTTTCCCGCCGAAATGAAATCGCCAGTCCTACGGCTGAGTTCAGGTTTACCTAACGACTGAAACGCTTGCGCGAGCGTCGAATGGAAGTCCTGCATGTATCTTGTGACATGGCCTTTCTTCTCGACAGCGAAATCAACCTTCTCAACCTCAGGATGAAAAATTTCGACGTAGGACAGCACCATGAATGTATAGGCGAGAAAACACGTGTAATCAGGGTCGAAGGGTTTGTTTCCCCCAGTTGATGCCACGACTCTCATCTCACCAAAGCTATCTCGAAAATTACCTGCATCCAGAGATACGCAAATAGGGTACAAGCTGCCGGTACTGTGTATCACTGAGAATGCTTCATCCATTCGCTTCTCTGCGTCTAAGCGTGAAATCCCGTGTTGGGAACACCAGTCAGGGTCTCTAATATCGGTCATATGAAGATAAGGAATAGCAGGGGGTCCATTGAGAACGCGCTCTTTCCATGCAGGGACAAAAAAGCGGGACCAATCCTGTTCCGGTGCGAGAAATCCACCGAAAAGAAACTTGTCTCGATGGTGCTTGCCTGCACTTTCGTCGGCAGCGGCTACAAATCGTTCCATCTTTTTGGGTCTCGCACTCATCAGTAATCCACTTCAAAGTTCTGCGTTTCTCTAATCTCTTCTTCCGCGTCCGCAAGAGATACGCGGACGCCGTTGTAAGTGACATGCTCGAACCGTACAACTACGCCCCTCAATCCTTCCGACGCATATATGTCGCTTGCAATGCCAGCGGCGAAATCAGCGGCTTGCACGTAGTAAGACTCTTTCGAGTCCACTTCGACTATTCCCCTGCGCATTCTCGACAACAGGCGGCAGATGCGATCTTGCTTCACGATGTCGTCCAGGAGATTGAGTCGTGCGTGCTCCAGCAAATCGAGTTGCCTGCTGTTTCCGACATCGAAGGCATGGACTGGAGTCAGGTGTTGCGCCATTCGTCTCAAGCATCGATCTCCCGTAAAGAAACGCTGGCTTGCCCATTCAGCAGCGACATCTTCGCCAGATATGGCAGCATCTACGGCAGCATGGAAAGCGGCAGAGGATTTCGCAGACCACTGGACAGCTTGCCGCACCACGTCGCGACGATTCCCAAAAGCGTCCACTGTAACTACTGGCTTCGGCTCTTTGCGCTGAAGCCAAGGTATCTGGCTCTCGAATGTCCCTCCAAACGGGTCTGCCAAGATGTGCGCTAACGACTGAACTCTTCTCGCAGCAGAATCGCTGAGCACACGTTCAGCGATCACCTCCCGCATGTAATCACCCATCGTTTTGGACGGGGAATCTCGCATCGGTATCGCGTCGAGCAGTTGCAGGGCATCGGGTCTATTCATGCTCCGCCGAACTATGTTTCTGATCCGTGCGTAGTGTGGACGCGGGTCAACGATGTGGATTTTCACCCGTGAGAGACTGCGCCAAATCCTGAACTGGGTCACGGGAGGCAGACTACGGAATATCTCTGCTATGCGCTTAGACTTCAGTTCTCCCGGAATATCAGGAAAGAACGCGATGAGTTGGAAATACCAGTCGAGAGACAGAGCACGATCAACCTGCCCGTTTATGCAGACCTTCGTTCCACCTGTTCGGCGGCTGTCAGGAGAGCCGTCGTCACTGAAGGAAATCGCGCTGTCGTCACCGCTGAAGATGAAAAACACAACTGCCTTGGGCAGCCTGTCGGGGTCTTTGCTTCGCGAGGCTTAGCCCTGATCCAAAAAAGAGAGTTGCTGGGTTAGATGAGCAGAAGTTCCTTTACGTTTCCACTTTTGATGGTTCTCGATAAGGTGTTTCCCTGTTGACGAACAAGGCTCCCTCGTAGTGCTGCCCGGGCATTTATCATTTTGGGTCATGCCGAGAGGTGGAAAACGACCGGGTGCAGGTCGCAAGCCAAAAGCGAAACCAACTGTTGAGGACGTAGTGTGGGCTATTCGCTCACCGAAGACTTTTGAGAAATTGCTTGAACTCAGGCTGCGCAAATTTGGCCTCACGAAAGAGCAGCATGGGGCTATGCTTCGTGAGCAAAATGGACGCTGTGCTCTGTGTGACGAGCCGTTAAGCGCCGGTTGGGTTATCGACCACGATCACCTAACGATGAGAGTTCGCGGCCTTCTACACGCCAATTGCAACACTATGCTCGGACTGGTGAATGAAGACCCCCGCCGTCTTGAAAAGGCAATCGCGTACCTGAAAAAGCACAACACATTCCTGAAATAGGAAGCGACCCGTAGGCATAATCTCAGCGTTGATAAATTACGAATCATGCTGGTAACAACCGTGGTAACAACCCTGCCTAAAAGTGCCTATTTACGCTTACTTCCTGAATCGGGAAACCGCTGAAACAAAAGACATTTAGTTACGTGATGACCAATCGACAGGTCATCGGTTCAAGTCCGATCGTCGGCTCCATTCCAGAGAATCCACTGCATCTACCCTGGTTGCAACCCTTCTCAGCAATGTCGGACTCAGTGTCCTAAATTCAATCCGTGCGGCACGGCGTGCGGGAAGACATACGCGTACAGCAGCACGATGATTCCGACGATCGCGCCCAATGCCAGCGAGTGCCAGACGACGAAACGGAAGATCTGGCCTTCGTTGCCCACCTGATCTGTCGCCGCGGTGGCGACGCAGATCGATTGCGCATCGACCATCTTACCCATGACGCCGCCGGCGCTGTTGGCGGCGCACATCAGCACGGGATCCAGCCCGAGTTGCTGTGAGGTGATGCGCTGCAAACTGCCGAAGAGCGCATTCGACGAAGTGTCGCTGCCAGTGAGGGCGACTCCGAGCCATCCAAGAAAAGTTCCGAAAAAGGGATAGAAGCTGCCGGTGCGGGTGAACGCGAGTCCCAAAACGGCATCGAGGCCGGAATATCGTGTGGTATAGCCAAGGCCAAGCATGAACGATATGGCGAGGATGGCAAAGCGCATGCGATAAACAGTTCGCGCAAAAACGCGCAGCAGCCGTGCCGGACTCAGTCCGAGGAGCAGGCCCGAAAGCAGCGCGGCCAGGAAGCATCCACTGCCTGTCGCGGAAAGCCAGTTAAAGTCATACTTTGCTGGCTCGGGAGCAGGTTTAGCTACAACTGGCGCGGCTCTCAGCACGCGCTTGTGCAGAACCGGGAAGTCCCATCCGCCGCGCTCGATGGAAGGCGTGGTGTGCCGATTGATGGCTGCCTTAACTGGCGGCAATCCCCAGAGCAACACGAAAATGGAAAGGATGACAAACGGTAACCAGGCTGTCGCCGCTTCTTTGCGGCGTTGACGAATTAGAGTTTTCGCATCTGGCCCCGGATTGTTCCGCACGGACTCACGAAGCTTATCGGCCTCCTCCTTTGGTATATAACGGACACTCACTGAGGCGCTGAAGGTATGAAACATCCCATCTCTCCACAGCCGCTTCGGTTGCCAAAACCTCAAAAACACAACTAACAGAACCATGGAGACCAATCCGGCGGCGATATCTACCAGATTGCTGTCCAAATGGTTCGACCAGAAGAATTGCGTAATACCGAACGAAAAGCCGACGACCAGAATCGCCGGCAGGACTTCGAATGTCGCCGCCCAACCGACCATTACTCGCACGAGCCAGAAGGGGACGATGACTGCCGTGATGGGGAGGATTCGCCCGATCATTGCGCTGAGGTCCGATTCGGGAAGGCCACAAACGGCAGCGAGCGTATGCACCGGGACTCCGATTGCGCCCCATGCAACCGGCGCGGTATTCGCGATCAGGTTGAGCGCCGCGGCGTGGAAAGGACGAAAGCCGAGCCCGATCATGAAGGCGCCGGCGATGGCTACCGGCGATCCAAAACCAGCGCAGCCTTCAATAAAAGCTCCGAAGCAGAATGCCACCAGCAGCACTTGCAAACGTTGGTCGCTGGTGATGCCGGCGATGGAGCGCTGCATGATCTCGAATTTGCCGGCTTCAACAGAAACGTCGTAGAGATAAACCGCAGCGACCACAATCCACACGATCTTGAGCAGACCAAAAGCCACTCCATAAATGAAGCTCGCAGAAGCGAGAGCGACCGGCATATGAAAGATAAGCGTCGCCACGAGAACGGCTGTGGCCGCTCCTGAAAGTGCAGCAAGATGTGGGCGCACGCGCAGACCGGCGAGCAATACGAAGAGCACAATAATCGGCAATGCCGCGCATAGCGTGGAAAGCCACCAGTGTCCGAGGGGATCGTAGTTTTGCGTCCAGGTGGGCATGGTGACGTGATGAGCTGGAACTGGCCGCCCTCGACCGGGTGTTCCTACATTTCGCGATTTTGTGATTTCGTGATTTGGTGAATTAAGAATCGCGAAATCACCGGATCGCGAAATCACAAGATCAAGTCAACACCCGGCCGATGGCGGCCGGTTCCACGTTTACTCTTCTTCCTCTCTCAGCTTCGAGATCACCGCGAAATCTTCGAGCGTTGTGACATCCCCTTTCACGTCGCCGGTGCTGGCGAGCTCGCGCAGCAGCCGGCGCATGATCTTGCCGCTGCGAGTCTTCGGCAGCGCGTCAGTGAAGCGCAGATCGTCGGGACGAGCCAGCGCCCCAATTTCTTTCACAACCCACTGGCGCAGCTCGTCCTTCAGTTCGGGCGAGGGTTTGTGACCGGATTCCAAAGTCACGAAAGCGGCGATGGCTTGTCCTTTCAGATCGTCGGGACGCCCAACCACTGCTGCCTCGGCTACTTTCGGATGCGCCACCAGAGCGGATTCGACCTCCATGGTTCCAAGACGGTGGCCGGCAACATTGATCACGTCATCGACGCGGCCCATCATCCAGTAGTAGCCGTCGTCGTCTTTGCGCGCGCCATCGCCGGTGAAGTACATGCCAGGAATATCGGACCAATACTGCTTCACGAAGCGATCCGAGTCGTTGAAGATGGTTCGCGCCATCGCCGGCCAGGGCTTGCGCAGCACCAGCAGTCCCCCGGAACCTTTGGGCACGGACTCTCCGCTTCGCGTTATCACATCGGGAAAGACTCCAGGCAGGGGCAGCGTCGCCGATCCGGGCTTGGTTGGAACCGCTCCAGGGAGTGGGGAGATCATGATCATTCCCGTTTCGGTCTGCCACCAGGTATCGACAATCGGGCAGCGATTCTTCCCAATCATCTCCCGATACCACATCCAGGCCTCGGGATTGATAGGTTCGCCCACCGTTCCTAACAGGCGCAGGCTGTCGAGCTTGTGGCGCTTGGGATACTCGCTGCCCCACTTGATGAAGGCGCGAATGGCGGTGGGTGCAGTGTAAAAAATGTTGACCTTGTGACGATCGATGATCTGCCAGAAGCGGTCGAAATCCGGATGGTTGGGCGCGCCTTCATACATTAGCACTGTGGCTCCGTTTTGCAGCGGGCCGTAAACGATGTAGGAGTGTCCGGTGACCCATCCGATGTCGGCGGTGCACCAATAGGTGTCTTCCTCGCGGATATCGAAGACCATCTGCGTGGTGTAGTAGGTTCCTACCGAGTATCCACCTGTTGTGTGAACTATGCCCTTCGGCTTTCCCGTGGTGCCGGAGGTGTAAAGAATAAAGAGTGGATCCTCCGAGTCGAGCGCTTCAGCCGGGCAATGATCGGAAGCCTTCTCCACTACTTCGTGCCACCAATGATCACGCCCGGACTGCATATTGATCTGCGATCCTGTCCGGCGATACACGAGCACGTGTTTCACCGACGGGCAGGACGCCAGCGCTTCGTCCACTGTCGCTTTAAGCTTGATCTCATTGCCGCGCCGATAGCCGATATCCTGGGTGATCACGGCCGCGCATTGCGCATCGTTAATGCGATCCACCAGCGCATTGGCAGAGAACCCGCCGAAGATCACCGAGTGCACTGCGCCAATGCGTGCACAGGCCAGAAGTGCGATGGCCAGCTCCGCCGTCATGCCCATATAAATGGCAACGCGGTCGCCGGTCTTCACGCCGAGAGTCTTCAGCGCGTTGGCGCACTTTGAGACCTCGCGCAGCAATTGCGCATAGGTGTAGGTGCGAACCTCGCCAGGTTCGCCTTCCCAGATGATGGCTACTTTGTTGCGTCGCGAACCAGCGACGTGCCGGTCGAGGCAATTGTAGGAAAGATTGATTTTGCCGCCGACAAACCACTTCGCCCAGGCAACTCATCCGCAGCAAGACATC
>Ga0207070_1164_pt2 | contig 15891 bp, 17 predicted proteins | sample Alteio_BWMinHeat_92_FD_153591 | JGI IMG/M metagenome (GOLD analysis project Ga0207070, IMG submission 153591) | Enriched cells from forest soil in Barre Woods Harvard Forest LTER site, Petersham, Massachusetts, United States -... | ecosystem: Environmental > Terrestrial > Soil > Temperate forest >...
ACAACACGGCCAGCCAACAGGCCATGACCCAACTCGTCGGGCGCGTTCTTCGCCAGCCGTTCGTCATGAAAACTGCCTATCAAGAGCTAAATGAAAGCTACGTTTTCTGCCTGAAGAAGAAAGCGGAAGAAATCTCCCGCGAAGTGAAAAAGGCCCTGGAGAAAGAGGGCTATGAAGGAGAGGCGGCCAGCGTACTTGACCGCAGCGATCCGCAAGGTCAGAAACCGCCCGTCCAGGAAACGAGAATCCGCTCGGAATTCCGCCGCCTCTATCGTACGCCCTTCGAAGGCAAGATTTATTTGCCTCGCTTTTGCGTGAAGAACGGGCAAGGCTACGAGGGCTTGGATTACTATCGTCATTTGCTCAGCAAGGTTGAGGTTGCTAATTTTGAATACTCCTCGGTCGATTGGAATTTCATCGAGGAAGCGGCTGCGGCCAAGGACACCTATTACCAAATGACGCTCGGCCAGGATATTGAACGGCTCGGTGATTTGCCTACCGAGATTGTGGACACGGACGAACAGGTGAAGCGTTGGCTAGTTGCCAATTTGCCGTTTGAGTTCTTTAGTCAAAAACAGTTGCGCGTGGTCGCTGAGAAGGTGCTGGATGGATTGCTCGACTCCAACCCGGGCCTGGCCGGAAAGATGGCCCAGGTGAAGTACCCGATCCTGGGAAAAACCCGCGGATTTATTGAACGAGAAACGGACCGGCAAACCGAAGCCGCGTTTATCCGATTATTCGAGGCCAAGAAGCTGTGCTTTTATTTGGAATGCCAGGAATGCCGTTTCGAGATTCCCGACAAGATCGAGCTGCGCGCCCTGAAGCCGCTTATGCACTCCGATTATCATCACGTCGAACGTTCGCTCTTTGACTACACGGAAAACAACTTGAACGAATACGAAAAAAGCGTGGCCTTGTACCTCGATCGTCATCCGGAGGTTCTGTGGTGGTATCGCAACATGGTAGGCCCGGAGAATTTCTCAATTCAAGGTTACCTGCGAAGTCCGATCTATCCGGATTTCGTTGTCCAGCAGTGCAAGAACAAAAAGCCGATTCCGCGGGTGGTCGTAGTCGAAAGCAAGGGCAAGCATTTAAAAGGCAGCGAAGACACCAAGTACAAGCGCCGCTTAGCCGATTACTTTGAAAAAGTCGGCAAGAAAGTCACTTGGCAAGAATTAGGCGAGGGCTTCGAAAACCAGCAATTCCGTTTTCAAATCCTTGATGAAGGCGAGTACAAGGACCGGGATTGGAGGGATGATTTGAAAAGGCTGCTGGAAGAATCGGTGGCGTGATTAGGAGCGAACCTTTTGCTGGTAAATCCGGTCTTACCATGTGACCCAACTCTGACCAATCAAATCAAATGAAAGAATGAGTTCGAAGATCATGGACCGGGCCTACGATAGAGCGAAAATCGCAGAAAAAAATAGATCATGGCAGACCAGAGTAAGCGCCTTACGCAGCACTACCCAAGAAGAGGACTAGGCATGGGAAATTTGCTTCAACCGTGTGCGTTCTGGGATGAGTTGGCAACCGAACATCATGCCTGGCTCTCGGCTTTTCCCCTGCAATACTTGCGGAATTGGAAAAAACTGCTCACCGGCGACTACGAAGCTGGCCTGTGCGAAGCCGCCGTCCGAAGGCTGCTGCAGAGGCACGCCATCGTTATCGAGCCGAATGAGGATTTGACAGGTTCCGAACAACGACCGGACTTCCGATGCACCAAAGCACAAGGGACGTTCTTCGTCGAAGTCGCCTGCATCCCCATCGACAAAGTGATTGAAGAGACCGGCTTGCCCTACCCTTCGCAGCCTGGTGCGCGGAACTACCGACACCTGAACGATGCAATCTTCAAGACATGCAAGGGCAAGGCCCCACAGTGTGGTACCGTCATCGAACCGACTTTAGTTGCTGTGGGCACCTTCCATGCCGACGCATCGGCTCTGTGCTTCCAGAGGAAGTTCGGCAACATGCTGCTCACCGGGGAAACAAGCCTGAGTTGGCTGGTTGACACTCGTACTGGCTCAGGTGTCGGTGATACATTCCAGACCACAGGCCTCTTCTCAGCACCGTTCTTGCGTCCTCAACAACCTGCTCCGCTTCAGATCGGTGAGGCGCGGACTTCCATTTCGGCTGTCCTGCTTTGCGGCCTCGCGTTTGATCCACCGAGAACGCTGGGTATCCTGCATCCCTGTGCCGCCCGGCCTTTCGACTGCCGATTCCTGCCAGACATCGACTTTGGTCAAGTGGAAGTGGACCGCACCGCAGGCCGATTTTGCACCTCCTGGTCGGGAGGAGCCGGGGAATGAATAAGCCGAGCCTAGCCTCGGAAAAATGACGAAGGGCGAGCCAAGGCGGCACGTTGAACCCGCTTACTTTCGTGCGCGGCTCCCTGGTTACCCGTAGGCGAACCGCCTTCCGCCGACCCGCGAACCGAACGTGTCGTTGTGTTGTCTTCAAGGATGCGATATTGCAGAAGGCCAATCTGGTGACGACTGCGCGACGACAGACTCCAAAGAGTGATAGATTTTGCCATGACGCAGCGTCTCGTTCAATTTGCCACCTATCAAGAATTCCCACTCATTGAGTGTGACAACCCGGAGTGCCGGCATCGTTATCTACTCTTCGCCTGGCATGAGTGCGACCGCAGTAGCCACCGGTGTTGCGAGATTAATGGCGAATGCATCGAGCACCCGCCGCAAATCTTCCAGCAATGCCGATCATACTTCTGCCCCTATTGCGGGAAGAAGAACCAGATTAGCTAAGTCTTGGGCGGCTTCTTTTTCTTGAACTGCGCCTGGGTGCCGACATCCGGCCGCATCGGGCTATCCGCTTCCGGATGTTTGTAGCTTTCGGCTTGGTGTTTTTTGTTGGCTTTCTTCGCGCGGGCCATGACCAAACCCTCGGACGACTGGGATTTTGCCCGCCATCCTACCATTTCGAAACCCGCTTGTCCCTGAAAAAGGGGCAAGGATTGCGGAAGATGATTTCCGAGCCTGCGACAAGGCGACCGGGGGATGCGGTAAACAGGATTCTTCATTTTCGAATTTCGAATTTCCGTTTCGGGGGTTTCGGGGGGCTTTGCAACGCAATCGTAGGTTAGCCTTTCCAGGCTGACTTGGCTTGCCTGCCTTAATTGGCTTTGGGATATCTACGTCAGGCTGGAAAGCCTGACCTACAAATTCGTAGCGAAGCCGGTTTCGGGGGGTCGGGGGGGTGTCTCTGACGCGCAGTGAGACGAATTTCCGCAAGATCATGCTAAATCATCCTTTGCGCTCACGAAAATTCGTCTCACCTTGGACGAGGGCTGAGACGAGTTCGCCAGGCACACCGGTGGCGGGATGGCGGCCAGGGCGAAAGTGGCAGCGTAAAATCCTGCATCCCAATTGGTTACGGCGTTTGGAGCTCCTCGCCAAGGTTCTTTTTTCATGGCGGGATGGCGGGCAGGGTGCAGGGGCCCAGGTACTGCGGGCGGGGTTGGCCGCTTGGCAATGTAGCCCGTCTGTCTGGCGGGGGGCCGCGAAGGCGGGACCCGGCGCCGTAATTTCCAGCCACGGATGAAACACGGATCGAACACGGAAATCTGAGAACGTAGCTGATTCTTATCTGTGTTTTATCCGTGTTCCATCCGTGGCTACCTCTCTTTGCGAAATACCTCCAACATGATCGGGTGCAGCGGGCCGTTGCTGGCCAACGTGTCCGGACGAAAGGGATCGAAGGGTTCGCCGTCGGTGGTGGTGATTTCGCCGCCGGCCTCGCGAATCAGCACGGCCGCGCCCGCCACGTCCCAGGCATGATTATCAAAGCCCCAATAAGCATCGAATCGCCCGGCCGCCACGTAGGCCATGTTCAGCGCGGTCGATCCGGTTCTTCGCAGTGAGCGAGTCCGCAGTGAGAAATAGCGCCACCAATCCAGGGCACGCTCTTGACCCCGCAGATCCGGCGGGAAGCCGGTAGCCAGGAGTGATTCTTCCAAGCGATCGCTGCGGCTGGTCTGCAGACGGCGAGCGGTTGGACCGGTCGCTAACGCAACCCGGCTCGCCGTCCCCTCGCTCCTCGTTTCCAGCCAGGCCCCCTGCCCCGCGGCCGCGTGGAACATCTCCCGACGCACCGGATCGAAAACGACGCCCACGACCAATTCACCTTCAACCATCAAGCCGATGGAGACGCAATACAACGGGCAATCGTGGACGTAATTCGTCGTGCCGTCGAGCGGATCCACGATCCAAGTGGGCGTTGATGCAAGATTCGAAGGCAATGAGCCACGGATGGAACACGGATTAAACACTGATTCCGATCCGTGTTCGGTCCGTGTTTCATCCGTGGCCGCCAACTCGGATTTCGGATTTCGGATTTCGAATTTTGCCTCTGTGTTCTCTGTGACCTCTGTGGCTGGTCTGGTTTCCTCTTCGCCCAAGAAGGCATGGTCGGGAAAGTGGTATTGCAGGTATTCTTGAATGGCCTTTTGGGAGGCGAGGTCGGCTTCGGTCACCAGATCGAATCGGGCTTTTTCTCGAACGCTGAAACGATGCCGCCATTCCTGGAGAACGGCGGCGCCGCGCCGGGCCGCTTCCTGAGCGGCTTCCAAGCAAACGATTAAGTCTCGGCCTTTCACGGCCAATAATTCCTTTCGCCATGAACTTAAGAGGCGGCAAGCAAGAAAAGTATTCTAAGTGGGGTGGAGGAAAACTAAAAGGGGCGAATGCAGTAGAACGGATTTGAAATCCGTCCAACCGATTCGCCCCATTCGACAAAAAAGCCTTAATCCAAGATGGGATTAAGGCCAATAGTAAAAGCTCCTCGGGGTATACCAGCCCGGCCCGTAGTAGCTGCCATAATAGTAGTTACTCGGTGCGTAGTTATAGGTGCCGTAATAATACGGTCCATAGGTGGCCGGCGCTCCGTAGTAGCGAGGCTGCCAGGCGCTCGTGCCGTCATAGTAGGTAGTTCCGTTCCAATAGCCGCCGCCCCAGTTGTAATAGGGGCCATTGTAGTAAGAGCCATAGTACGCCCCCCGCCACGGCCAACGAGCCTCGGCCTTGTCGGGTGTGACGGCCACCACTCCTAATGAGGCGGCCGCCAGCGCGACGGTCAAAACAAGGGATCGCATCATCAAACCTCCTTTTTGTTTTTTTCGGCGAGACCCAAAACCCGATACCGGATCCACGCCATGCCGGGATGAAAAAACTGCAAAATAAATGCCAGGATAGCTCAGACGCGACCAAAGAACGCAAGACGGATTCTTTGCTGAATACCTCATCCTCATCATTGAACTTCTCTCGAAACGCTTGTTTGGCGTACAATGACGTGGGCGGGGCCTGTCGCCTAAGAAAATTGGACGATGACTGCCTGAATTGACTTCGGTTTCCTCGGAGGAATTACATGGGAGCGACCGTGACCAGTGGAACGGAGCATGAAGCGAAAAGTTTTGCCGAAGAGGCTCTAAGGCTGAGCGGGAAAACCGAGGAAGAAGCCCGTCGCACCGGCGCTATGGACAAGGCCGACGAGCAGGTCGAATCCATGTTCGCCGCCAAATATCAGACGACGAACAGTCCCGTGCATCGCGCGGTTTGGGACCGGAGTCTGCCGCTGGATTTGTTCGCGCCGCCGCCTTTGCCGAAAGAGGCGGCCTGCGATTCGGCCATGAACCGCTGTTTGGAAATTGTCCGACGTCGGCGCGTGGCGAATGACTTGGTGGACGAAAAAGGCAAACTCTCCCAGTCCTTGTTTGACGAGCTGGCCGCGGCCGGATACTGGGGCATGCTCATCGAAACTCAGTACGGCGGGCAAAGCGCTCCTTTCGCTCGATTTAGTCGTTTTCTCGCTCAGGTGTCAACTTACGATCCCATGACGGCCGGACTGGCATCGGTTCACGGCTGCATCGGGGCCGTAGATCCGGTTCGGACGTTCGGGAACCCGGAGCAAAAGAGCCGATTTCTACCCAAGTTGGCCAGCGGGCAAGCGCTTTCCGCCTTCGCGTTGACAGAACCGTGCGCCGGCTCCGACTTAACAGCCCTGAGAACGACCGCGGTGCTCGCCGGCGATCACTTCGAAGTCACGGGAGAAAAATTATTCATCACGAATGCGATCCCCGGACGGATGATCGGCCTAGTTGTCATGCTCGAAGGCAAGCCGGCCGTTCTCATCGTCGAATTACCAGAGGCGGAGGACGAGCATTTTCGGATCGTGCCCTATGGATTACACGCCCTGAAGAATGCGTACAACAATGGGCTGCGGTTCAATCGCTTTCAAGTTCCCAAAGCCAATCTCCTAGTGCCCCCTTTAGGTGACGGCCTGACCATCGCCTATCACGGTTTGAATTTGGGCCGCATCGCATTATGTGCCAATGCTTCAGGCACCATGCGCATCATGCTGGCCAACATGCTGCCCTGGGCCGAGTTCCGCCGAACTTATGGTCAGGCGATCAACACACGCGAACTGGTCAAACGCCGCATCGCCCGGTTGGCCGCCTTGATCGCGGGCTCGGATGCTCTGGTGGCCTGGTGCTCCTGGCTGATCGATCAGGGCTACCGAGGCGAATTGGAATGCGTCGTTGCGAAGATCTTCGGCAGCGAAGCGCTCAAGGAAGCGGCCATCGAGTTGTTCATGAAAACGCACGGCGGGCGATCCTTCCTCCACGGCCACATCCTGGGCGACAACATCTATGATTTCCTGGCCCCGTGCATCTACGAAGGGGAAGGCGAAATGCTCGGCCTGGCGTTTTTCAAAACGTTAGTCAAGCAGCATGCCCGAACGTTTTTCGAGCCGATCGGCAAGGCGCTGCAACGCGCTCAAATCCGAGCGTTCAGTCCGGCGAATCCGATGCATGTCTGGGCGTTGCGCCGCGAGATGGCCGCTTACGCTCGCTGGAGCCTCGGTCAGAAACTTTCCAGTCGCAACCATCAGGGGCTGCCCACGTTGAAAGCGGGATTCGAGGACCATGTCAGATTCGCCCTGAAGCTGTTCAACGGATTCGCCAGTGAGCTGAGCGGCACGATGAGCCGGCATCAACTCAAGTTGGCCGACCGCCAATGCCGCATGGCCGAGCTTTCCCAGCGGGTTCAAGACACCGTCGTCCTGCTCGTGACGGCATTATGGGGCAACCAGCAAGAGAACGAAGCGGCCGCGCTCGCCGCCGACTTCCTCTGTCAAGACCTCGAGCGCAAATTGACGGGAAAACGTCCAGCCGATTCCTATTTCCGAAGCGCCGCCAAATTGGCCGACCTCATCATTTCCGGCGGCTACGAATCCCTCGCCGGCGCCCCTCAGGCGGAAATTCTCATGAAATATGAGAACCGGTAAGGGGCAGAGTAATTTGCCAATTCAAGACAGGTTGGCAAAGAACTATTTGTTGCAAGTCCCTGTGTTTCCACGAACCGAAGTTATGGCAGCGTTCCTAGTCAAGCCTGAAATGCCGAATGATTCTCCAACAACTGCAATGCTGTTTCGGCAGCGCTTCCCTTAAAGGCATAGACACCCACAGGGCCAATAGACAGCCAGATAGTGCATGTGACTATCCCATTTTCTTTCCCGCGTTGGATTTTGTTAATCCAGTCCGTTCGGATAGGTTGGCTCTGAATAACGACGGTGTTTGCCATCATGACGTGCATTCCGTTTCTAATATGAGAGAAAGTTTGACCACCATTAGAGTATAACAGAAGGGAGCGTGCGCGATAATCGCTTTCCGAATGAATTATTATGAATCGAGAGAAAATGGCGGGGATGCGCAGGTTCGCCACACGTTGGTGATCTTCCTTAGCAAGAGAGGATGACTTATGGCCCCGAAGAAGAATCTCCAGGAAAGGGAGAAAGAACTACGGTCACTGCTCGTTACCACGGCGGGTCGAGAGGAACTTCAGGAACTAGCCTCCCGATATTCCGCCGCGAGCGGAAAACTTAGACCGGCAGGTCATTCCGCCGTCACCTACATCCTCGTCCACGAGAGGAACCAGGGGCTGATTAGCGGTTGACCGTGCAGGACGGGCGAGATTCTCATAAAATATGAGAATTGATAGTGGGCGAGCTAGAGGTTGAGCGATCGATATCTTCCTCTCCCCTCTTCCCCGGGGAGAGGGAAGGGTGAGGGGAACACCTACTTGCTGACCAAACACTCCAACAGGCACTCAATCGCTCGGGCGGCGTAGTCCGGCTCTTCGTACAGGGGAATACCCAAGGGCAGCGTCAAGGTATAAGCGAGCGCGGTACGAATCAACTCCCAGGCGCCGACGCGCGGATCGAGTCCTTGACGAAAAACGCCCGCTTGCTGTCCCTCGATAATGATTTGCGCGAGCAACATCTCGCAACCCAAATAAAAACTTCGCAGAAAAGCCGTCACTTCCGCATCTTGAGTTTCCACGAGCGAGCGATGCAGCACGCGGAATTCCGAGGCGTGATCCCGACTCGAGCCCAAATAGTCGGCCGCGAGCACTTGCAGTTTTTTCAAGGGACCGGATTGCTTGGCCATCTCGGTTTGCCAGCGCTGCAGCGTGGTTTCGCGGATGTCGCGAAGCACTTCCAAAAAAAGCGCTTTCTTGTCATCAAAATGCCGGTACAGGACGGGTTCGCTCACGCCCGCCGCCTGAGCGATTTTATCTATCGTCGTGGCGTGAAAGCCGACGGTCAAGAATTGCTCTTTCGCGTGCGTTAGCAACAGCCGCTTGCGGTCGGCTTGGGGCAAGCGCTTGGCGGGGCTGCGGAGATCTGCTCGGCGACGACGAGGCGCGGACGCAGGCATCGGCAAAACCTCTTGCGACTCTTCGAAGAAGAGGGCATATTCTATCGCATCGGTTCTTACATGCAACCCGCTGTTTCTGCACGGTAAAGAATTAGCCACAGAAGGACACTGAGACCTCAGAGAAAGGAAGAAGAGTAATCACGAAAAACCGAGAGCATGAAAGCGCGACAAAGAATTTCTCTATTTCCTTCTTTCGTGCTTTCGTGATCCTCTTCTTCTTCTCTGTGGTCTCTGTGGCTAAAGATGCTCGCGGCCACAAAGGAGATTCAAATGAAAAAAGCATTCGATCATATCGGCATTCCGACCCAAGAACCTCACGAGGGGGAAAGCTGGGTCCCTTTCAGCGAAGTCTGGGTGACCAATCCGCGGGCGCATCCGCAGCGGATCGAGTATATTCGCCCCAAGAATCCGCCCCAAGCGCCGCCCGATCAAGTGGGGCTTTGGCGACTATTCCATTGGCCTCATGTGGCCTTTCGCGTGGATGACTTGAAAGCGGCCATCGCCGGCGAAAATGTGATTTTCGGGCCGTTCGATCCAGGCGGCTTCGGCGAAGTAGTCTTCATTCTCAAAGACGGCTTAGTGATTGAGTACATGCAGTACTACGACTTGAGCCACTGGTTCGGCCAACCTAACCCGCCCGGATTTACGTTTGAGCCGTTCTAGCTAGGACTTACGTCGACGGCCGATTCTTGGACAAGTTCTGACGGGCGGGAGGTGTTACGTGAACTGTTACGTTGGGGCCCCAGGACCGCCTCTTCCACGGCGTCGTCTACGTTGGCGTAGTAATCCATGGTTATCGTGATGTTGGAATGCCGCATGAGTCGCTGTAAGACTTGGGCCGGAACGTGCCCGGCATAGCGACACCCAAACCCCCGCCGCAGGGTCCGCATGGTGAGTTTGACGCCAGCTTGCCTAGCGAGGCGGACAATTCGATTAGAAACGGCATCCACGGTGATCAGCTGACCGGTCTTTCCTCTTTCATCCACAAAACGGAAAACTCTCGGTCCAAGGCGTGGTAGCTCTTGGAGAACCTGCCGAAGTTTGGGGTCGAGTGGCACCCACTGGTCCTCGACGGCCTTCACGAACCCTGCGGGCAGGATGATTCGATTCGCCAGGAAGTCCAGATAAGGTGCTTGGTCCGTTGGTTCCCATTCCAGCCGGAAAGCTTCTTCCAAGCGCAATCCGGCTAGCCAGCCGGAGAGTAGGAAGGTTCTCATATTCATGTCCGGTGCCTTGGAGAGCAGCCGTTCAAAGGATTCCGTGGCCACCGGCTGCGGTTTTTTCTTTGGCACCTTCACGAACGGAAACTTTGGGCAAAAGGGTATCAACTTCTGGTCCACCGCCCAGGACAAGGCTCCGTGCAGAAAGCGAAGTCGCACGTGAATGCTGCTGGGTTGCATTCCCACTCGGCCGCGGACTTTCATCTGGCGCAACCCGGAAACGAACACTGATATGGTTCGCTCGGAGATTTTCTTGAGCCGGCTCGGACGGCAAACTCGCTCGAATGAATTCAGGACATTTTGGTAGGCGCGTCTGGTCTTCGGTCGGAGGCCGGGTAGATGCTCGGCCTCGAATAGTTCTCGGAATCGTTCCCACGTCATCCTTGAGGCTTCTTGATACTGGCCGTGGTTTAATTCGTACTCAAGGTCCGCTCGGGCGGTTTCGGCCTCTTCGGGTTCATCAGTTCTCGCGCTCTTGCTCTTTCGGGCGCCTGTGTCCGGGTCAACCCATTGCAGCATGAGGTATCGCCGGTCTGGGAATCTCTGCACCCAAACAGCGACACGTGGTTCAGACATAAACACGGGCCTTTCAAATTCGCCTGAAGCCAGGCCAACTCGAATGAAGCTTTGGTCCAGTCACAAGTGAGTGAGGAGGATACCTCTGTGGGGCCAAGTTGCAAGGGATTAAACCGACCCAGTGGAAAGCACTAGTTATCATCCCGTCCGACTTCAGATTTCCCTTCATGTCGACCTCCCGTCCTGCTCAATTCGATCGGCCTTCGATTCTCTCGACACCGGCTGAGGTTTCAGTTCGCCGTTGGTGAACCATTGGAGCACCCATTGACCGAGGCAGTAATATCGGCCGCATCGCTTGGCGATCCGTAAGCGTCCCAGTCGCACTTCTCGTCGAACGCTACTGGCCTTCAGGCCAAAAACACGGCGAAGATCCTCGACCGTGTACACCGCTGCCGGATGGACGATGTGGGGCACATCGGAGCGAGATGGCGGTGGCGCCGGCGGCAAGGTGGCTCTTTCGGTAGGTTCATGCCGATCTATCATGGAGCGTTCGACCTTCCTGCTGTTCATGGTTGCGCCTGGAGTAAGGGGGCGGTCGAGGTCATCACCGTTTGTCTCCGATCAATCGCCGGAATTCCTCTGGGCTGTAGAGTCTCACCGAACCAGGCGGCAGACCCTTGTCGCGTTCGATGGCGCCGCAAATGAAAGCCTCATCCTGCGGGCTTGGGTTCCAGAGCTTGCGAGGGATAGGAGGGGCCTCGTCCGCGAGGCTTGCCAATATCTCCGCCTTGTGCATCCGCAGGCGCTCCAGCAGGTCCGGGGTCATCGCTTGCGGTGGGCGATAGCGGACCATGTCCCCACTGGCCCGGAGTTCGATTCCAAGCCCCTTCATCTCCGCTAAGAATTGGGCCACCACGGTCATGCTTCCCCCCATTCATCATCCAAATGGCCAGACGGAGCAGTGACAGAAGTGCCAGAAGGGGGTTCAACCACCCTTTTGTCAGTTTTGGCACTGGCCTCTGTGCCTGTTTTTTCAGAAAGGGAAGGGTTGATTAGGTAGGTGACCTTGGGCTTGCCCCCGGTGTCTTCGACCCTATCCTTGAGCCAGCCAAGCTCCAGGAGCAGGTCTACCCCCATTTCGACGGCCTCCTTCTGGCACAATCCCGTCCAGTGCTTGCGGTAAATGTCCCGCAGGCTGAAGCCGTCCTTCAGTTCGCCCTTTTCGATCCGCTTGGCCAGGGCTTTGGCTGCGATGGCTGCCGGATTGGTGACGATGGCATAGATTCGTATCGCGTGCGACTCCAGGTATGCAGCCCAGGCCAGCGCCTTCCGCAACGAGGATGCCTTGACGCAACCCCTGCCGTCGTCCGCTAAGTGGATCAGAAGGGCCAGGCTCGGAATCAGGGATCGATACTTGGCCAGGTGAGACTCCAGCGCTGGATGCAAGTCCCCAGACCGGAGCCTTTCCTCCAGCTTCGCCCGCCAATCATCAAAGAGGCTCTGCGCTTCCTGATCGAACCGCAAGAAGGGGGTTTCATCATCATCCTTGTCCTTTAAGGGGGTTTCATCATCATCCTTGTCCTTTTCGGCGCCAATTGTCTGCGGGTCGAGACCGTCAAGACGCTGCAAAACCTCCCACGTCCGTTGTTTCGCTTCGGTGTTCGGCCAACGGTCTACATTCTTCCATTGCTTGTCTATGTCGGGGTTTACCATCATCTGGAAGCGCTGGAGTAGGCCGTCGTCGCCTGCTCCACCTTGAAGCGCTGCCCCCAGATAATCAACCAGCCGGCCTGGTGTCATGCCTCCAAACAAGCTCAGCGTCACACACGATATATAAATCGTGCCACGGCCGATTCGGTCATAGGTGAAGGTCCCCAGACCGTCCCACGCTTCCAAGTAAAACGCTCGGGCGCATTCCTGGCCTTGTTTGTCGAGTTGCTTGAGTAGTCCCACGACTTCATCACGAAAGACTGTCAAACCAAAATGATTCTGATTCAGGAGCTCACCTAGTTTTTCAACGGTGCTGTCGTTGATGAGATAGCGGCGGGGGGTTGGCTCTTTAGGATCTTCGACTACACTTCCCTGAGCAGCCGCTTCGGGGTCTTCCCCCTTCTTGACAGCTTGGGCAATGGCTTTTTCCCGCTGCTTCTTTTGTTGCTTGGCAACTAACAGTTTGATCTCGTACTCTTCAAGAGCCTTCTGGTATTCCTCGCGGGCTTCAATCTCCAATCTGTGCAGAAACCTGAAAAACTGGCGTATCGCCGGCGTCTTCATGATTCCCGGCCTCCCGATGACCGCGCCCCAGAGGTTCGCGATAACCAGCCAATCGTCATGACGCTTGGGGCGAATGCCGATTTTCTTGCCCACCACCCCAGCCAGGACGACCATGATCGCAACGGCGGCGAAGTCGGGAGGACATTGCATACGCTCGGCAACGTCAGTGACGAAAGTGACAAAAGCCTCCGGGAGGAGGGCATAAACGAAGGGCATGACAGGTGGCAGGTCGTTCGGGATTGGCTGGGGATCGGGCCAAGGTTTGACGGTGGCCTCGACTGCCTTGCCGGCAACAGCCGGGGCCGGTTCTGACTCCGCTGCATTGGCCGTGCCTTGGCCGTTGGGGCTGGAGTCTTTGGTGCGGTGGAACTTTATGTCTCGCTCCCTCAATTCGTCCGCTAGCGACTTACGATGATTCATGGTGGCCTCGATGTCGCGATGTGATGATGTACTCCACGGCGGCCGGTAGCTCTTCGACCATCACGCGGCGGACGATCCTCTCGACGCACTCCGACAAACGTGCCTGCGCTGCCTCCTGTGGCCCCAGGCGCGGCGTGCGGGCTAGGGCAAGCATCTCGCGGAGAGTGCCTATCTGGTTGTGGGGCTGGGGACCGGGGCGCGCCAGGTGCTCCAGCAATGATGTGCCATTTCTTTGGTTGTCTGTCGCCGTCCCGAAACGCTTGGCAACCGGTTTCATGGGAATCGGGTCTTCTGTTTCTAGATCAATCATGCCCCCAATTTTCTGAGGGCTTTCAGAGATGTCAAAGCCGAAACGAACTAAAAAAGGGTGCACCGGGTTATTCGGAAACCCGGTGCACCCCTATTTTTACAGCGAATTCTAGATGAACTAGCTTGGTGCGTTTTTATTGCGGTTTCGGGCATCGGAAGCACGAGCCCTGACCATTGCCGCAGTGAAGTGCTCCAGGCCAAATTCGCGCCGGATTACTGGGGCCGCTTTTTTGCTGCTCATTGATTTAGTCAGCTCCATGCAACGATCCTCGATCCTTGTCCTTTCAGGCTTCTTATCAGGCCCAGGCTGCTTCTTTTTCGGGGGCGTGGTCGTTGCATTCTGGCCGTTCGCCAGCACCGTCGCTTTTGCATCGGACTGACCGTTCGGCGGGGCGGGCGGTGTACTAAACCAAGCCTTGGCAAAATTTTTGGACAGGTTCCAATGTTTTGTGTACCGATGGCCCTTTATTGCTGCCCCCCAGGTATGGAGTGTTTCGCGAGCAAGTTTTGTTGCAACTCCCCGCCTGCGAGCTTCTTTGAGGATGAATTTGGTTTTGGAAGACGGGTATTCAATAAGGATTTTGCCAATGACCTGTCTCGCTACCGTGGCCAAGATAGCTCGCCGTTGTTTAGGAACTTTGCCCCTTCCGCTTCCGGCATATTCGCCTTCCTTTCCGTCGATGATGTCCTCGGCATCTTTTAGTATCCATCGGTGGCCTTTCCCATAAGCTGGATTTGGATTAACTGGTTGCGCGGGCCTGAGGGCCATTTCTCCGCGCCGGTGCTCTTGTTTGCTCTCTTCTTTGGCCCAATGCGGAGCCCATCCAATGGACACACCGAAACGCCCTTGAAGTTGATCATTTGTCACCAACTCAATGCCGTGAATGTCTACTTCCGGCTCGCCAGCCCCATGTCCAACACGTTCGACGATTAACTTGGCATCAGAAATCACGAAAACGCGCGGCTGCTTGCTATTCCACGGGATAGGGTGGGTAACTTTCAGGCCCTTAACGAATTGGCTCTCCCCCTTGGAATTCCAAAGATAAGGACATGGCTTTTTTCCCTTTCCCGTACTCCATCGGAAGAAACGATGTCGGGAGATTTTCGAGCCGAAGACCTCAGGCCATTCTCTTACGAGGTAAGCCCACGTCCCGTGGACGATTTTCTTCTTCTGGTAGGTGTATTCGTCAATCCAGCCCTCAGCCGTCGTGTCCTCGGGATCGATGTAGCGGGGCTTCAAAAGCTCCACTAGACCTGACCCGAAGGCCCTCTCTGTCAACCCGCAAAACTTTCCTTCATATTTGGCGTGCTTTATTTGCTTGGGGAGGGCCGGCGGCCTTTTTTCTTCCGGCATTTTGCGCAGCGCTTTGTTGATCGTGTACCAAGGAAGTCCGGTTTTCTCTTGCAACTTGGCGATGTTTATTTTGGCGCGAGAACCTTTACCGTAGGTTCGTTCTTGTCCTTGGACTTGTGCAGCGCTTGACATGGCCGATGCTCCTCTCGGCAGCTTCAAAAGAAAAGGCGGGGGCAAACCCGTGAAGCAACGGGGATTCGGTTGCAAGCCTATCCCCCGCCTGTCATTGCTGATTATATGGTTCTCACTAATTCCCTGGCCGCGCGAACAAGGAAACGCTCCCATCGCGCTTAACGTCAAGGACAAAAATGCGCACGGGACTGGAAACGCTCGCAACGAAATAAGCCTGTAAGTGAAATTCGCAATGCACTTTTGCAGGGAAAGGCGGCTGCCACCAATTCGATGATACAGAATGACACAATTTCCGTCAGCAAATTGACACGGGCGCCGCGCATTTGCTTAGCTTAAGGGCAGGAAGTGAAAAGAGGCGCAAGATGTCCGAAGCCCGCCGCAACCACATTCTCGTCGCCATCCTGAGCGAGACCACGCGCTGCGCCCAGGCCGCCCGGGCCGGCTGTAGTAGGGCAACTTTGCAACGCTATCTGCGCGACCAAGACTTCCGCAGGGAATTGATGGAAGCCCGCGAGCGTCTGCGCGATCAGACCCTGGATGAGCTGGCCCGTCGACGAGCGGCCGAACTGGCTGGCTCACCAGCGTGCGCATGAAGATCCGCCATCGAGGTTAGATGAAAAAGACATCCAAGCATCGGACACGGGGCGACGCCTCTCCCACCAGCCCTAGGCGTTTGAGCGCTTTCCAAAAGCAGATGCAGGCCTTGGACTTGCGGCTGGGCGGAGCTAGCTGGAGAAAGATTGCCGAGGCCGTCGGCTATGTCGATGGCAGTGGCGCTCACAAAGCGGTGATGGCAGCGCTGGAGAAAATACCGGTCGAGGCCGTGAACAAGGTCCGGCAGATGGAACTGGAACGGCTGGACCGGATGATGATGGGCTTGTGGCCCAAGGCCGTGAATGGAGATGAAAAAGCCACCGGCCAATGCCTGCAAATCA
>Ga0207070_1169_pt1 | contig 15724 bp, 14 predicted proteins | sample Alteio_BWMinHeat_92_FD_153591 | JGI IMG/M metagenome (GOLD analysis project Ga0207070, IMG submission 153591) | Enriched cells from forest soil in Barre Woods Harvard Forest LTER site, Petersham, Massachusetts, United States -... | ecosystem: Environmental > Terrestrial > Soil > Temperate forest >...
TAAGTATGGTCCGTAATGTTCCAGGTCGAGATGGCGAAGCTCGATAGTTCTTTGAATTTTTAAATAGAGATTTTTGGGGGCGTAATGGCTTCGACGTAGGTGTTGAAGTTTTAGGAGCATGTCGGGGCGCACGAGGACCTCGTAAAAACGTGCAACCAATTAATTGATAACTCTTATCAATTGGCTGCTTAAGTTGTAGCCCGTTGACCAGTCTGGTGATTGCGCAGATTGAATCAATGTCACATTAGCGATCTCGGATTCAGGGTGTTTTCTCCAGGCCTTAAATCCTAAAACTTCTGGGGGAGAGACCAGCGAAAGTGTGTCGTTAGACGTTTGCCGGTCATCCTAAAAGTAACGACTAAACATGTAGTAGCCTAAACACCGATCACTCGCGGACGGGGGTTCGACTCCCCCCGCCTCCATTTTTTACGGAACCTGGAAATAGGTTCAAGCTGTTAAAAAGATTAGAAACCGCCCTTAGGGGCCAGAGTTCTTAGGTTCCGAGGTTTTACGAGGGATCAATAACTTAGAGAGATGTTTTGACAGCAACTTTATCCAACTCATCTTTGAATTTGCAATCCAAGACAAAGGGGACTCGAGTGAGCGTGGATCAAAAAAGAATGAAAATTGCGATCCATGAAGTGGGCCATGCTGTCATGACTCTATTCCGTGGAAAAGGCGCTCTGAACATCTCGCTCAAAGGTATGGACTCGCCTAATGGCACTGACAGATATCTTGGATTCATGACTCCCGAGCCGACTGAACAGAAAACGAATTTCACCCTTAACGATGCTATTCGTGAAGTCATGATTTCTTTGGGAGGCTATGCCAGCGAAATTTTGTTTTTTGAAGTATGTCATCCTGGTGGTGATGATTTAGCAAAAGCAGAAAAATGGTCAGAACCCCTTCTGCAGATCGAAGAGTATAGAAATCGCATGGCTGCCATGGCTATTCCTGAACCAGGCCCATTGGATCAGATTCAGAATCTACAAGTTCGAGCATATATCCATCACATGATACCAGAGTGCGCTAAAGCACTAGCCCCTTTAGGACCACTAATAAAGTTCTTAGCTGAAGAGTTGTATAAGAAGGACGAACTTACGGGAGTTGAAGTGGAGGCTCACTTCAATTCTTTTATGCAGCCAGGTCCGAGCGCAATTAGGCCAGCTGGAGTATTTAAAAATGTGTATTGAGTTAAAAGATTGGATACTTTTTGTTGCTGGAATTATTTTAGGTTTCTTTTTTAGTATAGCTGCTTACTGGTTGCCACTTGGCCAATTCAAAAATGAATGTAAGGCATTGTGGAATCTAAAAAAGAGGTATCAAAGGGAAGATGTAGTTACAGTTCGATCTGGTGTTGACATGAAACCAATTAATTCAGCCGATGCAAAACTATCAACATTTAATGATTTTAAAATGAAAGTCGCAAATGATGAGGGTGTAGGTTGGCATCACACTTCTCATGGATGGGTGCGTGCAAGAATTTTGCATGTATATAAACCAGATACAGGAAACATTGAGCCTCTGTACAAAGTATGTCACTTAGACTTGGTGTAGAAATTTGGAGAATATGAATTGTGAAATTTGGACAATTATTTCAGCTCTTGGGACTATCGGAACTTTTATAGTTGCCGGACTTGTTTTCTATTTTGAACGACTTAGAATACGAAATGAAAAACCCAAGATTACAATTTGGGTTAATCACCAAGGTTACGATGGTGAAATAACATTATTCAATTCTGGTCGTGAATCATTACCCATCAAAACTTTAGATATTGAGAACCATGGTCCTATAATTCACAGTCTTTTTCTTGGGGGAGCCAGTATTCCCGGAGGAACACAATCGCGTGTTAGTAATCTGGTGCTAGAGCCTAATAAAATAGTTTTGGTATTAATGCGTTGTGAAGGCGGGACACCTGGTCAATTTAAACTACGATTTCATTTATTTGATGGATCATTCAAGTTTGTTCAAATTGATTTGTCTTATTTAGGACCTTATTCTTTATAAATGAATATGAGAAAGATTTGAAATGATGTCGAAGATAGGTGATCCAATAGAATACTTATTGAAGAAGGGAGTTCTTCAAGGAGCGGCAGATTTCGAGCGACTTTCTCGACTGATTACATTTCATGATGAAGCTATTGACGATCTAAAAACTAAGTTCCCGAAAAAAGCCTTTATGTCTAGATCGGCAGGAAATGATTCCGCATCTCTTGAGCTATTGGCCGCGAAGTATGATTTTCCCTTCGAAAAAGTGACCTTCATCGTGCCAGGTTCCGCTGAGCGTCTTAAAGAACATATCGAAAAAAGAGTAAATGTATGGGGCGAGCAAATTGTAAAGCAATCGACGCTTGCGGCGAATATTAAGGCTCCTATAGTTGGTGGCCAGATCTTTTGGTCTTGGCAGTCGCATTTTTCAAAAAGTAGAAACATCGTCGAAGATTCTCTTGACCCAATAATTTCAAAATTAAATGAAAGTGGTTTTATTAAAGAAACGCTTTTCAAAGAAATTGCAATGCGGCCAGATGATGGTGCGAATCCGATTGATCAAAATATTCCAAAGAAAATTAAAGCATCTCGTTATTTTATAGCTGACGTAACCCCAATATGGGTCTGGGAAGACGCGGACAGAACGCGTAAAGTTCTTTATCCAAATCCGAACATTTGTGTCGAGGTTGGCTATGCTGTCGAGGCTCTCCATCCAAGCCAGATACTACTCTTAGCTTTTGAACGGACTGAGCCGAGCTTCAGCCATGGCCATTTTCCCTTCGATATTGCTCAAAGACCAAGAATACACTTTACGGACAAAACTGATTTAAAGAAAAAGATTTTTCATGCTTTGGCCACGTCACTTAAAAATAATGGTGAGTTGTCGAAAGATCACTTTGATCAGATAATAGCCGGTGAAATTTAACTCGGTGGTAGTGGATATTAAGAATGACAAGTGCGAAAAAAGATTTGGAGTTGTTGCAAAAAATTACAGATGGGGCAGTAGCCCAAAGCGGTCCACGTTATACCGAAGCCGCCCACGTCGACCTCGAAATCGAAGAAGTATTTGACGGATTAGTTCGTAACGACCGATTCAAAAAAAGATTACTCAAAATAAAAGGAGAACTGTTCAGGGCATTCACAAGTGTGGATGACCTGGATTATTTTAAAGAAGACACAAGTATTACTGATAAATTCGTTGCTTTAAAAAGCCAACTAAAAGAATTGAACGCTACTTCAGCACAACTTCAGTTTGATCCATCCTTTGACCCTCTTAGGTTGGAACTACCGATGCTTACGGATTTAGTACATAAAGCAGCAGAGGCATTGCAGACAGGTTTATATTCGTACAAGCCGAACAACAGATCAGGTTTTAATTCGAGCTACGGCTTTAAATCCGAGTTTCAGCAATATGAATATTACTTTCGAAAATTCTTATCTAAACTTTATGAGTTTCATCAAGAACTCAAAGCCGATCCTTTTAAGGCGTATTGTAACCCCAGCATTTGGGTTACTAGCGCTGCCGGTTTCGGAAAAACCCATCTAATTTGCGACTTCTGTAAAAGCTCCATTCGCGAGGTTCAACCTGTGGTGTTTTTGTTAGGCCAACAAATTCCTGATCAAGATATTTGGAGTCATTTATGCCGCAGGTTAAAGCTAGAATTTGATTCACTTGATGTAGCGAAGGCCGAATTTCTAAAATATGCTAAGCTGACGTCAGAATTATTCAAGAAGAAGTTCGTAATCGTAATTGATGCCTTGAATGAAGGTATTGGTAAGACGTATTGGCCTGAACGAATCAATCAATTTCAGACGGCGATCGCCGAACATTCCTTTCTTGCGCTAATCGTTAGTTGCAGAACAACTTATGAACACCTGATTAAGCCTTCTTCTGATTGGTTGATCATTAAGCATAGAGGATTCGAGAACAATATTTTTGCGGCGACAAAGAGATACTTCGAATCTTACAAAATCGTTGGCCACGAAATCCCGTTATTAGGAGAGTTTCGGAATCCACTTTTCCTGAAAACCTATTGCGAAGCATTGAAAGGAGAAGACCTCCGAATCATGCGCGGTCATTTTGGGATCAAAATGATTCACGAAGCATATTTTAAAAAGATCGATTACAAAATTGCAAAGGAACTCGGATATCAATCCGGTCAGCTCACGAGCCACTTGTTCGCGAAAAAGATAGCCTTAGAAATGGCTAAAACTGGAAACGAGTGGGTGTCTATTGAGACGTTCAACGAAACTGTCCTTTCGTATAAAAAAGAAAAATCGATTTCTGGCGATTTTCAGTTCGAACTTTTAAACGAAGGGCTCTTTACTAGAGATTTCGTCTACGATTTCGATTCTAAACAGACCATTGAATCTATCCGATTCAGTTTCCAAAAGTTTTCAGACATTTTCGTGGCGAGAGAGCTTTTAACGATTTCAAATTTAACGAACGCTAATATGGCAGAGGAATTTTCTCAATCCCCTGCGATTAAAAAGATCTTTGAAAAGTCTTATCAAAATAAGAGTTTAATTGAAGCGTTGGCTGCGATTGTTCCTGAGTACACTGAGGGAGGCAAAGAGCTGATCGAATTGGCAACCAATATGGCGGATGAGGAGTTGCTATTCGAAGCTACTCTGGACAGTCTGGTTTGGCGAGAGCTTAAAGCTTACCCTGATATTAGCAAATTAGGAAAAGTGTTCAGATCGATAATAAATTCCGAGGATCGGTACCGTAAATTCTTAGGTTCTATTTTATCGGTCTCGACGACTCCAGAGCATCCGCTGAATAGTAATTTCCTTTCGGCCCATCTTATCAAGCAAAAAATGCCCGAGCGCGATTCAAAATGGCTTCAGTATCTTCACTACGCTTACGATGATGGTAGTGTGGTAACGAGAACAGTCGAATGGGCTTGGAACCTTGATTTCAACACCATCTCAAAAGATTCACTTTGTCTTTACGCTCAGGTGATTTGCTGGTTTTTGGTTTCATCACATAGATTTCTTCGGGATAGGGCTACGAAGGCGCTGGTGCTAATTTTTTCTAATGTTCCAGAACTTGCGCTACAGATGACGAAAAGGTTCATCGGCATTGACGATGATTATGTGATCGAGAGAATTATTATCGCTTCATACGGTTCCTTCTCTCGCAATCGTCAAGTTGATTTTTTGTTTCAATACGCGGATTTCGTTTACGAAAGATATTTCGTCGAACGAAAAATGCCAACTAACGTATCAATTCGTTTTTATTCGAAGCGACTCATTATTTTAGCAAAAGAATTGGGGTGGAGTAAAAAGCTCAACATTAAGAATCTTAAGCCACCGTTTAATAGCGAATGGCCAGTCCGAATTTCTACGGCAGAAGAAATCAACGCCAAGTACAAATCTGCGTCGTGGGATAGTATGGACCCTCAATGGGGATATAACTCAATTCATACTTCGGTAATGAGTTGGGGAGACTTCGCAAGATATGAGATTGGGACAGATCATGAGTCTTCATGGGTGAAAAAGGATTTTGTTCCTGTTTCGCAAAGAAAGTTACGACTCAAAAGGACACTGAAGAACAAGGAAGAGAAGACTTTGTTTGAGGTAATTCTGAAAGGATACGAGAAAACGTACTTTCGTGAAGCCGAATTCACAAAAATTCTAGCATTGGCCGAAGCGGCTTTTTTAAAGAGGCTATCAACGAAAGAAAAGGATGTTTGGAATTTAGAGATTAAGCCGTTTCTCGGTCATGGAACTGAAAAGCCAGAACGGCTACCTCTCTCAACAGTGCAAGCTATGATAATGGATAGAATCGATTCGATGGGGTATTCGGTTGAGCTCCATGGGCTTTTCGATCGATACATGACCACAGGCGATGCAGGTCGAAGCCCCGATAAGCCCGAACGAATTGGGAAGAAGTATCAGTGGATCAGCTTTTTCAATGTCATGGGCATTATCTGTGATCACTATAACTATTTTGGCTACAATGCATTTTCTGACGATCCCGGGATAGATGAACTCCGTTTCATTAAACATATCGACCCGACGATAGCAATTCGATCAAAAGTAGAAGTCCCCGATGTAGCTAAGGCAAATTCTATCGTGTTTCCGCAGATGAACGATTGGAAACCAGAGTTGAATAATGTTGAATGGCTTAAGGATGGGTCAGACTTTATAGACATTGAAAAGTTGATAATTCAAAATGACGATAACGGTGATCGCTGGATCTTGGTGGACGGAGGACATAGCTTTCAAGAGGAAGCTCCTCCTGACCAGGATAAATTTAGTATTCAAAGACGAGACGTTTTCTATGTTATAAACGCATGTCTCTTTCGAAGGAACGACGAACAGAAAGTTTTGAAATTTCTCGAACAGGTCAATTATACAAATCGTTGGATGCCAGAAAGTCATGACCAAATTGATCCTCACTTTGCTGAGTTTGCATTTAAAAAATTTAGAAAAGAAATGCCTTCGGAAAAGCTCTGCGGCCAAAAACATCGTGAAATCCCGTTTCCATTTTCACTCCTAACGGAGCAATATCTATACGAACGTGGCACATACGATTGTTCGATTGATGAAACTATGCATCTGACAATGCCGTCATTTGCACTCTCGGATAAAATGAAGATTGAGGGGCGTAATTTCGATGGGATTTTTCGATTGAAAGGTAGCGACGACGTGGTTGCTTTCAATTTAAAAGGAGATTCGCCTCATGGTTTTCTTTTTAGATGGTCAGCATTTGAGAGATTTTTGAAAGACGAAAATCTCGGAATTTTCTGGTCCATACTTTCAGAACGTCGAATGATTGGCGGAAATCATAACGACTCTCCCGGAAGGCACGATTTAAGTTCATCTTTAATCTATTTGGATGGTCGCTTTAAAGAAATTGGTCGCAAAGTCACATATCGCAAATTTAATTAAATTTTTGCGAACACAATGTCTCGCGATATATTCGCTGACTATTAATGGACTTACCGGTCATCAGTATTGAGAGATTCGATAAGGCTTTTTAGGCTAATTGGCTAATTTCCTTAAGATTCAAATTTCCGATGTTTAGGACTTTGCCGCCGATGCTTAGAGCTCTTTTCAGCGGACCATTTTTGGTTTTGCTCTCTGCAGTTATGACAATTCCACCAGTGCAGGCTCTGACTGCTAAGGAAGCATCAGCCTCATCTTTATATAGCCCGGTTTTTCTTTCTCGTCCTGCCTCTACTTGAAATTTTTTAAGTAATTCGCCTTCTTCATAAGTTACCCATCGTCCTTGGTTAAAGCCACCAACTCTAGATTTATATTCTGAAGAGTCATTGTAACTGCTGAATCCGAAAAAAGAATCTATCCCAATACCGCATTCGGCAACTTGAAGACGAATATACTGCACCAAATTTCTGCGCTCCTCGGTATCCTCAGGAATGCTTAATATTTCAAAAGATCCAACCTCTTTGGTCATAAATATAGAAAAGAACTCTGGGGAAAGTTCATTCTTTAAGGCAATCCCTTGTTTGTGCAAGACATTCCAAGCGCAGCTGTCGATATATACAGGGACTTAGTTCTCATGGATGATGTTTTATCAGAATTCTCCAACCTAGGCTATTAGTCGAAGTTCAGCCCACAAAGTCGATTTTTTGAACCTTCTTTCGCGCTGTATTGGCAGACTGCTGGTAGATGTGGGTGTACTTTAGAGTTGTCTCTTGGCGCGCATGGCCTAGACAACATCGGGCCAAAATGAAGTCCCTATGAGCAATATTCTGTATTCCGACTACTAACCAAGTAAATTCTTAACCCAAGGAAACATTCTAAGAGAATCCTGAATGTTGGCTGCAGCAGCATTCTGTTCAACTAAATCGAAGAAAGAAGAATTTATTAATTCTTTGTACTTTAGGCTGTAAATTGTTTGAAATAACTCCGCTATTACGCCTTCTCGTGTATCAATCAAGTCTAGGCCAAAGCTTTTCTTTAGAGACAAAAAGTTTTCGTATTCCCAACTTTCAAGACCAAAAACTAAATTTCGGGGCCCATCACTCTTGTAGTTTTGCAACGTAGAGATCAGTTCTACATCCTGTTCATCCAAATGTCTTATGTGATTGGCTGCGTACAAAATTGGTGCAATGTCTTTTCTAAGATTTGGATTCCAGTGTAGACCAAAAATTTTAAGTTTTTTAGAGATGAACTTAACTAGAGATGAAAGCTCGACTATGAATCCGGCCTGGGAAAGAGAGTCGTCGGTTTGAACAGATTCAATCAGGACAATTCGCCGTTGCAATTCCTTTAAAACTTCTTTTTCAAAAAAGAATAGACAAGTCCAAATATTTTTAGATTCCCAGTCGGGCTCTTTGAACTTAGTTCGAAGATCTAAAAATCGATCTCTACTGGATCCGCGCTGATAGTGGCTAAATGTATAGTCATCCCGAAAAGTAATAAATTTGACCTCATATAAATCGACACAATACTTGTGAGAGTCTCCCTCTGTAGCACTTAAGCTCACATTACATTTTTGGCATATTACATGGTCTCCAAAACAGAAGAGTTCAAGTTCTGTCGTACACACGGGACAAGGGGCGGCTATTTCGGAATATTGATTCGCATAACCTTGGTTTCTTCGGGGATCTACCTGGAAAATGTATTCATCATGTTCTACATAGTGCTTCTCGAAGTATGAAACTGCGACGTCGCGAGTGGCTGGATTTCCTTTTTCCAAAGACATTAGCTTCACATGAATGCTTTGATGTGGTTGTAAATGATTATTTAGCTCCTCTAGCGTTTCGAGACCGTCATAAAATGTGTCGACCTCATTTTCAGAATCATCTCGGAGAATAAAAGTCAGAAGCGCAAAGTCGCGTTTCTCCACGGCGTTGAAGTATACACGTCCGATCGTCACATTTCCTCCCGATTGAAGATGTTGATGGTTGTCCGTGCGCAATTGATAATATTAGTTTGAATTGATAGCCTAGTCCACGAAATCAACCTTTTGGCTCTTTTTCCGTGCCACCCTCGCAGACTGCTGATAAATATGGGTATAGTGTAAAGTTGTTTCTTGGCGCGCATGGCCCAGCCACATTTGAGCCAATACAAAGTCTCTAGTCTTACCCACTAGCTCCGTACAGCGCGTATGGCGGCAACAATGGTAGCTCTTAGTTTGATATTTTGTTTGCCCATAAGTATTTCTCAAAGTCACAACAGCTTCAGAATGGGTGAGATCTTCAAATAATACATAGTCTTTAGGGTTTGGACCATAAACCTTACGGTCAAATTTCTCTATTTGAATTTTATAAAGTCGAACCAAATTATTAAAGAGCTCTTTGCTGATAATTGGCACCAACCGATTATGCTTCTCTCCAATTTTAGGTTTGCCTTTGAGCGGCTTTCTTTTAATCGAACCATCGGGCAGTCGATCCCTAATTTTTTTTGCAGGCTGACTTTCTAAAACAATATATCCAAAATATTCGATTTTATGATCAATAAGCGCCGTACTTAAAACATTCTCATCCAACTTACCCATGAAAATATCGTCTATCGACAAACCAAATATTTCACTAAACCGCATGCCGGTCCAATATGCAGTCTCAAAGAAAGTTGCCGCCAAGAAATTTGTTTCTTTAAGTAATCCATGGACAACGCGAAACTCTTCTTCGGATATCAGTGAGTTCGCATCTCGCCGATTGACTTTGCTTCCAGCAAAGGCTGCCACCTTATATACATTTGATTGCTCAACAAGATTTTGTCTCATCAGAAAACTCAAAAATGTATTAAGCGTTTTGATGCAGTGGTTTTTGGTCGCATACTCAATTATTTTTTTTGATTTTTTAACACCTGTCGCTTCTTTTTCTAGCCAATCTTTAAAGTCTTCAAAATGTAACGACCAATTATTCGGATTGTTTGATTTTTTAATATCCAAGAAGAATGGAAATATATATTGATGGAGATAGAACTCGGTATTTTTCCAAGAATTAGGCTGAATCTTTTTGCAATCTTCAATGTAATCATCTGAAATTTTAGTAAATTCATAAAATTGAGTTTTCCATTGAAGCCTTCGAATGATTCTCGCTTTCGTACATTCAAACTCACCTTCTTTAGCCTTTGCCCACTCTTCAGCTTTTTCTCTTGATTCAAATGTGGGACAAGCATCTTTTTTCAGACGCACTCGTTTCTCTCCGTCCCAATAGACGAAAGAAAAATACTGATCTCCATTTGCTAGTTTTCTGGCTTCTACACGCATAGCTGACACCTATAATCCGCAAGGATTGGAAGTGACACAGTTTCAGCGTGTTATTCAGTCCACAATGGACGGGCTGATTTGTTATGACTGGTCGATTTCTAATTTACATATATAAAATAGCAGATCCAGCGCCAAAAGTGAACACTGACATATTAAATCAGCGCAGTTTTTATTTTGAATAGAAATTTACCTGTCTTATTTCAGACATTAAAAATGAAAGTATCCATCACTACTTTTCTGCTCGACTTACCTTATGCGAGACTTATCACTTTTGTGTTGGCATTATGGTAGCAGAGATTCGCTCTGCAGTTTGTGGCGTTCCGCTTGAGTCTTCTGGCCTTCGTTTCTCAAGTATTCGTTCAATATATACGTCTCATCCTTAAAATTTACCGCTGGCCCCGAACCCTGTCGTCTCTCGTTTGGTGAATTCCAATGCTTTTATTTCACGGTCCACGACATCGAAATATCTTTCTATATAGTCGAGACAAATGATTTCCGATCAACGTAACTGACTTTCCGATTGCTGTGCCCTTTTCGCATTAAGGAGTTAAATTCTTAGTGCAATGGAGGTCTCTTTTCATAGAACGTCGTGCAGATCTTATATCGATAAAGAGGTTGGGAAATGATAATTTTTGTATTCTCTATAGAGACTGTCGGGCACGACCACATCTTTCATATTTGGATCGCTGAGAGCCGCATAACCAATGTCAAAATCGAGCGTGACAGCGAAAAATAACTTTGAAGATTTCAAAGCATTGAGGATCCTCGAATCGCTGAATGACGTACCCGTCTTTTCGCAAATCCCAATAGCCGCGGGCCACCCTAACGACTGATTGAATAAATCAGCTTGAGAAGAATCGTTTGGGTTAATGTATTCAATCCCTCGATCAATCAATCCCTGATTCTCCGATTCAATCTGGCCTTTAAGAAAAAGATCACAAATTTCTAGCCAGCCTTTCTGACCAGAGTGGGGACCTGCGGAAAATTCTTTCTTGATTTTTTTAAGCTGCGATTCATTGAAAACTTCATCTTTATCAGAGTCGGCAGCCATGCTCGTTTTTAGACTGCCTTTAAGTGTTTGAACTTTGGCCTTCGCGCTCTTCGGTATTTTGGTTTTTGAAAATTCATCGACAACATCAAGAAGATTTTCGGTCAAAATCAACCTTCTATGAAATTCTAAATATTCTGACCTTGTGTTGACCGTAGCGAACAATTGAATATTTTTTTTTCAATAACGAATCCCATACTTCAACGACTCCAGCGTGAGAATCGCGAACATCATAGCTAACTGAAATCAAAACATTCGTATCAAGAATTGTTCCCTTGTGAAAATCCGCCTCATCGATGGACATCAAATAAGATTCGATTTCAGAAAAAGGTATGACCTTCCCCAATTTAAACCTCTGGTTGCCGAGCAATTTTGCGTTTTGGAGTTTCTTTAATCTGCTCCTGCTCTTTTTCTATCTCCTCAAAAATTTTATTAGCTCGTTCTATCTGAGCTGGGGTCAGTTGAGGTTTACGTCGCGCTTTGGACTCACTCGCCAATGTGCGAATACTTTTAAGTGCTTTCCTTGTCATTTTTAATCCTCCATTGAGTCTTAATATAACATGGCTCCTCGGTCTGTAACGGCTTGGAAGTACTAAATTTTTATTGAGAAGTCATCCCAGAATTATAGTAAGCGCCTAGCCACTATAACGGGCCAGTTTCTATTGTTTCTATATTTTTTGGAATTGTGATTCGGCTTTATCATGGAGATCACAATCCTCCACATTTTCATGCCACTTACGGTGAAGTTGAAGCAATCATAGAAATTGCTTTTTCTAACCCCAGCTCTTGTGTATGCCGCCATAACATCTGATCTGAAAACAATCCAAGAGATGAATAAAAAGGTCGTGAGTGAATTTTGTGAACTTGCATTCAATCAACACAAGCCGACTGAGGCTGACAATCAGAATGCTGGAAAGTACTCATGTTATGAGTAGTTCTACGAACGAGCTAGGTACTTCTTCATTTTATCCCAATAAAATTTTCTCCAAGCATTTTCAATACCTGAGATAAATTCCTTGGGCACTCCACGATGGGTGAGCGTGAGTTCGGTTCCGCCGTCTGGCGTTCGGTTCAAGACAAAGGCTGCCATAGAAAAAATTCCAGGGGCAAAGCTGTGGCCTCTCCACGCCTGCACGATTCTTTTTCCTGGAACAAGATCAACAATGATGCCTGTGGCATGCCCGGAATAAATCGAAAACTTGCCACCTATTTTTTTACTGATGACCGCCTTCTCACCGGTAAAGGCCTGGTGTTTTTTGGAATCAGTGAGAAGAGAATACACATCTATAGGAGGCGCCTTGAATTTTATTCTTTGTTTAATCGTCTTACACATGAGGCCTCCTTCGCTTGAGTTGCCCGTTTAGTTAAAACCTAATCATAGCGGAAGATCTGGGTCAATATTCCTATCTTAAGTAGAATGAGTAGGTTTCGATGCAATTTATTTACGACCAACAAGCTTACCCTTCATGACTGAGGCTGATGACGCAACCCATTTTTGAAAAGCATTGAGTCCGCACGACTAGCGCGCCATACTTTAAGCATCAACAAGGAGATCATATGGAATATTCCATTCTCGTTATTATGTTGGCGCTGCTTCAATATCTTTATTTTAGTTTTCGCACAGGGTTTTCACGGCCAAAGTACGACGTTCATCCCCCTAAAACTGTCGGTAACGAAACTTGGGAAAGGATATTTCGTATTCAACAGAATACGATGGAACAACTGATCGTTTTTATTCCTGGCATGATCGGCTTTTCACAATATGTGAGCTCGATATGGGCCGCAATTTTGGGAATTTGTTTTATTGTTTTTCGCCAGATCTATTCGATATCGTATCTGAAGGAACCTAAAAAGCGAATTTTTCCACCCACTTTTCTTGTGAATGTCGCGCTTGTTATTGGCACGGCTGTCGGAATCATCCTTCATTTGGTTCGGCCGTAGTTAGTAAGCGAGAGTTCACAATGGCTAAAGCAGGAGAATCAAGATGCCTTGGACACAAGATGACAAAGCTGCCTGGTTTAAAGAACAAAAGATTAAACGCTCCTACAAGAACGATGTCGTTAGTAAAATAAATACTCTGCAGGCAAATTTTGATTTGATTCAATATGGAGCTCTTTCTTTAAATCCTGATCTCTATCCCCTGTATCTTTTAAAATCGAAAAAATTTGATCCTAAGAAAAAGACGGTGTTAATAACTGGCGGCGTACACGGTTACGAAACGAGTGGCGTGCACGGCGCTCTCGGCTTTCTTGAAAAAGAGGCCAGCAAATATTTCGACAAATTTAATTTTGCCTGCGCTCCTTGCATAAGTCCGTGGGCGTACGAAAGCATTAATCGCTGGAACCCAAAAGCCATAGATCCGAACCGTTCTTTTTATAAAGATAGCCCGGCTGAAGAATGCCGGCTTTTTCTAAACGTCATTTCAGTCCACGCGCTAAATCCGTTCGTGCACTTTGATATGCACGAGACGACCGACACAGATAATACCGTATTTAGACCTGCACTAGAAAAACGGGACGGCGTCACTCATGAGTTCTCTGAGATACCCGATGGTTTTTATCTTGTCGGTGATTCTGAAAATCCTCAAAGCGAGTTTCAAAAAGCAATTATTGATGCCGTAAAACGAGTCACGCACATTGCGCCTGCCGATAAGAATGGTAAAATAATTGGAACGCCGATCGAACAAGAGGGCGTGATTAACTACCAGCTTAAAAAACTTTTTTTTATGCGCTGGCATTTCTCAAGCCGAATATACGACAACTACGGAGGTCTACCCTGATAGTCCGACCGTGACCGATGCGATTTGCATCGATGCACAGATCGCCGCTATAACAGGTGGCCTTAATTTTGTACTTTAGGCTTAAACAGAAAGTAGTATGCGCAGCTCATGCGAGACGTGCCACCTGACGCTCTCTAAATTTGGTTTTGAGCAAGAGGGCTTGATTAAAAAATATCGCAAGCTAGGTGGCCAGTACTTCGATTGTTTGGCAATGGCGAGATTTTTGTGAGCTGGTCAAAGACAAAAAAGAAAACTCCGGAGAGTTTATCGAAGTTTTCTTTTTGTCGAATTAAATTATCTCAGTTTTACTTGATGGCATTATTCAGAATGTTAAACAGAGGAGTGGCTGTTGTCGGCACCATCTCTTCGGCATAGTACCACCAAAAGTATCCACCGATGTAACTGCTCGGAAGCGAAATATTTTTTGCCAACGGATAAAACTGATTGATTAAGTTGATTTCGTAAGTCGAGCCTCCTTGTGGATTGGCTGTACCGATTTCACCGAAACCCAGTTTCGAATTCGGAAAAATCTGCGCGAGTTGAGCATAGATTTGTGACCAGTTCGGCTGGATGTTGTTACATTGATCCGGGTACCAACTAATCAAAACGTAAGTGAGTCCCAAACGGAAGGCTTCGTTTGCAGGATCACGTTGCGCTGGCGACAAATTCAATTGGAACTTACTATTGATCCAAGTGAACATATCATTGCCGCCGCCGCTTGTGTCGATACAATTTTGAGCGTCTGAAGGCTCGCCTTCGTAGAAGAAGGTTAGTGCGGTTGCCGCATTCTTTGCGGCAACCGCGTTGTAAGCAGCTAAGGCTTGTTGATAAGCATTGGCTCCTAGCCACCCGCCGTTGATTTCGTTACCGATCTCCCAAACATCGACTTGGCTACCTAATCCCGATAGATAACTTTGTGCACGGCTTTGAAACGACGCCACGGTAAACTTGTTCATATCTGACGAATCGAGGATTTGCCCCATGACATAAGAACTGCTCCGCATTTGATTTATCGGGGTCACATAGTAAGACACCGATTCAGTAGCATCAAAGACGACTCGAGTGGTCGGCATATGAGCCATCTGTTGAAAAGAAGTGATTGCGGCGCTGATATTAGAGACATCATCTAAAGTTGTACCATAGATTGGAGCGGGGATCGCTCGTCCCGCCTGACCACCGCCGACGGGCGTGGGTGTTGTTGCAGGAGTCGGAACTGGTGTTGGTTTCGGAGTAGGTGCCGGAGTTGCAACCGGCGTAGGAGCCGGAGTCGATGTCGGTGTGGTTGTCGGCGCGGGTATAAACACAGGCGTTGGCACTGCAGTGGGTACAGGTGTCGGCACCGGTGTTACCGAGCCGCCTGAAGTTATTTGCTCCAACTGACTGTCATCATCGTAATTCATCGTCGAAACATAGAGACGTTTCGATCCCGAAGAGCTCCCCTTAAAATAAAAAGAAACCTGATTCGTCCCAGCCATCATCGTTACTGTCGATGCGGCGCTTGTGCAGTTGGCATCTTTGAAAATTTTCAAGGACGAGCTGCCCTGATCAAAATAAATCTTGGTATTGTTGTAGACGTTCGCCGCACCTCCGGATGAATTCTGTGCTTGGACTTTCACAATGTTTGAACACTGAGCGACGGCAAGGGTCTGCGGTGCGGTCAAAAGTTTCATTTTACTGACGGACGAAGCGGTGGCAGTCATTGGCAATGACAAGCCT
>Ga0207070_1170_pt1 | contig 15645 bp, 13 predicted proteins | sample Alteio_BWMinHeat_92_FD_153591 | JGI IMG/M metagenome (GOLD analysis project Ga0207070, IMG submission 153591) | Enriched cells from forest soil in Barre Woods Harvard Forest LTER site, Petersham, Massachusetts, United States -... | ecosystem: Environmental > Terrestrial > Soil > Temperate forest >...
CCTCAGATTTTGAATCAGCCGCGGCTTTTGTACTCCGCTCAATCAAAGCGACAATATCCTTGCGAATCTCCTTTGCAGCCCTATTAGAAATCGCCATCGGCCCCGTATAAAATAGTTCGTCTTCGCGCAGACCTTCAATGGCCTGTAGTCCCTTCAGGCGCCAGTTCGTATGGTGGCGATTTACAAATGGAGAGTCATGGCCCACGTGAGTGACCTGTGGTCCCATATCAAGCCTTCCAGATTTTTCAACCACGAGACCATGTTCAAGTAAAAATGCGACCACCTTAGAAGCTAATGCCCTCTCTATTTTCAAATGTGCGGCTATGGCACTCACGGTGCTCATAGACTCAATGGAGACACCGAGGCGGACGGCGCTATAGTACCACTGCGAGTAGAACGTCGCTCGATCCTCTTCAGTAAATTTGCTATGTTTAATGCGATTCTTGAGGGCATTAGCGGCTTTTTTAGCGGCCTCGATTTGACTGTTAATGACCTCCTTGAGTTCAAGGCTTCCTGCGCGTTCGTAATTTACTAAGAGTAAGAAATAGTCTCGCTGAGGATCAGAAAATCCCATGAACTTGCAAATTTGCACTGCCTGCTCGGACGTAAGATCTCGAGTTCCTCTAAAAATCTGACTCATGACTACAGAATTGACCCTCAAAAATTCGGCCATGCGACGGAGTTGACCATGGCCTCCTTTGGGTTGACTCTCAATCCAGTTGTTAACGCATTGCTTGTAACTTTTAAAATCAAAGACGCTTGTGTAATGATCCATATGACCTCTGCATTTTAAAACATTAGCTTAATTGTTAACTTTAAAGCTAGCTATTAAAATAATAGATGTAGATTCTTTTTTGCTGGCGACTGATAGTAGAAGTGTCGAATTAACGACATAACGGGGGCTCATATGAGACTTAAATTTTTAGCTTTAGCCATAACAGGATTTTTTTCTTTACTATATTCGGGCATGGCAAACGCTGGAGGAGTCGATGGCGGTGGCGGAAAAGTGGTTGTCTGCAGAGACTCAGGCGGGAGTATCATATCGGCAGAACTTCTCGACCTATGGGAGGCGAATCACTTATTTCAATATGTGATCGTTGAATCGACTTTGCCAGTTAAGGCACAAGTTCAAGCCGCGTTTGATCGAATCAAAAATTATAACGATGAATTTAGCGCGGATTCTATGGATCAAATGTTAAATAACCGAGCGGCGCCATTTTTAGGACAAGCCACAAAAGCGCAAATCGAACGACTTCACGGAATCAAACTCACTCCGACAGATGACTCATACGAAATCGCATTTCCATCGAATTGCCCCGTTGAAAATGTCGTCCGTTGGGGGCTCGGGCCGAGCGGCACTATGATCACTGTGAATGAGGACATTTTCGAAGCCCTGAGCCCTACGGCGCAAGCAGCCCTCATTGTTCATGAAGCGTTTTATGCTTTAAGCAGGGACTCTTATTACGCCACGGATTCACGACAAACTCGCCGAGTTGTTGGCTATATATTTGCCGGAAACAGCCTTATATCAGACCTCTCGCAAATGCCGGTTTCATTGATAAAGTGTGAGAACAAAGATATAAATGCTAGACGAAGAAGCGTGGTTCGATTCTATAATAATGCCTCAGGAAGCGCGCAATTTAAGATGAGCTTTGACCATGGCAGACAGCTCATCGGCCCGTGGCAGAGTAGGTTTGATCTAGGTATGAGCAAAGAAGCCTATTTTGAAGAAAACACATGTTTTGAGCCTGATGGAATAATTGATCATATTGACCTCAATCAGTTGGGGCCAATCGAATTCGATCATAAAGGAATGTTCACAGTTGCCTGTATTAATCACAAGAAAGCCTATTACTTTAGTGAAGATATCATGGAATTCAGCCAGCTAAGCAGTGCGCAAGAACTTACCTGTAGTCCAGCGACTCATGGTTCGCACTAACCTATGTAAAGACCAGAGCTGCAGGGAGAAGTCCCCGCAGCTTACGCCTTAGCACCGTGGGAGCGAAATTTTTGTCAACGATTACTTGTTTTGTTGACCGTAAAAATGCAGGCTGTTCCAATTGTCTGTGGAGACTGATATGAATTTTTTGAAGAGTTCTTTGTTTTCAAGTTTTATGATTTTCGGTGTTTTTGCATACGCGGAAGTAAAGGATCTGAACGTCGTCATTGCTAAAGGCACACCCGTAGAAGCGAAAGATTTAGGAAAATTATTGGGTCAAATCCTATTGGTTCCGGCAAAAATTCAGCGGTCGAACCAATCGGTTTTCAAGGTCACCAAAGTTGAGAAAGGCTCTGTCTTTGAGCGCGAGGGAATAAGAGTAGGAGATCTAGTTTTCCGGTGAATCTTAAAACTTGTTTCGAACGAAACTAGCGATCCGAAGATTTGGCGACAAAATCGCTAGAAAAATCGTTTTCAACACCTATTCCCGCTCTGATTTGCGGAAATGCCACTCAAGAATTCAGGTCTGAAGCGATTTTAAAGTGGGAGTGGCCTAGGCGAACTTTTTCAAGGTCAATTTGGATGGACTTTGGCTTTGCGGAAGCTGCTTGGGCGAGTTGCTCGTACAAGAGGAACTTTTTTGGTCTGGGGTGGTCCAGGTCATGCCGGTGGCTTGATCTTTGGAGGCTTTCGCATTGGCCCTCCGTCTTGTTGAAAATGAGGGACAAATGGCCGATGCGAAGGTGTGAGATTCCGACTTTTAAGGCTTTATTTTTTGCTGCTTCCTTTGTTGTATTTCGCGATTGCGAAAGCAGAGCGCAGGCCGGTTGCGCAACCACCGCCGGTTTGTCCCACGTTGATCGTGAACTCCTCATGTGCAAATCACCAAAACGCAGAGATAGCTGCAGCAGTGGCTGCTTGCAAAATCGAATGGAGCACCAACCACTGCGATCAGTTTGCGGCAAATCATCCAGAAGCACAGAAGGCCGGCACCATCAGGGACTGCAACCAAGTGACGGCTTGTCAGTTGAATGTCGCTGACCGAGTCAATGATTACATCGGGATTTGCTTAAGTAGCTGGGGGGACTCTTTGCACGATGAGGGGCTGGCGATGCTCAAACTGTTTACCGGGCAGGTTCAACCGCGTGACGAAGATTTTGCAAAATTTCACTTCTTCGAAACCTGCACTTCGACGAAATGCAAGCGTCAGATGCTCGGACCGTTTGCCTCCTACTTCACCAAAGAGGAAATCGAAGGTCATTCCGAACGCACTGATTTAGACCCGAAAGACTTCGTTAATCAGACGGTACTTCACGGCTACTCGGCAGCGGTGCTCTATCGCAAACTGCTTCTGAAGCTGAAGAAAGAATCCGAGACTCATAATCTGCAGCAACAATTCATTCCGCCATGGTCTGACTCTCCGGAGGCACTCCCTCTTTCAATCGATGAGTTGATCACCAAAGCGTTTGAAAAAGCCGGCATCAAAAATACATCTTGTCTGAAACCGGAAGTCGTCGCGCATATGCGCTGCTATGCTTTGTTCTCGCTGATCGATCCGATCATTGCCGGTGGGCTTGCCGGGCAGCTAGTGAGAATGGCTGGGCTTGCCGAAGGTTTGGAAGAAGATGTGGCTCTGACTTCGGACGCAGGGAATTTGGCTTCGCAAGCAACGGCCAAAACACATATCGGGAAGGCTCCGAAGGAACCTTTAAAAGTAAAAGTGGCTCCTTATAATCCTGAAGGGGACATCGATACCTGCGTGGCCTGTACATCCGCTTTTTTGAGTAACGCTTTTGAGAAAAGAATGGTGGAAACCGCGAAAACAATAGAAATGAAGTACGGGGTTGCCGGAGAAGAAAGACATTTTAACCTCCCTCAAGCCCTTAGTTACATTCGAAAAGCGACGGCCTCAAAATCTAGTGTTGATCCGGTCGCCTTTGTAGACGCGAATGCTCCAGTCGGGAATTACGCCATCTTTTTTAGAGATCCACAAGGTAACTTTTTTCACGTGGCTGCTGCTTGGATTACATCCTACGGAAGAAAGTTCATCTATGATGCCCAAACTGGAACAGCACTCGAGATCAAAACCTCTGCCGACTGGAAGCTCATGTTGGAAAAATATAAAGCTGCGGGCGCACGGCCTTACCAATTTACGCCGGAATAAAGTTCCTAGAATTGAAAAGGCCTGGCGACTTCCCGGCCATTATTCTTGATTGGCAATGCAGTCCTTCAGTATTGCCAAGAGTATTCTCTCGGGTGGCAGGCAGCTTTTCTTAAAGCGAATAAGAACAGTTCCGTCTTTGCGTCCCCGTTGATCTTCGGACTAGGGATGTGTCAGAAGGCGCTGACTTTTTTCCAGGGCGGCCAACAAATCCGGTTGGTGATTAACGTCAAAGTTTTTGAAATTTTAGAGTGGTTTGTTCAGCAAGCGCTGTTTAACGAAACCAAAAGCCGCATCACAAAGCGCAGATTAGTAGCGGAAAATTTCGAAAAATAAACTTCCGTCACAAAAAAATTGTACCCAAATCGATTGTATTCTCATAGCGACAGATTCAAACTTATACTCGGAAAACATCACCCTTCAGTAGCGCTTATCAAGCGACATTTTCGACAAGGAATCGCTTGCTTTTATATTCGATTTTGACGTTTGAAATAAAGCAGTCTATGTTCATCTATGCCGTTTTTAACCCCAAAATCTCAAAAACAAGGTCAGTTTTTTCTCGGTTGTTTATCTATAATGGCAGCGATTTCCTGTTCGACATTTCAGAAAGCTGATTTATCTTGCTCTGGAGACTGCGCGGAAGAGACCGTAAAACTGATTCTTGTGAAAGATACTGCGGATCAGGACTCTGCCCATTGGTATGTTGATGGGACGGTCGGCGATCGACCTTACCGTTTCATTTTGGATACGGGAGCAGGCCTTACGAAGATGGTCACCGACAACTATCTTTTAAGGTTTAACACTATTGCCACAAAAGATTCGTCCGGTGTATTTAGTAAGACCAAATATGATCTGATCACTGTACCTAAACTTCGAGTTGGACCTCTATCTAAAACCAACTTCACAATCGCACTCACGGCGAAGAACGAACCGGACGTAAAGCCGGTATTGGGAATGAATTTTTTCAAAGATAACGCTTTTAACTTTCTCTTCGAGACTGAAGAGGTGCAGGTAATCGATAGGTCCCAGATTCCTCCCCAGCTCGTTTTGCTAGATCTTTTCATGGGGGAGAATTCTCATCCTTACGTCGATCTATCATGGCAGGGAGTTCGTGCTCAGGGAGTCTGGGACACAGGCGCTGGAATGACTGTCTTTGATTCGGGCTTCATAAAGAAGTATCCTCGTCTTTTCAGACGAGTTGGAAGCTCAACAGGAACAGATTCGACAGGCACAAAAAGCGAAACTCCCATTTATGAAATGAGGGGATTTGTTTTAGGAGGTCAGCAATTTCCATCTACCAGGATTGTCGCAGCAGACCTCTCCATTCCAAATTCGACGATTAAAACTCCTATGGATTTCATCCTGGGATTTAACGTTCTTCGTAAGGCGAATTGGTTATTTGATTTCCGAAACCGCAAATGGGCAATTTTAAAAATGCTCCCTTGATAGCCATAACTTTTTTGACCTCATTTTCGGTGGCTAAGTGATTTCTGCCAAATAAAAATCGAAGAAATTGGCGCACGCAAAAGCTCGTCTCCCAGTACCGCAGACGGATCAGATTTTCGACAAGGATCGCTTTATTTAATAGACATCGAAATACTCGCCCCACTAAAGTAAGCGCGAAAAATGAGCCGCATCAACAAGAATACTGATTGGCGGCCCAAATTTATGAAATCACTAAAGCACCTGGCAGGTTAGAAAAATATTTTCTGAACCGCCCGGTTGACTTAAACTTAGAGTTCCTTTGTACGCCGCGTGAATATGGTCGACAGGGGTGTGATTACATGGATCCCATGAATAGAGATTTATTTCTATCCCTGAACTCTTGGTTGAAATCGTTGATCCGGCAATACATCTTGTTCGTGGGTCACTAAATGAATACTGAGCGGTGTATCTCGTCTGCTGCTGGCTTCCTCCTGTGATGATGGCATTTCCCTTGATCACTCCTACGCCAACTCCATAGGAGTCCTTATCAAGGACAGCTGGCGGACTTGCAAACTGCAAATGCAAATGAACCGGAAGGTCCTGACCTACATTATTATAGCCCTGACAGATCAGGTCTGCCTTTGCTAATATGGGTAGCACTAATATCGTTAAAGATAATAAAAATTTCATTTTTGCCTCCTCTGCCCGTAGGCGTGAAATATTATATTCAAATACATCTTCCGGCTTTTTAGAGCCCTTCGATGAAGCGAGTTATAAGTCCAATTGAGGCTTAGTGTAAAATTAATTGATTTAATAATGTAATCAGTTATTCTAATGATATGAAATTGAATTCATCGCAGCTAGAGGCCTTTTTTATGGTGGCGAAGACGACAAATTTTACTCGGGCCGCGGAGACTTTAAATATAAGCCAATCCGCGCTTTCGCAGAGAATTGCAAAACTCGAGGAAGAAATTGAAACAACTCTGTTTATTCGAGACAGAAGCTCGGTCCGTCTTACCGAGTCCGGCGAAAGGGTCTTAAGATTCTGCCAAATCACGGATCTGGCGGAGTCTGAGTTGTTGTCCAAACTTCGAGGCTCTAAGGACGAGTTAGCCGGAATCCTTAAAATTGCAGGATTTTCCTCGATCAACAGATCCATAGTCATTCCGGCTCTAAAAAATATAATGATTAAAAACCAACGTCTTTCATTACAACTTATGACGAGAGAACTTAATGAGCTGCCTAAACTCTTAAAAAATGCGGAAGTTGACTATATACTCACAGATAAGAAATCTGATTTATCAGAAGTTGAAAATATTATTTTGGGATACGAGGAGTACGTACAGGTCAGGTCTAAGAAATTCCCGGACTCTGAGATATTTTTAGATCACGATGAAAATGATCGAACTACTAAAGCTTATTTTTCCCAAAATAAGCTAAGCTTTAAACCGAAAATTATACGTTATCTGGATGATGTTTATGGTTTAATTGATGGGGTAAAAAATGGGTATGGAAATGCTGTCCTTCCGCTGCAATTAGTTAAAAATGAAAAAGATATAGAAATTATCGATTTAAAAAGGGTTTTGAAAGTTGTGGTTTATTTGCAATTTTACATTCAGCCTTATTATCGAAATATGCATTCTCATTTTCTGACAGAAATTCAAAGCTATTTTAAACAACATCTTCGACAGTAAAAAGCCCGGTTTTACAGGCGCGTCGTCCTGATGATTTTTGAGGCTTGTCGTCGACAATTTTTTTGATCTCATTTTCAGTGGCCACATGATTTCTGCCAAATAAAAATTCAAAAAATTGGCGGACGCTAAAGCCCGCCTTGTAGTACCACAAATAAAGCCAAATTTTCGTCAAGTATCTCTTTGTTTTTGATAACGCGGAACTAATAAGAAATTGTTTATCCCATTACAATCTGAAACGTTTTGGCAAATTTTTTGGTCTCAAACTTTTCCAAATTTCTGTTTTAGTGCTTCAGATTCTGAGCTATTTGAAGTCGATGCGCTCGGCTTGAACGTGTCTTTATGACAGCTTAAGCAAAAAAACAGTGGAAAATTCGCGCCCATTTAAGCAAAGAGTTTTGGTCAGGCTGATTATTCACCTGTATTTTGCAAATTTCGAAGTTAAAAATTCCACGTTCAAATACCGCCGGCAATTAAGGCAGAGCCGTCACGATTTCTCAGTCTTTCGAGACACCTCGTCGTGAAGCCGCGACCAAAACTTCTTTATTTTGGAGAGTAAGTCATCAACGGGCCTATTGCCGATCCATCAGATCCTGTTGTGCACGTTTCGAATCTGAACTGGCTTCAACTAAACGGGTCCTTGGTCCAGAGGTTGCTGGGATTCACAAAGCCAAGTTAAAAAAATAAACTCCATAGCGTAAAATATTAAATGATGCTTAACCTCAAACAAAGCTCCACTCTTTTCTCACTTCTACTTCTGTGCGGACTGAAAGGCCACGCACAGTCTTCTTTCTGCGAGGTAGACTCCTTTTGGACTAAACAAAAAAAATTCATCTATGGTTTCCAAAAGCAAGAGCTGCTCAACAACCTGTCCCAAGACTGTCAACGCATGCTCGATTACGACACCCGCTTTGCCGCGCAGGAGTTTCAGAGATTCTCTAATCTACCGTCCGATCTGCGTGAACACTTTGGCGCCACAACGACCCCATGGGAAATTGCCATGGTTCCTCAAGAGCCCCCGCGACAATTCGTTTTTGAGGAAATGTGGGGAATTCGTGCCTGGGACCTTCATGATAAAAATGAGGTCAAAGACTTTCTCAATGGCAAAAGATCGGTTTTGCCGCTCGACAGCGCTGAGAAGTCCCGCAGTCCGAGAACTCGGGTCTTTGAATCACCTCACGGATTCACAACCGGGACAAAAATTGGCACGTTTCTTGTCCTAAATACCTCCATCGGCGAAGCGATTTGCGCAGAATTAAATCGGCAAAAGGCTGCGGCTTGTAATGAAGGCCTATCAAAGATCATCGATCTGATGCGATTTGATTATGTTTCACTGCCAAGTGTGATTGACGAATCTCTTACTGACAAAAAATATGAAACTGGAATTGTGATCGCCGCTAAAAAAATCATTTCGAAAGCCGAAAGTAAAAATCCAGGGCCTTCCCATCTTTATGATGATTTATACCAGTCTTTTAAGGAGGCCGGCGCCACAGACAAAGAAGCGCAGAAAAAAACCTGGGATACGCTTGGAATTCTTTCAACGGCGGGACCTGATTTAGGCGACCGAATGAGCTTGCTTCGAGAGTCCGCGTATTCCGACAAATCCATGGTCTCATTAATCGCCATCACCAGCGCGACACCCTTATTGGACTATAAAAGTCGCCAACAAAACGGTGAGACCTATTCTTACCCGAAAGGGATGAAATTTGCCTGCGACAATGCCAAGCCCTATCACTTTTGGATGACCGCTTACTTCGCGTCTCGTCTTATCAACGCGGGAATGGATCCAGAAGCAGCGGCCATGGCTGCCTATACGGCCGAAAAAGGCTATCAAATGATGGCCAAGCACGGCCTCCGCTCGAACTCGACCGTCGAAGACTTTCCACCCTTTCATGATAGCAATAATAACATCCGCAAAGATCTCGCGCAGGCGGCTTCCGGTGCTTTTTTCGGCGCCACTGGCAAGGCTCCTAATATCGACGAAGGCATGAGGGTTTTGGTGAAGGCCGCAGTACCTGGCGATACCAATACCACTGTCGATCTTGGGCATTCTCCCTGGTTTTTGCCTCCAAGAATTTTAAAGTTCAATGAAGTCATAGCTCCGAATTCGGTTTTTAAGTATTTCGATGCAACTATTCAAAATTAAAACGCCCTCCGCGAAGCCAGAGATTTGATGGAAGAGCTCTCTAACACCAAAGAGCAGCGTCGGTTTAAATATAAAAAATTAGTCCGCGAGCTCTTTTCGAAAGGTATTCTTTGCTGGCCGGTAAAACTCCGGCCAGGCTTCAAAAAGCTGTGGCCTTTGTTCGCCCGCTTTAAAAATAATGATGATCGATATTTTTTGTCAAAGTGCGTGTCCGTGATTTTTTAAATTAAAGCTCTACAATCCTGAAAGCCTTGATCAGAAATTTACAGGATCAATTTACAAAAGGCGCGCTTATTCGCCTTGGTCACCGGATCAAGTGGCAGATATTTCGAGTAACACCTCTCGCGTCGCTATCATTCCTTTGTTGACCGCCCTCACGAATTGAGAATATATTTCTTCAAAATCAAGATTACCTAAGGGGGATAAAATGAAAGCGAATTTAATGTTGGTAATAGGCCTTGCATTATTTGGTGCCCAGGCTATAGCAGATGTGGTTTGCACAATGAGTACGATTGCTGGGGGCCAGGAGTCGCCCTGCAGTTCTATGCAGATTCCCGACGAGACTACAGTATCCAGCAACCTGACGTGCAATGGATATAAGGTCACTGTAGATTGCGATCTTCACAGTAATCCCAACAAGTTGTCACTTTCAATCGCACCACCACAGGGGCCAACGGTATCAACATCTACCAAGAACCAATTGAAATTGGTGGATGGCGCTGGCAATGGAGCCGCCATTAGCTGCGTGGCTCAATAATCAGCTATTAAGTTCAACGCTTCAAATTCGCTTGTTAAGCCAGATTTTTGCGCCTTCTTAAAAACTGAAAACCCGAGCAGAGCAAATCGTGGCTAGCGCCCTATAGCTGGCCAATAAAGCAGGTATAGCGATGGCGCCAAGCGACTGAAATTTTCGATAGTGATCGCTTGATTTGTGAAGCAGCTGAACAGGCATGGATGTCTGTAATTTTCGTCTTGACCATCTTAGTGAGAAGGCTTCTTTTTTTGGTCGGGCTGCTTGGAATTTTCATTTTTGGAAAAGGAATCATTAAACTTCTTCAAACAAGCGGCCAGCTGGGGACCGTCATTCTGACAACAGGCCAAACGCTCATTAAACTCAGACATATAGCTATTGATCATGCTTGTATCAATAACTCTTGCGCCATTAGTTTGAGAGGCCTTTCCATTAATAATTCTGTATTCAGACGATTTATTTGATTTTCCGCGGTCTTCAAAAATCTTGCTAACTTTAGAGCCTTGACCAGTAATAGTAAGACTAAAGGAGAGACCTGTTTCATCTTTGGCTTCTAAGCGGTAGGCATTTTTTCCATTACAAACCATTGGTCCACGTCCGAAACAGCAAGCATTCGTGCCGTCCGACAAAGTCCAATCATTTTTGCTCAGGCTTTCCGAAGCGCCTACTGAGCGTTTATCTGCCGCTGTCTTTAGTTTTTGAAAAGGAGCATCATTTGAATTTATACCGGTGGTTAGGTTTGGATCTGATTGATCTTTGTAACTCTTGGCACCGCTGTCATCAGCGTTTGCTATAGAACTTAAAATCATAAATACCAAAATAAGAGTCTTCACTTGATACCTGCCCATTGAATTTGTTCTCATTTTATTTCGGAAAGTACCGACTAAAACCTTAAGTAAAACGTTCGAAATGCCTATTCGTCCACGTAAATCTACCCAAGCCGGTCCTTTCGTCTCAAAACTCGGTAAGTAGAGACTAGTCATCGTAGAAAAAATCGATCTTGTTTTCGCAGGCTAAATGAATTCGGGCAAATCTATGTAAATAGGAATCGGCGCTCGCAAAAGTGTGTTTTACAGTAGCGCGTTTCAGACGAGATTTTTGTTAGGTATCCTTGGTGAATGACCAAAGTGTGCCGGCATGGGATCGTAGAGTGATGGCAGCTGCAAAAAAACAATCCAGGGTTCGAACAAATCAAAACGACAAACCGAAAATCATGGCCTTCAAAACGGCGGGGCAGTTGGAGAACTGGCTGGCTAAAAATCACGACAGTTCCGCCGGCGTTTGGCTATGAATTGAAAAGAAAGGTTCCGACGGACAGTCCGTTACATATGACGAAGCACTTGACGTCGCGCTCTGCTATGGCTGGATCGACGGACAGAAAAAATCTTATGATGACAGCTCATGGCTCCAAAAGTTTACACCGAGAAGCCGGGCAAAGGTACTTGCGGCTGGCACCTTTTAGCTGGCCATTAAACCAAGCATCGCGGTAGCGCCAAACGCCTGAGATTTTCGACAAGGATAACTGAGATTTTATTCACTGTCTTAGCATTCGGTGATAACCTTGCCGTGACCCAGGAGGTTGTCATGGTTCACAAAGCTCATCTAAAACTTGCGGCCTTCTTGGCCGTCTTACTTACTGGTATAAAGGGCGCTTGCTTATCTTCGGCGGTGAGCTGCAATTATACCGTCTATCCGGAACCAATTGTTGAGTCATATCAGATCATGCTGGGAAGAAACCCAACTCCTGTGGAGATCTATCATTTTTCGAGTTTGATCTTTGATGGCTCACAGGTGGCTTATTTTGAACCTTATTATGGCATTCCTAAAAATAATCGCTCTGTTCAGAAGTGTGGTTGGATTGCCTATGTGGATGATCCCCAGAAGGCCGGTATTTCACATTTTAATGCGAACGAATGGGTTCAGCGTCACGCTTTATTTGGCTACTATGTGACGGCGCTGTATCGCACTCTCACGGGTCAATTTCCCGAATGGGATTTAAAACATCCTGACGATCAATCGACGTCGAAAAAGCTATCCTTCTGGACAAATAAGTTGGCGGCATTGGGTGGCGTAGTAACGAGCCAGAGCCTTCGAAAGATTTCGACCGAGATGCGCCGTTTATTAGGCCGCGATATTAAAATTAGTGAAGATGTCGTTCAAATAGTATTTAAGCGAGAGCTTGGACGCGAAGCTAGCCTCAAGAATTGCTCTATCAATTTGGATGCCCCACTTCAACCTGGAAGTGATTGCTATTTTTTAAATGGCCTAGCTTCAGGACAATTAAGTTATTCGGATGTTGCTCATCAAGTCCGTTCAACTGCCGAGTATTTAAAGAAAAATGTTAACGCCGCTTGTATTAGTGGGGAGCTCGGTGGAAACATATGGAAGGTCCCCGACAACAGCGACCTCTATGATCAGCATGGCATAGGCGAGTATATCAGCGAATTGTACCGCTTGACCCAAGGACAGTTTCCATCACAGCTTGAAATTGACCAGTATAAGCAAAAGTATTCGGGTGGTGATACGCAGGCTCTTTTAAAAGATATAGCCGAGGATCTGCAACAACGCGTGCATCTATGACTTGTTAAGCGAAAATTAAAATCTTGAATCGCGCTGAAAGACTGATTTACCCGAGCCACGATCGGCGTCCGGTCACTGCTCGTAAAATCGAGCCTTGCAGTAGCGTCAGTCGATCGAGGTTTTCGGATGGCATAGCTTACTTTGATGCCCAGGCTTTTTAAGAGCTTGTGTTTTCAAAAACTCAAAAGCCTGTCTAACAGATAAACAGCTGCCGAAGCCAAATTTGGCCGACACGAAAAATTCTCATTTTGAGACACTCAATTCAATCTCTTTGGCTATAGCAGGTCCGAATCTTGAAGATTATGAGGACAAGAGGGTAAAACATATGAAAACAAAATCACTGATTCAATTTGTCGGCTTATTTTGCATGTGCGCCATCAGCACGAAGGCACCAATAGCTTATGCGGGCGATTTTATTTCAGGACGGGATTCGATGTATCTCATCTCGAGTGACGGAGAGGTTTATCGCAGAGCGGACGACGGAAACTGGCAAAAGACCGAAGCCGCGCTTCCTGATCGCGTTTATGCTAAAGGCATTTCGACTATGGCGAGCGATGGGGACGACCTCCTTTACACGCTAGGGAGTGACGATAAGGTTTATTATCAAGTAAATGAACACCCTCAAATCGAAATCAGTAACGTGCAACCACCAAAAGGAATTGCGGCCGGTTTTAGGCATAGCAATTCATTTGCAACATCTCGTGATGGTTCAATTTTACTTGGTGGAGATGGAAAGCTTTATTCACGAGCAAGTTCGCAAGGCTCAAAGTGGGCCGTTGCAAGTGTTCAATTGCCGTCCGGAGTTTCGGGTCGCGCCTTTGTTCTCGGCGAACAAGGATCATCTATTAGTGTGATTGGTGATGATGGGAAAATATATGAAAAAAGTCTTCAGGGAACCAGCTACTCTTTATCTCAGTTTCAATTACCTGCAGCTGTAAAACCATTAGCTTCAAGGCAGCAACGAGGTTCTACATTTTCCTACTCAAAAGAAAATGGCTATTTCTTAATTGGTGATGATGGAAAAATTTACCATAGAGGAGGTGGTCAACAGTGGTCGAAAGAAGACCAGGCCCAATTACCAAATGGAATTAAACCAATTTCAATAATGGTTAAAAAATTAAAAAATTCGACTGGCATTAAGGGTGGCGTAGGAAGCGCGGCTTATCGTGAATTTGAGGAAACTGTTGTGTATGTCATAGGCGACGATGGGCAGATTTACGCAAGAGGGATTAACGAAAAAACCTTTGCACTCTCACACATACAGTTGCCCAGCGGAGTTATGCCACTCGGAGCTACAAATAATGGAAGTGGAAGTACTGGTCGCTCGAGTAATGTGAGAACGGTTCCTTGAATCAGGTCATCCGGTTGAAGAGATACTTCTTTCGAAAAATTTTAAAAAACAATCGAGAATCTCAATTAAATGACGATGTTTGTAGTGCGGTTTTTGCATGGGGAAACCGCTCGGCATCGCGCAGATAAATTGAACGACGAAGCTGCAAAAAATCAACTCGTGAAAGTCAGGAAGTCTGTGAGAAACCGAGAAAAATGCGGTACGTATAGCGCATCAGTTGACCACGATTTTTATTTTAGAGAAAAATTTCAGCGCTCAAATCTACTAGTTTCTCCAATGAGAATTTAAAATCAAAAATGCGAAAGTGATTAGTGACACTTGTCATCGACGAAAAGCTTGATCTCAATCGTAAAGGATGCGCGAGCAGAGGCAGTTGTACTTTTCCGCTATTAACTGCTCGATAAAGCACGATCCACGATAGCACAATTTGGTCGAGATTTTTGACAAGGATCGCTTTAGTTTTAGTCGCTTAATTACGAAACTCGCTGTCGGCCCCCTCCCAACGATCCTCAATAGGCAACACGTGCTATTTCCTTTCATTACTCAGAGCCATCAAGCCATCAGCCAAGGTCCCGCGCCAACTCAGGTAGTCGTGGCCTCCTCGAAACTGATGCCAATGCACCTCATATCCCTTAGCCATTAGGACATCACGCAGGTGACGACTCGGCATCAATAGGCTGAAGTCCTTGCCGTCTAAGTCTATCTCTAAGCTGCCTGCTTCCATATAAAAGCGCAGAGGCAACTTGGGCGAGTCTCGAAACATTTTAATTGCATCGCCCAACTCGTTATCGGGGTCGTCTGGCGCCAATTTCTCATCAAAGTAATGAGCATCGGATGCTTGGGTCCACCAAAAGGAACCTGACTGACTTAAGATATTGCGAAAAGTATCGGGCTGATGCAAGCCCGCGCAGGCGGCCGCCAAACCGCCTCGGCTCGAGCCGCCAACCACGATATGTTTGGGATCGATCTTAACATGATAATTTTTCTTTACCCAAGGTAAGAGCTCACTTTTCAAAAATTCTGTAAATTTAGGATTGCAGGCGAGTTGTTTCGTACGAGTATCATCCTGAGGCTCCGGGAACTCGATCAACACCGCCACTGTTGCCGGAATTTTCTTTTGTGCAATCAGATTGTCTAAAATAGTTGGAGCCGGTATCAACGTGGTATATTCCAACCGATCAAAAAGAATAAAAAGAGAGTTGTCGTGTCCCTCATTGTAGTCAGCCGGGGTGTAAACGCTTAGCTCCTCCGTACTTCCCAGAATCTGACTGTCGAGAGAAGTGTTGATCACTTTCCCTTTCGGAACTTCCGGGTGCACTTTGGCCCAAGCTTGCTCAGGAGCTGCCGGCATCTCTAAAATCGATTGCTTTTGGAAACGTGAAGCAAAGGGAAGGTGCGGTTCATGACGATTCGAAGGGTTGAGAGGATCCACCACCTGACTCGCAAAGATGATGCCGTTGGCATTTGCCTGTGACGACGGTACATTCACAGCTATGCTATACAGGCACCGCATATCTCTTGGAATCGGCAGAGACTTATACCAAATGTCAGTGCCTCGATTTTTTCCATCTTGTATTGATCTTGTTTAAACATCGCATAGG
>Ga0207070_1102_pt1 | contig 15561 bp, 18 predicted proteins | sample Alteio_BWMinHeat_92_FD_153591 | JGI IMG/M metagenome (GOLD analysis project Ga0207070, IMG submission 153591) | Enriched cells from forest soil in Barre Woods Harvard Forest LTER site, Petersham, Massachusetts, United States -... | ecosystem: Environmental > Terrestrial > Soil > Temperate forest >...
CAGAAAAAAATCGACTTCGGGCTTCGTTATCATGCTTTTCGTGCACAAAGTCTTCACGCTCTTTTTTGAGGTCCGCAAAATAGGCTTCACGTTGATTTTTTTCATCTCTGCTGAAGTCGTCTCGACTTTTGCGAATTTCTTTGTCGAGTTTGCTGCGTCGATCACGTACCGCTTTATCAAAGCGGTCACGGACTCGAGAAGGCTCCTGCATCTCGCCCAACTCATTTGCCTGCATCAACTGCAAGACCAAAGCCAGCTCATCATTATTTCTCTTCACCTCATCTGGAATTTTTTTGCGTTCTTCGTCAAGTGCTGATCGATCCGATTTTAAACTCAATTCTCCAGAAGGCCGAGTGTCTTGAGCTTGTTCAGAATTCTCGGCCTTCGCATCACTGTGCTGACAGCCACAAAGAAGAGTGATCAAAAGAGTCGAGATAAAATAGCTTAGAATATTTTTAGACATAGAAGTCTTCATGCTCACATGAATCGACGAAAGAGGCAATTGCGCGCATTTTGCCTAGGACCTTCCTCCAGTAGTATCAAGCCTGCAAATAGGCTATTCTTTTGAAAGAGTTTTTTTATTTCTGAAAGATGGAGAACCAATGACTAGATTTTGTTTGAACCTTGTCACTTTTATCGCTCTTGTATCTACTTTTGGAATCGTGAGCTCAGCCACAGAGAAACTGCCGCTCGCTCGAGTTAAGGCCTGGGATCTCGCAAGCATTCCGGTCGCGACTCCCGTGAGTCGTGGTGATATGCAGTCGGTCCTTTACAGATTTGTGGACGAAGTCGGCGGCAAAAAAGTGCTTTGCTACTTCACTGACACCATCTTCGCCTCGCCTGCTGGCTCAGGTCCGTCTTGCTTTCCGCTCACTAATTTGAACTGAGCTAATTGAGCTATCGGAAATACTTATCGCTGTCCTTTGTGTGGGCCCTCGCTAAAAGCTGGGGCTTCATATTGATGGTTCATAGATTGACGACTCAATTTCAAAAACAACTACTTGCAGGTCATACTTACGTGTGCCCACATTCCGAAGTCAGTGGTGGCCGTTCGAACAAGTTGTCCTTCGATGTCTGTGCTAACAATTGTTGCATGACCAACTTGATCGAACTGGTCGACCCAAGTGTAAGTCACAGAATCAGGAGTCATTTGCTTTGAAATTATTTTATTTGGACCGAATTTGCTAACGAACTGAGCCCTTCCGCCAGACGCAAAACCAGAAATATATAGATCCCCTTGCTGTACGATTGTGATGCTTCGTCCGCCTCCGAATTGATCGGGAGTGCTCTGACAGGTCAGAGGTTTCATTGCATGAGCGGATGTCCCAACAACCAAAGCCGCTAACAATGACATCGTGGCAAGAGTAAATTTTCTCATAAGAGTATTCCTTTAATAAAAAGTTTGCTTCCATGACTTGGGATTCCCACCGTGGGCATCTTGCAGAAGGCAAATTGTTCGTTGTCGGAATTTGCAATTCAAATGCCATTGAAATGAGTGCTCTAAGTCCGAACAGACTATCAAAAACACTCATAAAACTTGTAAGCCTTCTCCTTGAGTGGAGAAAAGTGACGGTTCCATTTTGGACGCAGAAGGAAAAAAATATAGCCTTCTGAGATGTAATAGAACGCCGACAATTAATTTATCGGCGTGCTAGCGCTCTTTTCGCATCTTATTCTGCAATTCTTTTTTCACTGAACGCTCTTTCAGGAGATCGCGTTTGTCCCCCTTCTTTCGACCCACGCCAAGAGCAATCTCAAGTTTAATCCAGCCTTTTTTGAGATAGATTTTGGTGGGAATACACGCGTAACCTTTTTCTTGCACCGCCCTTTTTATTTTATCGATCTCGGATCGCGATAGGAGCAGTTTTCTTAGGCGCTCGGGGACATGATTGTTATATGAACTCGCGCGATACTCGCTGATATGAGCGTTTTGTAAAAAAGCCTCATCCCCTTGAAAAGACACATACGAATCCTTAAGATTGACCTGACCAGCTCGAACTGATTTAACCTCTGAGCCAGTCAATTTCAGACCAGCCTCAAAGCTCTCTTCGAGCTGAAAGTCAAAACGGGCTTTTTTATTGTCAGCTATGAGTTTAATCGCGTCGGCCAAATTGCCCTCTTGAACTAGAAGTTACGAATCAGCATGCGGGATTCTAGCACAGAGCTTAAAGATTTCAAAAGCAGACATGAAACATTCGGGTTTGGCCCCACAACCTACAATATAGACGGGCGCGGCACGAGGTGAATAACAGCTTAGGGGAAAGCTTTTGACAAGCTTATTTACCAAGTTCATCATCACTATAGAGGGGTCTGAGGCGCTCCCTTAGGATACGTTCTGGTTGAGCGGATCCTAACCTAAAATCTTATAGGAGCCTTTATGTTCAAATTTGTCCTTTCTCTGGGTTTTCTATCGAGTTTCATTTCAAGCTTTGCCGTTGCTGATCCTGGACTCGGTTCCTATGCAAGATACCTTTATGTCTCTCAAGATAAAACGGGGGCTATGGTCACCGGCACGCAAACCGATAGCGTCGTTGCAGTGAGTGCTCAAAATCGAAATTATCAACTTCAAACTGAAATTGTCGTTTCTGGCCAGGTTAATCAGTCGTCTCTTTGGAGCGTTTCTGGAAACTATTTTAACGATACACTTTATTTTATCCAACATTGCCAAGAAAGCGGCGGAAATTTTAGCGATATTAGTGTCCCTGCCGGGAAATATCATACCTGTCACATGATTTTTAAAGCTCCCGATCGCGAAACTCTCTCGCAGGAGATTTGGCTGAGTCCAGATGTGCCACTCTTTACGGTTAAACAAATTCGCAAGTCTTCAGATGCCGCTCAGACTCAAGTAACCATTCAACTTGAAAAATTTGAGAGTAAGACTCTCGTCCCCTAAAAGAGGTCATGAGCTAGCGGCAAAGTAGAAATAGATCTTTAAATAAGCTTGGACTGAGTTCTTCGGCTCGCGCGTTTCGTGAAAGCTGCAGATGTTCAAAGGCCTTTAGTAAAATTTCCTCTGATTTATCTCGACTCGAAAAATAATGATCTCGCAAATTATTGTAAAGATGTTTTCTCCGATGCGAGAAACCTGCCTTCACAAATTTTAAAAACTCTAAGCGTTGCGACTCTTCTAATACATTTTCTATATCTTTTCTCAGTATAAAAACCAGAACACGGCCGGCAACATTCGGGGCCGGAAAATAGTCTCTGGGACCGCATTCGCACAAAAAATCGATTTGCCAAAAATTTTGTGCGATCACCGTCAACAGTCCATAGTCTTTGCTTCTCTCAACTGCAGTTATTCGTTGGGCAACCTCTTTTTGAAACATCAAAATCATGGCCGACAATCGATGAGGTCGCATCGACAGGTCGATCACCAGGCTCGACGAAATTTGATAAGGTAGATTACTCACGAGCAGAGCCCGTTCCGTCTGAAAGATATTTTTCCAATCGATACGAAGCGCATCGCCGCTAATGATTTGACAAGGATTCTTGCGGTCCAGGCCTGCAAGACGCCGCTGCCAATACTGAATAAACTTTTGATCAAGCTCGATGAGAGTCAGTGGTTGCCCAAGTGTGATAAGCTCATCGGTCAGAGACCCTAGGCCCGGCCCAATTTCGATAATTTCCTGAGCAGCGTTTCTTTGAACAGCTTTGATAATACGACCGATGATGTTCTCTGAAATTAAAAAATTTTGTCCCAAGGATCGCTTCGGGCCTTGAGCGCCAATTTCTTCTAATCGCGCCAAGAGTTCATCTTTATTCATTTTAAACGCTCACATATCTTGAGCCAAGCGGCGACCGAGCCTTTGGCGACAGCTCTTGGCCAGAGAACTCTCCACGATTGAGTCGAATTATTCCGGCTAAACCGATCATGGCCGCATTGTCTGTGCAATAACGAATCGGAGGGATAACTATTTGACAGGCTCGCACGCGCGCTTCTTCTTGAACTCGCGCCCGTAATCGAGAGTTGGCACTGACTCCGCCCGTAACCACGACACGATTTAAATTAAATTTTTCAGCAGCGCGAAACAATCTTTCAACCAACACATCGACAATGGCCTCTTGGTAGCTAGCACATAGATTCGAAAGCAACGAAAAATCCTTTAAATCATCGCCCTGAATTTTGCGAGCCGCATCCGAGGCGCCTCGCTTCAGCCATAAGCTTGCTTGCGCATCAAGTTGAGCTCTATCCTCAGCTGAAAAAGCTGAAACCAACCTTAAAGCCGAACTTTTTAGTCCAGAAAAAGAAAAGTCGAAATGCGTTTCGCGAATCAGAGGGCGCGGAAACGAAAAGGCTTTTACGTCTCCCCCTTGTGCGAGACGATCGACATGAACCCCACCCGGAAAACCTAAGCCCAGCAACTTTGCAAATTTATCAAAGGCCTCGCCGGCGGCATCGTCACGCGTATTCCCAAGGACCTCATATTTTCCAAAATCTTTTATGAGGTAAAGCGAACTGTGGCCACCGCTAATGGCAAGGGCGATATATGGGTATTTAAAATCCTGAGGCGGAGCATAGGTCGCGTCCTTTAAAAAGGGCGCAAGCAAGTGTCCCTCAAGGTGGTTGACCCCAATAAACTTGAGGTCATTCACTAAAGCCAATGTTTTCGCCGATACTAACCCGACCAAAAGAGAACCAATAAGTCCTGGTTCACTCGTGACAGCGATGCCAGAGAGATCTTTTATCTGCAGATGAGAAGATTTTAACACCTCATCGACGAGAGGTAAGAGATTGAAAGTATGATTTCGGCAAGCAATCTCAGGGACGACACCGCCAAATCTCTCGTGAGCTAAGTTTTGGTCTGCCGACCTCTGTGCCAGGACAAAGCCATCATGGCTGACGATGGCTACCGAAGTATCATCACAGCTGGTTTCGATGGCGAGGACTTTTTCAAATTGTTTCATAAATCACAAGTGGCCAGCGATCTTTGGCTATTAATTATTTTAGACTCTTCAAACGAGAACTTGCGTTCTTTGCATCTGCGCTGTTTGGGTATTGATTGATCACATCTTTATAAAAAATTTTGGCTTCTTCTTTTGATCCCAACTCTTGAAAGCTGACGCCGATTTTATACAAGGCTTGAGCGGCATGCTTTCCCTTGGGATTGGCTTTGCGATACTTCTCAAAGGCAATTGCGGCATCCTGCCATTGATGTTTGGCAAAAAAATCTTCGGCGATCTTATATAAGGCCTTTTCTCCGCTTTCGGGTTTGGCCGTAGGCAGAGACGCCGCCGCCTTTTTTTGATCTTCACTCACCTGATTGATTTGCGCTTGCATCGCTGTCAGCTGCGCCTGCATCGTCGTCATTTGCGCTTCCATTTTCGTCAGAACTTCTTGATGAAGATTTATTTTATCGCCCAGCTCTTTAAGCTTGGCGTCCTTTTGACCCAATAGTTTTTCAAATTTTTCATCATTTTTACTATTCTTATTATCGACAACGTCAACGCGTGCCGAGAGTTTAGAAATCTCTTCTTCAACTTCTTGAAATTTTGCATTTACGTCGGCCGTCGATCTCTGCAAACTACCGACTTGCTTTTGCAACTGCTGCTTTTCTTCGACTTCCTTAACCGAATCTCTGGTCTCGAGACATCCTTGAAAAACCAATAACGCCGCCCCCAAAACGAGAGCTTTAGTGAGGCCGTTCATTGAAAGGCTTATCGGATAGGTCTCTGGATGGCTTTCTGGGTGATTTTCTGGGTGGGTCATTGCAGTCCTCCTCCATCTGGAGATGTGAGTCGCGCGGTATTCTCGGCCTTTTCGCACAGAAATCGCGCTTCTTCAAAAGCATCGCGTGCAGCTCCATAACTTTGTTCGCTAAAGAATTTTTGGCCTCTTCGATACGCTTGGTCGGCCTTATACCAAACACTCGGAGCCAGTCGTGCAGCCCCCGACTCCTTAGCCGCTTCGTAAGCGGACCGCGCTAAAGTGTAGTCAGTGATAGGAGGGCGAGATACACACGAGCTCAAACAAATCAGGCTCAAAAACGGACTCAAAACAAGCGGGCCCGAGACAAAACGACGTATCCGGAGTTTTTCAACAGGCCCAAGGAGAACCCGAACAGGCTGTCTCACGAGTCTTCCAAACCAGAATCTATACTCGGCGCCGAGTACAAGCATTACTCTGAAAGTGGAACAAAGTTGGCGCGACGGTTTTTTGAATAAGCTGCTTCGGTATCACCGGTTGCAACGGGCTTTTCTTTGCCATAGCTGATGACCTTTAGACGTTTGCCATCGATTCCCGAGTCGACTAAATATTTTCGAACTGATTTAGCTCTGCGATCCCCTAAAGCCAAATTGTATTCGACCGAGCCACGCTCATCCGTATGTCCCTCGATCTGCAGTGAAGACTTTTGATTTTTCTTTAACCAATCGATATTTTCACCAAGTAATTTTTTTGCTTCTGAACTCAGAGCCGATTTATCGTAATCAAAATAAATCGTATGAAGTCCGTCGATCTTACCGCTATCACTGCCTTGAGGATCGAAATTAATTGGTTTATCTGTCACGCCGCCACTTTCGCCCGCTTTTGCCGCCGCAGAATCTTCAGGCTTTACATCTTTTTTGTGACAAGAACTGGCCAATACCAAAGCGGCGACGGCAATTACGGTAAAAGAAAATTTGCGTAACATGGATACTCCTTTTATGATCTATCTTTGTATGATCTATTATGTTTGAAATTTCTAAGATCTTAATGCCATACTTAGAATTTCAATTGAAAATTTAATACTCACTATTCTTGAAAAAATCCAGCTTGTTTGTCAATTGATTGCTGACGGTTGTTGACGATTACTAAGATTTAAGAAGCTGAGTCATTTTTTTTGATTAAGTCTTGAGCCTTGAAATACCAGGCAAAGAGCGGAGTTTGCAGAAAGCGTGTACGAGAAAAAATGCAGCTTGGGTACCGGGTTCAACATTAAGATGAAAAAGCTCGCATCCAAAAACAAAATGAGGGTTCTTTTAGTAAAGCTTTTGAAAGTTGCCAATCTGCTTTGCATTGCCGGGATTTTAGGGCCAATAATGGGTGCCAATAGAGCCTCCGCTCAGACCGTTGATCCAAAAATTCATTTCAAGGTGATCGAAACATCCCATTTTAGCATTATCTTCGACTCACGGCATCGACTCCTTGCAGAACTCTATGCTGACTATGCTGAAGAGGCCTATTCGAGTTTAGTACCCAAATTTAATGAGCAAGCTCCTACAAAGACCGTGGTCTTCATCGACGATGTTGGCGACCTTGCCAATGGCTCGGCCGTGGGTGTTCCTTACCCGATGATCACGGCCTTTGCCGTTTTGCCGAGTCCTTCTGACCCCGTCAGCGATTACGGAAACTGGGGGCGCGAGCTTTTAATGCATGAATTCACTCATGTTTTAAATTTTGAGCCGGCAAATGGCGTGTTCTCACCTTTTCGTTATATCTTTGGGAGTTTGGTCAGGCCGAATATGTTTTTGCCTCGTTGGTACCTTGAAGGTCTCGCCGTCGAAGAAGAGACCCAATTTTCAAATTATGGACGGCTTCGCTCGCCAAACTTCACCGCCCAATTACGAGCGATGTCCCTTGATGGAACGCTCGAAAAAGAAGATATTTCTCGCATCAATGAGGTTTCGATTCCGACTTGGCCAGGCGGAACCAGACCCTATCTCATGGGATCCCTATTGTGGGACGAAATTGTGCGCGCCAAAGACGAAGACATTGTTGGCAAGCTTAATGACCGCTATTCACGACGAATGCCATTTTTCATTTCTGGTCCCATCAACGATGAGATTGATAGAAATTTTCAAGAAATTTTAGACGACGCGTATAAGGGAATCCGTGAACGATCGCTTGCGCAAAAATCAAAAATCGAAGCCGAGTCAGATTTTCACATCAAAAGTTCTCTTAAACAACTTGGTTTCGACAGCAATAGCCCGAGTATCAGCCCTGATCAGAAAAAGCTTGTGAATGTCGCTCATAGTGAGGATATCGATAGCTTTATCGAGTTTCGTGAACGCAAAGATAATAGCCAAAGCTTTGCCGATATCGAGCCAAAAAAAATCCTCGAAGGAAGCGTCATCCAAAAAGTGAGCTGGTTGCCGAACTCCAATGAGATCATCTTTGATAGCATCGACATCTATGATCGCTATTATCATTATTCTGATCTATATAAATTCAACATCACAAACCATAAAAAAGAACGCCTCACAAAGGGTTTGAGAGCGCGCGAACCTGCGGTTTCAAAAGATGGTCAACATATCTGTTTTGTGGAACTTGAAGCCGGAAAAACCAATCTCTCTCAAATACGAGCCGATGGCTCCAATTATGAGGCCCTCTATTCACCTGAAATTCAACACCGTATCTCTCGGCCTGAGTTTTTAAATGAACACGAAATCGTTTTTAGCGAGCGCAATAGCAATGGAGTCGAATCGCTCAAAATCATCGACCTCAGTCGTCGCGCGATCAAAGAAGTATTGCCTGAATATGCACCGGCACATTTCTCGAAAATGACGGCTGCCGGTTTTCTCTTTGAATCCGAAAAGTCTGGAGTCGCAAACATCTATATTGCGAGCTCTGATTTCACCAGCGCGCGACCAATTACCAATGCAGTGACGGCTGCGACCACAGCTGACATCGATACCCTTCGCCAAGAGCTTTTAGTTACCACTCTATCAGGAAAGGGCCAAAATATATCCAGTGTCGAAAAGCAAGTTTGGCAAAATCAACCGACTCTGCTTCCGCTTGTCTCCCCGCTTATTCCCGACCACTGGAAAACCTATTCGCCTCCTGAAGTTCAAGTGGATAAAAATGTCGAAGAATACAGTGCCTGGCAATATTTATATCCCCGCTATTGGCTTCCATTTTTCTATTTTCTGCCGGGTGGTAGCTATTTTTCTGCCACGACTGGCGCCAGCGACCCTATCGGCCATCATGTCTATTCTCTGCTCGCCAGTTATGATACTTTGAGCAATCGTCCGAGCATTTATGGCAGCTATACTAACAATATGCTCTCCACTCCACTGACTTTGAATTTGGATGACTACTACGAGTACATTTACACCATCGGGTTTATCAGACATAATACTCTGGTCAATCCGCTCTTAACGAGTTTTATTCCGGGGCTTAGCAATAATTTTAGAATGGGATTCGGCTGGGATTATTTTCAGTCTGATTACCTCGGAAATTTGATCGTTCGTAATGGACCAAGTGTTTTTGTTTCGTATTCGAATGCCATTAAACGAGGTTTGCAGATTTCTCCTGAAACGGGCGGATCAGCTCTCCTATCATATACAACTTACGTTCCACAACTCGGGAATATCGACTACGAAGAAGCTAATTTTCACGGTGCTTATTATTTTTCAAAATTTTTGCCACGCCATCACGTTTTGGCGGGCTTTGCCAATCTCTATTATGCGCCTCGTTTGCAGCGAAATCTTTTGGGACGAACAACTTCATCGGCCTTTTATCAACAAAATATTTTGGACTCAAGTTTCGTCCTGCGAGGCTATCCCTATGGCGCTTTGATTGGACATAATTTATATTCTGGAAATTTGGAGTATCGATTTCCAATTAAAAATTCATTCCAAGGCTATGACGTAAGGCCCTTGTTTTTTCAAAAATATTATGGCGCTTTCTTCATTGATGCCGCCAGTACCGACGGATTTTATTATTCTAACAAGGACCAATTCTATTTATCGACTGATGCCGGACATTACTTTGTTGGCACCGGTGCCGAATTCAAAGCGGATACGACCATATTTTATCAAATCCCAGTCACTTTGACTCTGGGCCTTTATTATGGGTTTGATCCTGTCGCCAGTTATGGGTTTACTCCCTTCATCGGATTCACTTTGTGATTGGACTTTGTCATGGCGCCTTGTGAAGTCTGCCGCAAACATCAGAGTCTTGACGGACTTCCTGGCGGAGTCATCTTTGAAAATGATTTAATCTTTATAGCGCATTTTCCATGGAAGGAAGATGTTGCTTCTCATTATGGCCATATTATTTTAGAACTCAAACGACACCTGACATCTCCGCGCGAGATGAGTGCGGCTGAAGCCTCAGCAGTTGGTATTTGGCACCAGAGATTAAGTCAGTTTCTAGAAAACCGCCTTGGCGCCGAGCACACTTATCTTTTTCGCATCGGTGATGTGACCTCGCACTTACACTTTCATGCGGTCCCACGATTTAAAAATACTCCGCGTGAAATCTGGGGAATTTATCTTTATCAAAATCCTCAGGGCCGCAAAGCGAGCCGCCTCGATATCGAAGAGATCTCAAATCAAGCCCGTCAGGAGTTTCTGCAATATTCGTAGCCTTAAACGTGCGCCGAAAGTGATCCTAAATAAAAAAAAGCCGAAATGCGAACGCTTCTTGATAAAATAAGTCTAAAGATCAGGGCTAAATGCTTTTAAGACTGTGTGCGAAGTTTGCTTTGTCTGAAGACAAAAGGGCTTTGCAAATTCATGCGGCCTGGAAAGGTAAATATGAAAGGTTTTAATCGCGTTTTTTTAGTTGGCTATGTCGGGGGAACTCCTGAGATTCAAAAAAGTAGAACGGGTTCACCCTATACCCGTTTGAGTGTGGCCACCCACCATTCAAGAAAATTGGAGGATGGGACCTGGAATACAGCCACTGAATGGCATAAGGTCATGGTTTGGGGTAAAAAAGCTGAATTATGTGCTGAGCGCCTGATAAAAGGAGCCGCACTTGCCGTCGAAGGCCATCTTGAGAGCTACCAACTTGAACGCGCTGGTGAGGCATTCACCCAAACTTCAATTGTTGCCGAAGAGGTCCACTTCTTACCGATTCCAAAACAAAAAGAGATGACTTTCGATCCAATAATGACGGTCACAGCCTAAAATTTTATGTGCAGGGCGGACGGCAGAACGTCTGCCGACCCCGCCAGCTTCAGTCTCTCTCCTGGACCTTGGCCTAAAACTTGACAAGCGTCATCAAACACGAAATGATGAAAGGAGCGTCAAGGGCTAATCTACGCGCCAGGCCGCTTTGATCCAAGGGGGAGGCAATCGATCATGGAAAAATCTTTTGATAAACTCAATTGGATAAAAGATCTCGTACGCGCCGAACAGCGTATGGAAGAATCGGGAGTGGTCGATTTCTCTGCAGGCTTTGATCCTGCGCAATTAATTGCCAGCGAAAGTGCAAATTTTTTAAATTCTTTGAAATCTATTTTTATTGAAGCCGCCTCTTCTTTTAATCAACTCAAAAGTTCAACAGTGGGTCGAGTAAAAATTTACGGAATCTCAAATACTGAGGCAGATTTCATGCTATTTAGAAATGGTTTCAAACTTATTTTTAGCATGAAAGAGCCCGGGGTTATCGGCATTCGCTTCAATTATGTGGCGGCACCCTTCATTATGATGAATGCCACCAGTGATAATGGCCAAAGTGTTCCACAAGACGAAGATATCATCCAAGCTCAATGGGGCGCTTTCGGAGATGTGGTTTGGACTCACCAATCTCAGCCCGTTAAAGTCGATTACTTGGTCCGATATTATCTTACAAAATTTGTACGAGAATCCGCAAAATAACGAGAAGCTCTGCCTTCTCTAGCGTCCGCAGCAGGTTCAACTTCCGAGTTTTGGAATCACAATCTGGTTTTGCTGAAGATCGTATTTCACTTTAATAATTACATCATTTATGAGTTGCATGGCACTGACGGGTGAGGGTATTGGAACCCAAAAATATATTCCCAATTTTGCGCCAAGATCATTGAAGCCAGTATAATAGACGTCAAATTTCAAATTTGGAATTCGATTCAAAAAAGTCTTCAAAGCTTCTTCGGTCACTTCTTTTGCCTTGCCAAGATCACTTGAACAACTAATGTTTACGGCGACCGTAAACCTTTGTTTGCGATTGGAAGTAAAATTTTTCAATGCACTGGTAAACATATCCTTATTTGGGATGTCAACCGCCTGTCCATCATCCGTAACTAAACAAGTTGTGCGTAAGCTGATGAGCTCTACCGTTCCAAGAACTCCCTTCACTTCGACATAGTCGCCGAGACTAAAGGGTTTCGAAACCGCGATAAAAATTCCGGAAATAAAATTGGAGGCGATCTCTTGAAAAGCAAAGCCAATTGCTAAACCTAAAACACCGACGCCCGCTAAAAGAGAGGCCACGGCCTTATCGAGATTAAGCACCCCGAGAGCCATAAATACACCGAGGGCCGCTACAACAAAATAAATCACCCCACTGACCAAACTTGAAATGGTTCGATTGTCGCTGACACGAATGAAGGCTCGCATCGTCAGGCGCTGACAAAGTCTCGCTAGAAATAAAAATAAAAGACAAACGATGACGGCGATCACCAAATTAGGCAACATGGCCACGCCATCTTCGAGCCAATTGACAAGTTTTTTGGCAAGAATTTCAAGAAGATGTTCGAAATTCATCTCAACGCTATCGATAGTCATCGTCACGATACTCCTTCACCTTATTCAAGTCCTTGAGGTGGCCTTCAAAAATGGTCCATCAAAGAAATTTATGTGAAGTGACGAGCGATGTAAAATCAATTTTTAAAAGTTTAAATCTTAATGGGTCAACCGAGGTCACGAGACAGTTAAGCATTTGACCTGCGGCAAAGCTTCCGAGAGAGTGGTTTTGAACACGCAGTAGATCACCGGCAAAGCTCATTATCACTTCGTCTTCAGATAATATCTCGGTGACTTTGCCTTGGATGACCTGGCCAATCTGTAAATCGTGAACAACAAATTTCACTTTATCTTCCGCCAGCTCGCGATGACGCCTTGGTCGACGCAATTGTCGGAAAAACAACTTTTCGAATGCTCGCCAAGTCATAAGTCGATGAACTTTGTGAGCGATTGCTAACATGCGTGGCGTCTCTTGGTCTGCTCTCTTTCACGGCCTGAACGCTCGCTCGTGGCGCTGGTATCGCAGCCGGGCTCGGCATCGCTTCCTCCGGCGCCGTGATGGGTGGGGGGGGACGTGGAAGCTCATCTTCGACATCCACTCCGCTTAGAGAAAACTGTTTATCCAAATTTGCGATAATGCTTTGGGTTCTCTTGAGGGTCGAAAGCTGCTTTGACTCCTGAGCCGTCATCTCTCTGGTAACGGCTTGAGGACTCATCTCTTGCTGAAATTTGAAATTTTCAAATGCTTGAAATTGCGGCTCTGAAGAAAATGCCGCCAGTGGAGAAATCTCGCTGCTAGGAGAATAAAACTTTTGCTCACGATCCAGCGAATCGCCCAGATAATTCAAGTCACTTGAATAGAAATGTCTCGGAACCTGATTTTCAACGAAGCCATTTGTATTTTCATTTGGGCGTTCTGGACTTTGTGCAAAGCCTGCGTGCTCGGCGAATGTGGGATTCGCCTCCGCCTGAGCCTGTGAATTTTCAATCTGCGCCAGTTCGGCCCTTGCCCACGCTGGCAATTCGTCCATCGAAAACGTCAGTTGTTCACTATTTACTTTAGCGATAAATTCTATCTCACCAAGTGGGAGGTCGACTATTTTTGCTATCTCATTGGCTGATCGGCCTTGATTGGCAAGGCGAGCCGCCTGCAAATACTTGAGGGTGTTTTTTCTCTCAATAATTTCTTGATGTGGAATCTTATCTTGAAAAATTTTTGCAACTTCAAGGCTTGAACGAATCGACTCCTCGACAATGCGAACTTGCTCTCCGGCCTTGTCTATTCGAGCTTGCACTTCAATATTTTTTTGGTCGAGCAATTGCATTAATCCTCGAACCTGATTCTCAGTACGATCTGAAAGGTCCTCAAGAATGGCAATTTTACTTTGCAAAATTTGTAACCCGCGACTTAAGCGCGGATCATCTTTTGGAGCTCTGGCTAGCTTGAGCAATAAAACGCCGATTCCAAAGCCAACAAATAAATCAAATATGATTTGAAATGCGTTCCAGAAGCTCAAAACGCTCCTCCTCGCTGAGACGTGATGCCTAAGGCTTAAGTATCCCTTATTTACAGTTTAAACGAGAGTTTAACGGAGCACAATAGGACCAACATCTGGTTCACGGGCAGCAGACTCATGAAAACCGGCCATCTGTTTTGATGCTCGCGCGCCTCGCATATGAGCATTTTTCAGGAGCCTGCGCGTATGTCATGTGAGACTTGCGAAAAATTTTGCTAGCCGTGAGCAAGCGTCTTTTGCCTTTGAGTTTTCAATGGCAAAACTAAATCTGAAATAACCTTCGAGTCCGAATTCAAGACCAGCCACGACCGCTACTAAATAATCCTCAAGTAAGACTTGTGACATATCGATTGAACTCTTCATTTCCTTGCCGTGATACTTTTTGCCAAGATAATTCTTAATCTCAAACCAAATATAAAACGCGCCGTCAGGACGGTGAGCCACTGTATTTGGGATTTGCTTGAGTTCTTTCATCCAAAAATCACAACGCTCTTTTAAGTTCTGCACCGATTTTTTCACTGTTTGATCGCCGTGCTCGACCGCCTCAAGGCTTGCCCATTGAGCGGTCGCATTCGCGCAACTCACCGACTGACTCTGATAGGCCGTCATGGCATCAATCAATATCTTGGGGCCACATGCCCAACCCAAGCGCCAGCCCGTCATGGCAAAACTCTTAGATGCCCCACTCATGACCAAAGTGCGATCTTTTAAATCAGGTGCCACGTGCAAAATGTGTGGCGCCACGGGTTCACCCGAAAACATCAAGCGATTGTAAATATCATCGCTCAAGATCACCACATGGGGATGCTTTCGCAAAACCTTTGCGAGCGCTTCGAGTTCAGCATGCGTATAAACTTTGCCGGTTGGATTACTGGGAGAGTTTAAAAGAATGGCTTTAGTACGAGGGCTAATCGCTTTTTCAAGCTGCTCAGGCAAGAGCTTAAAATCAGAACGCGAATCACAAACAACTGTCTTCACGTGTGCTTCTGCAAGTTCAACCATTGTGGTGTAACTCGCCCAGTAGGGTGCGATTAAGATCACTTCCTCCCCCGGTTCACAAAGAGCCTGAAGAGCCGCAAATAAGATCATCTTTGCACCGCTCGTCACTGTGATTTCACTGACTTCGTACTTTACTTTAAGTTGTTCCGAAGTTTGCAGAGCAACTGCCTTTCGCAACTCAATAATGCCATTTGATGGAGTATACTTACTTTTATTCGCCTTGATGGATTCAATTGCAGCTTCTTTAATATGATCTGCGATCGGCCAGTCAGGCTCACCGACGGTCAACGAAATAACATCTTTGCCTTGGGCTTTTAATTCATTGGCTTTAGCGGCCAAAGCCAAAATCGGTGACGCCTTCATTAATTGCGTACGTTTTGCTAATTTCATAGAGTCCTCACTTTGGTAACTTTTGATTTTTTTTGCGCAAAGCTTTTTCAACAACCGGCGGAACAAGAGCCTTAATTTGTCCGTGATTGAGCGCCACTTCTTTAACGATATGACTTGAAATATAATAATGCTCTGGGCTCGAAAAAACGATCATTGTTTCGATTTCTGGCGCTAATTTTTTATTCATATTTGCCATCGCCAATTCATTTTCGAAATCTGAAACGGCTCTTAGACCACGCACAATGACACTGATTTTATTTTTGCGCAGGTAATCGACCGTCAGACC
>Ga0207070_1172_pt1 | contig 15555 bp, 15 predicted proteins | sample Alteio_BWMinHeat_92_FD_153591 | JGI IMG/M metagenome (GOLD analysis project Ga0207070, IMG submission 153591) | Enriched cells from forest soil in Barre Woods Harvard Forest LTER site, Petersham, Massachusetts, United States -... | ecosystem: Environmental > Terrestrial > Soil > Temperate forest >...
CGCGGATGTAGTCGGCGGCGGCGATGACCCGCTGCGTATGCTTGTACAAAAACCCGCTTCCGGGGCGGCGCTTGATGATGCGTGCGTCCGAACGCGTGCGGACGACGGCGATTTTTTGACCTAATGCGGCGGCGACAGCCAGGCTATGCGTGCTGCCGGTGTGCGCATTGATCACATCAATCTGATGCTTGTGGACGAACCCACGCAGCGCTTTTAAATTCTTGAGGCTGACCAGAGGAATCGTTTTGAGTCCCAAACGGTGGGCCTTGTGCCATGGCTTCTCACCGGGAATAGCGGAAACAAAAACGTGATGGCCTTTTTCTTTAAGACCCTTCGACAAGACCAACGCATAATGCGCAAGGCCGGAATCCCAAGGAACATCAATCATCTGAAGAATTTTCATACCAGTTTCCTTTTTACCGCCTGAAATACTTCGTCAGACGTGATCCATTTCATGCAATGAAAATGACCCAAGGGACATTCATTAGCCCCATGGAGGCCGCAGGGGCGACAGGACAGATCTTTCTCAATGACCTCGTGACCGGAGCCGTAGGGAAAAAATCCCAGCTCTTTGGTCGTAGGCCCGAAAATGGCCACCGTAGGGACAAGGCTAGCGACCGCGATGTGCAGCGGGCCCGAATCATTGGTCAGAAATGTTTGGCATCGCGCAATGGTAGCGATCAGTTCCTTCAACGTCGTTTCCCCGACCCAGTTGATGGGATTTTCTTTCATGAAAGAAATAATTTTTCGCATCGTCTCTTTGTCCTTGGGGCCGCCGATAAAAACGACTTTTGCGCCCAATTCGCGGATCACGCGATCCGCTACGGCCGCAAAGCCTTCGGGAAGCCAACGCTTGGTCGCCCACACAGACCCCGGATTTATGCCGACCAGTTTGTCCTTGGGTCCGACGCCGGCCATCTGCAGTTTAGTTTTTATCTGACCTGCTGTCTCGGGTTCCGGTTGGAGCCAAAGTTCCCCCGTCGGATGATGCACCCCGAATACTTTTAAAAGCGCGAGATTGCGATCCACATCATGCACTCCCCATTCGAAGGGGACGACGTCTGTCAAAAACCACCGTCCTTGGCTGGCCGAAAAACCGATGCGTCGAGGAATACTCGCCAGACACGCCAAAAGCGCACTCGTCATCGAACGGTGTGGAATGATCGCCAGATCATAATGAGACGTTTTGAGTTGGCGGATCAGTCTTAGGCGCGCTCCAAATGAACGGTCTTTGCCGCGCTTATCAAAGAGAATCGTTTGGGAAACAGAGGGATGTCGTTTAAACACCTCCGCGATTTCCGGCGTGCAGAGCACCACGATACGGCTTTTGGGAAACCGGGCATGAAGCGCTCCCAAAAGCGGCGTGGTCAAAACGGCGTCGCCGAGAAAAGCGGTTTGAATGACAAGAATTTTGGACGGGTCGGTGGTGAGATACATTCCTTGAGAAGGATCGAGACGGCTTAACGCTTCCAAATAACGATCAAGCGTATGCTCTTTAAGCACTTCGGATCCGAAACGCCAGCCGACAAACAACCGTCGGGCGAGCGCGGCTTTCCGATAACGCACGATTCTGGCGGCGCCGGAAAACCAGCTAATGACACGCGAACGGATATTGGCATGCAAATCCAGAATGGCGTCAAAATGTTCTTCTCGGATGCGTTGCGCGAGCGCCCAGAGTGACATGCCACTTGTCAGAGTGATCACGTCATCGATAGAATTCTCCCCTTTCAGAACATCTGAGAAGGTGTCTTTCACAAGCGCGGTGATCTTGGCTTCGGGATAAGCGGCGCGCAAGCGTTTGAAGACGGGGAGCGTGAGGACGACGTCCCCTAAGGAAGACAACCGAATGACCAGGATCTTACGCATGCAGCAATCCTTTCAAGAGCCCCAGTGTTTTATCCGATGCACCCTGGCGGCTTTCGACGGCCTGGCGGGCGCGGCGTCCCATGGATAAACGAACGTCCTTTTTTTCCAAAAGTTCGCTCAGGCAATGTTCAAGATCCGGCAAAGCCACTTGACGCGCTCCTCCTTGCTGAATAAGCACCTCCGAAATGCCCAAAAAATTTTCCATCGAAGGACCAAAGACGACGGGAATACTGAGCCCGGCAGGCTCGATGGGATTTTGCCCCCCCTTCTGAACAAAACTTCCACCCACGAGAGCAATATCCGCTTGCTGATAAGCTTCTATAAGATCGCCCATCGAATCCCACAACACATGGGATGCCACGGCTGTCGATCCATTCGATTTGCGAATGATGGGAAGCGCCAGGGAAGCAAAGAGTGATTCGATTTCGCCCACACGATCAATATGCCGCGGCGCCCAGATGACGCGAAGAGTGGAAAATCGACTCTTGAGCTTTTGCATCACTGGCAGAAGAACTTTTTCTTCGCCTTCGCGCGTACTGCCGATGACTACTGTCAAGGTTCCTCTTTGCTCTAACGCGCTTGTCCCGTTCGGACTTTTGGGAAGAGGCAGATCGTATTTGAGATTACCGGTCACATGGATACCCTTTTGAGGCATTCCTAACTCGGCAAAACGGGACGCGTCTTCCTGTTGACGCACAGCCAGGAGGTCAAAACAGTCCCAAAGAACAGCGAGGATAGGTTTAATCCGTTTATAGTTCTTGTAGGAATGCGCGGAGATGCGGCCGTTGACAAGAGTGACGCGCGCGCCGGAGCGTTTGGCTTCGCGTAAAAGATTCGGCCAAAATTCGGATTCGACGGAAGCAAACAGCTTGGGTTTCACGGCGACAAACACTCGACGAACGACCCAGGGCAAATCGACCGGCGCGGCGATGATATCATCGGCGATTTGGCGTTCAACAGCCCATGCTAGAGCTTCAGGCGTCACCACGCTTAAAAGTACTTTGGCTCCGGTCTGTTTGGGAATTTGAGTCAGAAAGACTTCGATGGCTTTGACTTCACCCAGTGACACCGCATGAACCCACCACCAAACGCCTGTTTTAAATTTGGCTTGCTGTTCGCCGGAAAGGCGACCCCAGCGCTCGGGCCAGCGCTCCATACCGCGCGCGAAACGTTTGCGCCAGCGAATCATCACACCGACCACGATAAAGGGCAGTGCGATGAGGACGAGAAGATTGTAAAAGCGGAAGATCCAGCGACTTTTCATATATTTCACGGCAGGGACGCGAGCTGGCGCCCCCTACAATTCAACTGCAGCAACTGACTCCAGCAATACTGTCGGCTTCCTTCGCGACGTCGTCCAAGACTTTTTTCAGCTCGGCGGCTTTCACATCCAGATTGTCCGAAGGGGCGACTTGAAACGCTTCTCCGTAGACCATCGAGATCCGGTTAAACGGCTTGGGAACTATAAATTCATCCCAACGGCCCTTAAAAACCCATTGGCGTTTGGCCCCCACGGCGACAGGCACGATGGGACGACCACTCTGTTGCGCCATAAAAAGAACTCCGGGCTGCACTTGGCGAAGCGGCCCGCGCGGTCCATCGGGCGTAAAACCCAGACGATCCCCGGTATCCAAAATGGTTTTCATTTCCAGAAGCGCTTTGGCACCATCTTTGGAGCTGGATCCGCGCACGGCTGTTAGGCCGAAAGCGCGGCACACACGTGCAATTAATTCGCCATCTTTGCTTTGAGAAATAAGCGGATGAATACGGTCGCCGCGATGAAGATAGGTCAAGAAGACTTGACGTCCGTGCCAGAAGGCGTAGATAAATCCGCGACCGGTGGCTTCTTGTTCTTCGCGAATAACACGATTCACCCAAACAATTTGTGAAGTCATCCCCACAAAACGAAGATAGCCGGAAGCTAAGAACGAAAGTAAAAGAGTAAGTGGGTTAGGCAGCGACTTTCTCCGCACGCCGATTGGCCGCTTTCCCGATGGGAGTCCAGAAGAGCCAGGCCACGCGAACATGAGGAGGGATTTCGGGAATGGAGGCATCCAACGCGATACCAATCCGCTGAACGCCCAAAAGAATGGCAAGCGACGAAGCCAGGTCGGGCCCCTGCTTACCGGCAGACAGGCCTGCCTGCCCGTTAGGCAGGTCTTCGATAGAAACCGGTGGTGACATGTCGCAATCTTCTTCTTTGGCCTGATCCTGAACGAGCCGCACCACAAAGTGGAGGGACTGAGACAATGCTTCTTGATGAAGAGCGGACAAAAGAGATTCTTTTAGCGCGTCGGAATGAGAGGCTTCGCGCAAGGTGCCCAATGCGGGACCGATGGACACGGCGGCAATAGAGACGGCAATGGATTTATGCGGAAATGCAAGGGGGGTTGTTTTTTCCGCGACCTGTCTTGTGAGCGTCGTATAGATGGCCGCGGTTTCGATAGACTGTTTCGCGTCTTTGGTGATCTGTTCAAGAGCCAGTTCAAGCTCCGGGGTGGTTTCCAAACCCCGTTCTCTCTTTAGCCAACGCGCCATCTCACGAGGGCGTGGTGTCAGGCGGAAATTTTTGATTTTGGTCATTTCTTGACAGGAGCTCGGCCCGGCGTCACCACAACGGCTTGTTTGTCGCGCCGCTGCCACTCATAAATGATCGGCGCGGCCACAAAAATAGAGGAGTAAGAACCCACGAAGACGCCCCACAACATCGCGAAGGCGAAATCATGAATGACTTCACCGCCGAAAAAGAACAGAACCAGAAGAGTCAAGGCGACGGTCATCGAGGTCATGATCGTTCGCGATAAGGTTTCATTAACGCTGCGGTTAATGAGCTCGCCCAACGATTCTTTCTTGGACAAGCGCAAATTCTCGCGCATGCGGTCGTAAATGACGATCGTGTCGTTCATCGAATAACCAGCCAATGTGAGAATACCCGCGACCACGGTGACTGTAATTTCCTTATTCAAGATGGAGAATATCCCGATGATCGAGAGCACGTCATGAACGACGGCCACGATGCTGCAAACACCCCATAGCGTGGAGCGAAAGCGGAAGCCCACGTACACAATGATGAGAAACGAAGCCCAGAGAACAGCACTTAATGCTTGATCCGCCAAAGCGCGGCCTACCGCCGGCCCGACAAATTCGGCACGTTCAATCACCGGATCCGAACCGGGAATTTTATCTTCAACAGCTTTCTGAAACTCTTTAGATAAATTATCGACCGAAGAAGGACCTTTGGGGACGCGAATAATATACGACGGCCGGCCTGTGATGCCCTGGATTTCCGCGTCCTTATACCCACTGCTCGTTAACACAGCGCGGAGGTCCTGCATCGGAACGTCTTTTTTGAAAGCCATCTGAACGAGGTTTCCACCCGTGAAGTCGATCCCCAGCTTTGGCCCTCCCTTCAGAAATAACGACACGAGACCCGCGCCGATCAGGACCCCTGAGAAGGCATAGGCCCAGTAACGCATGCCGATGAAATCAAAATTCGTCTTCTTAAAAAGCTGCATGAGTTATCCCCTTTAGAAATGCAAAGTCGACACTTCTCGACCTTCCAGCCAGTAATCGTAGATCATGTGCGTGAAAAATACCGCCGTAAAGAGCGAGACAAGAACTCCCCAGAAGAGCGTCACCGCAAATCCTTTAACGGGGCCCGTGCCGAACTGAAAGAGAAGCCCGGAGGTAATTAAGGAGGTCACGTGACCGTCAAAGATCGCCGCCCAAGCATGCTTATAGCCTAGGTCGACAGCCAAACGCACGGACTTGCCCAACTGAAGCTCCTCACGAACACGTTCGAGAATAAGAACGTTGGCGTCTACCGCCATGGCCAAGCTCAAGATCGTTCCGGCAACACCCGGAAGGGTCAGGGTGGCATGCAGAAAGGCGAGAACACCAAAGATAAAGAACATGTTGATCAACATGGCCGCATCCGCAATCAAGCCGGACAGGCTGTAATAGACCGCCATGAAAACCATCACGAGCATCAACCCAATGACGGCAGATCGAACACCTGCCTTGATCGAATCCTCGCCTAAAGTCGGTCCTACGGTCCGCTCTTCGATAACACGAACAGGCGCGGGCAACGCACCTGCTTTCAATACAGTCGCAAGAAACTTGGCTTGATCCGCATCGTAATTTCCCGTAATTTCTCCGCGGCCGCCATCAATGGCTCCCTTAATCGTCGGCGCGGATTGGACTTGGCCATCAAGCACAATCGCAAGCTCTTTATTAATATTGGCTTCCGTCAATAAGCCAAACAATTTAGCTCCTTCCGCATTAAACTCGAACGACACACTGGGATAGCCCGAACTCAGCTGGTTATTTCCCCCGCCGAACGTGACATTCGCATCGACAAGAGTGGACCCTGTCAATTCCGCGCTGGATTTCACGACCAGATAGCGGCTGGCCAAACGTTCCGATTCCGTGCGTTCGGGAAGGACTTCCCATCCCGACGGCACCACTTTAATCAGATCGGGCGTCAGTTTTCCCGATTGTTTCAATTCCATGTATTGATCCATGCTCATTTTCTTATCCAGCAAAACCTTACTTAAGTTGGACAGAATGCCCGAATCATCCACAAGCCGGAATTCCAACAACGCGGTCTTGCCGATGAGTTCCTTGGCGCGCCCGGAATCTTTAATACCCGGCAGCTGTACCACAATCCAGCGATCGCCTTGGCGTGCGATCAAGGGCTCGGATACGCCGAACTGATCGACTCGGTTTCGGATGATCTCGATGGCTCTTTCCAACGCATCCACTGTTTTGGTTTCCGGAGGCAATTTGCTGCGGTCCAATTCCAGAACCAAGTGCGTGCCGCCTCTTAAATCGAGACCCAAATTCAATATTTTCTTTAAGATGGGATCACGGTCTTGCTCTCGTTCGGTGCGCTCTTCGGCCGGCATGCGGTACCATCTTAATGTCGGATAAAGGAAATAAGCGGAAAGGCCGACCAAGATCAAGGTCGACCAGAGAACGACGCGGGTACGATTCATGCGGGTTTATCTCCTGAGACGGGCGCCAGGCTCCCGTTTGTGGATGGTTGTAAGACCTGAGCGATGGCGGTGCGGTTTACGTCCACGCGGACGTTATCGGCGATCTTGACTTGAACGATGCCGGCTTTAATCGAAACGACGGTCCCATGAATGCCGCCCTGGGTGATGATACGGTCACCGTTTTTTAAATTATCCACAAGCTCGCGGTGCTCTTTAGCTTGCCGCTGCTGCGGGCGGATGATCAAAAAATAAAGGATTCCAATCACGACGATCATCGGCACAAAACTGACAATCGGGCTGGGCGCGGGTTGCGCGTTGGAACTTCCGCGAGGCGGTACAGCTGTTTGTGAACCCATACTCTTAATCTCCTTGACCGCTGTACGTTTGAATGAACTTGTTCTTTTCTTGCAAAAACGTGCCGGCTGTTATAGACAGCCTTATTTTTCGCATCAATTTTATTAGAAACGACACATTATGTAAAGACGCAAGGCGCAGTGCGCTCAATTCCCCAGACCTAAACAAGTGGTGCAGATAGGCGCGGCTGTAGCGGGCACAGACCTCACAATCACAGGCGGGGTCTGGCGGCGTGAGATCCTCTTTATAAGGAGCATTTTTAATATTGATCTTGCCGACGGAGGTGAAGAGCTGGCCGTTTCGTCCGTTGCGGGTCGGCAAAACGCAATCAAACTGATCAATCCCCATGCCAACCGCCTCCCAGAGATCCTCGGGAGTTCCTACGCCCATCAGGTAACGCGGTTTGTCTTCCGGCAGGAGCTCCGTTGAGAGTGCGATCATCTCATGCATGGCGGCCTGCGGTTCCCCAACGGAAAGCCCCCCAATGGCATAGCCCGGAAAATCCAATTCCAGAAGCTGCTCTGTGCTTTCTTTTCGCAACACAGGGAAAATAGATCCCTGGGTGATGCCGTATAGCAGTCTCCCTCTCCCAGTTTCAGGCTGGGAGAGGGGCTCATTTTTATCAAAAGCTTCTTTGCAGCGCTTGGCCCAGCGCGTGGTCGTTTCCAACGCGCGTTTGGCATGCTCTTCCGTGCAGGGATAGGGCGCGCATTCGTCAAAACACATGACGATGTCCGAGCCCAAGGCCAGTTGAATCTCGATTGCCTTCTCGGGGCTCAAAAAGTGAAGCGATCCATCGATATGCGAGCGAAATTCCACGCCTTCTTCGCTGATCCGCCGCAGTGACTCCATGCTGAAGACTTGATAACCGCCCGAGTCGGTCAGAATGGCGCCGTTCCAACTCATAAAGCGATGCAGACCACCGGCCTTTTTTATGATCTCAACTCCGGGTCGCAAATAAAGGTGATACGTATTCCCCAAAATGAGTTGGGTGTTCAACCTTTCCAGATCCTCAGACAAAAGCGTTTTCACCGATCCTTGCGTTCCCACTGGCGCAAACACGGGAGTGTCGACAAACCCATGAGGCGTATGGATGCGACCCGTACGGGCTTTTGTGTCCGCCCAGCGTGCCAACACCTCAAACGATTGTGTTTTTGTGGTCATTGAATGAACATGGCATCGCCATAAGAATAAAATCGATACCCTTCGCGGATAGCTTCTGCATACGCACGCTTGAGCGAAAAGGGTTCGGCGGCCGAACCTCCATAAAAAGCACAAGCCAAGAGAAGTGGTGTGGAATCGGGCAGATGGAAGTTCGTGATTAAGGCATCAATGGCTTTGAAACGGTAGCCCGGATAAATAAAGAGTGAAGAGTCCCCTCTCCCTGCATGAAAATGCCCAGACTCGTTATACACCGTTTCAAGCGTGCGAACGGATGTCGTCCCGACAGCGATAATGCGCCGTTTTTCTTTTCGAGCCTTGTTTAGCACATCGACAGTGGGCTGTGAAACGTCATAGGTTTCTGGAAGCATGGAATGGCTTTCAATGGTCTCGGAGCGAACGGGGCGAAAGGTCCCCCATCCCACATGGAGAACGATAGATTGGATGGAAACACCTTTCGCGCGTACTTTTTCTAAAAGGTCCGGGGTAAAATGAAACCCCGCTGTCGGAGCTGCGACAGCCCCTTCCTTTTCCGCATACACGGTTTGGTAACGTTCCAGATCCTTCGCACGCGGCGCGGGCCGTTTAATATAGGGAGGCAAAGGCATTTCGCCATGTCGGTCCAGATATTCCCGTAGATGGTTGCTCGAGAACTCGACGATCCATTCCCCTTCTGCCAATCGTTCCCTCATCCGCGCCTCGAGCCCTTCCGGAAAAACCAGGTCGGCGGGTTTCGTGGTGCCTCGAATAAGTACTCTCCATTTTCCCTCTCTCCCAGCTGCAGGCTGGGAGAGGGTCGGGGTGAGGGCACGGCCTTTGCCCTCATCCCAACCTTCTCCCACCTTTGGCGGGAGAAGGAGTATTTCAATTTTTCCCCCGGTCTTTTTACGGCCACGCAAACGTGCGGGAAATACTCGAGTCGAGTTAATCACCAAGACATCGCCTGAACGAAGAAAGTCGTCTAACTCAAAAAAATGCCTGTGTTTTAATAACGTGGATTGACGATCGATCACGAGAAGGCGCGAATGGTCGCGCGGTTCCACAGGTTCTTGGGCGATTCTTTCGGCAGGAAGATCGTAGTGAAACTCGGCTAACTTCATACTTTGGAAAGGACCGCTTTGGGATAGTAGGTCTCAAGAATTTGCTTGTAGGTCTGACCGGCCAGTGCCCGGCCGCGAGCGCCCCATTGGCAAAGACCGACACCGTGGCCCCAGCCGCGTCCTTCGAACCACACGTTCGATTTGCCTGCCTTCATATTGATGATGAGCGTACTGCGTAAGTTTTCCGGGCCCAAAGCCAAGCGAAACTTGTTGCCTGGGACTGGGATCAAACCGTTTGAGGTTTGCAGGCCGAAGATTTCCGCTCGCCCGGATTCGGATTTTTGAACCACGGTTACTTTTTTGATGTCCCCAATGCGAACACCCACTTTGCGCAGACGCGTGCGGATCGTTCGGTAGGAAATCGACAGCTGCCATTTGTAATGGGGATCGCCGTCACAGAAGGCGTCCGACACGCAGCCGAAGACGTCACCGGCGTTGGAGGATTTCCAGACATGTTCGGGCAATTCCGTATGACCGCCGCAGGAGGAATGGAAAAAAGCTTGGATCGGTTTTCCCGTCGCGTCTGTCAAGATCTCGCCGTGTGTTTCATCCACCGCTTTGTTGGAGGCCGGGTCTTCCACATGCATACCGCCGTAAACTTGATCCATGACGCCGTCCGTCACGTCAAAGCGCTCTTTGGCATCCGTCAACTTGTTCGACAGGGCAAACGTTCGGGAGACAATCGCTTGCGCCTTTAAGGACTCCAGCGGCCAACTCGGTTCCACCTCTCGCGGAAGGACGCCGTACACGTAGTCGTCCATGGACACGTACTCCACGACGTCATAACGCCCACCGGCTAACGGATGGAAAACAAAGACGCCGCGATAACGCCGGCCATTGAGCTTTAGAATATCCTTGTCGCCGGCCGGCATGGCCACCACATCCCCTTTCAATTTTTGGCGGCCAAACATCATGCCTCCCCGCATCGGGCGCACACTCGTCACCGATGAGGCCGTATAAATTTTGCCGCCGTTGCGCATTTGAAATTGATAGGAGCCCGTCGAATCCAGGCGCACCGGCGATTTGGTGAAGAGAATGCGTACGCGAAGCGTGTCGGAAGCGTGAGGTAAGACGACAGGGGGAGAGCCGACTTCTGCGCTCAAGCCTGTCGCACAGCCGGTCAAGAGCGAGAATGCAACGAAGGAGACAGCCGTTAAAAAGAAGGCGCGCATCCGTGCGTTAGAATAAGTTGTCTTGAGAAGATTTAGGAGCAATTTTCCCGAGGTGGGTATAGGCATGCTCGGTCGCCACGCGTCCGCGCGCGGTCCGAGCGAGAAGTCCGCATTGAATAAGAAAGGGCTCATACACGTCCGTCAACGTATCGATGTCTTCGGACAAGGCCACGGCCAGCGTGTCGCTTCCGACGGGACCGCCGCTGAACTTTTCTATCAAGACGCTCAACAGCCGGCGATCCATCGTATCCAACCCGCGATCATCGACATCGAGTTCGCGCAGGCCTGAACTGGCCACATCCAAGGTAAGCTTTTTGCCGCTTGAGGTTTCGGCATAATCACGTAACCGCCGTAGGAGCCGATTGGCAATGCGTGGCGTTCCTCGGCTTCGACGCGCAATTTCTTTTAGCCCGCTCGTCTCTGCTGGAACTTTTAGGATGCGACTGGAGCGGTCGAGAATCGTCATCAACTCTTCATCGGAATAAAATTCCAAATGCGCCGTGATACCAAATCGATCGCGCAAGGGACTGGTGAGAAGCCCGGCACGGGTGGTGGCGCCCACCAACGTAAAGCGCGGTACCGGTAAATTGATCGTTTTCGCGCTGGGCCCTTCTCCGATGATGACGTCCAGTTTAAAATCTTCCATCACGGAATACAGCGTCTCTTCAACAACATGATTCAGCCGATGAATTTCATCGATGAAGAAGACATCCCCTTCATTCAAGCTGGTGAGAATGGCGGCCAGGTCGCCTTTGCGTTCCAAAACAGGCCCAGACGTGATCCGTAGACCTACCTGCATTTCGTGCGCGATGATGCCCGCCAATGTCGTTTTTCCCAATCCGGGAGGCGAATAGAAGAGCGAGTGATCCAAGGGCTCTTTGCGTTGACGCGCCGCCTCGATAAACACACGTAGGTTTTTCTTCATACGCTCCTGGCCGACGAATTCGTCCAGCGTTTGGGGGCGGAGCGATTGCTCGATCGGCTCTTCTTCAGGAGCCGACTGCGCTGCAAGGGTCGTGGTTTTAAGAGGGCTCATGAAAGTTGTTTAAGCGCTTCTTTAATTAAATCCGCGGTACCCGCGTCCGCCTTGGCTTGACTGGATAAACGATCCACCGCCTCGCGCGCTTGCGTTTCCCGATACCCCAAGCTGACCAACGCCGCGATGGCTTCACTCACGCCTGTCGAGGGCATCACCCCGGTCCATTTTTCGCGTCCAGCAAGCCGTAGTCCCGCCATGCGATCCTTGAGCGCCATGATCATTTTGTCTGCCGTCTTCTTCGTAAACCCGAACAGACTCACCAGGGCTCGCGCATCTCCTTCTAAAACGGCACGACGAAAATCCGGAGCGGACTTGGAGATTTTATCCAAATAGTCCAGCGCTTTCTTCGAGCCCGTGCCCGGAATCTCGCGCAAAAGAAGATAAATTTCCTTTTCTTCTAAAGACAAAAACCCATAGAGCGTAATACCCCCGCCATACATGGCCATGGATTCGACCACATAGACTTGTGCTTCCTGGCCAACCGGAGACAGCCGATCATAAGCGGACAACGTGACAGACACTTCGTAGCCAATGCCTTGCACATCCATCAAAACTTGGCCAGGATTCTTATTCACGATAGTTCCTCTGAGACTGCCGATCACAATGCAACCCCCGCCCGCAAGGCCAGATCTCTTTCAAATTCTGTTTTAACCTTACGCGTGGAGACGACTTTCAAATGGGTGTTGGTTTGAACATGGCAGAGCGCGATGGCCAACGCATCGGCCGCATCGTCGGGTTTAGGCAATTCTTTTAAACGGAAATGGCGCTGCAACATGGTTTGCATTTGAATTTTGGAGGCAGAGCCGAATCCGGTCATCGCCATTTTGATCGCGCGCGGGTTGTATTCCACAATCGGAATATTTTTAAGGGCTGCCGTCACGAGAATCGCTCCCCGGGCCTGTGCGGTGGCGGCAATACTGATGGCAAACTTAGTGAAAAATAATTCTTCAATGGCCAAAACGGCGGGGCGATAGGCATTGATGAGGAGCGTCAATTGCTGATGAATGTGAAGCAACCGTTCCGGAAGGGCTTGGTCGGCAGGTGTTTCGATCGCGCCATAGGACAAGAGCCGCAAGCTGACGGATGTTTTTTCAATGACGCCCCACCCGGTCGTCGCCAGACCGGGATCAATTCCTAAGACGACCTGGCTATTTGGCGGAAGCTTCAATGATCTCCTTGGGGATATCAAAATTCGCATGGATGTTTTTGACATCGTCGTGATCTTCCAAATCGTTCATGAGCGCCAGCATCTGCTGGGCGGCTGTCCCGGTGAGTTTCACATACGTTTTAGGAAGCAATGCGACTTCCGCTGAAACCGTAGGGATCTTCGCGGCTTCCAAGGCCTTCTTTACCTTATCAAAATCCGCTGGTAGCGTGGTGACTTCAAAAATCTCCGGATCTTCGGAATTAATGTCTTCGGCCCCAGCGTCTAATGCGACGGTCATCAGCTGATCTTCTGTCGTCTTTGATTTTTCAACGGTAAAAATTCCTTTTGAAGAAAACACCCATCCTACGGAACCTGTCTCCCCTAAATTACCGCCATGCTGAGACAAGATGCGGCGGATTTCACCGGCCGTGCGGTTTTTGTTATCGGTTGTTAGATCAATCATGAGGGCAACACCGCTCGGGCCGTACCCTTCATAGACCAGCTCTTCATAGGTCACGCCGGGCAGCTCGCCGGTGCCGCGTTGAATGGCCTTCTTCATGTTCTCGGCGGGCATGTTCGCTTCGCGCGCATCATCCATCGCTTTGCGTAGCCGGGGATTGGAGTCGGGATTGCCTCCGCTCATCTTGGCCGCAATCGCGATTTCCCGGACGATCTTCGTCCACAGCTTCCCGCGCTTGGCATCCGCCAAGCCCTTTTTATGCTTAATTCCCGCCCATCGTGAATGACCAGACATAAGCGCTCCTTACTTCAAATTTGAAGGTTTTATTTTAACAGATTCGACGCGTTATGTTGAGAATCAGGGACTTTTTAGGGCCTGAAAGGCTCAAAGATAATGACCCAAAACTTTGACCTTGAAATGGACGGTAACCTGCCTATAGTTATGCCAGGATGAACGCACGGAAAACCGTCGTGGGGTGGGGGCTCCTCTGGATGACTGCTGGCATGTTGCAAGCCGGCGACTTTCCCACCCTTCAAAAAACGCTGGATATTCCCCTTTCGATTGCTTCCGTAGTAGACGCGAACACCACGACTCTTCCAGAATACATCTTAATCCAAGACCTTCATCGCCATCCCGAAGCCCAAGCCAACATTGCCGCTTTGATCCTACACGCGTCCCGGCATTGGGGTCTCACCACCGCGTATATTGAAGGCGCCTATGCCGGCCAACCGATCCAGCGTCATCTGTCTGAAAAATCGCTTCGGTCGCAGTTAGAAGAAGGAATTCTCTCAGGAGCAGAAATGGCCTATGCGATGGTCAAACCGGGCGAGTTGCGGCTGGAAGGAATAGAGGACCCGGACGTTTATAAGGAAAATGTCGAAGCCTATCAAGCGGCACAAGATCAGCAATCTCAGGCCTTACAGGAAATTAATACGGCTCGTTTGCTGCAGGAAACACTGGATCTTTCGCAGCGCCAGCTTTCATCGGAACAACTGGATCGTTTGGAACTCTTAGCGCGATTGAAACTTAAGCCGGCGGAATATGCGCGCTATATCGAAGAACGAAAATCGATGCAGCGGTCTCCCGCTCTTCAAGAGGCTTTGAAAGCGGCCGAGCGGTTCTACCAATTGGCGAACCGGCGCAGCGAAATTTTCCTTGAACAGTCCCGGCTGAAGCCGAACGGAGAACGTAAGATTTTTGTCGTGGGTGGGTTTCATACCACCGAGATGGCCGAGCACCTACGTACCGAGGGAAAATCGTTCGTCGTCCTTTCGCCCCATGTCACTCGCTCCGGCTACGAGCACCTGTACGCGGAACGGATGAACGAAACGATTAGTGCTTTAAAGTTGCGCTAGCCTTCTGCATCACCACCGCTAAATTCCGTTTCGCCAATTCAAACTGAGGATCCACTTCTAGCGCTTTCTGATAGGCGGCCGCCGCCCTCGGCCAATCCTGCCGCTGGGTATAAAAATAACCGAGATTGTTCCACATGTCTTTATCCCCCGGGAATGCGCGCACGCCCTGATTGTAAAGCGTTTCGATCTCGGTGCCATACCGTGCGATGTCCTTAAAATAAAGGCCTCCGAGCGCGTTGTAGGCTTGTTGGGAAAGCGGGTTGATGGCGAGACAATGATGATAGTTGATGATGGCTTCATCCAGGCGTCCCATTTGCATTAAGAGAGTCGCCCGGTTAAAGTAAATCTCGTCATACCCCGCATTGGCATCCAAAGCGCGCTGGTACATCCAGAGCGCTTTGTCTTTATCCCCTAGCCGGGCATACACGTTTCCGAGTTCGTAGTTGTTGTTGACCTCTAAATGGTGCCGCGCATAGGCACGTTCAAGGTAACGGCTGGCGGACACGAGATCGACTCCGGCTTTAGACAACTTAAAGCCAGCGAAGAAATTGACTTCGGCCGCCCACAGGCAAACCGAACGGGCCATCAGACAGATGAGCCCGAAAGCGCACAGCCCCGTCAGGACTTTTTGCCACACCGCTTGAAATACCCATCGGCGCGTCGCAAGCGCAGAGGCATCCACGGCCATCGCGCTGCCCACCCACCACCAAAAAATAAACGCCGGGACGGCAAAATGAATCGACACATTCAATAGGTTGTCTACCAGCATCCCTGCGACACCGCCTAAGAGCCCCCATAAAATGGCCTTCGACGAAGAAGAAAGCCGCTGCGACAAAGAATATCCCAGCCGAAAAAAGAGCACCCACATCCACATGACGATGCCCAAGCCTAGGGTTCCAATTTG
>Ga0207070_1173_pt1 | contig 15518 bp, 12 predicted proteins | sample Alteio_BWMinHeat_92_FD_153591 | JGI IMG/M metagenome (GOLD analysis project Ga0207070, IMG submission 153591) | Enriched cells from forest soil in Barre Woods Harvard Forest LTER site, Petersham, Massachusetts, United States -... | ecosystem: Environmental > Terrestrial > Soil > Temperate forest >...
GGACGTTTCACAATTTCTCACGTCGTCACTACGCGCAGCGGCCTTGACATCGATCGTTTTCCACAGCATTTTTCCGCAGGCTGTAGGGCAGAGTCAGAGTGTTCACCCGAACCTCAACACCCGGCCAGGGCGGCGGATTCCACGGAATTCTCTTAGCGCTTGTGTTGCGAGAGTGAAAGCACGTTGCCATCGGGATCATTGAACCAGGCCACGCGATCTCCCGTAGGAAAAGTGCAGATTGCAAGCTCATCTTGCGTCATGCCAGGATAACGCTGGAACGTGACTCCCCTTGCTTCCAGATCCTTGACTGCGCGAGCAATGTCATCGACTTCCCATCCCAGGATGGTATGCGCTGCCGGGGTAAATTCCTTCGCTTTGCCCACGCGCAGCATAGTCCCATGAGCGTCGAAGACAAGAGCAAACCCATCGTCTTTCATAAAACGGAAGCCCAGAGTCTGTCCGTAAAATTCTTTCGCCTGCTCCGGTTTGGTCGTCATGGTGAAGCCTACGAAGTGAGCCAAACGCGGCGTCGAGCCGGTGTAGGTCTTGGCGCTTGACATAGGAACTCTCCTTTACCGAACTAGCCCATTAGCAAACCGCCGTTTACGTTCAAAACATGGCCGGTGATGTATCCCGAATCGGGAGAAGCGAGAAAGCAAACGGCGTGCGCTACTTCCTGGTCGGTGCCCGCTCGTCCAAGCGGGACCGCCTTGGCCATGGTTTCGCGAAGCTCCGGGCTCAGCACTTCGGTCATTGCGGTATCGATCCACCCCGGAGCGACGGCGTTTACCGTAATGTTGCGCGACGCGACTTCCCGCGCGACTGCCATGGTAAGGCCGATGAGTCCGGCCTTAGAAGCCGCATAGTTCGCCTGTCCCGTCTGTCCCATCTGTCCAAAGATGCTGGTGATATTGATGATGCGTCCCCAACGCTGTTTCAGCATGGAACTGATGACCGCCTGAATGCAGAGATAAGAACCGGTGAGATTGGTGTCGAGCACGGCACTCCAATCGGCGCGCTTCATGCGCATGACGAGCTGGTCGCGAGTGATGCCGGCGTTGTTTACCAGAATATCGATCTTCCCGAAGCGCTCCTGCGCAGCCTTGACCCCAGATTTGATTTGTTCTTCCTGAGCAACGTCCATGGCGAAGCTGGCGGCTTGTCCACCGGCAGAGGCGATCTCCGCTTCCACCTGGTGGAGTTTTTCTACGTTGCGCGCTGCGAGCGCAACCGTCGCCCCCTGCGCGGCCAGACGCAGCGCGCAGGCGCGACCGATTCCCTGCGATGCTCCAGTGATGAGTGCGACATGACCTTCGAGTGGCTTCATAGGAATCATTCGTGAAGGGCAAATTATAGAGGAGGGACCATGAGGATTCCGACGCTAGCGAATCTGAGTAAATCTGCCACCTCGCCAACCGAAATAACGGATCTTGAGAGGATGTTCCACAGTCGGCTGAAGTTCTTCGTAAGCAATCGTCCATGTTCCGCACCTTCGAATTGTTCGGATGGACCAGCCACTCCATTCGCCCACTTGAACATAGGAATTACCGCGTGGCCTATACACTCTAGCTTCTTGTGATTTGGCGCCCACCTGTGTGACCACAAACATGTCGGATGTTTTTGATTTCGTAAGCGCAAGCAGTCCACTGTAGCGCGTTATGACGTAGCGTCCATCTTGACAAACGCAAAACAACCGTCCCGAACTCTGGTGCACGCAAGCGCCTGCCTGGAGCTCTTCGCATTTGTGGTATGGCAAAAGCCTCTGTGACACTGCTGTTTCGGAAAAAAGGAACGCACCTGAGAGAGCGAGAAGTAGTCGCAACATCGCTCTGTCTTTCAGCCTACCGACTCCGAAACCTCTCGCGGCTTCCATGTGCGCGCTGCCTTGACGAACTCACGAAAGATAGCCTTCGACGGTTCGTCGATCGCGTATGTGCGTTCCGGATGCCACTGTACTGCAATCACAAAATGATCAGGTGCCGTGCCCTCCAGCGCTTCGATGATTCCGTCTTCGGGACACTTTGCCACAACCCGCAGCCCATCTCCTGGCAGTTCGGCGGACTGATGGTGACTGGAGTTCACTCGCACTCGGCTTAGACCAAGAAGATGCGCAAGATTCGATCCCGGCGCGACATCGATCTCGTGTGCGAACTCCACTTTTCTTCCGGCCTCATGATTGATGCTGGTGTTCTCGATATGCTGACGCAGCGTTCCCGTTCGCCACACGTTCAGCGATTGCAGGCCATAGCAGATTCCCAAGACCGGTTTGTGCAGGTTGTGCGCATCCTGCAACAGTAACTCATCGACGTTGTCCCGGCCAGGATCGGCGGGCGCCGTCTTTGGATGTCGCTCTGCGCCGAACTTTTGCGGATCCACGTCGGCCGGACTTCCCGGGAGTAGCACACCTTCACAGTTTGTGACGAGTCCTGCGATTTCATGAGGCGTGCCGTGCGCTGGAATCACTACCGCTTCCGCCCCCTCGGACTCGATGGCATTCACATATTGCGGAAGAGCGCGCTGATTGTATTCGGGATTGCCAGATGTAGGCTCGGGAATGGCGATACGAGGCTTCATGGATGAGATAAGTTTACAGAAGAGCTGCGACGCTTCGAAGCCGCGCGGCCATGAATCCAGACAATTCCAACGTTTATTTGCACGCGGTAAAGACGCAGCATGCTGCGTCTCGCTACCACACGCTGTGGGTTGAAGGTACTTAGCTCCCTACCTGCAACGGGATGAGCTGAGTTTTGGGAGTGGAGTTATCTCGGCCTTTGCGTTTGCTGAAGGCGAGACGGTAGACCGCATCGTATTGTGCGCCGATGATCTCCGCACTGCGCGTGGCCAAGCAATGTTCGCGAGCAGCGGAGGCGAGAGCGCGCCGGAATTGAGGATTCCCGGCCAGAAAGCTGGCGCGTTGGGCGATGTCGCCAACCTCGCCGGCCCGATACCACAGACAGCCGCGTCCATCGGAGGTGATCTCGCGATGCTCCTCAACGTCAGCCGCCAGAAGCGCACGCCCGCGCGCCAGGGCCTCGAGAGCGAAGCCGCTGTCGGCATGTTCCCGGTCGCAGATCACGACATCGGCGGATGCCATCGTCTGACCGCGCCATTTCTCAGCAACAACGTTGATCCACTCTGAGAGATTGCAAGTCAAAGCAACTTCCCGGATATGGTCCGCTGCCTTCGAATCGCCCAAGACAAGGAATCTAACATTGGCATGTTCACGTCGGAGCACGGAGAGAACGCGCATCCAGCGCAGCAGGGCATCGCGCGCCTCCCATCCAGAGCCCTCGGGCAGGCCAGGGATGAGAAAGAAAACAGTTTCCGGCGTACCTGCGGCTATGCTTTCTAGCCATCTGCGGTCGGGCGCAGATTCCACAAAATGTGGCGCGACGGGCTCGGGGATAAGAAAGACGTTCTCTGCGCCGATTCCCCGTTCCAGACACGCGAGGCGCCGGCGATGACTGTTGACGACCACGGCTGCCGCCCGTGTAAGCACGAATTGCTCCGCCACGCGAAACGAGCGTGCAAGCCAGGAGTTCTCGTCGCAATTGCCGTTCGCTGATGCCAGTCTCTCGACCGTCTGCTTGAGTTGGTACACAACTCCAGAATTCGCTCGCACCGCAGCCATTCCCGCTGCGAAAGAATGTGCATGGATGACTTCCGAAGTATCGGCGGCGCTTTCGTTGAGTAACCGGCGCCACTCGCGCACGTGGTTCCACATCTGCAACAGTGAGGTCTGAGGAGCTTCGGCGGGCTTGGGGTTCTCGACAAAGCTGCCTGCCAATCCAAATCCGCCAGGAGTGAGCAAAGACGGACGCATGCCGGCAGCGAGCTGTCCCTCGAGCAACGGCAAGACTTCGCGAGCTAATTCGCAAGCATGCACTACATTCCACGGATGTCGTTTCGCGGAGGTCCGCACGTGGCCGATGGAGTTTTGATCGACTGGGATCATGCGGATAGTCGAGTCACGGCGCATTCGCCTGCTTGAGAATTGCGCTCGCGGCATGCTCAGGAAGCGTCCTTTCGTTGTTCGAGCAACAATTGCGAATAGGGCAGCACCTGATTGCGCCCTCGCGACTTGGCGGCATAGAGCGCTGTGTCGGCGTACTCGATCAACTTCTGCCGGTCGTCGGCATCGCGCCCATATACAGCTATTCCGATGCTGATTGTGAGCCGCTCGTGGCCCTCTAATCCTTCAATTTGAAAATCGAAATTCTGTACCGCCCGCCGGAGGCGCTGAGCCACTGAGATAGCTTCCTGCTCGGATGTCTCTGGAAGGATGATTACGAATTCCTCGCCACCGTAGCGCGCCACGGTGTCTACCTCGCGCATGTCTTTTACCAGTAGCGAAGTCACCTGCCGCAGCACCTGATCGCCGACATGGTGGCCGTAGTTATCGTTGAGCGACTTGAAATGATCGATATCGACCATCAACAGCGAGAATTGTTCTTGCTTGCGATCGGAGCGCTTCACTTCCAGGTCGAGTTGCTGTTCAAAATATCCGCGAGTACGCAATCCCGTGAGGTAGTCCGTGAAGGCAAAACGCAGTAGGCCTTCATTAGCTTGCTCGCGAGTGAGAAGATTTTCCGAGACCAGCACCAGCGTCCACAACAACTGCGCGTCTTCTTCGGTAAAACCATCAGGTCGGCTGCTAAAAAGCTGCAATGATCCCAAGACTCGTCCCTGCACGAACAGCGGAAGCACCAGTGCGGACTCGGCTGCTGCTGCCTGCAGCTCCACATCCGCCTTCGGATGCTTACCGTTCGCGATCAGCAGCGGCAAGGCGTGCTGCGTCACCCAGAAGTGCAGCAGGTTTCCTCCCCAAGGTACTTGTGCAGTGTGATCGATATGTCCGCGCTGTAACCTCAACTCCACTTTTTCTTGAGGCTCATTCCAGAAATAAACGCACGCATTATCAAAGTTGGCGATCACTGCGGCCAGGTCGCAGATCAGGTTGAGGGCTGGGCCGAGTTGCATTTGCGATCCGGTGACGGTGGCCAGACGCAGAATGGCCTGTACACTGCGCCATCGTGCGCCAAGAATCTCGGGACTAAGTTCATTCCTGGTGGAGACCGCGAACTGCGCGATTTCGAACTCTGGATCGGGATGCATGGGCGAATGGTTTATGTCTTCTGAAGATATTGGTGAGACGAAAGCGCAGGCAGTCCTGCTGCTCCTAAGATGCCGGATCGCGAGGAGTTCGTGGTATCGAAGTAATTACCTGAGGCCCGACACTATTCTTAACTCATCCGAAATACACGGGTAATATCGGAAGAAACAGGGAAGATGCGCGGCGAAACTCGATATACAGAAAAACTCCGGTTCGCCCGGTATTAGGGCATTGCCTGTAGGTCTTGCTGAATGAAGCACTTGCAAATGACCTGCCAACAGGTCTAGGATGGGTTCGCTGTGATCACGTCTGCCCCCAAAGGCGTGTCGCTCGCGTCGCCCGTTTTCAAAATCTTGGAGTAGCCGTTTCCTAGCTCGTTTCCCGTGCTGGTGAGAAGTTCCGTCCCTGGCACGTTCATGGAGAAGCGTTATGGCTTGGTACGCGTACTGCATCACCGAACAGAAAGCCTTTCTTGGTTCTGTTCGTTCCCGCCGCCCCTTTCCAGTAGAAGGTCTTAATGGTGTTCGCAGCAGTCAGGTTTTCGCGTATCCAAGCGGCGATCTGGCGGTGATTGTCAGCGAATATGTCACGGGCGAACTGAACCAGCAGGCGGTGATCGAACATGCCCGCGTGGTGAGTGAGTGTTTCCGCAATACGACGGTGCTCCCGTTCCGTTTTGGTACCGTATTCGACAACGACGAGGCCCTGCGGCGGGCGATCCGCGCTAACCGCAAGGCTTTCACAGATTCGGTTTCGCGATTGAAGGGCAAGGCCGAAATGCATCTGAAGCTTGTCGTGAAGGATGGCTCATTGCGCGAGGCCATGAACGACATCGAACTACCGGCTTCGGTAGGTGGAGAGTACCTAAGCCGCCTGCGGGAAAAGGCCGCCCGTCACCGCGAGCGCCAGACCAAGGCCAGAGCCTTATCGGTTCAAGTAAACAAGCTCTTCCATCCTCTTGAAGAGGAAGTTAGTTGCCGCAAGAATGAAACCGGCGGCATGCTTATCGATATCGCCCATCTTATCGACGAGAAATCAGTCGAACGCTACCAGAACAGCTATACCAGCGCCACTCGGCAGTTGAAGAACTGCGAGATCCTGATCAGCGGTCCATGGCCTCCATACCACTTCACGCCGGGTAAGCTCCGGACTCCGGGAAGCACAAATAGTTGATCGCAGGCGGTGGAATTTCCCTTCAAATTCCTGCCCGCAAGCGGAATATGTCTCGACGATCAGCCCCTGGCGGTCCTTGCCAGAGTAGAGCCGCGCACCTTGCCGGTCTTTGTTGCTTCCGTTTCTGACAAAACCTGACTAATATAGGCATCCAAGTACCACTCTTAGGAATCTGAGTACAAGGTCGGGCCGACCCCTGAAGCCTGTCTGTGATGAAGTGGCGAGCAGGGTTCAGCCGACGTTTTACCCCTAAGTGCTTCAGATTATTGCCTTAAGAGCACGATCCGTTCGACGAACTGAAGAGGAACCAATATTTTGCCATCGAAGACTCGGATTCTGATTGCCGACGATGACCAGTCGATGGCTCGATCACTGGGCGAGTACCTTTCGCGACGCAATTTCGACTGTGCTTATGCGGTAAGTCACGAAGAGAGTCTGCGAACGATGCGCTCTTTCGATCCCAGTGTGGTTCTACTGGACTACACTCTGCCCCCGGTCGACGGCACTGAAACGCTTGAACGTCTGAAGCAATTGCGCCCGGAAACGCCCGTCATTGTGTACTCGGGGCTGGCCGCTCCAGAAGTGGTTTTCCGCCTTTCGAAGGCTGGAGCCGAAGATTTCATCACCACGCCTTTTCAACTGAGCGATCTTTTTTCGCGAATCTCGCGCGTGCTGGAGAAGCGTGGCGCAGCCGACGATGGGCAGTTGCGCGATCGTGTTCGCCGGCAGAGCGACTTTTCGACGCTTTTTGGCACCAGTCCACGCATGGAGGAGATCAAGAACACCATCGAGCAGGTCGCGGAGACCAGTGCCACGGTTCTCATTCGTGGCGAAAGCGGCACTGGTAAGGAAGTAGTGGCGCGGATGATCTACGGGCAATCCCCACGACGCGACAAACCGTTCGTGAAAGTCAACTGCGCAGCCATTCCTCACGAGCTTCTTGAGAGCGAACTTTTCGGATACGAACCTGGAGCGTTTACCGGCGCCAATCGGCAGAAGCTGGGTAAGTTCGATCAGGCGAACTACGGCACGCTGTTTCTTGACGAGATCAGCGAAATGCATCCCGCTCTCCAAGCCAAGCTGTTGCACGTCCTGCAGGATGGCCAGTTCTCGCGCCTGGGAGGAAAGCGCGACATCGGTGTGGATGTTCGCGTTTTGGCGGCGACAAACAAGTTTCTCGAACAAGCAGTAGCGCAGGGGGCGTTTCGAGAAGATCTTTTCTATCGGCTGAATGTGGTGACGGTTCACATTCCGCCGCTGCGGGAACGACGTGAGGAAATAGCCCTCTTTCTCGAATTTTTCCTGCGCAAATATAGCGAGTTCTACGCAAAACAACCCGCGCCCTTTAGCGATTACGCGATGACACGCATGATTGACTATACGTGGCCGGGTAATATTCGCGAGCTCGAGAACCTTGTAAAGCGGTATGTCATTGTCGGCAACGAATCACAGATCATACGGGAAATCTCCACCCACAAGCCCATCATGTATTCGGAAGCCGCGACTCCCGCATCGGTTCCGGCAGCCGCGACTCAAGTCGTATCGGGCTCATCGCTTCCGTCACCTGCAGCGACGAAGCACGCTGTGGATGATCGACCGTCACTGCTTGAAATTGGCCGGCGAGCCGCTATGCAAGCCGAGCGTGAGGCTATCGAAAAGACGCTTTACGAAACGCGTTGGAACCGTCGGCAAGCCGCAAAGATTCTCAAGATCAGCTACAAGGCATTGCTCAACAAACTCAAACTGATAGAAGAGCAGAATGCCGAATCTAAGCAATCAGAAGCCTAAAAGTGGAACTCAGATACCGCATTATTTGACCACATAATGTGAGTTCCTGAGTGTGCGAGAGAACGTTTAGGGTAATTGAGCATCAATTGACCCGCGCCAATGCTGGCTATTCCTAAGTTCCACGTTTTCAACAGGTAGCAGCAGCGGCTTTGGTTTTACAAGTGCATAAGGGAGTTGCAACGAAAGAGGCAACATACTTCGAGACCTTATGGTCTATCAAGTTGGAAAAGTATCTTCAATTTGCCAGTTGGCTGCTGCGCAGCCCGGCGTCCTGCGTTTCCTGCCCTGAACGGTTCCCTCCCCATTTCGCCTCTTTGAAACAAGCCCTCAGCGATGAGGGCTTTTTTCTTTGGAAGCTGCTAGCTTCTGGCTACTTGCTTCTAGCCTGAGCATGCAGAACTCGCATCACTCAATTTCCGCGCACAGGAGATTACCCGTCATCGACGGGAATGAATCGATTCGCGAGTTTTGTCTCTCGGCTAGCAGCCAGCGGCTACCTCGTCGCGTTGACGAGCCATTCTGCTCGGGCTTATGATTTTTGTTTCCCCCAAAGGCCTCCTCGCATCTATGTATGTTCTACTTTTTTTGTTGGGGGAGCGGGGAATGCAGACGACTATGGAAAAGAAGCGGCTGGAACAATTCAAGAAACAGCTTGAAAATCGGCAGCAGGAGCTGCGCCGGGTGGTATCGAGGACTCAGGAAGACGGGCGCATCGCCGATGCCGAGGCCGCGCAGGACATTGCCGACCGCGCGGCCAATTCCTACACCAAAGAGTTTTTGTTCGCTCAGAGCAACAATGACCGGCAGATTCTGGTTATGGTCGAGAAGGCCCTGACTCGCATCCGCGAAGGCAGCTTTGGCGAGTGCATCCACTGTGGAAATGAGATCAACGCCAAGCGCCTGGAAGCTGTACCTTGGACTCGTTACTGTATCGAGTGCCAGGAAAAAATGGAAAAAGGTCAGCTCGAAGAATCTAGAACCTAGCTTTAGCGCAAAAGCGCGATGAAAATCCGGCCAGTGTGGCCGGATTTTCATTTTCTGAGCGGGTTCTCCCTTGACCGGTTCAGCAACTTCCATTGAAATCGAGGGTTCCGATTTCCAGCCTGACATCCGGAGCCTACGCCTGCCGAACCAACTCTTCGCCAAGAAGTCCATCGATCGGCTTATCGCCAGTTGCGAAGAGCCGGAGCACCGGCTGAAAAAGACCCTGGGCCCCTGGTCGCTCACCGCCCTGGGAATTGGCGCGGTGATCGGTTCAGGAATCTTCACCGTCGTTGGGACAGCTATCGCCGGGCAGAAGTTTGACACTTCCTCGATTCTCAATGCCCCCTTGCTCGACTACCTCATTCACCATGCCGCCACGTTTGGCAGGCCGGGGGCAGGCCCGGCGCTGGCCCTTTCGCTGGTTCTGGTAGCGATCGTGTGCGCATTCACCGCGCTGTGCTATGCCGAGCTCGCGTCGATGATTCCCGTTGCGGGAAGCGCTTACACTTACACCTACGCCACCATCGGCGAGTTGATTGCCTGGATCATCGGCTGGGACCTCATCCTCGAATATGCGGTCAGCAATATCGCCGTTTGTATCGGCTTTTCGGCGCACTTCGTCGATCTCTTCGATTGGTTTGGAATTCATCCGACCGCGCGTTGGATATCGCCCGCGTACCTGCCGGGCGGCCTTACCGACCTTGCCGGCAACACGATCTACAACTCGGGATGGCATCTGGGATTCAACATCCCTGCATTCCTCATCGTGATGCTGATTACTGTTGTCCTGGTGCGGGGCATTCGCGAGTCGGCCGAGACCAATAATGTGATGGTGATGCTGAAGATTTCAGCGATTCTGGCCTTCATCATCGCCGGGTCCCACTTCGTGAATCCGCAGCACCATCATCCTTTCTTCCCAAATGGATGGTCTGGGGTGCTCACCGGCGGTTCCATCATTTTCTTTACGTATATCGGATTCGATTCCGTCTCCACCGCAGCCGAAGAGGCGCGCAATCCGCAGCGCGATGTCCCTATCGGCATCATTGCGACTCTCGTGGTCTGCACGGTGCTGTACATCGGCGTCGCGGTAACTCTCACCGGCCTAGTGCCATGGCAATCGATGATCGACGACGCGGCTCCGGTGGTGAACGCGCTCAAGAAGCTCTCCGTGCTTCCAGGCGCAGGCAGCCTGCGCTGGATTCGCTTGATCGTTCTTTTTGGCGCGATGATGGGCATGATTTCGTCGATCCTCGTCTTTCAGCTGGGACAGGCCCGGGTGTGGTTCTCCATGTCGCGCGACGGCCTGCTGCCTAAGCTCTTCAGCAACGTGCATCCGCGTTTTCGCACGCCTGCATTTTCCACGTGGGTTGCGGGGTTCGCGGTTGGCGTTCCCGCCGGCTTGCTCGACATCGGCACCGCTTCCGATCTCTCCAATATCGGAACGCTATTCGCCTTTGTGCTGGTATCGGCCGGTGTATTGATACTGCGCTATCGCGACCCAGACCGGCACCGCGGATTTCGCTCTCCCGGCGGTCCGATTGCACCGATCATGAGTATTGCCTTCTGCCTTCTGTTAATGGCCGGTTTGCCGATCCTCACTTGGCTGCGTTTTGTCGCGTGGCTGTTGGTGGGACTCGCGATCTATTTCCTTTACAGCCGGCATCGCAGCGAGTTTGCAGGCCAGCGCTGAGGATAGAGAGAGACTCATGTGAGACACACATGCTGAAGGTCTGTCCAAATTGAGCCCCGGAGGCAGGTAGGGAGCTCAGTTTGGGGAATTTGCAGAAAGTATGGGACCGCTCACAAATTAAGGTTCGTATCGGGGCATCGGCTTCCAGCCGTGCCGTTCAGGCGACAGCTAGGATTCCGGCTTTCAGCCGCTGGCAGGAGTCTTCCGCAACTCCACTGAGCCGCAGGGTTGAACAGTCTGCGGAAAAATGCTGTGGTGGAAAACGATCGATGTCAAGGTCGCTGCGCGTAGTGACGACGTGGGAAATTGTGAAACATCCGGTAGCTTCAAATTCCCTGCTTCAGCGAATTTAGCAGCGAATTTTTCGCTTATGAAACCCGAAAACCTCAAATTGTGCCCAAAATCCGCGAAATTAGCTCCGCCCTCAGGGAACGTAGCAGGGATTCCAGGGAATTTAGCGCTAACTCTTTGACAAGATTAGAGTTACAAGTACTTCCCCTTTGCTTTTAATACCACTAGCAGCGAAATAGCAGGGAATCCCGGACCTTACAGTACGGTGACCTCTGAAATGAGCAGGTTTCGCCTCCATTCAATTTCCACAAGAGTTTTCTAGCAGCCTGTGAAGCCTGAAAAGCACAAGCAGCCTTTAAGGCACGGCTGGAAGCCGATTGCCCCGATACGAACCTGAGCTGAGATGGTTGATGTTTCGGCGTTGAGCCTCCGCTAGCGGAGCTAGCGAGTCGCTGGTGGCGATTGAGACCCAGCGTTCGGCATCGGCCCCAACCAACGCTCGAAGACTTCATGTACGTCAACGCTGGTAGCCGCTGCAAAGATTCCAGGAAGCTCTTCACTCTTGAACGGGCGTTGCGAAATCGCGCATTGCTGCAACACATACCGCAAGGCATCCCTCAAGCTCTTTTTACCTGCGGTCTGTTCTCGAATTCGATCGTCCATCTCTGCTGCCATCAACGCGCCCCGGGCGAAGATGTTTCTTCCAATTCGGAAGTCGCTTTCGTAGACAAAAGACGCCTCGCGGGAAAGAACTAAGAGCGGCATCTGTTGAACGAAGACAGGGGCGTCGGCAAGAATCGCGCGCAATCTTGCCAATTGAGCTGCGCGAAAGGCTGTGCCTTCGGCGCCAGGCATGGAGTCTGCAAGAGCCTCGATCGCCGCGTATCTCCCAAAGCCCTCGTTGAACCAGATCGTGTCAATCACTGGCGGCACTTCCCAGGTGAACGGCATGTATCCGACGCCGTACGCGCGCTTCGGAATCCAGCAATGCGCCATGTGATGCGCGTAGTTGAAAAGTTTTGATTGGCGCAACCCATCCGGGGAATCTTTGTTTATGGCGAGCTCAAGCGAAAAACTGAATGTGCCGCTATCAAGATGCTCCTGGCTGAACCCGTAGTCGTGACCGGTCAGAGGACGTAACAACTCAAGCTGCACTGTGTATTGCTGGAATGGGATTGTCCCAAAATAGGCCTGGACGTTGTCCAGAGCTTCGCGGGCCAACCGTCCTTCCACAGCCACGTCTTCTTCTCCTTCTGCATATACAGCCATGACCAGGGAAATCTTTCCGGGGAAAGTGCGGACCTGCAGATCGGGGCCCATGAGGACTTGAGAATCGGCTAACTCGTAGTAATTGCCCGCATGCGCTGAAGCCTTGCCTGCATCAGGAGGAGGGTGCGATAACGTGACAAAGATCGGCCAATCGTGCGGAGCATCCACTTGCAGATCGATTGGCTGATCCTGCATCCCATCGACGTATCCGAAGACCGAATAGCCAAGGATTCCGAGATATCGCGACCTTACTTTGGAAGTATCGATCGCAGAGTGAAGCTCCCGCTCCATGCGCGAGACGTCAACATCATATTCAATTCGGGAAATCGAATCGCCGCGCTGACCAACATCCCATCGCGGTCCATCCAATTCCTTCTGCCCTTCACCCGGGTTGCCGATTCCTGAAAAGGAACGAACGTGTTCCACGAAGGAGTCGTAGGGAACCACGCTGTAGCCTCCGGGATAGCTTCGTGGAATTACGAAAACGGCGGGAGCAGAGATCGCAGGCGAAAACCGCAGGCTGACATGGACGTAGCCGTCTCCCGCCACGTACTGCAGACGATATGCGATAGCGGGCTGCCCCTGCGCCGCCCCGGCAAGTGCAAGGAAAAGGCCAAGGACAAGGGCAATTGAGAACCGGAGAGGGGAGAAACAGCCTCTGACCGTCATCTCAACTGCTGTGAAGGCGAAAGTAGAAAACGAGAATCCGCCAAACGTATGGCGAACGGATTTGCTCGCAGGGCTCTTCGCTGCAATCGAAGCCCAATGTCTTACGCCGCGCCAGAGGTCAGAGGACGGCCGTCGATCGTGTGCCGGCGGCGATCGATTCCCCCGCGCCGGTCGGACTTGCGGCGATCGGAACCTCGAGCGGTGCGAGCTTTAGTCACGTCGAGTTCCTGGCGGCGTTCCGTTGTGCGGATTGGTCCCTGCCTGCGTTGATGCGTTCGGCGTTCGTCCATAGTTCCCCCCGCTGCGTTGTTTAGCCCCAAGATGATAAAGCGAAGCAGGCCTTCCGCGTGCAAAATTCTCGGCGAGGTAGCAGCTTTTTCTAGCCGGCATCGCGAGTGCCCCTACACCCTGGAAGGGACGCGGGGCTGAGGCCAAATGTTTTTACGGTATAATCCTCGCCCGTGATTTTTTGTGGGAACCAGCACTCAAAGGGTCGCTAAGGCAGCGGAGCTTCGTTCAAGCTCGGCGAAGGAGCGTCATGCTCTTTTGCAGCGCGTGCTTTGGAGCCGCCAAATCAGGAATTCCGAACGCATTCGGGATTTTCTGATTTATGTCTGCGGACGAGCGCTGCAGGAACCCGGCGCCGAAATTCATGAGCAGGAGATCGGCAATCGTGTATTTTGCCGCAAACCCGATTATGACACTGCAGCAGATAACGTAGTCAGGGTGACCGCCTCGCAGGCGAGAAAGAAGCTGGAGCTGTACTTCGCCTCCGACGGAATTTCCGAACCCGTCATCCTCGATATACCCAAGGGCAAATACATTCCGGTATTTCGCGAGCGGGATGCCGTAGCCGAAGAGACCGACCCGCAACATTCCGAACTGCGTTCCAGTTTGACGACTTATCGCAAAGCTGCGGCCATATCGATAGTTTGCGGATCCTTACTCGCCGTTACCTGTCTGTGGTCGCTCGTGAGTCTGCGGCAAGAGCGACTTGCAGGAAGATCCGGGCTTGATACGCATCCGACTTTGAAAGCGTTGTGGGCTCCGCTGCTTCAAAGTCCAGGCCGAACCGACATCGTCGTGGCCGACTCCAGTCTCAGCCTTTTTCAGGGACTTCTTGATCGTCAACTGTCGCTGGCGGAGTATCTGAAGCCCGATCTGTGGACGCAGGCGAACGAGTTTTCATCGCAACCGCTTTTGCAGAAGTTCGCCCAGCGGGCTGCGCAATCGCGTTTCACCAGCCTGGCGACAGTGACCGCCGCTTACCGGATCGCGCAGCTTGCCGGACGTGACCAGAGCCGCATCTCCTTTATGTTTCCCCGGGACTTCAATATTCGGCAGCTGAAGTCGGATAATGTCGTGCTTTTAGGCAGCAGCCGCGCCAATCCCTGGACAGAGCTGCTTCAGGACAGTTTGAACTTTCGCTTCGCTTATGACCAGCAGGCAAAGTTCGGCTACTTCGAAAACCGCCAGCCGCGGGCTGGGGAGTCGAAGACTTATCGCTCGGAAGCGAATGTGAGCTATTGCCAGATCGTCTATCTCCCCAACCTGTCCAAGACCGGGGACATCATTGCCATCATTGGGACCGAGGTCGAAGGAACTGAAGGTGGCAGCGAATTCGTCACTACCGAGAATTCACTTGCCCAACTGCGGCCGTTGCTTTCGCCGACGATGAATGGCCGCTTTCCCTATTTCGAAGTTTTGCTCCGCAGCACCAGGTTCGCGGGCGCAGCGCCTTCGTTTTCCATCGTCGCGACGCGGTCGGTGAAGCCATAGAGCGGCCTCGCGATTACTCCTGTTGCAACTGCGAGTTGTAGAGACGCAGCATGCTGCGTCTCTACCATCTGCCTTGAATCATTGTGGGATTCTCTGCAGCATCTTGCCCAATTCCCTGTTCTTCTTTGCGGAAGCCTGCGCAGCCTGGGCGAACGCCTGCCGGCTGCCCTCGGTGTCGCCTTTTTTCTTCAGCACTTCTCCCAGGGCGTTGTACGGTCCCGGATTTCCTGGGTCAAGACGAATGGCGGATTGCAGTGCCGATTGGGCCGCATCCAGGGCACCTTGCTGCTTTAGTGCCGAGCCGAGGATCAGGTAAGCGTCGGCGTCATTCGGATTAAGACTCGCAGCGGACTTCATTTCCCCGGCGGCGCGAACAGCATCGCCACTCTGCCAATACAGAATACCCAGCGTGTAGTGAGCCTCTTCCAAATTGGGATCGATTGCGAGCGCATGCTCAAGTTCAGCTTTCGAGGCATCGAGCTGGTCCTTAAGTTTCAGCGCGACCCCGAGATCGTAATGCGCCGTCGCGGAGTTGGGCTCCAGTCGAATCACCTCGCGGAAGCGCTTCTCTGCTTCCTGAAAATTGCCTTTCTGCAAAGCGGCGAATCCAAGGTTCAACTTCGCCATGGTGTTGCTCTTGTCGAGAACCAGGATTCGCTCGAACTGCGCGACGGCCTCGTCGGCGCGTCCGGCATTCACAAGCATGACACCGTAATTGTTGTGCGCATCGAGGTTGGCGTCATCCAGCCCGATGGCGCGCGC
>Ga0207070_1174_pt1 | contig 15496 bp, 12 predicted proteins | sample Alteio_BWMinHeat_92_FD_153591 | JGI IMG/M metagenome (GOLD analysis project Ga0207070, IMG submission 153591) | Enriched cells from forest soil in Barre Woods Harvard Forest LTER site, Petersham, Massachusetts, United States -... | ecosystem: Environmental > Terrestrial > Soil > Temperate forest >...
ACAGCGACTCCTCGGTCGAGGAATACGAGACGTTTCCGACATATAAGGATTTAGTTGCCAATTATTGATCTCCTGGGCGTCCCGATTTCGTTTTTCTTAGGGGCCGCCGAATCGGTTCCGGTTCTGTGCAGTGCTCTCGTATCTTAGGAACCGGCCGGGGCCAGGAGTCCAAAGCGGGAACGTAACATGAATCGCAACGGCATATTATGACCGCACCTCGCCCGATTGGGTTCGCATTTTTTTTCGTCGAATTCGAGGCATCCACGGAAAGCCGAGCGCGAAAAGGCCCGCAACCGCCGGAAAAACCGGCAATGCGTGAAAGAGCGGCGAAGCGTCGGGGACCGGGACGACGACCCGCAACCCCCACGGCAACCACAACGGCGCCTCGGCGAGAATCTGGCCCTTGCCGTCGCAGGCCATGGTATAGCCGAGGGTAGTGGAACGGACGAGCGGCAGGCCCGTCTCAACCGCGCGCCAGACCGAAGATGCTCGATTTTGCTCCGGAGCCGTACCGTCCATAAACCAATCGTCGATGCCGATGACCGTGAGAAGGCGGGCGTCGTTACGGGCCTGAAGGTAGGCCACGTCGGGAAACAGCGCCTCGAAGCAAACGATGGGTCCAATCGTCGTCCCGGCGAGGGAGACTGACCGGACGCCACGTGTTCCGGGCGTGAGGTCTCCCGATGGGAGGCGGAAACCTTTCACGATCCATGGAACCAGATTTCGGCCCGGCACAAACTCGCCGAAGACGACCAACCGGGTTTTGTCGACGTATTGCCAGCGGACGCCGTCGAACGCGAACGCCGACTGGTACACGGGCCCCATTCCCCGCTCGCCGCCAAAGATGACGGGGATGTGAATCGGGAGCGGAAAGACCGGATGAGGCGGCATTTGCGTCACGTTCGCGATCCCTTCGGGCAGCACCAGCAACTGCGTCCCATCCTGGTCGGCTCGCCGAACGATCGGGCCCAGATGGTCGTGCAGGGCCAAGATCTGCTCCTCGGGAGTTCCGAATGCCATGTCGACGCCCGGCTGCCCCAGCGTGACCACCATAGGATGCGTAGGGGTGGTCAGCGACATGGCGACGAGCGACATCGCGACGACGGCCAGCGCCACAGATATGTACCGGCGCGTTTGAAGGTAGCTGTCGCCGGCCATCCACATCGCCAAGAGCGTGTTGATCAGCAGGACCCAGGCCGAGACAAAGTAGATCGAGCCGAAGTGCGCGCTTTGGATCAGGGCGGTGTAGGCCCAGAGCGGGGTCGCGATAAGGCCGTACGGAAAGGCGAACGTAGGGATAAACGAGCGGAAGACCTCGATGCCGGCCCACACGAGGGGGATCGCCCATGGCCACTTGCGATCCCAGGCGTGCCGGATCAGGACGGCCGTCCAGCCGAAGTATATGGCGAAAAGCGCCGACGCAATCAGCCACGGGATCGCGCCCATCGCGACGTTCCCGACCCACCGGGCAACCAGTTGATACACCCAGAAGAGCTGCCCGAGACCGTAAAGGAAACCGAAGCAATAACCGGATCGCCAAGCCTCGCGTCCGGTGACGGTCCGCAAGGAGGCGATCCAGGGGACGAGCGCCACGAAAACGAGCAACCCGAGGTTGAATGGCGGGAACGCGAGGAGGAGCAACGCGGCAGAAGCCGCGCAGGGCCACGCCTTCGCGAGGCTCTTAGGTTTGAAGGTTTGTAGGTTGATAGGTTGTTAGTTTGAATGAAAGGTATCATCCAACCCGGAGTCACCATCGGATGGTGGAAACGGAGGTCGGGGCACGGACGCTCCCTCCACTCCGCGGCCTCTGGCACCTGTCCTTTTCACCGCGGCACGATCTGGGATTCGATCACGCTGGCAAGGACTCGATCGACGGTCAGGCCCTCGACTTCCGCCTCAGGGCGCAGTAAGACGCGGTGACGCAGGACGGCAAGTGCCAGTTCCTTCACGTCGTCCGGGATCACGAACTCGCGACCCCGAATCGAGGCGATCGCCTTGCTGCAATTAAGCAGGGCGATTCCGGCGCGCGGGGATGCGCCGACCGAGATGTCGGACGCCTGCCTTGTGGCCTTGACGATCGTGTAGATGTACTCGAAGATCTTGTCTTCCACGACCGTGCGCTGAACGATGCCCTGCATCTCCTGAAGGTCTTCGAGCGACACGATCGACTGGATGCCCGCCTCCTCCAGATTTTGGGGACGGAAACCCTCATGGTGAAGCCGGAGAACCTTGAGTTCGGCGGTCTGGTCCGGGTAGTCGATCAGCACCTTGAGCAGGAACCGATCCTGCTGGGCCTCAGGCAGCGGGTACGTCCCTTCAAAGTCGATCGGGTTCTGGGTGGCGAACACGAGGAACGGCGGAGGAAGGGGGTGCGGCTCGCCGTCGATGGTGACCCTTCGCTCTTCCATCGCTTCCAAGAGCGCAGCCTGGGTCTTCGGCGGCGTGCGATTAATTTCGTCGGCCAAGAGCACGTTGACGAACACCGGGCCCCGCCGAAGGTTGAAATCGCCAGTTCGAGGATCGAACACATTCGTTCCGATGACATCCGTCGGCATGAGATCGGGCGTGAATTGGATGCGGCCGTACTGGAGTCCCAACGTGCGGGCGAGCGCCCGGACGAGAAGCGTCTTGGCGACGCCGGGCACGCCCTCGAGGAGCACGTGGCCGTTGGCGAGAATCGCCACCATCACTTGCTCGACCGTGGATTCCTGGCCCGCGATCACCTTCCCAACCTGATCGCGAATCGAGGCGGCAACACTTTCGACCGTCATTGAGCGTGGAGAATACCGCTTCGGGGGAAGGACAGAGGACAGAGGCCACAGGAGAGCGATCGGAGGGACGTGGGCGTCTTCGCCCTTCTTTGCTTTGGCCTCTGTCCTATGGCCTAGAACAAAATCGCCCTTTCCCGGCGCCGGATATTGAGGAGCAGCCCAACGCAGGCCATGCAGAGCCAGAGGGCGGTGCCGCCGTAGCTGAGGAACGGCAGCCACAGGCCGACGACGGGGACAAGCTGGAGGACCATGGCGATATTTACGAATGTGTGGAAGAACAACGCGGCGAAAATGCCGCCGGTCACCATCCGGTAGAACGGCTCGTCGGCGTGAAACATCACCAGCCAGATTCGATAGAAAAAGAATCCGAACGCAGCGAGCACGAGCGTGCACCCGATCAGGCCCCCCTCCTCGCCCACGACGGTGAAGACGAAATCGTTATGCTGTTCGGGGATGAAGTGGGCTTTCTTCTGCTCACCCATCAGGTAGCCGGCGCCCGTGAGGCCACCCACGCCGAATGCGATCTCGGCTCGCTCGGTCTGCCAGTTTCGCCCTTTGACGTCGTTGGACGTCAACCCCTCGATGCGATCGTGCTGGTAGCCGTGGAGCACTCGGTCAGACACGGCCGGAACAAAGAGCACCGTGCCCCCCATCACCAACAAGACGGCAAACGCGGCAACCAAGTACTTTAACGGCACGCCGGCGACGATGGAGATTGCGAACCAACTCGCGACGATCACCATCGCCGCACCGAGGTGCGGCTGCAAAAGGATAAGCGCGAGCGGCGGCAGGATATGCAGTAACGACTTCAGAAACGTGGCCGGCTTCCGAATGGCGTCGATGTTTGCCGCAAAAAATGCGGCGAGCGTGAGTATGGTCAACAGCTTCGCCATTTCGCTCGGCTGAAACTGGATGGGACCCACTTCGATCCACCGCTCCGCGCCCTTTTTCCGGGAACCCAGAACGAACACGGCGGACAAAGCAAGCAGATTGAGCACGTACAAGGGATGCCTCATCCACATCCAGATCTTGGGAGATACCGTCGCGAACACAGCGAACGGAATCAGGCCAATCGCGGCAAACACGAGTTGCTTGCGAAAGTCGGCGCCGCCGTCGCGCGAAAGCCCCTCGCTGTACAAGGCCATCAAGCCCACGGTCAACAGGACGAGGGTCGAGAGTACAAGCCAGATGTCGACTTTTGGCAGCGACCGGGGGTCGTTCGCTCTCGGAGCCGACGATATTCCCACCATAACTAGCGAAACACCGGTTGGCGGATCTGCGTCCCAGCAAAATCCCGCTTGATGAGCCCGTGGCCCTTTTCGAACCAGAAGCTCAGGTGCCGGGCTACGACGGGCGCGTTGCGATACGGGGCGATCACCATGTCGACGTCGCACCGCACCGTCCAAAACGTCGAGGCTCCAACGGTGACCTTGGCCTCGTGGGTGGAAACCGTCGCAGTGGCGGGGTGAGGGTCCTTCTCGCTCGAAAGCGTTCCCGACCAAGTCCACCCGGGCCCCCCAAGGTTCAGGGGAAACTTCAGGATCGGAATCGGAGGCACGTAGTCCTCGCCGGCGGCGTACGCGACGGCGAAGAGATCCGGCGAAGCGACGTAGCGCTCATTATCGAAGAGCTCATCGTGGGCAAGGAGGTCGACCGTGAGCAGATCGCCCCTACGTTCGGTCTTGACGGTAACGGGAATGTTGCCGGGTTGCTCGTACTGAAGACTCGCGTTGGGAGGTGGATCGGCCGCCGGCTCCAAGTCGTGGTAGCCGATCATGACGCCCGGCGGGCCGGGGGAGGGCGCGGGCCCCGCTGAACGGCGGATGCATCCGGAGAGCCCGCAGGTCCCCCATAACGCAAACAAAAACCACGCCGTCCGACGATTCAACCGTTGGACTTCGCCCCTTCGACTTTGGTAAGCCGACGGACAACCGGAGGGGTCTTGTGTCGGCCGGTCTGCGTCGACGATCTGAACTCGAACATTCCTACGCCAATCGCGTATTTGGCGACCTGCAAGTAATGCTCCTCGCTCGCGCCGCCCCCCATGGTGCCCTGCATTCTTACTTCGAGCACGGGCACGCGCTTGCCGAATACGTCTTCTTCACGGACTGACTTGCATTCGCCGGCGAAATTCACGGGCTGAGCCGCCCTTCCGGTGCCGGACATGCCCGAAAAACTCCATTTTCCTTCGCGCCCGTCAAATCTGATGATTGGCATCGGTTCAGGAAGCCAGTTTGATTGGTCATCGTAGCCAAGAAGGTAGACGGCATTCGGCTCGACGCGGTAAAAGCCGCGGCTGATCACCTTGCCCTCCGCTCGCTCGACAACCGGGAGGACGGGCTTCCCATCTACGCTGATCAAGGTCAAGACCTCCTCGCTGCTCAAATTCGCCCCGTCTACAAACGAGCGAATCATCCCCGGAGTCAGGGCAAAGAAGTCCGCCGCGGTGGGCGCAGTTTGAAACAGATGGGCGGCGAAAAGGGCAATCAGCATCTACTTGGTCTCCTGCATCGTGATCTCCCTTTTGGTCCCGTCGGAGTAGGTTGTTCCGAGAATGGTCTTGACGTTGCCGAGGTCTTTCACGAACCAGCCCTTGAACGTTGTCGTAACTTTCTTGCCTCCGATGGTTCCCTTGCCGGTAGACGTAATCAGCATGGCTTGATGTTCACCGGCTGGAGTTTGGACCTTCTCCATTCCGACGACCCGAAATACGCTGTCGAGTGACATCGGCGTGGCGCCTTGTTCGATCTCGGTGTGGCTGGGCCAAGTCGTGCCCGGCGCCAGCTTGGCCGGCATCTCGATATCGTGAGGGGTGACCTTTGCGATGGTGCTCGCCGTGTTCAAGAGACCTTCCTTAGTGAGTTTCAGCTCTTGCTCACCGAGATCGGCGAGCCCGCCGGACCGTTCGATCCGGTACACCGGCACGCCGTGGTCGATCGATTTAAGTGAGATGGTCTGGGTTCCGGTGCGAATCTCGGGGCTACCTGAGATGCGCAGTTCGATCTTCATCGGCTTGTCGTACGCGAGGCTGTAGTAGTAGTAGCCGTCCGACTTTAGATCGGCGGGGACCTCGGAGGCGTTCGGAGGCTTCGTAGCCGGGCCCGTGTCTTTCGATGCCGGAGGCGGTGATACGGGCGGCGACTCGTTGGAGGTTTGAGGTTTGAGGTTTGAGGTTTGAGGGGGTCCGGGAGGGGCGGCTACATCCGTTCCTGCGACGGGCGCCTTCGGCGCAGGCGGGGGGCCGCACGCGAAAGCGAGGAAGAGAGCCGCCGGAACGGCCACGTAAAAAGGATAGACCCTGCGCATCGTGTTCAGAGATACCCTACGCCGGCCGTGCGGGATGGATTCCCGCTCGGTCAAGTTCCTAGGTTTGTAGGTTGGGGAGATCCCTTCCGAACCTACAAACCTAAAAACCTAACAACCTTCCCTCACCCCGCCAGGGGCGAGGCGTGGGAGTTGATCATCTTCTTGGCCTCTTCCACGAGGTTTTTATCGCGCATCTGGGTGATCGTGAGTTCGCCTTCGGCAAGCACGTGCTGGATGCGTGGTGCGGCGATCGCTACGCCGTCGGCGACCAAGAGCAGTTGGGTTCCCACGCGGTCACGCGAGTATTTCCAGAGGCGCCGGCGGCCCTCGTCCGTCAGGTCGATCGTGAGGTCGCTGCGCTCGCCGTCGGTGGTGTCGTAGGTTCGGGAGGTGGCTTTGGTGATGTGGCGATCGTTCACGACGACGGTCGCGCTGCCGAGGACGCGGTCCACTGGCTCGGCGCGCCGGGCGGACGCCTCGTCCGAGATGCGTTCGAGCAGCGACGCACGGACATTCTCCCTCCGCTTCGGGTTGGCGACCATGTCTTTGGCGACCTGGGTGTAGTAGCCCATCTGCATCGAACGGTCGTAAAGCTTGTCCGCGTACTTGGCTTCAACCGACGATACGAGTTGGGTCTTAAATCCGTCGAGAACGAACCCGGTGATCTTTTTCCGCTCTCCGCCGACGGTAACCGTCACCGAAACCGGCGCCTCGATGACGATTCCGTTCTCAATCGCAGCGGGCCGGACTTTGTCGAGCGGGGTTCCGTCCAGACGGGTGACGAGGTCGTCCTCCAACTTGGCCTGAAGCTTCTTGTCCCCGCCCAAAGCCTTCCGAAGGTCGTCGGCCGTCCAGGTGACTCGGATCGGGGGCAGGTTGTTTTCCGATAAGTCGTTCATCGACATCGCGAACGCGCCGAGCGCCTTGGGCGCCTGGTCGTCGCCCCGCAAGACGGCGAGCATCTCCTTCATCGGGATGCGCTTCTTGATCGAGCCTTCGGTAGCGCCGCTATCCGCCGACTCCTGTCCTTCGAAGCCCTTTTCGGAGGTTTGGACCAGCTGAGCGATTTCGTTGGCGACGATGATTCGGTATCCGGATCCCGGCGCGATGCCGACCAAGTTAACCTGGGTCGGGAGCACGGGGGCAAAGTGTTCGTTCTCGACCGCCTTGTTGATCACGACCGTGTACGCCCCGTACCCGATGCCCACAAGGGCCACAAACGCGACCACGATCTTGGTCGATTGCCTCATTACGGATAGTCAACGCTGTTTGCAGGCGAGGAGTTCGCAGGGAAGGACGGAGGATAGAGGCCCGAGGACAGAGGCCACAGGACAGAGCAAATGCAGAGCCGGGCGGCGCGCGATGATTGAGCGCGTTCCTTTCCTTTGGCCTTCCCCCTCGCCTTCTGCCGGAAAATGTAATATTCCGCTGATGCGAGTGCGGATCTCTCGCGGCGCGGAAGCGTTGCGGCTCGAACTCGCCTACGAGGGCGGCCGGCTACAATCGACGCTCTCTGATGCCCCGGGGAGTACGGTTGCGCGCGGCGATTCCCCTTTCGATTTCGAACCGGGTTCCGACCATGCGGAGGCCGGCACTGCGCTCGGGCGGCTCCTTCTGCCCGGCGAGGTGGCCGACGCCCTCCGCAAGCGGCTCGACCGAACCCCCGTCCGCCTCTTGCTGGCGCCGACCGACGGCTGTCCCAACCTGCCGTGGGAGTTCGCCCGGGTCGACGCCATCGTCGACCGCCCCTTGGTGCTGCATCCGCGGCTGACCATCGTACGCGAGGGCGGCTATGGCCAGCCGAGCGAGCCGTACCATGGCATCGGTTCCGTGTTGATCGCCCTGGCGAATCCAGGTTCCGACCGATATCCATCACTCGCCTTTGCCGAGGCCGAACTGGAAAGCATCTTGCGTGCGTTCGAAGCGCCGGAATGCCGACATTGGCGGGTCGAGGTGATGCGGTACGCGACCGCGGACGGAGTGCGGCGAGCGATCAGGGCCCGTCCGCCGACGGTGCTTCATTTTATCGGCCACGGGGATCGGCGGAGCACGGGCAGCGTCATCGCTTTTGAGGGAGGGCATGCCGGAGTCGACGAGGTGGTCTATGTGGACGAACTCGGCGGCGAGCTACGGTCGGCGCGCACCCAGCTAGTGGTTTTGTCGGCTTGCGACTCTGCCGGACACCCGCACTCGTACGGGGCGGAGCTTGCGGCAGCGGGCATCCCGGCGGTCGTCGGGATGCAGCGAAAGATCGACGACGATGCGTGCCAGCTCTTTGCCCGCGCCCTTTACGGTGCGCTCGGCGAGGGGGCGCCGATCGAAGACGCCGTCCGTCAGGCTCGTTTGGCGATCAGCGGGACGCGCCTCGACTGGGGCGCGCCCGTTCTCATCCTCAACTCGAAGTTGCTGCGCGCAGCGTCCGATGAACCGGAGGAGGAGGACGAGCTCACTGCCCGCCCGATCTCCTCGCGACTGCCTTCCCCGCTGACGTCGTTCGTGGGACGCGTCGGCGAGATGGCGGAGGTAGCCGCACGCCTTGGCGAATACCGTCTGGTCAGCCTGGTCGGACCGGGCGGCATCGGCAAAACGCGGCTCGCAATCGAGACCGCCCGACGCGTCGCCGACCATTATCCGGACGGCGTGTGGTTCGTCGGGCTCCAGGACGTCGTCGAACCCGGCACGGTAGCCTCTTCGTTCGGCCAGGTGTTCGGCAGCCGGGAGAAGGCGGGCGAGTCGCTGGTGGAGACGCTGGCGAACCAGCTGTCGGGCCGTCACTTGCTGATCGTAGTCGACAACTGCGAACACGTGCAGGCCGAGACGGCCCGGGTGATTCGCTTGATTCTGGAGGCGAGTCCGGACGTGCGGGTACTGGCGACGACCCGGTCGACGCTCGGCGTCAAGGGCGAGCGGATCATCCGGGTACCGGCGCTCGCGTTTCCGTCGGGCGGCGGCGAGCCCAGCTTGCAATCTCGGGACGCGATCCGGCTGTTCGCGGACCGGGCGGCGCTTGTCAGTCCGACGTTTCGGGTGAACGACGCCACTTTCTTCCTTGTGTCGCGGCTCGCCCAGCGTCTGGACGGGATGCCTTTAGCCCTGGAGTTAGCCGCCGCACGGATGGGTGTGATGAGTCTGGACCGCCTGGTCTCACGCCTGGACGCGGGCCTCTCGGACCTGAAACTGTTAGATCGTGGGGATCGTCCGCGTCATCAGACATTGACGGCAACAATGGATTGGTCTTACGAGCTTTTGAACCGGAAGGAGCAGGCGCTCTTTGCTCGGCTGGCTGTCTTCGCGGGTTCGTGGACGGCCGAAGCGGCCGAGGAGGTCGCCGGATTTGCTCCGTTGAAGCCGGCCGAGGTATTCGATCTGCTCGTGGGGCTGGTCGATAAGTCGCTGGTGGCGCCGGAGGAGGCGCGCGGCGAGATGCGCTACCGATTCCTCCAGACGGTTCGCGCCTACGCTCGGACGAAGCTTGACCAACGCCGCGACCATGGGGCGGTGCGGGAGCGCTTCTTCGCGACGATGAGAACCCTGGCAAAGCGAATCCACGAAGGGGTTGCCGGCGCAGATCTGCTCCGCTGGCGCCGACGGTTCGACTGGGAGATCGATAATTATCGATCGGCGATCGATTGGGGGCTGCGGCAATCGGGCCGCGCGGAAGATGTGGCGACAATCCTCCTCGATCTGCACACCGCGTGGATCATGCGCTCGGGCCTTTCCGACGCCCTTGGCTTTTATGAGCAGACGGATGCGCTCCTCGATGACCACTCGATCGGCCTTCGGGCGGTCGTTCGCTCGACAATCGGCAAGACGCGGATGCGCGCTGGAGACGCATCGGGTCTCGAGACAATGCGTGAGGCGGCGCGCATGGCGCAGAGCGCCGAATTGCCGTACCGGCTGAGGGCGCTCGAACTGCTTGGGTGGATACTCATGGAGGAAGGGGAGGCGGTGGAGTCGGAGCGAATGTTCCGCGAGGACGCGGAGCTACGCGGCGGAGAATATGTGCTTTCGACCGGCTATTTCCCTCTCGCTTTGGGCTCCATCGCAGCCATCCAGGGGAAATATGGAGAAGCCGAAACACACTTTCGGACAGGTCTCGCCAACGCGAGCAGTTCATTGTCGGAGCGCAACCGGGGGGTGCTGTTGTGCTACCTAGCGCAGGCGCGTCTCCAGCAATCCGCCGACGACGCCGGCGACTATTTTCGGGAAGGAATCGGATGCCTGGCCCGTGTGTCCTGTTATTTCAGCTTGGCCAATCATCTTGCTGCCGCCTCGTGGCTGTGCCTACCCTCGAATCCGGTAGCCGCAGCTCAGGTCCAAGGGTTCGCCGACCACATGCGCGGCGCTCTCAACCGCCGCCTCGGAAAACAGATGATCGGGCTTGTCGAGTCTCTTCGGTCCGACACCCGCGACGCGCTCTCCGACGAATATGCGCGCTGGCACGCCGCAGGCCGGGAACTGGGGCTGCCGAGCGTCTTGCTCCTGCTCGGAATTAATGGTGGTGCGGGGTCGCCAACAACTCCCGGAGCTTCGTGAACTCTGGGGGATTTAGCTTGTACGCTGGCCCCCTTCCAGTATGTGCAAAGATGGCCATCGTCCATACAAAATCGGTGCCTCGCGTCCCGCCGTGACAGCTCATGCAGCCGTCTTGAATGTTTTTCTGCAAAAAAGTCTCGAAAATCGGACTATTGAATGCCGTCGTCGTCGCCAGCCCGGGAAACGTGAAGGCGGGAGTCGCTGCTTGGTTAACGGGAATGTTGCCGTCATCGGACTGGGAGACCGGCCATTGGGTCATGATGAGTCGGTAATACTGCAACACCGAGCCTCGACGGCGGAGTGCGGCCTGGTAGGCGCGATTTGTCCGATCGGTCCGATAATCGATTGGCCGCAGGCGATCGATGTTGGTAAAAAGGGGACGACAGGGTGGGTGCTCGTCGGAGTTCGGACTCGAATCCCGCATCGGCGCGCTCCCCCTATGCAGACTGAATCCGCCTCGCCGGCGGGAACTGACGAATGGAACGTCGTCGACTTGCTCGAATGTCGACCAGATCCACTGGGGTCGACTGGGGGTCTTCTGAACGATATGGAGACCGATCAAGCCGAGTCGTTTGCGCACGCAGTGCTTTGTGCAGTAGTCATAGACGGTCGCCCATCGTGTGTAATAGTGGGACGGATTCGGAATCCCGCTCATCTCAATCCAGGCCGACTTGACGTTAATCGAGCCGGAGGGGAGCGCCAGCGGGCTGCCATTCTGCGGCAGATTCGCCCGGAGGTACAGGCCGCGCGACTTGATCGCGCAGAATTCCGTTTTGTTCACGCCCGCAAGGTAACGGACATAAGAACGGTTAACGGACGCGATCGGGCCGTCCTGTCCGAAGCTGGTAGGTTGAGCCACGTCATCCGTAAAATGCGATAAAGCCGCGATATCCACCTGGCCAAATTTCGGACGTTGGCGGCATCGGTTGAAGCGCGCTTGATCGTATTCGTTCCAGGGGGCAGGCGGAGAGCCATTGTCGTGGTAGATCTCCCAAGTCGACTTGAAAGTTTCGAACACCTTCGGGCCCGGATCCGTTATGGGCTTGCGGCGATCGGGAACGCCGCGCTGGCCCTCCGCCACCGGCCACAAAAGCCCGATGAATGCCCGCCAAGAATAGTCATCGAACAGCCGGATCGGCGCGTCGGGAGGATCGTTTGGCCCGGGCGGCACGTTAACATCAGTGGGAATATCCGGAGAAATGCGGGGGTGGTAGATCCCCGTGATCGCCTTAGGCCTCTGCTTGACTCGGCTTGGGGCGGTTGACCAGGTCAAGGAGATCAGACCAGCAAACCCAACGGCGAGCATGAATCGATGGCCCATGCTGTGCATTCTAGTAAAGCGCACGCTCGAATGCAATAAGTTTCTGTGGGAAAAAAAATAAATATTAGGTTCCCATCGGCCGCGACATTCCGATATCATTTGTCACGGAGCTTTGAACGATGGACGAACTCTCTCAAGACGGGACCAGAATATTGGAGGCCTTTCGGGCCGCGCGCGAAGTGACTACAGCCCGGCCCTTGCGCCGGGCGGCCGCGATCAGCATTTTCGACTCCCTATGCCCGCGCCCGGCTGCCTGCGGGCCAGTGGCATGGCTACTGTTTCTGATCGCGACGGACCCGAAGGTCCGAGACAACTACGGACCGCCTGAAGAAATCTGTGATCCAAGCGAGGAAGGCAATCCGAAAGCAACTTTTATTCGCGACTTCGCCGATTACCTCGCGCAGTCCGACAGGAACGTCGATCCGGTCAACTTGGCCATGCTAAAAGATCCGGGGAACATCGTGATTATCGCCCAGTGTGCGGATAAAGGAAATCTCGAACCGGCTGTGCGACTGATCTCGAGCGAATTCCTGCAGTACGTCAAGCCGACTTACCCTTGGGCCGCGCCACCGGCAGAGGAGTGGGCGCATAGACCGTGAATTCGTGAAGCCTCATGCCCCCTGGTTCTCTTGTCGTGGTTGGTCACGGCATCACGGGCGGCCAAGTTACTTCACAGGCTGAAGTCGAGATTCGGATCGCCGACATCGTCCTCAGCCTGACGTCGGACCCGGTTGCCAAAGCCTTCGTTGTCCATTGGGCTCGTGAGTATGTCGATGTCAGTGACGCTTACCAAGAAGGTCGCGGTCGGCCAGTGATTTACGCCGACATAGCCAATCGGGTTCTCGAACCTGTGCGCGCGGGTCGGCGCGTTTGCTTCGTCACTTACGGGCACCCTGGGGTCCTTAGCGCAATCACACGTATGGCCATTCGGCAAGCGCGAGCCGAGGGGTTCCCTGCACGCATGCTCCCTGGAATCTCAGCCGAAGCATGCTTATACGCCGATCTGGGAGTCGACCCTGGAGAGGAGGGCATCCAAAGCTACCAAGCAACTCAGCTTCTCTGTAACGAAAAGATTTGGGATCCGACGACGCCTTTGATCCTGTGGCAGATCGGATTGGTCGGCGACGACGCCCACCACGCAAATTATCCGAACTCACTGTTGTCCCGATTGGTCGAGAAGCTCGTTGCGGTCTACGGGCCAAACCACGAAGCGGTCATCTACGAGGCAGCGACGCTGCCGTATGTGCCGTTCCGGGCCGACCGGGTAGCCCTCGCCGAACTGCCGAGGGCTGAACTGAGTGCATGCTCGACCCTGCTCGTCGAGCCGTTGACCACCAATCCGGCCGATCCGGACGCTACACGTGGCGGCTAAAGGGCCCGGCCCGCGATGACCCATGAAGACGACATGAACGATCCTGCGAATACCGAAGCCGTCATCTCGCTGCCGACGGATTTCGAATTCAACCCGGTGCCTAGCCGGCCCGACGTCATTCCGGACAAACCGCCGGATCTCGGTCCACTCGCGGCGTTTAGGGGGCGATTCATCGGCCGCGGTTTCAACGTGATCTTTCGGCCAAACTCCCAGATCACGCCATCCGACTTGCCCAATCAGGTCCCCGACATCAACAACGTGCTGGAGTTGAACCTGACGAAGGAGACGCTCTCGTTCGCGTCTGCCCTAGGCACAGTGCCAAATCGCGGGTCGCTGGACCAACCCGACGTTTTTTTGAACGGCGTGCCCTATCTCCAGGTCATCGACGACATCACCAAGCCCGGACCGCCCACTCCGGGAATCCACGTTGAGCCTGGTCTCTGGATGATCGTTCCCAAGACGGAAAACCCGCACGAAGTTAAGAAGACTGTCACTCGAATGGCTTCGATTCCTCACGGCGCGACCGTTTGCGCGGAAGGCACGTATCACCGTTTCGATCGTAGTCCTAAGATTCCCCCCATTAATATCACACCCGTGGAGGCTGTTACCAAGACACTGTTTCCGCAAGCCAGCCAAGACATAAACAATGCATATACTTCCCGCATACCCCAAGATTTAAGCTCCTACAAGGTCGAAGGAACTATCACCGAGGCGATCTTGGCGGACCCGAACACGGTGCTCCGCAACGCGATCGTAGACCAAACGATCACCGGCGGAACGATCCTATCGATCTCGACTGACAGGAGGGGTCCTTTGACGGGAGGGGGAACAAGCAACATCGCCTTCTTGGAGGGCAATCCGAGACCCAACGCCCGCGCAGCCCGGATGATCGCGACCTTCTGGATCGAAACGGTCGAACATACGGTCACTATCGAGCCGCTTGGGCACCATGAAGTGCAGCAAGTTCCGATCCGGCACAGAGTCCGGGCGTCGGCGCCCGGACAGATCGATCTGCATCTCTTGATCCCGCCGCCGCCGAAGCCGCTAACCAAACCTGTGGACCTAAAGGTTTGGACCGTTCAAATCCAATACTCGCAGACTGTCTTCCTGAATTTCTTGGGCCTCTTATGGCCGCACGTGTCCGTCGCAACGCTTGTTCCCAAAGATCCGATCCTCGTACCGCATTCCGTGTGGCATCAAACACGGAGCGAGCGCACACCCGTCATCGCCCCGGCTTAACCTGGCGCCCCCGCGCCTACCTCCGATTCACCACATGGACGGCTCCTTCGGCGGCTTGGATTTGGGCCCAGGGGCCGTGGAACTGGAGGATTTTGGCGCCGGTTAGTTTGCCTTTGCCGAGAGGGACCCAGATCGGGCGGTTGGCGAGAAGGGCAGGGATGCGGATGTCGTAATGGTCCGGCTCCTCGGCCGCGAGGACGATCGCGTCGGGATAGTCGACGGCGTCCGTCGAGCCGGTCAGCCGCATCGATCGGCCAAAGACCATGTCCGGCAAAATGGATTCCGCGTAAAGAGCGAGGCCGATGTACTTCTGCATGCCGGCGGCGGTCATGTCGCCGAGGTAGGCGCGCGTCGGAAGCGTCTGGGCGGCTTTGACCACGAGCGGGTCGACGTTCTCCGCAAGCCAGCGGTCGAGGTCGGCGGGCGTCGCCCCCAATACGTCCTCCGAGGACAGGTAACCGCTCCGCATTCCTTCTCGAACCCAGCGTAGGAAAAGTTTTTCGCCAAGATAGCCATTCGCCCAGTTCTCCGGCTCGGCGTAGCCGCCGATCGCCGGGAGAACCGCATGGCCGTACTCGTGGGCGACTTCGCGAGCCATTTCGATGGGGACCGTGAAGGAGTTGATGTCGTAGATATAGATCGTATCGACCGGTTTGACGGTGGTACCCTCGCTCACGATGTCGAACCGCTGCTCGCCGCCCGCTCTGACGCCCCAGCAGAGGAAGACGTCCACGATCTGGCCGTCGTACTCTTGGGCGTGGTCGAAGTTCATACGCGTCCGCGCTTCGTCCCAGATCGTGAGGAGCATGCGCGTGACCGGGCCCGCGGGATCGCCCTTCTCTTTATGCTCCTGCGAGTAGACGCGGAAACGAGTGGGGAGTGCCGGCTTGGCGGGGGCGGCGCCCGGCTTGCGAGATTCGAGCAGGGCACTCCCGAATGTGACCCATGGAA
>Ga0207070_1175_pt1 | contig 15496 bp, 14 predicted proteins | sample Alteio_BWMinHeat_92_FD_153591 | JGI IMG/M metagenome (GOLD analysis project Ga0207070, IMG submission 153591) | Enriched cells from forest soil in Barre Woods Harvard Forest LTER site, Petersham, Massachusetts, United States -... | ecosystem: Environmental > Terrestrial > Soil > Temperate forest >...
TCCCTCCTCGGGATCAGCGGCAGGCCGGGGGCCTAGCGATGCTGGTCGTCATTTCTTGTCCCAGCTGTGGTCATTTGGGCCGTGTGCCGAAAGGGCGCATCGGCCACAAGGTCCGCTGCAAAGGCTGCGGCAACACCTTTCGTCCGGATAAGGCGATGGCCCAACCTCCGCCGGAGGAAGTTTCGCGCGCTGGGATCGGCCGAGGCCCTAAACATGGGCCCGCAGCGAAACGAGAGCCCGCACCCGTACAGGAGGGTGAAGGGGAAAAAGCTCCAGAGCCGGGCCTTTCCGGTTGGCTGAAAAGGCCCACGGTCATTGACGGCGCCATTGCCGGCGCCTTGGGAGGGATCCTTAGCGGACTGGTGATTGGCGCGATCACCGGCGGCATGAACGCCAAGCCGCGGGCAATGGAGCTCAACCCGGCCACCGGTGAGGTCCTTCGACGAGCTTCGAGCGGAGTTTTGGCCGGCGCCATGGGAGGCGGACTCACGGGGCTCGTCACGGGATTTCTGTGCGGCGTTTTCTTGGGTGGACTGCTGGGCTTGCTGGCGGAATATTTTCAGATCGGATTTTCCCCCTTCCGTCGCGCGCTCGTTTTTGGCGTCGTCACCGGCACTTGCATTGCCACGATTATCCGCGGCTCGGATCAATTTGAGGTTTCTGACTTTCCTTGGATTGCTTTTGGGATTGCCCTCGGGGCAATAGGGGGGAGTGTTTGGTGGCTCCTGCAAAGCTGGGAACAAGCGGCCGACGCCCCGTTCACCTCCGGCTTTCAAGTGGAGGAAGAACCGCCGCCCAAGGCGATCACGTGATGTCGGACAGAGAAGCAAGGCAAATAATGAATGTCGAACAAGGAATTTCGAATGTTGAAGTTAAGCAGCCACAGAGATGGTTTTATTCTCAGTGTTCTCTGGGCCTCTGTGGCTCCTGCCTTCGATATTCGATATTCCTTGTTCGACATTCGATATTCCCGCCTTAACGAGGATGACATTGCTAATACAAAGGAGCTAATACAAAGGAGATCATCTTGGCCCGACATAACAATCATCACGCTCAAATAAACCGCCGCGAGCTACTCAAAGGCGCCACGGCGATGGGTTTGGCGTCCGCTCTTGCGCCTCTAACTGGCATTGAAACCACCGCGGCCAGTCCCGACCTCATTCGAACTGAAAACGAAAAGTCCGGCACCACCGACTGGCTCTTGACGAATACTCGCGTCGATCCCAAGACTCGATGGCGCTGTCCCTGGATCGAGGGCTACTGCTCTCACACCAGCATCCGAGCGGGCGAGCGGCTTGACATCATGGTCAGCACCAACCCGCCGTCGACTTTCGTGATCGATCTCTATCGCCTGGGATATTACGGCGGCAAGGGCGGGCGACATTTGATCCGACTGGGACCATTCAAGGGCACGGTTCAACCCGATCCTCCAGTCGGCGAAGAGCGACTACGCGAATGCCGCTGGGAGCCATCGACGCATGTCATCATTCCCAAAGATTGGCCCAGCGGAGTCTACCTGGGAAAATTGACCGCCGAGAAAGAAGGACTGCAAAGCTACATCGTCTTCATCGTTCGCGACGATCGCCGCTCGGATTTTCTTCTTCAGTGCAGTGACACGACCTGGGCCGCGTACAACCGCTGGCCGGACCACTTCGCGCTTTACGACAACGGCCAAAAGGAATGGTATTGGGGGCCGGGAGTTCGCGTCAGTTGGGATCGGCCCTACGGCAAATACTGCCAAATTCTCGACGCCCCGCTTTCCCAAGGCTCCGGCGAGTTTCTCCTCTGGGAATTCCCCTTCGCCTTCTGGATGGAGAAAGAGGGTTATGACGTTTCCTATATCAGCAACGTGGATACGCACGTCGATCCAATGGGACTTCTGCGCGCTAAGGCGTTTCTCTCCGTCGGGCATGACGAGTATTGGTCGCTCGACATGTTCAATCACGTGAAGGATGCGATTCGCCAGGGCGTGCACGCGGCTTTCTTGAGCGGCAATACGTGCTGCGGTGTGCTGGCATTTTATCCCAATGCGGCCGGCGTTCCCCATCGCGTGATCAGTCGAATCGGCCAATACGGCCCTATCCAAGACGCGGCCGTCAAAGGCGGATTTCCCGAGCTGCTGGATCTAAAGCACAATGGACCCAACGAAGCGACCTTGATGGGGGCGCGCAGCACCTTCCCAGTCACCGGTGGAGCCGACTGGATTTGCGCCAATGAGAAGCACTGGATATTCGCCGGTAGCGGCATGAAAAACGGCGATGGGATTCCGGGGCTCGTCGGCTGGGAATGGCATGGCGACCCGGCCGATATCCCCGGCCTCGAAGTCGTCGCCAAGGGCGAGCTCACCAATCGCGGCACGAAAGGCACCTACACCGCCACGATCTATCCGGGGCCCAAGGACAATCTCGTGTTCAACGCCGCCACCATCTGGTGGTCCGACGGCCTGAGCGCCCCGCCCGGCTACCAACATCCATCGGCTCACGGCGCCAAACCGCATGGCCCCGACCTGCGGGTGCAGCGCATCACGGCCAATATCTTGAACCGTTTCCGCGGTGTATAAGCCACCACGTTATAAGTAAACTCAGCAATTAGTCATTTGGCACATCAGTTGCTCAATTCATTTACTCATCGTAGACCTTCTGCTGAATGAGCGTCCTTAGGCCCAGGATCATTGTGACGGGTTTCATCCCGATCGCCCCTTCCTCCGCAATCGGCTACTGCAACGACGGGAGATAGAGCATGCAAGCTTCGAATAAGCCTTGGCAGTGCGTAGATGAGGATAAGCAAGCACCGGTTACTACCTTCAAGAGCTCGCTCCGCGCCTGGCAGGCGCGATACAGAGGAGAGCGCGCCGCTCGGATCTCCTTGGCGTGGTTCCAAGAGAACCAAGAGGCCGTGACGAAGTCGTTTCCGGAGAGCGTCAACACGGACACCGGCGTAGGCGACTGAGAATTGCTCTGTCTGGGCCGGGCGGATCCTCGGTTGATCGCGAATGTGAAAGGCGGTGAGGAAATGAGCCAGCCCCAAATCTCCTCGGACGTGGCTGTCGTGAAGCCGAACGATTTAGACACGGCGAAGCATCAGGATTCGCGCCCGCCCTTGACCGTGTGCAGTTTCGGTTTGACCGACTGCGGCAAAGTCCGCGACACGAACGAGGACCAATTCTTGATCGCCACGCTACTCAAAGCGTTGCAGGTCGAGCGGACGAGTCTACCCCAGTCGAAACTCCAGCACAGCAGCGACCGCAGTTACCTCTTCGTGGTTGCGGACGGTATGGGCGGCCACGCCGGGGGAGAAGAGGCGAGCGCCCTGGCCATCGACTCGGTGGAATCTTTCATCCTGGATACCTTTAAGTGGTTCGCCCAACTGAAGGGACGCGAACAGGACCAAGTGCTGACCGACTTTCAAAGGGCCCTGGGCCATGCCAACGCCCGCGTCCTGGCCGAGGCAGCGGAGCGTCCCGAGCTGCGCGGCATGGGCACGACACTGACGTTGGCGTACAGCCTGAACGACGAACTGTTCGTGGCCCACGTCGGCGACAGCCGCTGCTACTTGTGTCGCCAAGGAACTCTGTATCGGTTAACCCGGGACCACACCTTGGTGGAGGATATGGTCAGCCACGGCGCTTTGCCGGCCGAAGAAGTCGCTCAACACCGCTTGCGGCATGTTATCACCAACGCGGTCGGGGGCAGTTCGGCCGAAGTAAAGGTCGAGGTCCACAAGGTCCACCTGGAAGGCGGGGACCGTGTGTTGCTCTGCTCCGACGGATTGACGGAGATGGTCGCCGACGAGGAAATCAACCATATCCTTCAAACCGAAGCCGAACCCCAGCCGACCTGCCGGCGGCTGGCAACACGCGCCAACGACGCGGGTGGAAAGGACAACATCACGGTGGTGGTGGCTCATTTCCGCGCCGCCAGACATTCCGAGGCGGCACGCTGCAACCAGGCGGCGGCGGAGAACTCGCGCGAAACCGGCGATCCAGGCGCCGATACGCTCCCGACCGAAGCCGAAGCCGAGGCGGCGAGCAAAACCGCTCCCATGCTCGTTTGATCGGCATCCCCGTGAGGCTTTTTTTGATGCTTGAAGAGGACTATGAGGCGTTTCTTGATCATGGCCATCCGTAGTCTCTGCGGCTAGCTCTAATTCCTGGATCAGCGAATCGGTTCGCCGCTCAGGCGGCGGACGCCGCCGGGCGTGCCGAGCGTGACGCCCCCGCGGGCCAGGTCATACGACGTGATGTCTTTCATGTTCGGGCGTGCGTAAATCTCGGGGTTCCGTTGCCCTTCCATGACGTTCACGGTGGCGTTTTGCATGTGCAGCTCCATCTTGACATGCTCCGCCTCCCATTTGAGCTGGACGACCTTGGGCAGGGTGGCGCCGGTGGCGGCGTCTTTCTGAGAGCGGACGATCGTCGCGATACAAATGTCCTTGTTTTGCGCATCTTTCAAGATGTGGCCGGTGACTTGCAAACCCTCTTGGCCGCGAGAGAAGACCGTGACTTTGTTGACGTGCTGGCCCTGCGGCAGCACGGCCGGCTCGATCAGCTCGATCGAATTTCGGTTGGTCACCACCTGGTACTGCTTGGTCGGATCGTACTCGGCCATGCCGATGGCTTCCATGATCCATTCCGGCTGGAAGGGAACCTGCAAATTCACACGGCCCTTGGCGAATTCTTCATGCGCGCAGTGAAATAAGAAAGGCGGCTCGTTTCGACGGATCCAATACCAGAACTCCTGGTCGTTGGAGCCCATGTCCACCTCGGTGTTGCCGGCCAAGCTGGCGCTCATGCGGAACGACTTGGGTTTTTGGCAATACATCCAACCCCGGAGTCCCACGGACTGGGCGCCTTGAGCGCAATCGATGTCGAGATAGCGAACTCCAACGGACTGAATCTTGCGAGCGTTGTCGTTCAAGGAGGCAACCAACTCGCCGGCGGTCGGGGTACCGGAAGGCACTTGCGCTCGGAAGTCGGGATTCGATTTCTTTTGGAACGGCGGACAGCCGGTGACAAAGAGCAACGCGCCGATTCCCAGAATGACAGTTATCTTTCGCATGAATGGCCTCTTCTCAAGAACAACACGAAAACGCGATACAAGGAAAGGTCGAAACAAACCAGACCGCGACTTCTTTTTCGGGCTTTCGCATTTCGTGTTTTCGTGTTTCCCTTCTTTTATCTTCACTGCCAGCCGAGCACTTTGAAAACTTCCTCCTGGACGGCCGCCATTTCTGGCTCCGTGAGCCGAGGGTTGACGACCTGATATTGCGTGCCAGTCCGCGGGCATCGCAGCCAGAGGGTTTCCACTTCGCCGGTCACTTTCGCTTCCTCGAACTTGAGTCGCTTTCGTCGCATCAGGAGCAGGGCCAACACATATCGGAAATTCACGCGGTCGGCCTGCCCTTGACCTTCCAGCCGGCAAAAACAATCGAGCAATAAGTCGTCGTCAAATTTCGGCCGAGGCGGACCTTCCGAGGGCTGAACTTTGCCGCTCCAAAAACTGAAGGCGCCTTCGGGCGGTCCCGGCCAGGCCTCGCTGCTGTAATCCTGGCGACGAAACTGGCCGCCTTCGTCAAAGAGAACGCTGTAGAACTTATCGCCCGGCTGCAGCTCTCGACCGGTCGCGAAACAACGCCGAGTGTTGGCCTGAATCTGATATTCTGTCATGCCACCTAATACTATCGCTGGGATTAGAAAAATCGCAAGGGACGCCAGGACAAGAACAGGCAGTTTCCACCGTAGGGGCGCGATTATCTGCCGTTTAAGACAAAAAACAAGGAAAAACATTCCGAATTAATCTGGGCCAAATGCGTGAACTTACGATGATTAGGCAACAGTTGCCGGAGTTTCTCGATATAGGACATTACGGTCCCTTTCCGATCTTGCTAGTTGGTTGACTGCAGCGGAGAAGCTCTTCTTGAATCAGCGCGGGCGTCTCTTCTCCCCACCCTTCGAAAGTGCGCTGCATGCGCCCCTCGCCATCAATCACAATCAACCGCGGGGTCACGTCCACACCGTAAGCCGAGCGCAAGTCGGCCCCGGCGATGATGGGGAAATCAACCCCGAGGTCGCGGCGTTGCTTGACGATGGAGTCGGTTCCGGCGGCCACACTCAGGCCAAGCACATGCGCTTGATTCGCTTGTCGAATCGTCTGACCGAAACGCAATGTCTCGGAAGCGCTCGATGAGTTCGGATTAAAGAAGATCATCAAGATCGGCTTGCCGCGAAGAAGTTGCAGCCGCACTGGAGCGCCGGACATCAAGTCCTTCGCCACAAAATCCGCGGCTGTGGAGTGAGTCAGCGACGAGGCGTTGCTGATCGCAGGCGTCTTTGAATCTTGGGCAATCGGCGGCAATTCTCCGCGCGACGCGGATTCCAATCGACTTTGCAACTCAACGAGAGCCGCCCGATAGGGAGTCGGCGGATGGATGTCGCAATGATATGCGATCTTGGCCGAAAGCGCTTCTAGCCGGCGCGGACTATTGAGACTCGGTTCGCGAAGAGCGGCTTCCGCGAGCTGGGAGTATTGACCGTAAAGGATCACCTCAGCTTGGCGATCGCGGAAAAGCTGATCCGGGTAAGTCAGGCTGCTCTCCAGGTGAAAGTTCGCCGTGAGCCGATAGTTGCAGTCGGAAGCGGTCGGCTCTCGCTGTTCGATGATGCGTTCATAGCGAACGACGAGGTTGGTTCGGGGCGAAACCCAAACCGTGTCTTGTCGACGCCAGGCGATCTTCCCCGCGCTCGGATGGTCCCAATCCTCGGATTGCTGGTTGCCAATCAGCTTGCAACAGAGTTGGCCGTCCATGGACTGAGTGTTCGTTATTCGCCAATAGTGTCGAGGCAAACCTGGGTTGCTCAGAAACCACTCTTGATGCGATTGCACGTCCGCGGGCGGCTGCTCGATAAAACACCCTCCTTCTGATTGGGGCAAACTTCCGATGGGGACTTCTAGATTCGCACCCTGCTCATTGGTCAGTCGGCCCTTGGGATCAAGGTGTGCCACCGTCAAGCAAGTGGATGGCCCCGTCTGATTTTTCATCGTCGAACTGTTCAACTCCGGCTGAATCACCGTCAGGAAGGCGATCTTAGAGCCCGTCGGCAAAGTATCGATGACCAGAATTCGATTTTCGACTTGGAATTTGTGAACGACCTTGGCCTTTTGTTTGGAGGTTTCCTCGATGAACGAGCCGCGGTAGAGCAACTCTTGCCCGCGACTCAATCGAGGCGCGCTCAACCAAAGCGGCGCCTGAGCAGGCTGGGCGGCCAATAACGTACAGGCTACCAGGCAAGTGCTGACCATCACGAATTTCACGATGGAGGAATAGGTCGAACCGAGGTGCGCCGGCGCGCTTCGGGCGGCGGGATTATAACAAGGCCGCTCGCGGCCACAACGCGGATTTGCTACTTATAACGAACCTTCCGAAGCCTCCTAGACTTCGGAAGTTTCGGCTGATCCTTTTCCTTTTCTTTTTCTCTCTTGCCCTTGTATCCTATTTTCGTGGCGGCAAGTTTCCAACTTGCCTAGGTTCACTGACAAATCAAAGGCTTGCGGCGACGAGTTGGCAAGTTGAAAACTTGCCGCCACAAGCCTGCTTCGGCGGCGCGGTTGGGACTTCGGGGAGGACGTAGATCGTGCTGGGGATCATCCTTATTCTGGTTTTGATTTGGGCGGGTTTGGTGATGCTTCTCTGGGCCGGCTCGGTTTGGTTTCAGGGCTACATCTATAGCGAGCCCTCGCCGCAATTAGCCTGGGGCGCTCCGGTGGCCGGCACCGTGCTGGCAGCGTTCTTCGCGCTCTGGTGTTGGATCGATTACCATTCGCCCGGCAAATACACGGATCTGTTCCACTTCTCTCCACGCGAGGATCATCCGCCGTTTACTGAGTTGTGGGCTGTCAAGGGTACGTCGACCACCCGGTACACTCTCACCAAGGATGCCCAGGGCCGATTGGATTACCGAGATGGGAACGGTAAGCCGATTCCAACGCATGCCGATCGGATTATTACCAAAGAAGAGGGGGAAGAAATTACTTTTGAACCCGAGCGGGATGCGAACGGCAATTACAAGATGCGGACGGGCAGGTCCTTGCTTTACCACGATGCCCGAGGCCGAGAGATGAGCGAAGACAACCTGGGCCAGATATCCACTTTCCGGTGGGGAGTTTTTCTGGGCGCCGCATTCCTCAATACATTTCATCTTGCGTTGTGGTTTGTGTGTTTATGGTTGCTCGTGCGCTTTCAGTGGTCGCACGCCTTAGGTTTGGCGGTGATTTTCTGGCTGGTATCGACGGTTCTCATCGTGCCGACGCTGTTAGCGAAGGTGGAAACCGCGGCCCAGTCATCTCATTTAGCCGCGGGGCTTGCCCCGCGCGGAGCAAGCTCCACGGCTAAATGTTTCATTACAAAATGTGCATGATGTCCCCATCTTGCACCACATAGGTCTTGCCTTCCAGCCGATAGACACCGTGAGTTTTCGCTTCCTTCATGGAACCGACGCGATGGAAGTCGTCGTAACTGACAACTTCGGCGCGGACAAATCGCGTCGCCAAGTCGGTGTGAATCTTGCCCGCCCCTTCGACGGCCGTTTCATCTTTTCCCAGATTCCAGGCCCGGCATTCGTCCTCGCCGATCGTGAAGAAGACAATCTGGTTCATGCCGTAATAAATGCTGCGAATGACTTGATCGCGTGATGAGCCTGTCAGGCCGAGGTCTTTCATGAAAACCTGCCGATCTTCCGGGCTCAACTCCTCCAATTCCAGTTCCAGCTTGGCGGGAGCGGCCAGGGCGTTGGAACTTAATTGCAGCAAATCCGCCGGCAATGCCCGGCCGATGCCGGAGTCCCCGATATTCACGAGCGCTAATTCCGGTTTCAGGGTCAAGAGTTGGAAGCTTCGAACCGCTTTCTCCTCATCCTCCTTGAGTCCCAATGTGGCGGCGGATTGACCTTTCTCAAACCCCGCGACGATGCGCTGGAGCAGGGCCAACTCGGCTTGGTCGGCTTCGCGCTCCTTGGCCGGCTTGGGCTTCTTCATCTGATCTTCCAGTTTGCTGACCCGATTGCTGACAACTTCCAGGTCGGCGAAGAGAATTTCCTCGCGAAAGCGGCGCAATTCGGCGGCCACATCGGCGGAGGAGAAACCGTTGAGCACTACGACCAGGCCGTCGGTGTCGCGCAAGATGGCCAGGCGGCGAGGATTGTCCCGCCGTTCGTCGAGCAATAGTCCCGGTGTATCAATCAGGTCGATGGACGCGGGCGTGGTTTTCTTGGGCTTGAATTTGGCGGACAGCCAATCGAGCCGCTCATCGGTAATCTTGGCGTTGCCGGACTGCCCCTGCTGGCCGCGAGACGGGTCGGGTTTTACCCCCGTCAGCCAGTGGAAGACCGTGCTCTTCCCCGATCCTGCAAATCCGGCCAGGCCGATTTTCATAGTGGCTAGTGGTTTGTGGCTAGTCAATGGCGAATAGTAATCAGTAATATGGACATCGCCTCCCATTGTACAATGGGATTCTGTTGACGACTGACCACTAGCCACTAACCACTAGCCACTATCATGTGCGACCAGTGGATGCCGACGATTGAGCTGCCTTTAAGCATCGAGCAATTTCGGCAGTTGCCGCGAAACCCGGCTTATAAATATGAGTATTTGGGCGGGAAAGCCTATCTCAGCCCGCGAGCACGACATTATCATGCGGAGCTCGACCTACAGCGCTCGCCAATTCCCGATGATGTCGAAGTCCAGCCTGCCAAGCCGCAAGAGCTGGTAGAGCTGATTCCCCTGTTCTGCGGAGCTTTCAGAAGCATTCAACCTTATGGCAGCTTGGACGACGAAAAGAGGGAGGAAGCCGCCCGGCACGCCCTGGAACGGACTCGTAACGGAGGCGACGGCCCTCTGATTGAGCAGGCAAGCTTCATCGCCTTGGACAAAGACAAACGGCCGGGAACCAAGATCGGCGCCATCTTGGTCACGCTCCTTCCCGATGGCGACTTGACGGACACCGAGAGCTATTACTGGCGCGACCCTCCGCCGGCCGATTGCATCAAGAACCGCCTAGGCCGGCCGCATCTGACTTGGGTCTTTGTCTCGCCTCTGGAAGTTGGCCATGGTGTAGGAACCGGGCTGCTGACGGCCTCCGCGAATGCCCTGCTGGACCTAGGTTTTAGCCAGCTGGTGACGACCTTTATCTCCGGAAACGATTCGAGCATGCTCTGGCACTGGCGCAATGGCTTCCGCCTGCTCGCCTATCCCGGCTCGCGCCGCGCCATGAAAGAACGCTGGAAGAAACGATAGTCCGTAGTCAGTAGCAAGTTTTCTGAGACCTATTTTCGATAATCAGAGTTCGCATTTGCTACGGACTACTGACTAAAATCCGGCATTCGACCTTCGGAGACGTCCTTTTCCCATTCATCGAGAAGCGGCCAGCCGACGGCACAGGTACCGAAATCGGCCATGTATTGATAGCCGGTGAGGCGATCAATCGCTTTCTGGACGATGCGGTTATCGCGGCGAAACACCGGACCATGGCTGGGAAGAAGGAACTCGGACTTGTCTTCGCGAATGCGTTTGAGTGAGTTAATGTAGTCGGGAATATTCGAGCCGTGATGGGCGTCGATCACCCCGACACAACTATCCTTGTAAATATTGTCGCCGCAAAAGAGCAGGTTGCCCATTTGGAAGCTCAGCTGCCCGGCCGTGTGACCCGGAGTATGCCAGACGTTGAGCTTCAACTCGCCGACTTGAATGGTATCGCCTTCATGCAGCAGCAGGTCCACTTTGCAAGGCGGCATGGGAATGTCGAAGCCTTGCGCTTTGATGGAGGCATAAGTCGTGATCTTATCGCCGCTTTCCAGAGGCTCGACCGAGAGCGGATGAGCGGCGACTTTCGCTTTCATCAGCTCCTTGGCCCGGGCAATCCCTTGAATGTGGTCGGCATCCGCGTGAGTGGCGATCAGCATCTTGCAGGTGGACAAATTGAAGTCCATCTGTCGAATCAAATCGACGATTTCATTAACAGTGTCCAGATAGCCGATGTCGATTAAGAGAAATTCGCTGCCGCCGTCAATGAGATAAACATTGACGCCGAGCCGCCGGCCGGCTTGGTAGTTCAATTCGATGACATGGGGAAAGAGATATTTTCGTCGCAGCATCGGTACATCTCGTGGTGCAAAGTCTGTGGACCATATTAGGCCGGAAGAAAAAGCGATTCAAGCCATGACGAGCTTCCCGGACGTAGAATATACATAGTGGTTAGTGGCTGGTGGTTAGTGGCTAGTCAAGCAGACTTTTTCTTTTCTAGCCACTAGTCACTAACCACAAGCCACTTCGGCTACAACTTTACCTTGCTCTTTTTGCCGAGTTCAGGGTAATCTTCCAGGCTTGGACCCAATTTCTCACGGATTAAGTTCATGACTACCAACCTCTCCACCACGGATCAAAAACCCAAGGCGACGGACCGCCATGGGATCGTCTTTCACACCAACAACGACCGGCCGCACAAGCCGATTCCGGTCTTTGAGAATTCGCCAACGTTTCAAATGGCGTGTCGGCAGCTGGAAATGGCCGCCGAGCAAATCGAGCTGGATCGCGGCATTCTCGAACGCCTCAGCAAGCCCAAACGCGCCATGGTCGTCAGCGTCCCTATTGAACTGGACAATGGACGGACGGAGGGCTTTGTCGGCTACCGCGTGCAGCATAGTCTGACGAGTGGACCATCGAAGGGCGGTCTCCGCTATCATGCCAGCGTGGATTTGGGCGAGGTGGCCGCCTTGGCCATGTGGATGTCGTGGAAGTGCGGCATCATGAATTTGCCCTTTGGCGGCGCCAAGGGGGGCATCTCGGTCGATCCCGCCGAACTAAGCTGTCACGAGCTGGAACGTTTGACCCGCCGCTACACCCAAGAAGTGTTGAGCATTATCGGTCCGCGCATGGACGTGATGGCCCCGGACCTGGGCACTGACGAGCAGACCATGGCTTGGATCTACGACACGTACAGCATGCACGTGGGCTACGCATGTCCGGAGATCGTCACCGGCAAGCCGGTGGAGTTGGGAGGGTGCGTCGGGAGGCGCGAGGCCACTGGCCGCGGAGTGGTCTTCTGCATTATGGAGGCGTTGCAAGAGCTGAACCTGAAGCCCGGCGAGTCGACGGCAGTGGTTCAGGGTTTTGGCAACGTCGGCGCCGCAGTCTGCCATGAATTGCATCAGCGCGGCGTCAAGATCGTGGCCGTCGGCGACCGCTATGGATCGATTCATAACCCGCAAGGCATTGAAATCCCCGCGCTGCAACGTCATGTGGCCCTGGGCAAGCTGCTCAAGGATTTTCCCAACTCCCAACCAATCTCCAGCGACGATCTCCTGACGACACCCTGCACGATTCTAATTCCGGCCGCATTGGAGCGGGTCATTAACCTAAAAAACGCCAGCCAGTTGCGTTGCCGTATCCTGGCCGAGGGCGCCAACGGCCCGACCACGCCGGAGGCGGACGCCGTTCTGGCCGGCAGCGAAATTTTTGTCATCCCGGATATTCTGTGCAACGCCGGCGGCGTGATCGTGTCGTATTTCGAATGGGTGCAAGACATCCAGCAATTTCTCTGGAGCGAAGAACAGGTCAATTTGAAGTTGCAAGAGCTCATGCTCAAAGCCTTCCACCAGGTTCGTTTCCTGGCCCGAGAGCGGAAATTCACCATGCGGTCGGCGGCCTTGAGTCTGGGAGTGCAAAAGGTGGCCAAAGAGAAACTGCGCCGAGGACTGTTTCCTTAACCAATCGCCATCGGCCTCGCTATTCCCGCCGGAAAAATTCCATTTAGCCGCGGAGCTTGCTCCGCGCGGGGCAAGCCCCGTGGCTAAATAGAGTTTCCGAACAGTTGGTGCAATTCACATTTCCATGTGATACCATTTTTCCCACTGCTTCATTCCCGCCTTGAATTTCGCAACCAGGAGTTCTCTCATGCGACGAGTCATTTCAACGGCTGGCCTGACCGCAATTATTATCGGGGCTTGGTATCCGCAAGCGCAAGCTGATGTCAAGCTGCCGGCTTTATTTTCCAGCGGGATGGTTTTGCAATCCGGCACGACGACTCCGATTTGGGGCACCGCCGATCCGGGGGAAGAGGTCTCGGTCGTTTTGAATTTGCAGAGCGGCGACACCCTTAGACCTGAAAGCGTTCGGGCCGATTCCCAGGGCCGATGGAAACTGATTCTCGCCGAGGAGGTCTCGCCTCCAAGACGGCTGCTTCCGCGGTTTCGGCGATGGGAGACGGTGGGCTTGGAGCCCGGTGGACCTTATTCACTGACCGTGACGGGCAAGAATCAGATCGCCCTTAAGGACGTTTACATCGGCGAAGTGTGGATTTGCAGCGGGCAATCGAACATGGAATGGCCCTTGAGGATGACGACCGGAGCGGAGCAAACCATTCAACAAGCGAAGAATCCGCTCATTCGATTGTTCACGGTCACGAAGGCGACGGCCGACCAGCCGCTCGAAGACGTGAAGGGGACCTGGCGGGAATGCAATCCGGAGTCTGCGAGAAATTTCTCGGCCGTGGCCTACTTCTTCGGCCGGGATTTGCAAAAAGCCCTGAACGTTCCCGTGGGCCTGATTCACACGTCCTGGGGAGGCACGCGCGCGGAAGCTTGGTCTCGCCGTGAAGTGCTGGAATCACAGCCCGAGTGGCGCGACGAATTCCCGCGCTATGAACAGGCCAAGGCGGACTATCCGAAAGCGCTGGCTCATTACCGTGAGGAGCAAGAGAAGAAAAAATCGGCCGCCCCATCCAAAGAGAAAGGGGCGCAGACCAACGCGCGCCCGCCGTCGGATCCGGCTCGTAATCCCAATTCGCCGTCCGTTCTCTACAACGCCATGATTGCGCCCTTGATCCCCTATGGCATCAAAGGGGCGATCTGGTATCAGGGAGAATCCAACGCCGGGGCCGCCTATTTATATCGCAAGCTTTTCCCGGTCATGATCCAAAATTGGCGCAGTGATTGGAGGCGCGGCGACTTCCCATTCTTATTCGTGCAGTTAGCCCCGTGGCAAGCGATCGTCAAAGAGCCGCAAGAAAGCGCCTGGGCGGAGCTGCGCGAGGCCCAGCTGCTCACCAGCCAGAATCTTCGTCGCACAGGAATGGCGGTCATCACCGATGTGGGCGATCCGAAGGACATCCACCCGCGCGACAAGGAGCCGGTCGGCGCCCGCCTGGCTCTGATCGCTCGTGCCAGAACCTATGGACAACCCGTCGAATATGCCGGCCCGACTTATGATTCCATGGATGTAGCCGATAACACGGCCGTCTTACGGTTCACTCACGTCGGCAAGGGCCTCGAAGCCCGCGGCGGTCCGCTCACCGGTTTCACCATCGCGGGCGAGGATCAGAAGTTCCATAACGCCGATGCCGAGATTAGGGACAACATGGTCCATGTTTGGAGTAAGGACGTGCCCCGACCAGTGGCCGTGCGCTATGGCTGGGCCAACTGCCCTGTCGTCAATCTCTGGAACAAGGACGGACTACCGGCGTCGCCGTTTCGCACCGATGATTTTCCGATGGTGACGAAGCCGAAGTCGGTGACGAAGTCTAACTAAACTTCGTGACTCCCGGTTTTGCGACTTCCGGCACAGACAGCGGACCAAAGGCTAACTCTGCCGGAGACAGATTCTGCTTGGAGTTCAGAGCTTTTTCCCAGGTGATTTCCTGGCCGGTATAGGTGGCCATCCGGCCCATGATGGCCATCAAAGAGCTCTTGGTCATATAGTCACCGTTATAGATCGGTTTACCGGCGCGGATGCCCTCGATAAGAGCGATGTGCTCGTTCAGATACATATCCCCAGTTTTGTTACGGCCGGTCGTGTGCCAGAGAGCGACGCCTTTGCCCGGCGACTTGATGGTGGCGCTCGGCCCGCTCGTGTCGATGTGGCAGATTCCTTTTGTGCCCATGATGTTGTCGGAGATATCCGCCACGCAGCCGTTCTGTTGCCGGCAGCAGCTAAAGAGCTTCGCGCCGTTGGCGTATTCGTAGACAACAAAATGATGGTCGAAGATATTGCCGTACTCCGGGCCGGTTCGCACCTGCCGGCCGCCGGTGCCGTTGGCCTTGAGCGGGTACTCGTCGCGCATGGCCCAAGCCATTTTGTCCAGACTATGCACATGCTGCTCCACGTTGTGATCACCTGACAGCCAGGTGAAGTAGAGCCAATTGCGCACTTGCCACTCCATGTCGCTCCACTCCGGTTTGCGCGGAATCATCCACAGGCCATGCGCGTTGTAGGTACATTGCAATGAGACGATTTCGCCCACTCCGCCGTCGTGAATTTTTTGAAACGTCTCCTGCATGGTCGGATGATAGCGCCAGCACAGACCGGAGACGAGTGACAGGTTTTTCTTTTTGGCCTCTTCGCAGGTTTGAAGCACGGAGCGGACTCCCGGTCCGTCGACGGCCACAGGTTTTTCCGCGAAGATGTGCTTGCCGGCCTCGACGGCCGCTTTCAAGTGCATCGGCCGAAACCCG
>Ga0207070_1176_pt1 | contig 15483 bp, 16 predicted proteins | sample Alteio_BWMinHeat_92_FD_153591 | JGI IMG/M metagenome (GOLD analysis project Ga0207070, IMG submission 153591) | Enriched cells from forest soil in Barre Woods Harvard Forest LTER site, Petersham, Massachusetts, United States -... | ecosystem: Environmental > Terrestrial > Soil > Temperate forest >...
CTAGATAGAAATTTCATTAACCTAATGGATCCTTGGGCGGCTCGTGATGGGTCTGACAAAAAAAGATCGCCGCGCTGCCGCCGCTATGCCGACGTGATATATATAAAATGTATTTAATTAAAGGGACAAATTTGCTGGACGATCGCACGCAACACTTGAAAATCCAAGGGTTTCCTCAGCACATGATAAGCTTTTTGAAGACGCTCGGCTTGTTGCGGAAATGCGGTGATAACAACAATCGGAATCCCGCGTAATCGTTGATCACGATCGACGATTCCCGCAAAAGTCCAACCATCCATAACCGGCATCATCAGATCCAAGGTAATCAAATCAGGCAAAGGCGTTTTCGCCAAAAAATCCAGGGCTCCAAGCTCTTGAGCAAAATGCATCTCTCCCGGCGAAACATTTTTAAAATATCGAAACATACTATCAAAACAAGCGGCGCCACACGTGTAATCGAGAGTCTGCGCGACCATCGCAAGATCCACGTGCGACTTTCTATCACTTTTGGTTTGTTGTAAGTGGTATGCGAGGCTAATAAGAGGCCAGTATTTTTGCCCGAAGGTGACCGTCGGCATGGCGTGACGAGGGTCAACTTTGGGCAAAAATACCTGAGTGCTCACAACTTGCTCGTTAACTGGGCTCTCGTGATTGCGCATTGACTCGAGGCGATCTCTCAACTAATTTTTTGAAATTAAAAATTAAAGAATTGGAGATCGAAATGAAAAATTATTTTTTGGCTTGTGTGGTTTTGACAGTATTAACTTGGATTTCATTCACAAGTTCGGTTTCGTTCGCTGATCGCATTGTTCATTCGGACTCGGGTTGGTCCAGCGTATTTTCTGATGCGAGGGGACCCAATGCGAGCGCGCAAGCTGTGGCAGGATGTAATAATTGGCTCAATAACGTTATCTTGTATTGTCAGCGAACCGGCGGCCACTTTGTCTTGGGGGCAGGCTGCTCAGTGACTCGCACAAACGGAGATTGGGCGCGGGCCAGCGCAAGATACGTTTGTCAGAGGTACTAAAACTACAGCACGCTCACTTAAAAAGATTAAACGCCAGCTCGAGCGCTTGATGGGCGTTTAATCTTGGATCGCATAAGGTTTCGTATAAGCCTTCGGCCAAGTGCTCCTCTAAAATTTCTTGGTCACCACCAATGCACTCAACCACGTCTTTGCCGGTGAGTTCAAAATGCACGCCGCCAGCGATGGTGTCGCAGGCTTGGTGAATTTCAAAAAATTTGCGGACTTCTTTTAAGATATTGCCGAAGGGCCGCGTTTTATAGCCGTTGCTCGTTGAGATGGTATTGCCGTGCATGGGATCACAACACCAAAGGACTTTGCGACCCTCATCACGAACTCTCTGAATCAGGGGCGGCAAATGCTTTTCGATTTTTTCATGTCCCATGCGGGTAATTAATGTCAATCGACCGGCTTGATTCTCAGGATTTAAGATATCAATGAGCTTGATGAGTTCGTCAGCTTGTATAGAAGGTCCACATTTCAAACCAATCGGATTATTCACTCCACTTAAGAACTCAACATGGGCGCCGCCCACTTGCCTGGTGCGGTCGCCAATCCATAACATATGGGCGGAGCAATCAAACCAGTCGCCTTCATAGCCTTCGACGAGACGTGCAGTTGTGCTGTCACGGCGAGTGAGAGCCTGCTCATAATAAAGCAGTAAGGCTTCATGAGAGGTGTAAAATTCAATTTCGTAAATTTGCGGAGTATTTGAGTTTGAAATACCGATGGCTTGCATGAAAGACAAAGTCTCTTCGAGCCTTTTGGCAATGTCTTCGTAATGTTCACTCTGTTTGCTGCGAGCTTTACGTACAAAATCCAAGTTCCAGGCGTGGACTTGTTTTAAGTCGGCAAATCCGCCTTGCGAAAAGGCGCGTAATAAATTTAAGGTTGCTGCCGATTGAACGTAGGCGCGCTCCATTCTCTCAGGATCAGGCGTGCGCGAGAGTCGATTGAAATCAAAGCCATTAATAATATCTCCGCGATAACTGGGGAGAGTGATACCATCACGTTCTTCGGTGTCGTTGCTTCGTGGCTTGGCAAATTGTCCAGCGACGCGGCCAATTTTAACCACGGGCTTTTTTACACCAAAAGTAAGAACCACCGCCATCTGGAGAAGAATGCGAAAATTGTCGCGAATGGTATTTGCGCGAAATTCGTTAAAACTTTCGGCGCAATCACCACCATGCAAAAGAAAAGCTTGGCCTTCGGCTACTTGTGCTAAGCGAGCTTTTAGCCGACGAGCTTCGCCGGCAAACACTAGTGGAGGATAGCTCGCAAGCCGCGCTTGAACTTCATCAAGCTTTTTTGTATTTTCATATTTTGGCATTTGTGCTGCAATTTTTTCTCTCCAGCTCTGCGGATTCCAGTTTTTGCTCATTTTGCACTTCCTTTGAACCTACGACCATTTGAGTTTTTCTTCATCACTTTGGCTTGTCGTTCGATCGACTCGATTTGTATAATCTTAAAAATGTCCTTGACCAATTGGATATCGACTTTGAGTTTTTTGGCTAAGCCTAAGCGATTTTGCAGCAATTTCTCCCACCGACTTTTTTGTCGGATGGGCGCCTGTTCTTGCATTTTAAGAACGGCGATTTGTTCGATGATATGGGCGCGCTTAGCCAGGGCTTTCAAAAGACGAGCATCAGCCAAATCAATTTGCCTGCGCAAAACTTGCAGACGTTTTTCAAAGCTGCGCGATGACGGTGATGAGGACTTTGTCATTTTGCTACTCCGTGCATTTTCTCGAGAACTCGGCGGATATGATTGGCTTCTTGCATGAAAGACTTGGTCTGCGCAAAATCTTTGGACACTAAACTTTCGCGAAAAGCTTCGAGTTCATCAATATAAGCACTCAGAGCTTCAACGACATGCTCACGATTTTGTTCGAAGATCGGGGCCCACATTTCGGGTGAACTCTTTGCTAAACGAACTGTCGACTCGAATCCGCCACCGGCAAGATCAAAGATGGTGCCGACGTTTTTCTCGAGCCCCAAGACCGTATTGGCGAGAACAAACGAACTGATATGGGATAAATGTGAAACGTAGGCAGCATGCAAATCATGTTCTTGTGAGGACATATAAACCAAACGCATTTTTAAAACCTGATAAAGTTCTTCGATGCGTTTCAGATCACGAGGATGCGAATCATGTTGATCACAAATCACGGCGGTGCGACCGACAAACAAACCTCTCAGGGCCGCCGTCGGTCCCGAATGCTCGGTGCCCGCCATAGGATGGGAAGCCACAAACTGGCCTCTTCGTGAATGAGCGCGAGTTGAGGGAATCAGACATGCGGTGATTTGAGCTTTCGTTGAACCCATATCTGTGACTGTCGTTCTATCACCAATGTGACTCATGAGTTCGGGCAATAAATGGACAATGGCATTGACCGGAATAGCGAGAATCACCAAATCACTTTCTTTGACCGCCTGTGGCCATACTGAGATATGATCGACGAGTCCGAGCTTAAGCGCCTGCTGGCAATGCTCATGATTTTGATCAACACCAATCAAGTTGGTCGCAAATCCAGACTCCCGCAAATCCAGCGCGATTGAACCGCCGATCAAGCCTAAACCAATGATACTGATATTCATGATAGTGAGGCCTCCAGATAATTCTCGAGACGTTGGATGCTTTCTTTTAATTGCTCTTCACTCGCACACAGAGAACAGCGTGCATAGCGCGCGCCAAGTGTGCCAAAGATAAAGCCGGGAGTTAAAAACACTCCCGCCTTTAGCAGAAGTTGATCGACAAAGGCTTGCACATCTTTTATTTCGTCTGGTGCCTTGGCCCACACAAATAGGCCGACTTGCTCGCGGCTATAGGTAAATTTCAAGAGATCAAAAATTCGATATACCAAGCGGCGTCTTTGTTGATAAACAAAATTTCGCGCTTCATGCCAAGACTGCGGATTAGCCAGTGCTTGCACGGCCGCCGATTGCACCGGCAAAAACATTCCAGAATCGACATTGGATTTCACCTGCAAACAGCGATTAACAACCTCTGCATGAGCGATGAGCATGCCCACTCGCCAGCCAGCCATATTGAATGACTTGCTGAAAGAATTAAGCTCCAACGAAATTTCGCGCTTGGGATCAAAGCTCAGAAGGCTCAGCGGCGGATCGGGATTAAGAACCAAGCTGTAGGGATTATCATGAGCAATTAAAATTTTATGGCGCATACCAAACGCAATGAGTTTCTCAAAAAGTTCAGGAGCTGCACTTGCCCCGGTTGGCATATGTGGATAATTCACCCACATCATTTTGACGCCACTTAAGTCACTTTTTTCAAGAGCCTCAAAATCTGGCCACCAATTTCTGTTTTCACAAAGATTATAGGGTATGGCTTTGGCGCCGATGAGATGGCTGATCGATGCGTAGGCCGGATAACCTGGATTGGGTATCAAGACTTTGTCGCCAGGGTTTAGAAAGGCCATCGATACGTAAAGAATCCCTTCTTTTGAACCCAATAAAGGAAGCACTTCACGCTCGAAATCAACAGCAACGTCATAAGTGGATTGATACCACTTCGCGATGGCTTCACGCAGCCCGGGAGTTGATCGATAAGAGGCATAGCCATGACTTTCATCAGACTGAATCGCAGTAATCGCTGCACTTAAGGTTTGAGGTGAAGGAAGCATATCGGGACTGCCGATACCGAGATTGATGACTTTGCGACCCGCGATATTGAGCAAACGAATCTGTTCGAGTTTTTGCGAGAAATAATATTCTCCAACACCTTGAAGGCGATCGGCTCCAGGCAAAATCATAAAATCGGCCTCCGACTTTTTTTATATTCGCCGAAATGAATCAAATTAATGCTTTTCATCTCGATTTCGCTCAAGGCCCTTTTGTATTCATCATAATCGTCCCACTCCAAATCGACATGAAAGGAATATTCATAGGGGCGTCCTATGATTGGGACTGATTGCAGCTTGGTCATATTGATTCCATGAGCGGTAAAACTGCTGAGGATCGACAAAAGACTACCAGGTCGATGTGAGATCTCAAATCGCAAGGAGGCTTTGTCGACTTCTTTCGAGTCTACGCTCTTTTGGCTCACGACTAAAAAGCGTGTGTAGTTTTGCTTGTTACTTTCGATACCGCGCTCGAGAATCTCTAGACCATACACTTTGGCTGCCAATTCGCTTGCGATCGCACTATAGCCCGTCAGATTTTTTTCTTTGATGTCTTTGGCGCTTTCAGCCGTGTCAGCCGCTTCTAAAACTTTGAGGTGTGGATGCTGATTGAGAAAATCTTCACACTGCAAAAGCGCCATTGAATGCGATTGCACAAAATTGAGATTCTGGATTTTTTGCCCCGGCACAGCCATTAAATTCATGACAATGCGTTGGTAGATTTCACCGATCACCCGAAATTCATAACGCTCTAAAAGCGAGTAATTGGGCAAGATGCTACCAGCGATAGAGTTCTCTATAGCCATTAGGATGAATTCGACTTGGCTATCAGCCAAGGCTTTGCACAGGCTACGAAAAGAAGAAAACTCGAGGGTTTCAATATCGCGGTCGCCATGCTTTTCGGCGAAATATTCCCGAGCGGCAACATCGTGAAAAGAAGCTCGGACTCCTTGTATGCCAATTTTGAGTCGCCCTCGCGGCTGAGAGTGATCGGTGTTCATTTTACTCGAACCTTATTGAACGTTGTCGTAAGAAATGATCAGCGATCGTCAAAGCCGCCATCGCTTCAACAATGGCGACGGCCCTGGGCACGACACAGGGATCGTGTCGGCCTCGACCTTCAATTTCGGTAGGTCGACCTTGCCGATCCACCGTCTTTTGCTTTTTCATGATGGTCGCAACGGGCTTAAAGGCAACTTTAAAATAAATTTCCATACCGTTACTGATGCCACCTTGAATACCACCCGAATCATTTTTGGAGGTCAGGATTTTTTGACCGTCTTTAACGAATGGATCGTTGTGCTCAGAGCCTCTCATCTCGACTCCCGCAAATCCAGAACCATATTCAAAAGCTTTTGCAGCGTTGATGCTGAGCATGGATTTTGCGAGGTCGGCGTGCAGCCGATCAAAAACCGGTTCTCCCAAACCAGCTGGGCACCCCTGAATGAGGCCAGTCACCACACCGCCGATCGTATCTCCTTGACTTCGAACTTCTTCAATTAATTTCTTCATGCTTTCGGCGGTGGCAGAATCGGGGCAATGAACGGGATTGTCCCAGGTTGTTTGCAAATCCAATTGATGATGGGGCTTGGTTAATTTGACGGAACCAACTTGCGAAACAAAAGCTTTCACTTTGATGCCATGCTGACGTAAAAAAAGCTGCGCGACCGCTCCTGCAAAAACTCTCGCAACTGTTTCACGTGCGCTGGACCTTCCACCACCCCGATGATCGCGCCTGCCATATTTGGCTTCGTAAGTGAAGTCGGCATGCGAGGGGCGGTATTTATCAACGAGGGCGTCGTAGTCTTTAGAGCGGCGATCTTGATTACGAAAAAGCGCCGCCAGTGGTGCGCCGGTCGTATGGTCTTCGAACACACCTGAAATAATTTGTGGCTGATCATTTTCTTTTCGTTGCGTTGTCAAAGCACTTTGACCCGGACGGCGTTTATCCATTTGTCGTTGAATGAATTCAAGATCAATCTGTAAACCAGCCGGGCAACCATCAATGACGACGCCGATGGCCTCGCCATGAGATTCTCCAAAAGTGGTCACGCGAAAAAGCACTCCAATTGAATTACCGGCCATAAGACGCTCCTCCGATCATCGTGAAAGCCTGTCGCAAATCCCGCTCAGATACTTTTGAATCTGAAAAGGCTTTGCCGATGCCGTTCAGCAAAACAAAATGCAAATGTCCACTCCGAATTTTTTTATCTTTTGTCATATGAGAAAAAAAAGTTTCAGCCGACACCTTGGGTGGCAGCGGTGGAACCGGAATTTCATTCATAAATTCTAGCACGGCTTGATAGGCTCGATTTGAGACCTTACCTCTTACGCGCGACAAGGCCAAGGCAAAGCGCATCCCCCAAATGACCGCCTCGCCATGCTGAAAAGTCTTAAAGCTGGTGACTGACTCTAAGGCATGACCGAAAGTGTGACCAAAATTCAATGCCTCACGTACACCTTTTAAATCAAATTCATCTTGAGTGACGACTTTGGCTTTCCATCTTAAAGATTTTTCTATCAAATGTGAAATCAAATCGGTATCCAGCTGCAAAGCAAGTTCCCAATTATCGCGAACTTCATTTAGAAACTCGATATCAAAGATCAAGCCATATTTTATAACTTCGCCTAATCCTGAAATCACTTCACGCGACGACAAAGTCTTTAAAAAATGCGTGTCACAAACGACGAGTGAGGGCTGATGAAAAGTTCCGATCAAATTCTTTCCGTGTTCATGATTAACCCCTGTCTTGCCGCCAACACAACTATCGACTTGTGCAAGTAAAGTCGTGGGTATGCCGACCCAGTTAATGCCACGTAGATAGGTCGAAGCAATAAAACCACCGGCGTCGCCAATGGATCCTCCTCCTAAAGCAAAGAGGGTTGAGTCGCGGTTGGCCCGAGCGGCCAGCAAAGCTCCATACAAAGGATAGATGCGAGAAAAATCTTTGAGGCGTTCACCGGCAGCCATCGAAAATTCAGTCGCTTCCCAGCCGGCGTTTTTGAGTGCGGATAAAAGCTGCTTGCGCGCATCATCTAAGCGTTCATCAGAAATGATAAAAGCTCTCTTTGAGGACGATTTTGGCAACAGCGGAGAAAGACGCGTGAGAAGACCTGCGCCGATATGAACATCATAAGATCTAAGACCCAAGGCAACGCGAACTTTTTTGTCTTTCTTTGTCTTCATCAGGCTAGACTTTCGAGAGTTTCATAAAATTCAGGATAAGAAATCGCCACGCATTCAGCTCCATGGATAATCGTCTGATCGCTGCCGTCGCTATTTCTAGAGCTGGCCACCAAAGCGCCAATGCTAAAAGCCATAGCGATTCGGTGATCGTCAAAACTGTCGATTTCACAGGCGAGCAATTTTTGTGGACCTTCAATCACAAAACCATCAGGGCGGGTTTCAATGCGCGCGCCCATTGCGCGGAGATTGTGAGCCACGGCCTCGATACGATCGGTCTCCTTCACGCGCAGCTCTTCAGCTCCCACAACTTCAGTGCGTCCCTCAGCTTGTGTTGCCAGCACCGCTAACATGGGCAATTCGTCGATTAAGGATGGAACTTCTTCAGCCGTCACCTGCACGCCCTTGAGCTTTGCAGTCTTGCGCAGGATGTGAATATTGCCGATGGGTTCGGGATTTTCTTCGGTGATTTGAAATTCAAGCTGCGCGCCCATTTTTTGTAGGACGCGAATAAAACCTGTGCGCGTCGGATTTAAAGAAATATTATTGAGATGTAAATTTGCGTTTGGTACTAAACAGGCCGCCGCCAACCAAAAAGCCGCCGTCGAGGGATCGCCAGGAACTTTGAGAGTATTACTTCGAAATTTTTGGCCTCCCGGTACCAAAATTTCTTCAGGCGTCGACTGCACTTGAACGCCGAAATGACTGAGAAGCCTTTCGGTGTGGTCGCGACTGTGGATTTCGCCAAAAATACGAGTGGTGCCTTCTGCAGATAAAGCAGCGAGTATAATCGCCGTCTTAATTTGCGCACTGGCGATTTTCAACTCATAATAAGTTGCATTGAGAGGTTGGCCTATGATCGTCACTGGCGCAAAGTCTTGATCCTTTAAAACAATATCTGCCCCCATTTTGCGTAGGGGCTCAGCGACTCTCTTCATCGGCCTGCGAAGCAAAGATGAATCACCAGTCAGGGTCGCTTTCAAGTTTTTTTGGCCGGAGAGGACACCCATTAATAAACGCATTGTTGTGCCTGAGTTTCCACAATCTAAAATATCGCTGGGTGATTTTAGGCCGGCGGCCCCCCGGCCCTTAATAAAAGTTTGAGGGCCTCGTTTTGTGATCTCAACACCCATTTGCCGTAAACAGCGAGCAGTTGATTGGACATCAGCGCTCTCGAGCAAATGCTGAACTTCAGTTACACCATCGGCCAAGGCGCCAAAAATTAAAGCGCGATGAGAAACGGATTTGTCACCAGGGACAACAGGACTTCCTGTCATCTGACGTGCGGGTCGAACGATCCGATCTGCCATTTTAGATTTCTCCTATTGAAGGCCACTATCGGCAACTGACGGCCTCTTCATTTTTAGCCGAGATTCACTAATGAGACAAGATCTAGTACACGGTCTGAGCTAAAATGATGGTTGGTCTAAGACTTCATTGCTCGTATGCAGGACCTCATGAACTCACGGACTCGCTCTTCGCCTTGCACCTTCGATGAACTATCAGTGATCAATCGAGTCAGAGCGCTGCCAATGACAACGCCATCGGCAAAGCGACTCACTTGCTCAGCTTGTATGCTATCGCTGATCCCAAAACCCACCGCCACGGGTCGCGATACACTCTTACGCAAAGTTGCGATTTCACCAGCTAAAGATGGGCTGAGATTTTTTTGCTCTCCAGTGACGCCAGCACGAGAGACATAATAAACAAAAGCGGATGAACACTCATTAATTAGCGATAGACGTTGAGAAGATGTCGTGGGTGAAGCCAGAAAAACATTTTTTAGCCCGTGGCGAAAATGACAATCCAGAAATAGAGTAGCCTCTTCTGGAGGAAGATCGACACACAAGGTGGCGGCCACTCCGGCTTGTTTAGCTTCTCGTGCATAACGATCCAAGCCAAAAGCCAGTAAAGGATTAAAATAACTGAAAATCACAATTTGAAGTTTTGCGGATTTCAAATGTATGCGCTCGGCGAGTTTTAACACCGCTGATAAGTTCGTGCCATTAGAGAGGGCCAGTTCAGAAGCTTTTTGAATAACGGGCCCATCAGCCATCGGATCAGAAAAGGGTACCCCTAATTCTAAAATTTCGATGCCTTCTTCAACTAGAGCACAAGCCAATCTCTCAGTCGTCTCAATATCGGGATGACCCGCCATCAAAAAGGGAATCAACTGAGTTTTTTTTTGTGAGAATATTTGATCAAACATCTTAAATTCTCCCAGATTCAACGATATCGAGGTCTTTGTCGCCTCGGCCAGATAAATTAACAAGTAAGAGCGATGCTGGCTGAATATTTTTGGCGCGACGAAAAGCGTAGGCCAAAGCATGTGAGCTTTCTAATGCTGGTAAGATCCCCTCTGTACGTGACAATTTTTCAAAGGCTGCAAGCGCTTCGTGATCACTGGCAGTCGCAAAACGAACTCGGCCACATTCTTTTAAAAAAGCATGTTCGGGGCCAACGGCGGCATAATCCAAGCCTGCTGAAATACTGTGAGTCGTGCAAATTTGACCATCTGAATTTTGCAAGACATAAGTCTGAGTGCCTTGAAAGACTCCAATACTGCCACTTAAAAAGCGAGCCGCGTGATCGCCGATCGCAGAGCCGCGTCCACCGGCTTCGACTCCAGTCATTTGCACACTTTGATCTTTTAAAAAAGCCGAGAAAAGCCCGATCGCATTACTGCCGCCACCGACACAGGCGATGAGTTCATCAGGCAGGCGCCCCTCATGAGCTAAGATTTGTTCTCGAGCTTCATTGCCAATTACGGTCTGAAAGTCGCGAACCATAGTCGGATAAGGATGAGGTCCAAGAGCTGAGCCCAACAGATAATGGGTGTGCCCGACATGGGTGACCCAATCGCGCATGGCCTCAGACACGGCGTCTTTTAGAGTCGCTGACCCGGTCTCGACAGCTACAACCTTGGCTCCCAAGAGATGCATACGCTTGACGTTGGCCTGTTGCCTCTGCATATCTTCTTGGCCCATATAAACCACGCACTCCAAACCAAATTTTGCGGCCACGGCGGCGGTGGCGACACCGTGTTGACCAGCGCCAGTCTCGGCAACAATTCTTTTTTTACCCATACGCACGGCTAAAAGAATCTGTCCAAGAGCATTGTTGATTTTGTGAGCCCCTGTATGAGCAAGGTCTTCTCGCTTGAGATAGATTTTAACTCCTAAATCATGACTCAAGCGTTCAGCTAAATAGAGCGGGGTCTCGCGCCCGACAAAATCTCGCAAGTGTCTCTTTAAGTCGTCTTGAAATATTTTGTCACCTTGTGCCTCTTGGTAAGCCTCTTCTAAATCTAAAAGAGGCTGCATCAGAGTCTCAGGAACAAAACGTCCGCCAAAATTTCCGAAGCGGCCGGCGCTCACATTTCTCATAAGGGGGATTCTCCTACTGAACGAAAAAAAGCTTTCAGCTGTGATTCGCTTTTTATTCCGGCTCGGGTTTCAAACTCGACCCCGCTCGAAACATCGACGCCATCAGGTTTGATCGCCTTGATCACGTAAGCGACATTATCTGGACGAAGCCCACCAGCAACAAAAAAAGGGCGCGGCCATTTTTTATTTGCAATTACCGACCAGTCGATCTGAGGTCGGGGACCAGGCAAATTGCGGGGAGTCGTGGTATCGAATAGCAAAGAGTCGCAGCATTCATAGTCATGAGGATTTAATAAAAACTCTTTAGCTTCAACTCCAATGCTTTTAATGACAAACAAATGTGGTAGTGATTTTTTTAACTGAGTGATGTATGCAGCTGACTCTCGTCCATGTAGCTGCACTGCTTTCAATCCAAGTTGTCGAACCACTTTTAAAACGCCAGATAAATTCTCATCGACAAAGACTCCCACTGACAAAACTTGAGCCGGCAACGCGGCAATGATGGGGCCGACTTGTTCGGGGCTGACTTGTCTAGGGCTTGGAGCGAAAACAAAACCGACGGCATAAGCTCCCAATGAGCAGGCGAGCAGGGCATCTTTTTTTTGGGTCAGGCCGCAGATTTTGATTTTGGTCATACCTGTCGACCTCCAATAAGATTGGCCAAGGCTTGACCTGGATCTGCCTTTGTCATCAGATGAGTGCCGATCAAAAAACCATGGTAGCCGAGCTTTCGCAGTTCTGAAATCTGCGTCGGCGTTTCAATGCCACTTTCAGAAATACAAGTGAGGCCTCGAGGAATCAGCGGAGCCAAAGCTCGTGAGACATCCAAGGATACACTCAGACTTTTTAAGTCACGATTGTTGACGCCGATGATAAGCGCGCCGATTCGAACGGCTGCGTTTAACTCGGCTTCATTGTGAACTTCGACCAAAACATTCAAACCCAAAGAAGTAGCGATACCATGAAATTCGCGGGCCGTTGACTCACCAATGAGTGATAAAATCAATAAAATGGCATCGGCTCCGAACGAGTGAGCCTCATAAATCTGATAAGGATCGACGACGAAATCCTTTTGTAAGATGGCGAGACTCGGTGCCTGGCGACGAACATGAAGAAGGTCGTTAAGATGGCCACCAAAATAATCATTCTCGGTCAGAACTGAAACGGCAGCAGCACCCGCTTTTTGATAACTAAGAGCGATGTGAACGGGATCAGCGGCCTCGTAAAGTACGCCTTGAGAGGGACTTTTTCTTTTAACCTCAGCGATAATTCTCGGGCCAGGAGAAGAAGTCACATGCAAAGCGGAAATTAAACTTTGACGTGACGAAAATGTCAGTGAAGATTTGAGCTCAGTCAGGGTTTTTTTTTTGTTGGCGGAGAGCGAGGCTCCGCCTTGTCGATTCTTCAATTTGCTTTAGCACAGAAGATGAGTTCATCTTAGGCACGCTTTTTCTCGGGGGGGCGGATTTTTTCTGGTTTTTGAGGCTGCGACGCTGATTGCGATTGTGAACGCATCCTTTCTAACAGAGCCAGAGCTCGTCCTGAGTCGATCGCATCACCTGCAATTTCGAATCCCTGTTTAAAACTTTCTGCCTGACCCCCGACCACAAGAGCGGCTGCCGTATTCATTAAGGTTACATCTCGCCGAGGTCCTCTTTGACCTTGCAAGACCCCAAGTAAAAGGGCGGCATTTTCTTGCGGCTCACCTCCAGCGATTGCCGTGACCGGTTGGCAACTCAAACCCAACTCCTCGGGGTGAAATTTTTTTTCGTGGATATTTCCATTTCTTAAATGCACCATACAAGTCGCAGAACTTAGACTCAATTCATCGCTGCCGTCTTCGCCGCGAACCACTAAAGCCTCTTGCACGCCTAATCTTTGCAAGGTTTCAGCCATTGGTATTAATAAGGCCTCAGAGTAAACGCCCAGCAATTGGCGACCAACGCGCACCGGATTGAGCAGCGGACCCAGAGCATTAAATACGGTGCGAACTCCCAGATGCCTACGCAGAGGGGCGATTTGGGTGAGAGCTGGATGAAAAGCTGGAGCTAAGAGAAAACTCAAAGCAAATTCCTTAAGATCAGCTTTGGCGTGTTCAGCCGTAGCCGCAAAGGGAATTTTTAAGGCCTCCAACACATCAAAACTACCGCACCGACTTGAGACCGCGCGATTGCCGTGTTTGGCAACCGTGAGCCCGCTTGCTGCAGCTACAAAAGCTACGCAGGTCGAGACATTGAAGCTTGCGAGGCCGTCTCCACCTGTTCCACAGACATCAATCATGTGCTGACGATTCGGTAACTCAAGCTCAAGCGACTTCGCACGCACAGCTTGAACAAAGCCTGTCAGCTCACTGGCCACAGGAGTTCGAAAGTAAAGGGCGACTAAGAAAGCACCGATTTGTTCAGGTTTGGCGTCGCCATCGAGAATCGCCGTCATTACCGCAGAGGCTTGTTGTTCGCTCAGTTTTTGTCCCGCTAATAAATCCTTTAAGATGCTTGTGACTTCTGAAGAGTTCATTTTATGCCGCCATTTTTGTAAAAAAATTTTTCATCAGTTCCGCGCCGTATTCGGTGGCGATCGATTCGGGATGAAATTGCAGGCCTTCAATTGCGAGCGTTCGATGTCGAACCCCCATGATCAACCCCTCACTGGTTTGCGCGCTGATCTCAAGGCAGCTCGGCAAGCTCTCTCGCTCAATGATCAGTGAGTGGTAGCGGGCCACGACGAGGGGATTTGTGACACCATAAAACAGACCGCGTTGATCATGAGTAATCAATGATTGCTTGCCATGTAGAGGACTCGGCGCATGAATAATTTTTGCACCAAAAGCGTGACCGATGGCTTGATGTCCGAGGCAAATTCCCAGAATTGGAATGTGTCCACTCAAACGCTGAATCAGTTCTAAAACAACGCCGGCCTGTTCGGGTCTGCCAGGGCCTGGAGAAATCACCAGATGAGAGGGTCTCAGCTTTTCGACTTGCGCGACACTCATTTGATCATTGCGTACGACTTCACAAGTGTGACCCAGTTGCTCGATCAGTTGAAAAAGATTAAAGGTAAATGAATCATAGTTATCAATGAGAAGAATCATCCGGCAGCCTCGGATCTGTACTGAGCCTCAGCTTCAGCGATTCCAAGTGCTTGGTATACAGTCTTAAGCTTATTTTGAACTTCTTGATATTCGCTTACAGGATCTGAGTCAGCGACGATGCCGGCACCAGCACGTAAAATCGCTTTTCCATTTGACATTTCGATAGCGCGGATGGCGATGCAAGAATCAAGTCCGCCAGCAAAATCAAAGGCGACCACAGCGCCACCATAAAGACCGCGCGGATATTCCTCTAATTGTGCGAGGATTTCTATGGCGCGAATTTTTGGCGCGCCCGATAAAGTCCCAGCCGGAAAGCATGCCTTCAAAGCATCAAGCTCCGAGTATTTCGCGTTGAGCTTTCCTTCAACTTTTGAAATGATATGCATGATATGAGTAAGGCGCATGATTTGGCGAAAAGCTTTGACCTTAACAGTGCCAGGCTCGCAGACTCGACCGAGATCATTGCGAGCTAAATCAACGAGCATCAGATGTTCTGCAGATTCTTTGACACTACCGAGAAGCTGCCGCTCGTGCTCTTGATCTTGTTGAATTGAAGAGCCGCGCGCGTAGGTTCCGGCGATCGGGTGGGTTTCAATTTTTTCGTCTTCGATTTTGATGAGCATTTCGGGCGAAGCGCCGAAGAATCGACTGTGTTCAAAATTAAAATAGAAACTATAGGCCGAAGAAGAACTTAGTTTTCGCAAACAACTAAATACAGAGAGCGCATCGGCCTGAATTTCACACTCAAAGCGCTCAGCTAAAACCGCCTGAAAAATATCGCCATCTTTGATGTGATCTTTAATTTTTCGCACCGCTTTGATGAAATTTTGTTTTCCCAGGACCGGCTTCAGCGGCAACTGCGCAGGCGCAGGCGTTGGCGTTGGCAAAACACGACTGGCTTGTGTTTGACAAACTTTTAGAATTTGTTTAAGGCGAGTTCGCTCCTGAGCAGCACTCTTAAGATCTGATTTTAAAATCATGTGTAAACTTTGGCTGCGATGATCAAAGATAATTAATTTTTTAACAAATAAAATCTCTGCTTCAAAGGAAGAGCCACCATCAAGCGCCTTAAAATAACCGGTCTCCTTGGCGCACAATTTCTAGACCCGTGCTCATTAAATCAACGCGAAATTTGATATTTCTTTCTATCTTTTCGTC